>Ga0247823_10001373_pt1 | contig 20263 bp, 6 predicted proteins | sample 13C_PalmiticAcid_2_FD_192426 | JGI IMG/M metagenome (GOLD analysis project Ga0247823, IMG submission 192426) | Soil microbial communities from agricultural site in Penn Yan, New York, United States - 13C_PalmiticAcid_Day30 | ecosystem: Environmental > Terrestrial > Soil > Agricultural land... | reverse complement strand
TTTTATTCCTGCCTGATAACACCATGCTTCTCACATTGGGTGAACGTAACCGCAAAGACGAAGCGCAAAAGACAGAACATCATTTGGGAAAAATTGTGCGCCTTAACCTTGACGGCTCAATCCCTAAAGACAACCCGTTCGTTGGCAAGGAAGGTTACAAGCCTGAAATCTACACCTATGGTAACCGCAATGTTCAGGGCATTGCTCTGCAACCCGGCACCGACCGCGTATGGGAACATGAACACGGGCCTAAAGGTGGTGATGAAGTAAACATCCTGAAACCGGGTGCAAATTATGGTTGGCCCAAGATCAGTTTCGGTGTCGATTATACGGGATTGAAGATCACAGATCAGACCGCAGCCCCCGGTATGGAACAGCCGGTCATATATTGGGTACCCTCTATCGCCCCTAGCGGCATGACATTCTATGATGGTAAGAAATTCCCGCAATGGAAGGGCGATATCTTCGTCGGTGCCTTGGCAGGCACACACCTCCGCCGTCTCGAAGTAAAAGACAATAAAATCATAGAACAGGAAGTCTTGCTGGAGGATATGGAAGAACGAATCCGCGATGTCCGCACAGGACCTGATGGCTCCCTTTATATCCTCACGGATAGTGAAGATGGCAAATTGCTACGAATTTCGCCTGCTACTTGATACTAGACGTTATATGAGATTTCACTCATAATAAAACTATGAGTAATCCCAGCCTGCCCCCTATTGAAACCCGTTTTACGAAATTGATGGGATGCCCCTATCCCATCATTGCGGCACCTATGTTTCTGGTCAGTAACGAGGCATTGGTGTCCGAGGCCTCAAATGCGGGCGGTTTAGGCGCGGCCCCCTCATTGAACTGGCGTACGACACAAGAGCTGGATGCAGCCCTCACGGAAATTCGCAAGCGTACAGATAAACCGTATGCCATCAACCTGATCGTTAATAAAAGCAACATCCGCATGGAAGCAGATCTTGAAGTGATTAAATCACACAAGGTCCCCATGGTTATTACATCACTCGGTAACCCGCAGAAGGTCATAGATACACTGCATACATATGGCGGCAAGGTTTTCTGTGACGTGATTGATTTAAAATATGCAGAGAAAGTGCAAGACCAGGGCTGTGATGGCGTAATCGCCGTATCAGCAGGCGCTGGTGGCCACGCAGGCCCCCTGTCGCCGATGGTGTTCCTGCCTTACCTGCGTGAAAAACTCAATATTCCTATTGTGGCTGCGGGCGGCATCGTCACAGGTCAGCAGATGCTAGCTGCATTATTGCTAGGTGCTGATGCCGTACAGATTGGCACACGCTTCATTGCCACAACCGAAGCAGGCGTAAATGATGATTACAAACAAGCCATTCTCAACGCACAGCCCGAAGATATCGTTCTCACCTCACGCATATCAGGCACGCCCGCTGCGGTGATAAACACGCCCTACATTCAGAAAGTGGGACTCCATCTATCACCCATCGAAAGATTCCTGAATACCAATCCTCTCACCAAAAAATACGCCAAGCTTTTGCGTTATATTGTGGGTTCTCGCACACTTGAATCATCGGCACACAAAACCACATGGAAAAATGTCTGGAGTGCCGGTCAGGGAGTCGGCCTCATTCACGATATCCAGCCCACAAAAGCCGTCATGGAAACAATCATCCACGATTTTTGGCAGGCAAAACGGGGGCTATAGCGAACTTGAGATAACTCTCAGTATTGCCGCCCCGATCCTTATAAAAACATAAGAATTTCAGCTCTTTATGCTGCGTCGCACAGGGGTTATCCACCCCCCTGCATCTGCATTTTATTTGCATATTTATATGACTTCTATATATTCCGGCCATCACGTACTGAGTGCGTATAGGGAGGCGCTGTAGCAATGACTACAGACAATAATATGGGGAACGCAAATGGCGAGGCCCAGAACGAGTTAAGCTTGCAGACACTGACATCTTCGAATAAGTCACCTAAGCCAAAAAAACGTTGGCCTTGGCAACTCAAACTTGCATTTGGCACAGCGGCAGCTGGGGCGCTGACATATGGAGCATATGCGGCATACGATGAACTTGCCGTATCATCCACACAGCAAGCCAAATTCTTCAAGAAACTATATGATGGAGAGATCTACACACAGACCGTCACCACCCCACCTCCTGCGGAAGGCAACACTGACCTAGAGCGCGGCTATAACGAAATCCAGCGCATCCGTCAGCAAGCAAAGGCCGCTGGGGATACTGTCAGTGAACAAGTTCCTTGGAAAGACCGTCAGGTTGGTCCTATTCATCTGGCCCCTATTTTTGATCGCAAACCGCAAGCTGGCATCACCATTCAGGATATGAATGGCCAGACAATGTATCAGGGCGCAACACCTCATAATATTTATGAGAAGTTTGAAGATATTCCTGAAGTCGTTGTGAAAAGCTTCTGCGTTGTTGAAGACAAAAACATCTGCGATGAAAGCAAAGAACCAACATACAATGCCGCCATTAACTGGTGGCGCGCTAGCCAAGCCGCAGCCATGGGCGTTGGCAAGAAACTGCACCTGACATCCAAAGTCGAAGGCGGTTCTACACTGCCGATCCAGATCACCAAAAATGACAGCTGGGAAAAAGGCCGTACAAAAGGTTTCATGGATAAAGCCGAACAGATGATGACGGCTTCTGCTGAAATGTATGCATTGGGTCTGGATACACGCGAACAACGCAAGAACAAGATCCTTGAATACATCAACACAGCATCATTTGCAGGCCATCCTGAGTTTGGTGAAGTAAAAGGCGTCAGAGACGCTATGGCTGTTCTACACGGCAGCAGTAATTACGATGAAATCCTGACAGCCATGAAAGATGACGAAGAAACAGCGCGCGTATTCCGCCAGATGTTCTCTCTCGTTATGGCTGTTAAGATGCCGGATGAAAGCCTGCGCTCTCAGAAAGGCTTCAACGCCCTTCAGGAACGTATCGACGCTTTCACCAGATTGCTGGTGGATGAAAAAGTCATCACCCCATCATTTGCTGAGAAGGTAAAAGCCGCGAAACTGGATTTTGCTGAAATTGGCAAACATCCTGTTATCGAAGCCAGAGCACCGCGCGCAAAGTATGTTGATTCCATGCGCCTGTCGGTTATGAATAAACTGAAGCTTAATCCTATCGACGGCATGTACAGGCTGGACCGTTGGGACCTTCAGGTAGACAGCACACTTGATCACGCTGTGAACGCCGCCGTAACAGAAAAGCTGAAAAGCTTTAACGATCCCGAGATTGCCAAGAAAAACGGCCTGATCGGTTTCCAGTTGCTGCGTCCTGAAACAGCGCCCAAAGTAACATGGGCAATCACTATTAACGAACGCCTGCCTGATGGCAGCATCGTTACACGCGTCAGCACCGATACATTCAAGGGCTCACTCGACCTGACCAAGGGTGGTCGCCAGAACTACGGCTCCACTGGCAAGATGCGTATGGCCACGACATTCCTTGAAGTGATTGGTGAGTTGCATGAAAAGCTTTCGACTAAATCACCTGAAGAATTAAAAGCGATGACCGTTCATCCACGTGACAAACTGACACGTTGGGCCGTGAACTATCTCAGCAACCCCGCGAATGATCTCTCACTTGAGGGCATGCAGCGCGCCTCTATTACAACAATCAAGTACTCCGGCCATCGCCAAGGATTCTTTACAGGCGGCGGCATGAACTACCCGGGCAACTTTGACCGTAAAGAAGACAGCCAGAGCTATTCTGTAGAAGGCGCCCTGTGGGAGTCTGTCAACTTGTCCTGGTATCGTATTACAGACGACATCGAAGAATATATGAAATGGGGCCGCCTCGGCATTGACGCCAGCATCCTTGATGAAGGCCCGTTCACAGCAGAACAAGAAAACCTGCGTAAGAAATACCTCGAAGAATTTGCCGACTATGAAGGCACAGTATTCAGTGGCCGTTTCTGGCGTCAGCAAAGAAACCGTATCGCGTCTGAACTCGCGGCCAACCTCGCAAAGAAGGATGCCGATTACGCTGTCCACATGACAGGCCTGTACCGCGGTTTCTACCCGGAAAGCAGCTTTGATGAATATGCGGGCTTTATGACCGCATTCTGTAAGGGCTATGGCGACAAGAATAAACTCCGCACACTGTTTGACGACAATCAGAAAAAGAGCAAATCAAGTGCTGCTTCCCTGCTGGCCCTGCACACAGACGGCTCAGTTGAATCTCTCGTAACGCTATTCCGTTACACAACACCGAATGCCGACTATGAGAAGACAAAGGCCTTTATTCTCTCCATGAATAAGGACCTGAACCTCAAGAGGCCAAAAGACGCCGATTTCTCGAAAGAGTTCAGCGACTATAAATCACCAGTGCCCCAGGCTGTTCTTGATCTTCTAGTCGAAAAATCCAAAGGCGCGAAGACAAAGTTAGCTGTTGTTTACACAACACTGTATCCGGATGCGACATTTGAAGAGTTCGAAACCTTCATGCGCAAGGAGTGCACCTCCTGCGGCCCGAAAGACAATCTGCAAAGACTTTATAATGAACACAAGCCTGACCGTCAGATCGACATTGTGGCGACCATGGGCGCGAACAGTGATCGTTCACCTCTGACACTGATGAAGCTGTACAAAACATTTGATCCGGCAACATCATATCAGGCGGTAAGAGCGTTCATAGTAAAAGTGAATCCTGACACTGAACCCACCAAGGATTTTTCAGCTGAATTTAATGACGTTCAGAAATTCGGAATCAAACTGAGCGAAAAAGAACTGATTGCTTACACAGATCGCTCACCTGAACAACTCGCCGCATTAATCGGACGTATTAAGCCGGGCGCGACAGTAGATGAAATTAAAAACTTTGTTCAGCCAGAACTGGCTAACAAGAAACTTCGTCCAGATTATAAACGTCTGCACCAGATTTATGGTGCAGCCACCTATGATCCGGCAAACCTGTTCTTCAAATTCAATTTGAATGACCGTGGTTATCTGACACGTCCGATCCATCCGCTGGAGCTGGCAATTGCCGCCGAGCGTATCAAGAACCCTGAAATCACATGGCCACAAGCCGTAGCCAAGACAGCGCCTGACCGCATTCATGTTTACAAGTGGTTGATCCAGTCAAACAAGAAGAAGGCGCAGGACAAATCTATCGGCATCATGCTTGACCACCACGCATGGCGTGAGATCGGCAAGCAATGGCAAGCCGTAGGTTATCCATTCAAACTGGTGCCTTCACTCGCGACCGTTATCGGTGTTTCCGGTGATACAGCTGAATCTCTGGCGGCTCTGAACGCGACATTCCTGTCGGCTGAGGGCAAGAGTGTTCCGGCAACACGTATTTCCGACCTGCATTTTGGCGTCGGCACACCACATGAGACCCACATTAAACTGGGCCATCCGGAAGCCAAACAAGCAATGCGTCCGACAACAGCCAAGCTGATGCTGGAAATGACACGGGGCGTTGTAGCTTCTGAGCATGGTACAGGCCGCCGTGTAAAAGATGGCATCAAACTGAGCGATGGTACAGTTCTCGACCTCCGTGGGAAAACCGGAACCAACGACGAATCCGAGACATCAGGTGTTCGTGTGGGGGCTTTTGCAGGCACAATTGGTGATCGTTACTCGGTTTGTATCTCCGGTTACATTACCGGCGCAACACCCCGCGATAAATTTACCAGCGGCATGGCCGTACAAGCCCTGAAAATGCTGTTCCCTGAGCTCAAATCTATGTTTGAACGCTCATACGGCATTGTTCCGACACTGACAATTGTTGATCCGTCTGTTGCCACGAGCGAGAAGAAACCTGCAACAACAGCACAGCCACAAGCGAAACCACAGGCACCGGATACAGCGACAGTGAAGCCGCCAGCTCCTGAAAACAAAAGCTATGCGCCAAAGTCACCATCGGCATTATTATTGCCCCAAGGCCATGACAAACCTCAAATCATATTGTCAGGGAAGCCGCAATTTAATCTCACAGCGGCAAGTGATATGCGCGCAAGCCAATGGTATTCCAAGACAACATCAAATGATCAACCCGGAAGCCTGCTCCAGAGAAGAGCACAACAAACGCCCGTGAGCAAAATCGACTAAAGCGCTAACCTTTTGAATTTTGCATTTTGTGAAGTTCAGCCACAACGCGCTTTAGTCCTGATTCCAGGTTGATGACGATAATATCGGCACCGATACCCTTATAATCACGACATACGCTTTCAAGATGCTCCGCGTCTTCAGCAACCCCCATAGCACCCACCTGCCCGCAGATGGATTTCAACGCATGCGCTGAAGATGACATCGCCACGAAATCCTTTTGGTCATAGGCCATCTGGATATTATTCACAATCTGTGTGGCGTTCTCGATAAATAAACTAATCACACGCATAAAGGCATCATCACCCAGAGAACGAATGGCATCCAGACGTGCGTGGTTGATAACCTCGCCCTCCGTCAGCCTATCATCATTCACCACATCAGAGGAACTATGATGATATCCACTCATCGCCCATTTACTGAGCATCGCCTTCAATTGATCCATCGAGAAAGGCTTCGCCATGTAATCATTCATACCGGCAGCAAGGCATTTTTCCTGATCACCCTGTAGCGCATTAGCTGTCAGTGCAATAATGGTACTACGGCGACCTGTCTTGCTCTGCATCTCACGGATATGTGATGTGGTCTCAAAGCCATCCATGCCGGGCATCTGGCAATCCATAAAGATCAGATCATAGAAACGACGTGAGATAAGATCGAGTGCCTCACGACCCCCAGACGCAACATCAACCTTGACCCCTATGCCACTCATCATGGCGGTAAAGACTTCCTGATTGACGTGATTATCTTCCGTCAGAAGAACCGTAACATCATAAGCTTTGGCTTGATCCGGCTGCGTTAGCGCACCGCCCGTTTGGCCAAGCGCAAAACGTGTAAGAACCTCAGGCAATTTGCCCTTATGCTCCTCCAGATAATCGAGAATATTTATAATTTCTGAATTGCATATAGGCTTAGATGCCACAGCAGTAATGCCTGCGGCCTGAATATCTTCTATACGGCTATATATTTCGTGATTACCCAGAAGGATAATACGCGCATCCCCAATCAGATCTTCCTCAGCAAGCCTATGTACAAGGTCCATGCCACGTATATCCGGCATACGATCATCAATCAGAATATAATCATAAGGGTGATCTTGCGATTTAGATTTGCGTAACGCAGTCAATGCTTCTTGGCTGGTTACATAAAAATCAGCATGTTGTCCCAGATAATTAAGAAGATCGGACAGAACCCGACCATGTTGCGGGCTATCATCAATCACTAAAGAACGACGACGCAGCGCTTCGAACTTGTGATGATTGTTATCTTGTTGTTCCTGCGAGGTGTTCTTTAGAAGATAGAGCTTACAGTAGAACGATGTACCATGCCCAGACAGGCTTTCAACACGGATATCACCGCCCATAGCTTCAACGATTTGCTTTGAAATGGCCAATCCCAGCCCTGTCCCACCAAACTGGCGGGCCGTAGATGTGTCACCCTGATCAAACTTTTCAAAGATGGTTTTCTGCTTGTCAGCGGGAATACCAATACCTGTATCATGTATGGCAATATTGACCTCGACCGCTTGATCATCGGCATCTCTGGTTTCCACCTCAAGATACACATGGCCTTTCTCGGTAAATTTAATTGCGTTACCACAAAGATTAATCAATACCTGCCTGATCCTTAAAGGATCACCAACAAGGAAATGACGCGCATGTGGATCATACCGCAAGATGAATTCAACCTGATCAGGGTTCATTTTCAGGGAGATTGTGTTAGAAATTTCTTCGCATATATCGCGTAAATCAAACGGAATACTCTCAAGGTTGAATTTGCCGGACTCAATTTTTGAAATATCCAGAATATCGTTGATAATCTGCAGCAACGATTGCGCTGATGAATGAATGTAATCAGCATAATGGCGCTGTTGCGGGTTAAGTCCGGAATTCACAATCAGTTGCGTCATGCCCATGATACCGTTCATGGGCGTTCTGATCTCATGGCTCATATTGGCCAGGAATTCGCTCTTGGCGCTGTTTGCCTTAACTGCATCGGCTTTAGCTTTTTCGAGATAAGTGATATCTGTATGCGCCCCGACGATACGGGAAACATTACCCTGTGAGTCGCGCACAGATTTGGCGCGGCTCAGAACATAACGAAGCTCGCCATTCTTGTGATAGAAGCGATATATCCCTGTGAAATCGCTGCTGCGCCCGACCAGATAGCTAGAAATGCGGCTGCGCCAAACCAGAAGGTCGTCAGGGTGAATGATTTGCTCGGCACCCGCCAGAGAATTGACGATCTCATGGTCCTCATAACCAAACATCGCCTTCCAGCGTGGTGACAGCCAAAGCTCTTTGGTCTGCTGATCCCAGTCCCAAACGCCATCCTGCGTCGCAGAAAGTGTAAGCTCCAGAAATTCTTGCTGACGCTTGGAAACGGTAATATCTTCTACAATGCCAAGGTAACCTACGGTTTCCCTGCGCTCATTCTCCAGCGCCGTAATAACCAGTCGGGCCGGAAACTTTGATCCATCCTTACGACAGAATGTCCATTCACCCTCATCAAAGCCGTATTCATTGACCTTGGCCACGATCCCTTCAAACGCCATAGGCAAATCACGCCCTATATCCTTGGCATTCTGTTTAATTCTTTGCTGCAACTCTAGGGGGTCGTGGAAAATGAACGGCGTCTCAATACCTATCATTTCCTGTGCCTTGTATCCTAGAGACCGCTCGGCCTGTCTGTTAAAGACGATGATCTTGCCTTTAACATCCGTCGCAATCACCATATAGGCACTACTGGAAAGAATGGCACGGTTGAGGCTGTCCGACTCCATGACTTGCTTCATCAACAACTCTTCACGGATATGGGATTCCTTACGGGCTGTAATAACTTCCGTAAACATCACGATACCGCCGATTTGATTATCAGCGGTCATCCAAGGGTGAAGGGCCCATTTAACCCAATCCTTCTTACCATTCGGGTGAATCCACTCATCTTCTTCCCGTGTAAGAATGTCACCCGCTAATGCTCGCCTGTGCAATGCCACCCATTCGGGCATATCCAGAATTTCAGGAAAAATTTCGTAATGAGACTTGCCGATAACATTACGATCGGCCAGATTATAATCTTTGATCCAGCGGTCACTAGCCATGATATAGCGCATATCTTTGTCGAACATCGCCACAGCTGCAGGGGTATTCTTAACCAGAAGACGCATTCTTTCTTCGCTATATTGAATCTCTTCCGTTTTATCGTCTACCATACGCTTGACGATCTTCTCACGTTGCGTAATCAGAATGAGAAAGAATGCAAAGAGAGACGTGAAAGCCAAGCCACCAAATAGAATGTAAAGCGGCTGATTGCTGCGTACCATTTGATCAAATCTTGCGGTACTATTCCAGACAACAGTCCATCTCTGCTGCAGAAGATCCAGGTTTTTGCTAACCTCATAATCATGATGTTTGCCATTCTCTTTATCATGCACATCACGACTGTCAAAAATCAGTGATTGATCTGATTCTTCTGCACTGTCATAAACCCTGAGTGTGAGCAGACTATCCTGACTCTCTGTCAAATCATCCAGAAAATTTCTGCCGATAAACGGTATATATACCCAACCCGTGAGGTTCTCCCTCCGCTCTTCTATCGTATCAGGATAACTGCCATACTTATAAATAGGCTGCATAATGAGGAAGCCCGGACTTTTGGTCACATCCTGAACCAGAACCAGCTTCTTGGTCATGACGACCTGCCCACTATCGCGTGAAGCATGCGACGCCGTCAGACGCTCATTTTCGAATGCGATATTAAGCCCCAATGTAGGTCTATTAGGTTCTTCCGGCTCGATATACGTATTGATGTAAAATATATCGCCCGCCACATCCGGATGAATCCTAAAGTCCACCTGATGCTGCATCTTCATATTACTGACAAACTGATCAAGATGGGCTGCAGGCACATTAGAGACATACCCGATACCGTTCGCGCCCTTAAACTGGCGTTTGATATCAATAGACTCAGCATAAAATCGCCACTCATCTCTAGTAACAGTATCCGAAGCCTGGAAAAATCCGGCAGCCCCTTGCAAGACCTGACGATAGGATTGAATCCTGTACAACATCGCCTTTTCATTTTCCTGCGCCAAGGACTGGAACATGGCTCTATTCTTTTCATACAGATAGGTATTGGATGCTTTCCAGAGATAGAAGGTCAGTCCCAACGGTACCATTAGCAGCAGCATAGATATCATTGGCAATGCCTCTAGTGTCTGGCCCTTCCAACGCAGACGATCCCGGCGGCGTGCCATGATCATAACAAAGGGCATAAAAACCAGAACACCCAGTACGTCACCTGACCACCACGTCACCCAATTCTCGGCAACATCAACTGGATTGATAAGGCCAAACATATAAAGACTGACGACACCCGCACTGGCTGCAACGATACAACTCAGCGGGCCAGAGATAATAAATAGCTTAATTGTATCCCTGACATAATTCAGGTTCAGCGGATAACCCATAAATTTTTTGATGCCATACCATGCGGTAAGTGCCTGCAACGTAGAGCCCACAGCAATCGCTGCCGCCAGCATGGCATTCGTGGCTTCGGAATGCCCTGATGCTACAGCTATGTTCACAAGGAATGAGCCGATGAATAAGCCAGGCCATAGGCCACGGCCATACATGATCATCATACCGATGGCGATACCGGAGGGCGGCCAGATGAATGTGGCATAACCTGGGGGAACGGCAAGTGTAAGGCCCCACTTACCCGAGACGTAGTAAAGTCCTGCGAGGATGATGATCAACGCAAGATTTTTAAACGACGATGATTGCAGGATAGATATTTGCATCAATCATACGCATAAGAGAGTGGCCCTACCTATATAATACGGCAGGACACCCGCTAAATAATTAATATTGCTGGCATATATCCAAAGATAGTTGCCTTACAGTATGATGATTTTTAATCATTATTTAACAAGAAACTGGATAGGTGCCATGTCGCGCACAGTGCCGGAATCCCCGGAAATACTGGCCTTTAACATGTAAGCCCCACGTTGAACGGGCCATAAATAGGTTCCTCCACCAGATTCAGTCAGAACTTCATCATTGAGCACCCATTTTACCTGCTCATCAGGCTTTAACCCTTTAATCTCAAATCTGAATTTCTGGTAATCCGCCGGCACACGAGGGTCATAAGCCATCTGCAATCCTTCTGTCGGCCTGACCATCTCAAGAACTGGCGTATTTTCCGCAACAACCTCCAAAATATCGTCAGGCTTCATCCACTCAGGCCTCATTGTACAATCAGGTCCCGGTCGTATGCAGACATCCTTCCGGACAAGTTGCGGGCTGAGGTAAAGTTTTCTGGTCTCACGTCCCTTATTCAACTGCGCAAATATATTACGCATCGCTAAGGTGGGCCCCGTCGACCCCGTAACCCCGTCCATGGCCTTATGATCCAGATTACCCATCCAGATACCAACGACGTAGCGATCATTATAGCCAATCACCCACGCATCACGATAATCCGTGGACGTTCCCGTTTTAACAGCGGTCTGTAAGGGCAAGTTAAGGACACTACCCTGCCCAAACTCCTGACGGCGCGCCCATGGATCTGAGAGAATATTGCCGATCACTGAAACTGCCTCATCAGAATAAACACGCCTTGCCGTGACAGGTCGTTGATCGTTCAGTAGAACACGCAAAGGTTTACGAACGCCGTGTTCGGCCAAAGTTGTGTATGCACCTGCCAACTCCAGCAACGTCACCTCACCATTTCCCAAAGCCAGACCTTCATCATATATATCAGAACCACGATCAAGGCTTTCAAAGCCCAGTTGATGCAAAGTCGTGAGATAATCAGCAATGCCCACATACCTGATGGTCAGAAGTGCCGGGATATTGAGTGAATTACCAAGTGCCTCGCGTACACTGACGGGACCATAATATTGGCGACTATAGTTGCGGAAACGGTGCAAGCCATTGCCCACTGCCTCACTTAAGGGTGAATCATCAAGAAACATCCCCGCATGCCAACCCTTATCCAGTGCCCGCGCATACAGGAAGGGCTTCATCGACGATCCCGGCTGACGCGGCACTGTGACCGCATCTATATCATGGGCATCAATATCATTATTACCCGCACCCGCGACCACCCATGCCAGAATCTCACCCGTGGTGTGGTCAATAACCAACGCCGCGCCATTCATGACTTTCTTGGACGCAAGTGATTGAATACGCTGATCAAGTGTTTCCTGCACCATCGTCTGAATACTCGAATCCAGCGTTGTATGTAGTTGCGTTGCGTTTATTCCGGGCTGCGTCTTCACATACCGCGCAAAATGGCGAGCCTCTACGACGCCAGCAGGTGGGACGGCCACAACATCCTGCGCCAGAATAGGTTGTAGCTCATCACCCTCTGAGACCTGAGCAGCTAATCTATCAATGGCCTTCTTTGTTTTATCAGGATGACGATAAAGGTCATATGCCGATGGCGCACGGGCAAGAACAGCCAGTGATAACATTTCACGCTGGGTCAGTGTTGATAAGTCACGCCCGAAATAATAACGGGCCGCCTGCACAACCCCACGGCGGTTAGACCCGTACGGAATCTGGTTCAAGTAGAATTCGAAAATTTCATTCTTGCTATATTGCTGCTCAAGGGAAGCGGCCTCGAAACCCTCAATATACTTGGACCATATATTGCGGGGGCGTGGATGTAGCATACGCACGACCTGTTCGGTAATCGTGCTGGCACCGCGCACGGTATGACCGTAACGGATATTCTGCCAAACCGCACTGCCCCTTGCCTGCCAATCTACGCCGCCGTGACTGTAAAAACGTTTATCTTCAGATTGTAGAAATGCCTGACGCATGAAATCAGGAAATTCATGTAGCGATCTATTGTCATGACTATTCCATGCGCCTTTATAAGAGACAGTCAGCGGAGTTCCATGGCGGTCAAGAACCTGTACCGCATATTCCGCCCCATCGCGCTCAAGCTTAATATCTTTAACCGATAAAAAGGTAGCTATAACAAGAACTGACAGCGCCACAAATGTAGCACTGCCAAGATATAGCCAAAGCTTTTTACGGCTGCTGGGTACGGACATTCAGCTTACCCGAAACTGTACGGCCATATACGTCAGGATCGTACATTTCCTCAACGCTGGCTGGCGGCGCGTTGAAAGCACCATCAGCAATCGCTTGTGCGACATAAGAAAGGTGGTAGTTACCCTGCTCTATCCGGTCTGCATAGAAGCGTGCTGAATCATGCCGCAGTTCTTTATGGTAGAAACTCCAGCGGCTGAAACCGAATTCACGCCAATCGCCGAATTTAAACCAGATGGAGCCACCTGCCTGATCAAACGCGCCTTCAGCAGCATCTACATTTGACGCCGTCGCCAGATCGCGGTTAACAGTCTCAAGGCCACCCGGCAACGGATCGTTTACAACAATGAAGTTACGAGCCGTCGGCGCATTTACGAACAGATCGACACGCACCAGGTCACCACGCTTGATAGCATCCTGAGAGGTCATCAAAACCCATCTGCCATCACGCTTGATATAATATTCGCGCGTGATATCCATGCCTGCATTCACAGGTGTATCGCCCGCTGTTAATGGCGCGTAACGCACACGGGTAGCGTAATAGAGCCGGCCCGCACCATCCTTGACGATATCAATGACCGATTTACGTCCTGCATCACCATCAGATATGGACGAAGAGACTGTTTTTGCCTCATCCTTTAGCGATTTGAATGATGCCTGACCGATTGATTTCGTATCGAGATTAACCGATACATTCATATTAGGTATCTGATTTTCATAGCGTTTCGCATAATTGATCAGGGCATTCATGCAATACACATTTTCCTGCGTATTTTCCCAGTGATCGCGGCTGCCACGGGATTGTGTAATACCGCGGACGATTTTGAACGGTTTGTCACCGATCAAATCCTGTCCACTCTGCGTTCCTGCATAATCCATAAAGGCGTTGAGGACACTGCAATTATCACGGAGCGCCGTCGTCAGAATACGGGCATAACCATTATCCAGCACTTCGTTGAAAGTAACCTTGCCGCTTGTTTCATTGCCCGTTGCTAAGATCATATCGGCGAACTTGCGCGTTTCAGTATCCAGTCCCCCTACCTTGATGGCTGATTGCATGAACAATGACTTACCCAACAGGCTCATGTCCTTAACGTGCGGCTCATAACGGAGAACATCTTCCTTACCCGCCTTGCCTGCATCAACTAACGCTGCCAATGCCACTGCACGAACCGTTGATGTCATACCAGCCTGATAGAAACTAGGCGCTGCATCCTGTTTTAGAAAGTTTAGCAAATAGGCTTGCAGCTTGGCTTCCACGATTTCAGGAACATTATAACCCGCCTTGCGTAACCAACCGAAGGTGAGCGCCGTATAGGCACTGAGGTATGGGTCAGCATATTCATCCGTAGGTTTGAAATAAGCCATACCACCATTCGGGGCCTGATAATCGCTTGCGCGATCCAGCATCTCCTGCGGCAGGGTTTCGCTACCCTCCCAAATCAATGTCTCGGGCAGATATGCTTTTAGCTGATTATAATGGGACGCCATAACACCCCGTGTTATGGTCTGTTCCCAGCACGTGTACGGATAATCACGAATATAGCGGAAGGCACCATCAAGGTTGGCAATCACACTCGGCGACAGGACAACACTCACATCCCCGGTATCTGTATAGATACCCTCAGGCAATGAAATATTTTCCTGAACTTTGGCTTCCGTAGTCGTACCGTAATTGGCCCCCACATCCATGATGCGCGTTTTATAAACAGGCAGTTCATACACGGTGCCGTCACTATCTTCGGCATCCGCCGCCGTCGCTTTAAAGCTTACTTTGCCTTCGACGATTTCGCGTGTGATGGGCAGCATCGCCGTTGTTAGCGGCATATAGATGGTGGTCCGTTTATAAGGCTCTAGCGTCACCTCTTCGGCCTTAATCTGCTGACTTTCACCTTTCAGATCACCTGTTGCCTCGATAGAGACACGCAGGGTACGGGGTTTATCCGTGCGGTTCATAACACTGAAGCCCGCAGTGAAATCATCACCCTCACGTACCTGGTTAGGCATTACAGGCCGTACTTCTGTTGGGCGATTGATCTTGAATGTCCCTTCACCCAAGCCCATACGGTCACCCGGTGTCGTGGCCAGCACCAGCACGCGCCAGCCGGTCAGGTTGTCAGGAGCTTCAAACTCAACCGAAGCCTTACCATTCTCGTCAGTTTTAAGTGATGGATTCCAATAGCTCACATATTTGAACAGTGTGCGCATATCAATGTCGGCGCCGCCGTCACCACCGGGATTTGCCCCCTTCTTCTCAAATTTCTGGCGTCCGACAAGGCGCATCATCAGGCTATAGTTACGAAGATCAAGCCCATCAAGACTATAGAAACCTTCATAAGGATTAAACGCAGCTTTACCGCCAGTGATCAGGTCGAATACGGCTTCATCCAGCACAGCCACCGTTAATTCAATCGGCTGCTTATCGGTCAGAGCCAGTCGCGGCACAGCCGTCAGATCAAGCTTGATCTTGTCGCGGGGACGGTAAACCTCCTGCGCAACCTTGACATCAACCTGCATTTCCTTGACCGGGTCCTTCACAGGAACGGTCACATAACCCATGCGGAATGTTGGTTTACCCAAATCAACTTGCCCCTCCCCCGCGGGCGGCGCCTCGACACGCGGTGACATGACGACAACCGACAGGTAATAGCCCGGCATGTAATCCGGCTTCACCGGAAACTCGATCGTCGGTGTACTGCCCTCTAGTTTAGTGACAAACGAATCCATGACGCCATAACGTTCAATCGTCACCAGCGCTTGCGCACCCGGGTACGGGTTCTTGATCAGATAACGGGCAGTATCGCCGATACCATATTCGGCCTTCTCAGGCACAATCGTGAGCGCACTATCGGCATCACTGTTCCACTGCACATAATCTGAACCTGTCACCCAGATATAAAGCGTGGTTTTGTGAACGGTGCCTTGCGTATCCGTTACTTGCGCCACCAGCCTGTATGTGCCAGCCGCTTGCGGTGCAAACGTGCAGTTTTGAGGCTCCAACGTAGATGTTTGATCGCAATGAGCGATTTCCTTCCATTCAGTAGTCACATCTGAAAGATAAGCATTGCCGGCGCCTTTCACACGTGCAGTATTCACGATTTCCTGTTCAATGCCGACACGCACGGTACTGCCCGAAGCAGGCGCTCCCTTATCATCGACAACCAACACGGGAATCGCGGCAGGCTGCATTGCCTCATAAAGCCATTTCGGTGATTTCAGACCTACGAGGCGATCAACACCGAAATAATCGGCACGACTGACATTGGCAATGGTCTTGCCGCGATCATCTTGCACTCCGGCTTCCAGTTCCAGCGTGCCGTAAGCGATATTGATTTTCGGCAGAACGAATGTTTCGTTCCACTCGCCTTTTTCATCCAGCGGCGCTGACTTTTCAAAAATCTGTTCGCTGTCACGTCCATCCTGGAAACTATCAAAACTGAACCCCTGTGCCACGGGGTCCTTAGATTCAAAGCGTTTACTCTTAACGATACCGACAACCCGTACGGAAGCATCTGTATAGGCCCCGCCCGCATGCATTTTTGCATCGGCATGAAATTCTGCGTTATCACCCGCTTTGAAATGATCACCATTCATTTCACTGGTGACACGGAACGGTGCCACAGTGAAATCACTCACCAGAACGCGTAATGGCTGGAATGTCCGGATATCATCTTCCGCAAACTTGGCGGTCAATTCAAAACGGTACCAACCCACAGCCGCGTTTTTGGAAATCGCATAAGTGCCGTCATAAGCCCCGAATTCGGAAAGTTTTATATCTTCACCTTTCCAGACCGATTTACCTGTCGGGTCCGTAATCTCAAGACCATAGACTGCATTCTGCGGCGGCGGCACCAGCGTCAAATTATCCTGGTCACGCACAAAGATCTTGTATTCCATGATATCACCCGCGCGATAAACACCCTGCGCGGTCATGCCCCATGATTTCATATGGCTGTATTTCTTCTGCAGATCAGACCAAATCGTCTCGTTCGAGGCACGCCATGTATCGATATAGAAATCATACATCAGCGGCAGCAGGCCCATATCATCGCCCTTATCCACGCGAATGAATAAACGCGGGTCTTCCTCTCTCCATGACTGCACCAGTTTGTTATCAGGATCAATCACTGCGGCGCCGGGTAGCAAAGCGACACCACTAGCATCGGTCACAGCACTGTTAGCTGTTTCTTCGGGTACGGAAAGATCGGTTAATTCATCCTGATACAAGGAAACCCTGGCACCCTCGACAGGTTGCCCTGTCGCAAGATCGGTCACCCATGCCAATGATTGAAAATGTCCGAGCTTGAAGTGAACCTGAAACGGCGTGACCTGTGCAAACAAACGTGCATATTCACGGTTATAATTCGGGATTTGCGGGTCGGTTTGTAAATGACCATAAACCACCCCAGATTTGCCATTCAGCATGTCACGCACGCCAAGCGGCACAGCGAATTGCACGTCCTGCGGTGATGGCACAGTCTGGTTATAAGACTGATCTGCCTCTACACCCGCAGAATTCAAGCGGCGGTAATCCAGTTTATAGGATTTCAGATTATTCACGTACAGCGGCACTTCGCTATCGACGTTCTTTTCCAGTACCGCTTCCTTGTGCACCAATTCGTAATTTGGTGGACGGTGATTAGTTGAAAACACCAGCTTAACCGGCTTCATCATCGTGCGGCCAAATTCATCCTGCATACCCTCTTTGACATCTTTACCCATCAGCTGCGAAACAGCTGCTTTGATGCCCGGACGTTTGCTCGGCACTGTCAGCGTATATTGCTGAGCCGCTTTCAAGCCTACGGGCAACCCGATATAGAAATAAGAACCGCTATACGGCTGATCAAGGCGCGACCAGTCACGGTTTTCATCACCCCACGGATTATACCCCTTACGGCCACCTGCCAGATCCGGTGAGAACGAAACGTTTGTGCTGACTTCTGAACGCAATACAGGCACACTGAATGCCAATGATGCCGGACGCATAGGATTGCAAAGCTGTTCCGGGGTCTGTGGCTTGCCCGGCTCAATCAGCACTTCATTTCCATCATTGTTACTGCACTGAAGTCCCACAAAACGGAAATCAGGATAGGTGTTGAATGTAACAACATCGCGTTTGGCAACACTTGGCTGAGGCCCCATAGCAGATACAATCCCCGGCTCCATCGCCAAGGCGACGCCCGTTGCGTCGGCAGCCAGCGGTTTGCGCGGCTCAACCAGCCATGTGCTGCGCGCTTCATCTTCACCGACCTTGATAACTTCAGTCATATCATCGGGATCAGGCTTCACGCTCACCAACTGGCGCGGCAAGTTTGGTTCCCGGAAAAACAGGTGGGACGTCACCGACGCCTTGGTCACGGGCTGGTTAAACACGACGCGGATAACCGGCACAGTCGCCGCACGCCATGTTGTAAAATTGTAATAGCTGACATCCGGTCTGACCGTAGTGAAGCTATATGATTTTGCTTCGGCCAGCGCGCCACCGTCTTCCGCCTTGATCACACCGGGTTGAATATCAAGCTTATATGTCGTCGAAGGGCTGAGACCGACATTGCCGTCAAGATTACAAGCCAGTGTCGATGTATTGATCCAGCGCCAGTTGCATTCCAAATCAGGGCTAACCTTGATGCCGACTTCCTCAGCGGTTCTGTCCATGCGTCCCACGGGAACAACCACACGGTTGAACTCGATAACGATCTGCCACGCGGCAGCAACATCTTCACCCTGCGGTGTCACGCGCAAGATTTCCAGCGGCTTAGTATCCTGTGCATGGGCAAGACCGGTAACGGACAGGCAAAGGACAAAGATGACGGCAAAGAGCTTCCGCATGACGGGACCTCGGGCAAAATGTTCAAATATTTGAAGACATTTGAATTTTACCGGAATACACCCCAAAGAAAAAGCCCTCCGGACGATAATCCGGAGGACTTTTCACAAAAACAAAGAGCGAATTATACGCCTACTGTTTCTTTCAGTTCTTTAGCAGCGCGGAAGTTGATTTTCTTCTTCGCTGGAATTTTGATCGCTTCGCCTGTGCGTGGGTTGCGGCCCATACGAGCAGCGCGTTTACGCACTTGCAGAATACCCAGGCCAGCCATACGGATACGGTTGCCTTTTTTCAGGTTTTTGCCCAGATTTTCGATCAGATCTTCCATAATCGCGTTCATTTGCTTTTTGGACAGTTCGTGCTTCTCAGCCAGATCAGAACCGATTTGTTTCAGTGTTACTGTCGGAGCTGTTGTAGTTGTTTTAGCAGCAGCTTTTTTCGCCGGAGCTTTTTTCGCTGGAGCTTTTGCAGCAGCTTTCTTTGCAGTCGCCATGATTTAACTTCCTTGAGTTAGATATCATTGTTTAAAACGGACAGCACCCCTCAAAAAGCCGCATAAACAGCGGCGAATCTCAATGTACTGTCTTGATGATCAAAGAATGGTACGAGTCGCAGCGCTTGTCGAGAGGGTTTTTCAACAAAAAGTACAAAAACACCCGTTTTTAGGGGGTTTTCCACATATTTTGTACTCACACCCCCTTAAATCATCCCTTCATAGCGCTTTGCGACCCCTTAGAAACCCGCTATTCTGGCGGTGTTTTGATACATGGAGAGAATCAGTATGAAGATCGGCAGCCTCGATAGAATATCCATTTATAGAATGGCCGTGGTTATGACCGCGCTTGCCGCGCTGGGTATATTAAGTGTGATTGTCATCGCCCCGTTCGTTCCGGCGATCCTGTTGGCGATTATCTTTACCCTCTCCGCATGGCCTGCCTATTCGTGGCTGGAGCAAAAACTGAAGGGCCGCCGTGGTCTGGCAGCCGCCATCATGACATTTATATTAGCGCTGTGCTTTATCCTGCCGCTGATGTTCCTGGCATCCAGCCTGGCTGAGAACTTTAGCTGGGTCAGCGCCAATGTTATTACCGCCTTGCAGAACCCACCGAAAGAAGCCCCTGAATGGCTGGCAACCTTACCACATTTTGGTCCTCTGATTGCCGAACAATGGGAACGCTATGTTCATGATACCAGCGCCATCAGCGCCTTGGCACTCAAGAACTCAGGCACCGCAACACAGGGCATCGCCGGTATTGCGGGCACAGTCGGCCGCGGCGCGATTGATCTGACCCTCGGCGTCAT
>Ga0247823_10001372_pt1 | contig 20272 bp, 13 predicted proteins | sample 13C_PalmiticAcid_2_FD_192426 | JGI IMG/M metagenome (GOLD analysis project Ga0247823, IMG submission 192426) | Soil microbial communities from agricultural site in Penn Yan, New York, United States - 13C_PalmiticAcid_Day30 | ecosystem: Environmental > Terrestrial > Soil > Agricultural land... | reverse complement strand
CCTCCGTTTTCCCCCTGAGTTTTAACCCTCGCAACTGATACGCCATAACCACAGAGACGCATTTGTCAAGAAACAGTTCGACATCAACGTCTTCGGCATCCTCCGCACGATCCGCGCCTTCCTCCCGCACCTCCGGGCCCAGCGCGCCGGCACAATCATGAACGTCTCCTCCATCGGCGGCCTGCACGGCTACCCTGCTAACGGGGTGTACTGCGCGACCAAGTTCGCCGTCGAGGGCATCACCGAGGCTCTCGCCGCTGAGGTGCGCCCCTTTGGCCTGAGCGCCGTCATTGTCGAGCCGGGCTACTTCCGCACCGCCTTCCTGAGCGGGCCGACGGCCGCCGGCGCCGCCAACCTGGCGCCCGAGAACTCGGCGTACGCCGGGACGGTGGCGCACGAGGCGCGCGAGGCGTTCTGGAAGTACAACGGCAAGCAGCCGGGGAACCCCGTCGAGGGCGCCGCCAGGATGTGGGAGTATGTCGCCGGGGAGGGGCTGTTCAGGGGCAAGGAGAAGTTGTTGAGGCTGCCGCTGGGCAGTGATACGGGAGCGCAGATGAAGCAGTTTGCGGCGGAGCTGGAGAGGACCGCGGCGTATTACGAGGATGTCTGGAGGAGCACAGATTTCAAGGAGTGAACTAGCTGGCTGGCCGGCCTTACGTAGGTGAACAAGAGATGCAATGGGGCTCTGATAGACTTGGTGTAACAACCTCAATTATGTTGTGGGCCTCTGCACTTCGTTGCTCTGCTGATGAATCCCTCCGCAATAGTGTCCCTTTGAAGTCTGGCGGGTAGAGACAGCGTTGCTTCGGGAGCAAGACACGCACTTAGGTACTTAAGTTTTGGTCTTGGAGTTGGTTAGAAGGGAGGCGCAGGTCGCTCACTCCCAAAAACTGCCATCATGGACGGAATTCTGGACACGTATTCAATGGTGAGTTCAAAACTTAAGAGACCGATGCCAACAACTCATTCTTGTAAACCGACGAGAAACCGGTCAACGGGGCCGCTAGATATCCACAGTAATACCTCACACACTACTCTCCGCCGCCCGGATGAGAATGTTCCCCATCTCCTCCGTCATGCTCAAGAACGGCGTATGTCCCGAATCGATGTATACTTCTCCCATCTCCCCCTCAAACAGCCTCAGACCACGATCCTGGCTCGCCACCCGCTGTGCCCGCTTGGCCATGAACTCCTGATAGAGCAGCGGCAAAGGCCGGTCTTGCCTCGTGTAGACATACGTCGACGGGACGCTCCTCCACCCAGCGTGGACAACGGGCGTGGCAAAGGTCGCCGCCGGTTGCTTGCCGAGAAGTCGTGCGTATTGCGAGAACAAGGGCTCGGGCACATCGTGATAGAAGATGTCGGCCGCATTTTTGTTGAGAGCAATGTACGGTGCCTGCCAGATTGTCAGAATTTGAAAATTCCAAGAGCAAATGGGCTTCGGATAGAGGTCAAACTTCAAAACGTAAATAATCGGGAGGCGAGGGCGGTTGTTTGACTGCACCGTCTATCGCATTGCTGAGCGTTTGTCCCTCGAGAGGCAGATATGCCGCCACGTAAATCAGCCGCCGTAGTTTTCCGGGCTGATTTCGCTCCCCATGGGCGCCGTCGCCGCCAGCAAGCTCGGCGACGACCTTGCCCACCGCATTAGTGCCCACCATTCCGCCATATGAGTGCATTACGACTACGACGTCGGAGCCGTCGTCAAGAAGCGGCGTAAGTGCGGCCGCGACAGCGCTGACATTGGGCTGGATGGAGGTCAAGGCTGGCGAGGAGTTTGACGCCGGGGAGCGAGACAGCAACCGAGGGATAGCCGTGGCTGGAGAGGTATCTGATGAGTGGGTTAAAGTAGGCTGGCAGATGCCAGGCTCCTGGCACAAAGACGCATGTTGGCTTGTTAGACATGGTGTGTGGGCTGTGGGCAAGCGGCAATGGCAGGTAGGTATACTGGGAAGGGCTTGTGAGGGGGGTCGACTGAAGCAACAGCAGTCAAGGTTGTTTTCATGTGAAACTGAATGCTAACAAGAAGTTCAATGGCAGATCATTCATATTGTGACCTTACTCGACGAATCTGGGACTGAGAATGGCTGACCGGCCTGTTCACAACAAGCAATCTGACCACTGTGGTTTGTGAGGGTCTCCCTCAGTGCTGTGAAGGCAGTGCGACTGGATTTTTGCAGTAGGAATGATTAACGCCGAGAGACTACTATCCAAAAGCCGATTGAGCTCCATCTTAGCTCCCAGCCCAGCCTGCCACAGGGGACGGAAACTCCTTACCGCAGGCGTACTTGTTCTCGAAAAAGATTGATAAGCACCCTGATTCGGCACTGGTACCTTACGCAGCAGCTCGGACTTAACTGAGCTTATAACGTTGGCGCCGACACACAGTCAATGTTTCACTCAGCAAAGTGCAGAACGGCACCGCACGGTCACCTGCACGTTCTGGCTCAGGAGTGGTCCCAAAAGTCCCACGCTTCTATCTCGGTCAGCACACTGCAGGAAGACGATGGCGGGCTGTCCCACGCGGCCGGAATACCGGCCCAGCAGGATGACTACCAGGTACCTAGGTACCTTAGATCAGCTTCCCGGAATGCCCAGGGCCGTTACGTACCCCTCAAATCGGTCCGTGAGGGGCAGCAGCACGCGCTCAAAAATAGCCGTAGGTCACATCATCACGGCGTACTTAAGTACGCCGCCCTGCGTCCAGGCATCTGTGACACCCGAACCAGGCTACGTTAGGTAGCGACTTTACCGATATCCCCCAGACACTCACAATGGTACGGAGAGTCCTACTTACTGGAGCGAACGGCTTCATCGGCCAACATATCCTAGCCGCCTTCCTCGCGGCCGGCCACTCGGTCCGTTCGGTGGTCCGGTCGCAGGCCAAGGCGGAGCAGCTCGCCAAGTCCTTCTCCGAGTTTGGCTCTTCGGCTCAGCTCGACTTCAGCATCGTGCCCGACATGACATCCCCGGGCGCCTACGACCAGGCGTTGCGGTCCGAGCCGCCATTCGACTGGGTCGTCCACGCGGCGTCGCCGTTCAACTACAGCAAGGTCTCAAGCAACCGGGACTTTCTCGACCCCGCTGTCAAGGGCACGACCGAGATTCTCCAGGCCATCAGGAGGACCGCTCCATCGGTGACACGTCTCGTGCTCACATCCTCCATGGCCGCGGTAATCGACTTTGCTGCCCCCAAGATCACGCACCCGGTGCGGGTCTACACCGAGGCAGACTGGAACCCCACGTCCTGGGAGACCGCCCTCGCCACCGACAACCGAAACACGGCGTACCAGGCGAGCAAGAAGTTCGCCGAAAACGCGGCCTGGGACTTCGTCGCCGCGCACCCGGACGGGTTTGACCTGGCCGTGCTCAACCCGCCCATGGTCTACGGTCCGCTCTACGACGCGGCCGCGCTCGCGTCGCCCGCCGATCTGAACCAGTCGACCGCCAACATCTACAACGCGCTGCTGCACCCCGCGCTGAGCGACGACTCGCCCGTACCGCCGACTGGGCTGCACCTCTACGTGGACGTGCGCGATGTGGCGCGGGCGCACCTGCTGGCGGCCGAGACGCCGGCGGCGGGAGGGAAGAGATTCGTCGTCTGCGGCGGGCAGCTGTCGCTGCAGCGGATCGCGAATCTGTTGCGGGGGAGCCTGCCAGCGCTGGAAGGGCGGATCCCGCGCGGGACGCCGGAGGAGGCCATGGTGCCCGAGGGATCGTTTGAGGCGAGCAGCGAGCTGGCAAGGAGGGTGTTGCAGCTCGACTTCCGGAGCGCGGAGGATACGATCGGAGACTTGGCAACGCAGCTTGTGGAGATTGAGAACAGAGGGGTTGGCTAATAAGCAGTAGATGTTAGTGTTGGATCGTTGAGAAGAGGAATTGTTCGGAGGCTGCGTCTTAGATGGCATCAAAGAATATGACCCAGCCCCATGTATTAATCAGGACAGTGAGCTGCACATATCAATAGCAGCCTGGCGGCAGCGCGGTTTTCACCCACGCATCGAGTGCAGTAGATCAGAAAGCTGGACCACAGCGCTCGTTGGCAGCGCCTCGGGGCTACACAAAGGTGGTAGCACCAGGCGCAAAGCCGGAGCGGTTGTCGGTAACGGTAGTTAGGTATGATTGACAACCACTATGCCCGTGACGCAGACCCGGCAAGGGGCTCGATCCGTACCTAGAGAGTCATTGGCGTGCAACGTTGGTCAGGGTTGTTCGCTGCGCAATTGCTGATGTTGCCCCTAAGTTTCTTGGAGGCCGCAACATTCTAGGCCATTTTACACTTGTGATATTGCCGTGGCTCATGTCCAATGCCGCGACATTTGCGGGAGACGGCGGCAGATACCTGAGCCCCGGGCACGAGGACGGAAAATCCGTAAACTTAGCAGGACAGCAAAAACCAGTGGCCAAGCGAAAGCGGGAGAATCGCTCCAAGAACGCCCCACCAGCGGTCGTGTCGGTACGTCGGCACCTATGGCTGAGAAAAGGAATGCAGCGTTAACAAGCCCCCGTTTCTGCAGCGCCGGAGGGCCCAAAACCGCGCCTCCCAAAGAGCCTACCGCGAGCGCAAGGACCAGAGGATAAAGGACCTCGAGCAGCTGATCGACGACGCCAGGCAGCGCAACGACGTGCTCAGCCAGGCGTACGCCGTGCTGCACGCCGAATACATGGCGCTCACGGCCTCGCAGCTCAACGAGCAGAGTTACCCGCGGCAGTACGACGTCGGGCCATACGGCGGCGGTGGCGGCGGATCCCACGCCCACATGGGACTTGGCGCGGGCGACGGCGTCGACGGCGTCGAGATAGACGTGTTTGTCTACCCGGACATAACGGGCGCGGCGGGGAGGGGTAATACATTCTGAGGGCGGCCGGCGGCGATGGCAAAAGAAAACACGCTCACTTCTCAACTTTCTCGCCACCCTTTCGTGTCGGCCTGCTGGCGTATGCCGGGTCTCAGCTCGCTGCTGATGTCGTGGCAGCATATATGCTTTTGGAAGGCTTCTATGGAAATACCCTGCAAGATGTCTAATTCGATATTTGTAATTTGCCAGCAAGTCTCATGCTATCTCCGGAGTCGATCTCACTTCTATCGCATCTCCTGCTTGATGTCGTTCCGCCGCTTCGCATCTTGAATGGAAACCCACTGACTTGGTTCAGGTTGCAACACAAGAACGCATCATGATGCAGTGGACAAGGGTTCAAGCGGAACTAGCCACTCTTGCATATCTTCAAATAGGCTCTGTCGGCTCTATTTCCGACTGTGCAGGTGACAGATATTACTATCAAGTATGAGGAGACGGGGAGTTCTGAGGGGACAGACTAGAGGTAGTTATGCGCATCACTACCTAAGCTCAAGTAGCCGGCAAACGATTGGATTGTTAAGACTCGAGTCTCGAAAGCAAAAAATGAGTGTCTCCTAGGCCTAATCAAGCAACAAATCAACTAGCAAAGAAACCCCAATTTAGAGCACCCCCTAGAACCATTGCCCTAGTCTTACTAGTCACGCCCAGAAGCTAGTTGATGTTTGGCGAATATATCAAGCCACTATTGACAAGTTGAGTTTTCTAGCTCGACATAAACACTGCCCCGCGAAACCATTTTACACCCCAGGCATCTTTCGTTCCACACCTGCACCCGACACACCACCCCAACCTCAGCTCCACCTTTGTCTTCAAATCACCGGCATCTCGTCATAATGAGAGCAATTACGTTGGCTGAGGTTGCGAACTGGTTGGGCAGGCGAGTTTGTTTCGTCGCGCTGCTGTGCACGCCGACACCCTCCAAGGTCCAGCCACTTGGGGTGATGTTTCTATTTCTGCTGTCTATCGACCGTGATTGATCTCAAGAGGCTCCAAGGTCAATCCAGTTTGAACTAAGAGGCAGGCAGGGTGTGGCAAACTGTATGCAAGCCGAGGAAGAGCAATCCATTGCAATGAAACAAGAAATCTATTCAAGGTATTTGCGCTCAGAGAAAGGAAATATCCACCGAAGAAACCATTCAGCGTCACAACGTTTACAACTTCTCAAACACCTCAACTACCGCGCGGGCGGTAGACGCTGCGCTCGCGGGGTTCTGACCAGTGACGAGGCGGCCGTCAACAACGTGAAAGTCATCCCAGATACCAGGGGCGCGCTTGTCTAGAAGAAAGAAATCAGCACTTTGAACGAGGGATTGCGTCGTTCGGGAAGGCTTACACTGTGCTCCCAGCTGCTCAGCCAGCTCCTCCACCATGGGGCTGTTCCAGGCCCGCAGCTCGTCCATGATGCCCATCGTGACCTCAGCCTCGCTGGTGAAGCCGGTGATGGCCTTGCCCTTGATGAGGGGCTCGCCGGTGGCGAGGTCGACGACGCCGTGGAAGATGGCGGGGCCGTGGCAGACGGACGAGACGACACCGCCGTTGGCGTAGACCTCGGAGGCAATGCGCTGCAGGTGGGTGGCAGTCGGGTAGTCGATCAGGGCGGCGTGGCCGGCCGAGGCGTAGAAGACGCCGTACCGGGACGCGTCGACGTCGGCGGCCTTGGGCATGTTGTCGAGCTTCTTGCGGAAGTCGCTGTTGACGTCGTTCCAGATGGCCAGGTCCTCGCCGTTGAGAAAGTCGGGCTGCTGCGAGAGCCAGTCGGGGGTGTAGCTGCCAGTCTCGGAGGCGAGGTCAACCTCAAAGCCGGCGGCGACGAGGACCTTGAAGGGGTGGAGGGCTTCGCTGATGAAGAGACCCGTGGTTTCCTTGCCCTGGAAGAGGGTGGCCTGGGCCGAGGTGATGGCGATGAGAGCGCGGCGAGCGGGAGACATTGCTATTGTTGGGGGTGGTTGTGTGGTTGTGTTGGTAGAGAAAAGACAGGTTGGTCGTCTTGCTAGGAATGATGTGAGTGTTGTGAGTGTTGTGAGTGTTGTGAGTGTTGTGAGTTTTGTGTTGAGATGCTGATGCTGAGGATGGAGGGATTATATACAGATCAGTGCCACCATCTCCGACTCTCTCTCGCTCCCAGGCCAACTCCGGCCCTTCATGCACTCTCCCGATCTTGGACGATGCCCGCTCCGAGCCCTCGCCGGGCCGGCTCCGGGGTGCCCCACACCCTTGCGGCTTGATGGGCCCCAGAAGCTCCAGGAGCAACTCCTGTTGGTTGGAAGGCAGCCAAGCCAAACACAAATGCTGTGCCAGGATTATGGAGCACTCCCATTGGGCAGGACAGCTCCGGATGGAGCAGCTCTCCATGAGCGGAGTTGCATTTCTCGGAGTTCTCCTTGCATCTGCGATTGATCTTTGTCTTGGATCCGGGACTATCCGTTCATCATCACCCTCACCTTACTTTCCTGCATCCTCGCTCGCAACTCTCCAAAGAAGGTCTCGATTCCATTGATTGCTCATCAGCTACCCGAGAACGTACTGCTCGGACATCATCTGGTCCATTCCCGGCCACAGCGAATCCAGATTGCTCCACTCATCCACAGCAAAGGCCATGTCGAACACGTCCTGCATCGAAGCCGCGGTCAACTCGTCGACGCTCAACGCGCCGTCCCACGTCTTTGACACGCCCGAACCGTCTACAATCGGGAAGACGTTGTCCACCACCTTCGACCCCGCCAGCGCCGGTATCCGCTGACCCGCTACCGCCTCACTCACTCCCTCCGAAGCAGTACCGGCCTGCTGCTGCTGCTGCTGTTGCTGCTTGAGAAAATCGACCTTGGCCCCGAGATCCCGCATGATCTTGGCCGCGCTGGTCGCCACCCCAAAACTGTTGCTAAACACATCAAAAACGGCAACGGACAGATCGACGGCCTCCCTGGCCTCGGCGGCGGCGCCTCCCCCGCCGTCGTGCAGGCGCGAGAGCACGAACCCGACCAGCGTTATGGCCGCGTTCCACTGCAGCTGGAAGGCTTCGTGCCAGCCGGCGAGGATGGCCGTCGTCGAGAGCACCTGGTGCGTGATCTTGGTGACTGCCACGGCGTGCCGGGCGCACTTGGCCGCCGCTTCTTCGGCGGCGGTCGACCGGGGCGCGGGGCCGAAGGAGATAAAGGGGCGGTAGAGGTTGGCTGAGAGGTGGTGGTACATGATCTCGAGGAGGAGGCGCTGCCGCTGGAGCCAGACGGGGGCGAATTGTTCGATCTCGAGGGCGGATCCGTCTGTTGAGAACGGGACGCCGGGTTTTTGTCGCTTTGTCCTGAGGGCGAGGGGCACGCCCGCGGCCCATGCGTCCAGGCGTCGCATGTAGGGCCCGATGAACTCGGCGTAGCTTGCGAGGGCCTGTTGGTCATCCCAGAGGGTCCGCCCGTCCTCGACGTTTGGGGTCCTGTCGTAGAAGGCTGTGTGGACGGTCCGCGCGGCCTGGAATAGCTTGGACTGCTGGAGGTTGAAGCTCAGCCATGTGACGTTGTCCCCCAGCGGGGCGAAGTTGGACCCCGACTGCAGCGCGGCCTCGAGGTGGTCACCCGGCAGAGCAGGCGTGGCACTCGAGAGGTGCGGGAGGAGGAACGGACGGCCGAGCTTCATGCCGATCTTGCTGTCCAAAACGTACAGCGCCCACCACAGCCGCTTCCGCATCTCCCGCTCCCGCTGGGGCATGGTTGGGGGAGGGTCCAGGTGGAGACCGAGCATGTACGCCGCACGCACCGCGAGCCCGCACGCGCTGTCGGCCATGTTCTGGAACGACCCGCAGCACAGGTAGATGCAGCACAGGAGGTGGCACTGCAGGGTCGACACGGTGGGGCTCTCCAGCTCGCGGGCCAGCAGCGTCTGGGAACGCCGGTAGTGCCAGCGCCCGGCGATGGCGGCGTCGCTGTCGTCCTCAAAGACCTGCTGCTTCACGGCGGGCAGCATGGACATGCCGTACTGCATGCACATGGCAACTACGATGTCGACGAGGGCCGACGGCTTCCGGGTGTTGCCTGATGCTGTCCACAGCGACCGGTAGTGCTCCTTGAACGCTGCTTCGTCGAGGATGGGAAACAGCGCGGTGTGGTACGACTGCCAGAACAGATCGAGGAAGTACTCCTCTTGCGTTGGACTCAGGTAGGTTGCCTTGGGGGCGGGGTGCTCCGTGGGGTTTCTCGGGTGGTCGTGCGAGGGCCCATCTTCCGGGGTCGCCGTGGGTTCATGGAGACGTCTACTGGACGAATCGAGCAGCATGTGATCTGCCGAATGCGGCTGCTGCAGCGTGCCACTCAGGAAGTTGTTGATGCGGCCGATGAAGTAAAACAGCGACGAAGGTCCGTACCAGGTCTGGTGGGGAGACCTCGCGGTGCTCATCCGGACGCCTCCCCAGACATTGATGCGCGACGGGTCTCCGTACTCGGAGGCGTCTCGAAGTTCTGGAGGTGACAGGCTACTGCTGGCCAGAAGGTAAGGATGCGGGTGATCAATGGCTGGGGCCTCGCGGGAGCGTTCCTCTTGGAGCTCTAGCTCCAGCTCCTGGATCTTCAGCCGCAGACGGTCGATCTCGCGGTAGGCCAGGGGGAGCGAGGACGCCTTCATGGTCTCGTTGCTGCACTCGCCGCCCCTGCTGGCACAGTTGGAGCACGGGTAGTGGTTATCGCATTTGACGCGATGCTTCCGGCACCAGTCGCAAGCCCGGACTACTTGGGCGCGCTTCCTTCGGGTCCGTGGGGCTGCCTGGGCGTCAGCGTGCGACGCGGAGGGGCCGCGAGCCTGGAGCGCGTCCGGCTCGGATGCGCCCGGAGTCGTGTTGAATGCGGCCGACATGGCGATCCCGTCATTAGGCAAGTACATATCCCAGCCGAGGCTTGTGTGTCGTTTGTCGCGCGCCTCGCGTGTTCGTTGAAGTGAATGGGAAAGTTTTCTTGGCCCATGTATTGCAGCGGGGCTTTGGGGCTGGATTGAGGCGCTACCACCTTGGAGGAGCAATCCTCCCGGCCAGGATCAAGTCAGTTACGGAGATACTGTGATCAGATACATCTCGACAGAGAAACACGCCACAGTCGGGATTCTGTTGCATTCTGCATACTGTAAGGTACATATGATTAGATCAGCACGAAAAGTAAGGTAGTCAACTTAGAGGCTCCTAGTGAGCAACCCAACTCTTTCCTAAGACCACGGTTTGATACATCAGGTGCACAAGCTCCCGCATGCTGGGATGTATCCACCAGTCTGTGGGGGTCAACTCCGAAGCATTGTTAACGCCGATAGTGATTTTACCATTCGCGATTCATGTGGGGGCGATTCATGGTGGAGACATTCCGGGCCTCAGCAAACCATGATCCTGGAAGAACTCGGAGTACTCCGAGGAGCTGCCAACGTCACTGTATCGGCTTTGTCATCGCAAGGTTGGGAGGCCATCCCTAAGGAAAAACTCCGAGATACAGTTTCATATCAGAGGCAGCATGTCGCTCTCCATGGCCGCAAGATGTGTATTAAACCGCTGTCGGCCCCCAATGGACAGGCAATCGGAATGTCCTCAGTCTCCTCACTCACCAACACCTCATTGCCACTTCCGCACTCAAGCATTCCAGCACACAACCAACCCCAACGTTTCGGTCAAAAACCTGACCTTTACTCTTCGCGCATCTGCCCCACGAAATTAAACGCCGAAAGCCGGACCTTCATCTCCTGCACACACTGCATCATCAATCATCATGCGCAGCTTGACCGTGTTCAAGGGCTCAAACGATGGCGTCCCCAAACAGTCCATCACCTGCAAACCTGACCAGCTCGTCGGTGATCAGGTGTCTGTAAAGATTACGGCGTCTGGCATTTGCGGTACCGGTACGTGTTTGAGGTTATTGATCCTACCAAACCCATGACATCCACTAACAAAGTTCTTAGATCTGCACTTTGTTAGTCATACTGCCATATAAACGTCGTTGCTTGTTGCCACCGCTAACAAATACAACAGCTCAAACACGATATGGTCCTCGGCCACGAGGGCGTCGGCGTCGTCGACGCCGTCGGGCCCGATGTCAAGTACCTCAAGAAGGGCGACCGCGTGGGCTGGGGCTACGAGACGGACAGCTGCGGCCACTGCCACGAGTGCATCAGCGGCGAGGAGATCTTCTGTCCCGAGCGCGCCATGTACGCGGAGGCCAACCTCGACCAGGGCAGCTTCGCGTCGGGCGCCATCTGGCGCGAGGCCTTCCTGCACCTCATCCCCGACGGCATGACCGACGAGGACGCGGCCCCGCTGCAGTGCGGCGGCGCCACCGTCTACACGGCCCTGTACGACGTCAAGCCCAACGAGGTGGTCGGCATAATGGGCGTTGGCGGGCTGGGCCACCTGGCCATCCAGTTCGCCGCCAAGATGGGCTGCCGCGTGGTTGTCCTCTCCGGCACCAACAGCAAGCGCGCCCAGGCGCTGGCGCTCGGCGCCCACAAGTTCGTCGCCATGAAGGACCTGGACACGGAGAGGGGACTCGAGACCCTGTGGCCGCTCTCGCGGCTGCTGGTGACGACCTCGGCACAGCCGGCGTGGGAGACGCTGCTGCCCATGATGGCGCCCCGGTCGCGCATCTACCCGCTCTCGGTCTCGGCCGGCAACCTGGTGATCCCGTACATGCCGCTTATCGCCAAGGGCATCGCGGTGCAGGGATCGCTCGTCGCCACGAGGACGGTGCACCGCGAGATGCTCGACTTTGCCGCCGTGCACGGGGTGCGGCCCGTGATTCAGACCTTCCCCATGACGGAGAAGGGCATCAAGAAGGCACTGGACAGGTTGGAGCAGGGCAAGGTGCAGTACAGGGCTGTTCTCGTGCCTGCGCAGTGATGGAGCAGGGATAGGGGAGCATGGTTTTACTTGGAGTTTTGGAGGGTTAGAATCTAGAAGGCTAGCATCAAAATCGAGCGCTTTGTTTGGGATCGTTACAATCTCACCATTGTTTTCCCGGGGGTCGTTCGCTTTGCCCGACCACGATGCCCGTGAGCGCAACGCCCGTGTCTGGTGATGCGGTCCGTCCGAGTTGAACCCCTGAAGACTCAACGGTACAGTATAAGGTAGCCGATGGATTCTAGTCTGTGCCCCAGCCAGAACCGTCGTTCATGTCGAAGCTCACACCATTTCCGCTTGTTCATGTCGGCTGCTCCAGCAGAAGCCTTGGCAAGGCTGTGTGTAATTACCACCATTGGTCGCCAACGGACTGAAACCACACGCCCGTGCATCTTGGTCACACAAGAGCAAACAGCCCTCGGTTTCATTCAACCGCTGCAACCGTTTCAAGCTGACAGACTTTACCATCCTCAACTATTCCTTCGGTTTTGTGTCAGCGAATCACCGCAACATCGTCCCAGCCCAGTTACACAGACCCAGCCGACATGTCCGCGATGCCCAACCCCGCACTTCTCCGGTTGCCGACCGAACTGCTGGTTCTCGTCGTGGGATACCTGGATCCATGGGACCCGCGCTCGCCAGAGGAGACGTCGAGCGACTTGTGCAGCCTTCGGCTGGTATCGAGACAGCTGAACGACGTGGCGCTGCCCGCTCTCGCCGAGCGGTACTTCCGGAACCGCTGCGTCATGCTGCGGAAGAACAGCCTCGAAAACCTGGTCGCCATCTCGCGCCATCCCGCCTTCGGCCCCGCCGTGATGCACCTGACCATCCGGTTCCCCCACTGGACCGGCTTCCCCCAGCGCGCCAACACGAGCAGGCGCCCCCAGGACCGAGACGTCGAGGAGGAAGATGTAGAGAAGACGGGCGCGGACTTGCATGCCTACTATCGCCTGATGGAAGAGCAGCTCTTCATGATGGAGTCTGGGCTCACCACAACATACATCGTGCACGCGCTGTCCGCTCTGCCGGCCCTGAAGACGCTTTCTGTCGACGAGCAGCTCACGGCATGGGGCACGGCAGACCTGGTGCGACTGGCGGGCCTCGAGCTCAACGACATGCTCAAAGCCCACGAGAGCATCGGGTTCTCGAGGCATGCCATTCGCGCCATCGTGCTGGCCATCATTGTCAGCAATACTTCTCTCGACCAGCTGAACCTGTCCCCTGGGCTCGGATCCGGCCACACGATCAGCCTCGACATGCTAGCCTTTTCACCAACAGACTTGCAGCTTGTCCAGCCCCGCCCCGTCCATGTTGCTTCACTCAACCTCGTGGTCCAACCTAGCAGCGACATGGACTTCTCCATCGACAATGCCGTGAGCCATTTTCTGCAATTTGTCGCCCTCTTTCCGGGCCTCGAGCGCCTGTTGCTCGAGTTCGACGCGGTGGACGACTGCACCTTCTTTCGCCCGCTCTCCCAGCGACTGCGGCTGCAGGGACTGCGGTCCCTGCATCTCACCGGGCTCGAGTGCACGGCGGGCGAGCTGCTCGGCCTGCTGCGGGCCCACAAGAGTTCTCTGCAACACGTCGGGCTCTCGCAGGTGGACGTCGCGGCTGGGGACGGAGGGGGTTGGCGCGCGGTTCTGGCTTCCGTCCGCGACGAAGCCTTGATCCAGACGCTGGAGATGGATAGCTGCAGTGAAGAGGGCCAGGACGTTGGCTACCGCGAACCGGGGAGCGAGGGGTTGGTGAGGTGCGACTTTTTGCAGGTTAATAATCGCATTTTTCCGGGCTCGCCGGACTGGACGACCATGATCGACGGCCTGGTCATTGGGGACGGGGACGAGGAGGAGCAGGAGTCGGACTAACATCGTCTTGCCCACGGGTACTCGGGCCATACGCTCCAAGACATTGTCGGATTTGCCGGGAAACCCTAATATACAACCAGGCTAAGAGAACATTGACGGTACAACTCCACCAGCTTCCGTATGTCTATAAACCTGAAATGACGCATGCACATCCTGCTAATTCGCCCATCGCCGGCGTCTCAAGCCCCCCTTAGAGTGCATACACCTTCTTCTGCTCTATCTGCACCGAGACCTTCTGCCGGACATCAACAGATGAAAAGCCCGCGGAAAAGTCATACGCCCCCGCATCCACAGCCCACTCGCGCGCCTTCTCGTCAAAGTAGGCCAGGTCGCGGCCCTTGACAACAAGACGGACAGACTGCGTCTCGCCAGGTTGGAGACGGACCTTCTGGAAGCCCACAAGCGCCTTGACCGGGTGTTCCGGGGACGGTGCCGTGTTTCCAGCATAGAGCTGCACCGCAATTCCCCCGGCCACGCTCCCTGTGTTGGTAACCTGGGCAGTGGCAACAAACTCGTCGTCCGCGCCGCTGGGCTCAACACGCAGGCACTCAAGCTGGAACGACGTATACGACAGACCGTGGCCAAAGGGAAAGTTGACAGCGTCCCGGGCCAGGCGGTCGTAGTGCCGATACCCGACGAACACACCCTCGGCGTACGTGACCCGGAGCCGGCCGTCGACGACCTCACCGGGGAAGTTGCCGTGCGCGGGCGCGTCCTCGAGCCGGCGGGGGAAGCTGACGGGCAGGTGGCCCTCCGGGTTGACGGCGCCCGTCAGCACGTCAGCAACAGCATTGCCGCACTCCTGGCCGGCGAACCAGGCCTGCACGACGGCGCGCACGTCGGCGAGCCACGGCATGGCCACGGCGACGCCCGTCGAGTTGACCACGATGGTGTTGGGGTTCGCGCGCGCCACGGCCGCCACGAGCTCGTTCTGGCCGTTGGGCAGGTCGAACGAGTCCTGGTCGCGGCCCTCGCTCTCCCACTGCGGGTCGTGGCCCGTGAAGACGATGGCCACGTCGGCGTCCCGCGCCGCCCACTCCGCCTCTCCCCGCAGGTCCGCGTCGTGCTCCGACGCCCGCATGAAGCCCATCCGCGCGCCGCTGCGGCCCTCGAGGATGCGCATGCCGATGTTAGTTGGGGGTTCCGTGCGGATGCAGATCCGGCGGGCACGCCCGCCCTCGAAGGTGTGGCGGAACGAGTCCTCCGACGCCGCCATGAAGAGCGCACCCATGGGGTCCGCGCAGTTGCTGTCCTGCCGGAACACCACCTTGCCGTCGACCGACACCGTCGTCGCGCCGATGCCCGAGCACGCCAGGTAGTGCGCCCCGGACTCGTCGGGGGTGAAGTCGCCGACGATCTCGACCGTGCGGTTGAGCGACTCCTGCGACCCGAGGGGCGAGTACGCCGAGTTGGGGTGGCCGTGAAGCGTCGACACGGGCTCCGGGTTGCCTGCCTCGTACAGCAGCCGTGTGAAGCCCGGCTGTCCGTCGAGGCCCACGACCCTCCCCGCCACGCTGCTGTCCTTGGACAGGGGCGGCAGCAGCCGCTCCCGGTGCACGCCCTTAGCGTAGACAAGCTCGGCGCTGTCGCCGAGGGCTGCGCGCAGTCCGTCCCACGGCGAGATCTTGTAGTGCGCGTTGACGCTCGCACTGCCTCCCCCGTGCGCGAGCGCGTCCTTCGAGAGCCCGACAAGCGCGATCTTCTTGCCCCTGACTTTCTCCTTTGTCAAGGGTAGTGTTTGGCCCTCGTTCTTCAGCAGGACCACGCCCCGGGCGCCGGCATCACGGATCAGCGCGCGGTGCTCCGGCCGGTCCTCGGCCCTCTCGCCAGACGACGCCCCCGCGGCGCCCGGCTCAAAACCACCCACCTGGTCAATCAGCCTCAGAATAGCCCTGACCCGCTCATCGAGGGTTGCTTCCGTCACCTCGCCGGCCTCGATCGCCGCGCGCACAGCCGCAGGAGTGCGCACGCGCGCCGGACCGGGCATCTCAATGTCGAGTCCGGCGTTGATTGAGCCCGCGACCGAGTTGGTGCCCCCCCAGTCGCTGATGACGGCGCCCTCCCAGCCCCACTCGCCGCGCAGCACGTCGCGGAGCAGCCAGTCGTGGCTGTCGCAGTGCTCGCCGTTGACCAGGTTGTACGCGGTCATCAGGCTCCAGGGGCGGGCGTCACGCACGGCGGTCTCAAAGGGCCGCAGGTAGATCTCGCGCAGGGCGCGCTCGCCGATGGTCTCGTCGACGGTCAGGCGGGCCGTCTCCTGCTCGTTAGCGATAAAGTGCTTGATGCACGCGGCCACGCGGCCGTCCTCCTGCACGCCGCGCACCAGCGCCGTCGCCAGCGCGCCCGACAGGTGCGGATCCTCGCTGAAGCTCTCAAAGTTGCGCCCGCCCAGCGGGTGCCGATGGCAGCACACGGTCGGCGCCAGCAGCACGCGCGCCCCCTTGGTGCGGGCCTCCTCGGCCAGCGCCGCCCCGACCCGCCGCGCCAGCACCGGGTCGAACGTCGACGCCACGCTGCTCGCCGCCGGGAAGCACGCCGCCTTGGTGCTGCCCACGATGTCGACCCCGCGGCAGCCGTTGGGGCCGTCCGTCATCTTTCAGGGGTCAGTCAAGCCTGCTGCGTGTCCCGATGGATGGAGTTCGTGTCTGGGTGGTCATAAAGTCTTACCTTGATGGACGGGACGCCCTTGGAGGGGATGCCGACCGTCTCCCAGAAGGTTGCGCCGGCCAGCAGAGAGATCTAGGTAAAACGAAGCTTGTCAGCGGACTCATCCTTGAAGTCACGAGCGGGTCTTGATGCATGCCTACCTTCTCATCTTGCGTGAGAGACTCAAGAATGGCCTCCGTGTCTACCGCTTGCCCGGGCATGTTGACTCAGGGTTGGGCTTTCTCCTCTTCGGCCGACTCAATGTTGGTTTGTTCGTTGTTGAGGCTTGGTTGAGATTCCACAGGGCCAGCTGAGCCTGCTCTCTTGTGTCGAGAGTCTGCTGCGCAGGGGCATTGTGATCATATGCGGGGATAGGGGTCAAGCGCCACGAGGCAGGATCCTAGGTCAGGGATGATGCTGAAAACCCAAGACCCACAGAAGCTTGATGGACCCATGGATGTAGTTCGGAACGGGAAGTGGACCTTGCCACTTGGATGGCCGGAACTCAACTGTGTCCACACAAACTTTAAGCGAGTTCCGGACAGCCGATAGCAACTCAGTGAGTCCGAGCCAAGAGACATCAATACGGGCAAGTATGTAAGAGACGTGCTCTGAGATGAACGGCAAAAAGGTATCCGAGGTTGTCTCGCAGTCAAGTGGCATATCGGCATCATGGCAGCACGTTACTCCGGCAGCTGCCTTTGCGGTGGCATTCGCATCACCGTCGCCTCGGAACCCACGGCTGTTCTTTCGTGCTTTTGTGAGCACTGTAGCAAGGGTGCCGGCGGCACAAACCAAGTGGTATGGTAACCGTAGAGTCAGTCCCTCTCGCAGCCGTGCAGTGCTGACTTACAACACCCTACAGATTGCCAAGTTTGCACACGCCGACGTCAAGATCTCGTCGGGCGAAGACCTCATCACGACTTACACCTTCACCGATACGTCCAGCGGGGCACCCAAGGACAAAGCCTTCTGCCGAACCTGTGGAGTGCCGCTGTGGACGGTACCGGCATCTGCCCGTGGCACCCACCTGCTAATCCGCCCAAGCCTGCTCTCCGAGTGGTAATGCTTTTCCCAGCCATGGCCTTGGAGGTACCGATCGGAAATACTAATCTCTCGTTCGCCGCAGGCATAACCTCAAGCCCCGGTCCGAGATTTTTGTCGGCCAAAGACCGCTCTGGGTAACTCCGTTGGACGATGCGGAGCAGTGGCAAGGCGTGCGGGGAAAATAAAGCCGGCTTGGAGAACAGCTGCGGGGTCGGAGGAACAGAACACGGCACCCTGGCTCGGAATCGGGACGGAACTGGCCATTCGGCATGTGGGACCTTGCTCGGAGCCCATCCGGTGCAATGGATGGGCCAAGACTCGAGGAAAGAAAAAAAACTAGCTATGTCCAGGAAACAAGCGTCATCCCCAGCCCAGCCCCACCCCCGGGCGGCTTCGCCGTTCAGGGGTTTCTACAAACACGTACGGGGTCCGGGGCCCCAGGTTTTGCTTTTCACTTGTTGTCATCAGGAAGCGTGGAAGATAAAGCGCCATAAAAATCCCAGGTCATCGACCCAAACATCTCGGGGCGCAGGTCGTGTGTGAAGAAGAGTCCATTTTGCCCCTTCTACTTTTGCCTCAGCTTCTCAGTTGAAGTGAGACGCACTTCATCGCACAGGATGGGACGAGACGAGAAGGCCGAAAAGAGTGGGACGGAGCTGGTCGCCGGCGCCGAGCTGGCAGCAGTAAGAACAGAGCCTCGCCCCCAGATCGCGAGCGCTGAACACTGACGGATGGACACGATCAGGTTCTACCAGCCGATGCGAAGCCATGGTACCGCACCCAGCATCTACTCCTGCTCAACCTCGCGCTCTTAGTGCCGTTGATGTCGGCGTCTGCCATCGGGTTTGATGGTAAGCGCTCGTGGCCCCTCGCCTCTGACCCCAGTCAAAGCTGATCTGTGCCCTCGCAGGCTCCATGATGAACGGGCTCCAGACATTGAGCCAGTGGCGAGACTACTTCGACAAGCCCTCGGGCGCAGTCCTCGGAGCCATGAACGCCATCTTCCCCGTGGGCAAGATCGTCGCCGTTGTGCCCGTGGCCTGGCTCGCCGACCGCTTCGGCCGCAAGACACCCATCTGGATCGGCCTCCTGGGGCTCATCGCCTCCACCGCCATTCAAGCCTCGAGCCACACTGTGGCCCAGTTCATCGTTGGCCGGTTCTTCATGGGCTTTTTCACGGCCTTTATCGGCCAGCCGTCGCCCATCCTCATCGCCGAGCTGGCGTACCCGACACATCGCGCCAAGATGACAGCCTTGTACCAGACCTTTTTCGTGAGTACCCATACTCTCTTGACACTGACTCGAGTGCCGGATGACTGACTCGAAACCGGAACAGTATTGCGGCTCGACGCTGGCCGCCTGGTCGACGTACGGGTCCTTCCGAATCCCCTCGACCTGGAGTTGGCGTGTTCCGTCGGTGCTGCAAGGAGCCGTCCCCCTGATCCAGCTCCTCGGCTTTGCATTTGTGCCCGAGTCTCCACGGTGGCTGCTGGCCAACGGCAAGGCCAGCCAGGCGCGCGAGATCCTCACCAAGTGGCACGCGGGCGGCGACGAGACGTCGGTCCTGGTCGCGTACGAGATGGACCAGATCGCGACGACGGTGAAGCTGGAGCAGCAGGCGCGCGAGTCCTCGTCGTACATGGACCTCGTGCGCACGCGGCCCAACCAGCACCGCACGCTCATCGCCTTCATCGTCGGCTTCTTCGCCCAGTGGAACGGCGCGTCGGTCGTGTCGTACTACCTGACCATGGTGCTCAACACGGTCGGCATCACCAAGACGTCGGAGCAGTCGCTCATCAATGGCCTGCTCCAGATCTGGAACTGGATCGCTGCCGTCGTCGCCGGTGCCCTCATGGTGGATCGCTTGGGTCGCCGTACCCTATTCCTGACCTCGGTCGCCGGCATGTTCGTCAGCTACATCATCTGGACGGTCCTGACCGCCCGGTTCGTGGCGACGCTGGACGAGGCCATGGGCCGCACCGTCGTGGCATTCATCTTTATTTACTACTTCTTCTACGACATCGCCTGGGCGCCGCTGCTCGTCGCCTACCCCGTCGAGATCTTTGAGTTTGGCCTCCGTGCCCGCGGCGTCGCCGTCATGTACGGCTCGACGTTTGCCGGTCTCATCATCGGCCAGTTTGTCAACCCGATTGCCATGGGGGCGATCGGCTGGCGCTACTACATTGTGTTTGACTGCATCCTGGCGGTGCTCTTCGTCGTCATCTGGTTCTTGTTCCCTGAGACCAAGGGCCGCACGCTCGAGGAGATTGCCGAGGTCTTTGACGGGAAGAGCCGGAGGGTTGGGGACGTCGAGGCGGAGCTAAAGAGGCCAGACAGTGTCTCGGAAGAGGTCGAGAATGCACAAGTGGGAGCGCAAAAGGCTTGATGTGTGGTTAGCTGTTGCGGTATGCGGCCTGCTGAGATCGAGTTGAGCTGGACGCACCTTGCCGGTTGCCAGTGAGGCATAGGTAGTAGTTTTGTGGCATATTTTACCACGAGTTCCTCCTCCTTAATCTATAGATCCCTCACATAACAGGCCAGAGGACTCAAATCATTTTGCTCGGGCATGGCCCATTTCCTGTGACCCGTTCGATATCAACACATGTTGCGTGGGCTGGCCCGAGCGCCGGCTCACCACACCACTTTGACCTCTGCAGGCAGCCCTGGCCACCATCTTCCTTCCCCATATCCACCATCAATTTAGTACGAAAGATCACCACTTTTCTATATACCTTTTCGTTCCATAGGTAATAAGCCCTCTTGTGCTTCGTTTACTATCAATTTGATCATCAAATCTATTTTCTAGTCGCTTTTGACTATCATTTTTATCAATCCTGATAGCTTATTCGACTAGTGACTAGGTCTATAGAATTGTTACCTCGATTAAAGACTCTTTAATCGGCGATATTATTAACTATTTATCGGCACCCTATAAAGCTTTTATAGCTTATATAAGATATCATTAGCGATATTCTCATTGAAAATATTATAGAGTTACTTCTAAG
>Ga0247823_10001371_pt1 | contig 20290 bp, 22 predicted proteins | sample 13C_PalmiticAcid_2_FD_192426 | JGI IMG/M metagenome (GOLD analysis project Ga0247823, IMG submission 192426) | Soil microbial communities from agricultural site in Penn Yan, New York, United States - 13C_PalmiticAcid_Day30 | ecosystem: Environmental > Terrestrial > Soil > Agricultural land... | reverse complement strand
ACTCCGGCCCGTAGCGCTCCAGTTCGCGGGCGCTGCCCGCGCCGACCATCGACCCGCAGATCGTGCTGCGCAGCGCCCGCGAACTGGAGCGCTACGGGCCGGAGTTCAGCTACGGCCACTACGTCGCGGTGAAGAAGCTGCCGGTGGCCGTCGGCCTGGTCGGCGGGGTCGCGGCCATGTTCGCCGCCGCGCAGGTCGGGCCGGTGCGGAACTGGCTGCTCGGACGCAAGAAGCCCGGCGACGGTCCGTCGGCGGCCAAGCGGGCCAGGTCCTGGTTCAAGGTCCGGTTCGTCGGCACCGGCGGCGGCAAGCGCGTGGTGACCGAGGTGGCGGGCGGCGACCCCGGGTACGACGAGACCGCGAAGATGCTGTCCGAGTCGGCGCTGTGCCTGGCCTTCGACGAACTGCCCACGACGTCCGGCCAGGTCACCACGGCCGTGGCGATGGGCGAGGCGCTGCTGGGCAGGCTGACCGAAGCTGGGATCAAGTTCACCGTCGTGGAGGGCTGAAAAGCGTTTGCGGGCCGGATTCGGCCGGGCCGACACTGCGAGATCCCGGCGGGACAGGTCGAACTCGTGGCGACCCACCAGGACTACGAGGGCCAAGGGCTGGTCCGCGCGCTGATGGATTGGGCACACGCCCGGTCGGCGTCGAAGTACTACGTCCGGGTGCCTGACCCGGTGGCTTTGCTCGACCGGCTGCGCCCGGTTCTCGGGGCCCGCCTCGCCGCGTTCGGGGACGGGGAGGTACTCGTGTCGTTCTTCCGGTCCCACGTCCGCTTCAGCCACGCGGCAGGCGTCGTCGGCCCGATGCGTCCGGGCGGCCCGCTGCAGGGGCCCTACGCCCAGGGCGGGGCAGGCGTGGCGCCGGACATGGTCGGGTCGCTGCTGTTCGGGCCGCTGGGGATCGACGGCCTGCGTGAGCTGCACCCGGATGTGTACCCAGGCCCGCACGAGGCGCTGATGAGCGCGCTGTTCCCGCCGGTCAGGGCGGACTTGCTGACGTTCTACGTGCCGTAGACGCTCTTGTGACCGGTCACGGTGAATCTTGTCCCCGTGACTAAAGACACAGGGTGCACCTCCGCGCAACCATGTTGCTACTTGCTGGTAACAAACCCTGCCACCAGAGGAGCACCCATGCGGCGCTTGTCCGTGCGCGCCTGTCTTGTCGCCACCGTCGCCTTCGCGGCGACCGCCCTTGGCGCTGCCCCGGCCCAGGCCGAGACCCTCCCCGAAGGCGGCCTCGCCGAGGCGGTCTACAACTACGCGTTCTCCCCAGGCGCGGTTCGCGGGGCGAACAACTGGTCCTGCAAGCCGACCGCCGCCCACCCCAACCCGGTCGTGATGCTGCCGGGCACCTTCGCCAACATCGGCGCCAACTTCGTCAAGACGGCCCCACGGCTGACCAACGCGGGGTACTGCGTCTTCGCGATGAACTACGGCTTCACCGCTCTGTCCCTTGACCGTGTCGGCGGCCTCGACTCGATCACCAAGTCAGCCACTCAACTCGACGCCTTCGTCTCGCGGGTCCGCCAGGCAACGGGGGCCGCGAAGGTCGACATTATCGGCCACTCCCAGGGCGGCAGCGTCCCTATTTGGTGGATGAAGAAAATGGGAGGCGCTTCCCAGGTCGCGCACTACGTGGGTTGGGCGCCGAGTTCGCACGGGACGACGCTGAACGGGATCGTGAACCTCGGCAACGCGTTGAACCTCATGGGATTCGTCACCGGCGTCTCGAATGTCGCCCAATTCCCCGGGGTGATCGACCAGACGTACTCCAGCGACCACACGAAGGCGCTTTGGGCTGACGGGAACTCGGTTCCGGCCGGGCCGAAGTACACGGTGATCGCGACGAAGTTCGACACCGTCGTCACGCCGTACACGTCACAGGCTTTGCAGGGCGCGAACAACATCGTGTTGCAGAACAAGTGCCCGTGGGACTTCGCAGGCCACGTCGGCCTGTTCAACGACGGCCCGACTTTGCAGATGACCATGAACGCCCTGGCGGACGGCCCCGCGAGCTACCAGCCCAACTGCACGGACTTCGGCATCCAATTCCTCTGATCCAACGAATGGTGTGGCGGGCCTTCGCCTCGCCACACCATTCAGTCACTTGGCAGGCACCAACTCGGCGGCGACATGCACGGTGTCGTCCATCAGATCCGCATCCGGCCTGCCTGACACCACGGCCGCTTCAGCGACCACGAGGACGTCCTTCTCCGGCCGCGAGTGAAACGGCGTGCCGGTGAACCGGACCCCCTGCCTCTTCAGCGCACCGAACATCAGCGGTGCGACGCTGCCAGTTCCATTGGTGTCGATGAGGGTCTTAAGGTCTCCGACGTCGTCCTTGTTCCGCATCCGCACCCAGGAGACGGAAACGACAAAGGTTCCGCCCGCTGGATCGACGAGCGTGATGAGCGTCCGATCCAGCGATTTGCACGGATTTCGCAAGAAGAAATCCCGAACCCGACCATAGGAGTTGATCGCGCAGTCAAGAGCGTTCTCCGCGACATCCTTGGCCTTCTTCTTCAATTTCATCTTCCGCCAGGCGTCGTCGGCTTTGCCCTTCCGCGCGGATTCCTTTGCCCGCTTCATCCGCACGGACACGCTCTTTGGCGCGCCTGCCGACTCGGCCGCGCCGCTTGCCGCGGTTCCGCCGCCTGCGCCACCGCTCATAGCCACGGCGCCTGCCGTGCCCAGCGCCGCCAGGCCCAATGAGCTTTTCGCCCATCGACCCTTGCTGTCGCGCGGTTGATTGGGATTCCCCACGGTCGCCCCCTTCGCCAGTGGGGTCTCGCAATCGGCTGCGGCCGCGTGAGGGGATCGGGCTCATGATCACTCGATCGAGCGAATATGTAACGGTGGGCGTTGCCGCGGCGACCTAGAGTCATCGGCGGTGACCTGGCCGCCCTGGGGTTAGAAGGATTCATGCGCGGGCTTCTCGTCATCGTCGCGGTGCTTGTCTTGGCCACATCGACCGCATGTGCGCAGCTTGGTCGGTCGACCGAGTCGGACAACGCGTCGAGCAAGCCCGCCACCAATGAGCGTGGCAACATCGTCAAACAGGCCGGGGAGCCCGCTGGGATCACCAACAAGCTCAAGGCGGGCAAGGAAGAGCTCACGTTCACGCTCAACTCGCTGTCGATGATGGACGTCTGCGAGAAGAACTACGGCTCGTTCACCGATTCCACGAAGCCCGAGCGCGGTCACTTCCTGATACTCGACATGTCCGTCACCACGGCCGCCGACCTCGACCCGATGGTCGGTGGCTTCGTGTTGAATCCGAATTCGTTCAGCACGATCGGGCCGGATGGTGTCACCGAGACCGAACTAGCGACGATGGCGACTTACTCATGCTTCTCCGAAGAGCGGTTCCCCACGGAAGGTTTCAAGTCAAGCCAGAAGTACGCAGGCAAGATCGTGCTCGACACCAAGAACAAATCTGGTGTCCTCATCTATACCCTCGGTGGATCCGAAGGCGGTTGGGAATGGGCCTACGCGGTCTGAAATGCACGAAGGGGCCGCCCCTCAAATAGGGCGGCCCCTTCGGCAATTGAATTCTCAGCGGCGGAAGAGAAGTGCGCGCTTGACTTCCTGGATGGCCTTGGTGACCTGGATACCTCGAGGGCAGGCGTCCGTGCAGTTGAAGGTGGTGCGGCATCGCCACACGCCTTCAGCGTCGTTGAGGATGTCGAGACGCTCCTGGGCACCTTCGTCACGTGAGTCGAAGATGAACCGGTGCGCGTTGACGATCGCCGCCGGACCGAAGTACGAACCCTCGTTCCAGAACACCGGACAAGACGTCGTGCAGCAAGCACACAGAATGCACTTAGTCGTGTCGTCGAAGCGTTCGCGGTCGGCAGCAGACTGGATGCGCTCGCGCGTCGGCTCGTTCCCATACGTGATCAGGAACGGCTTGACCGCCTTGAACGCCTCCATGAACGGTTCCATGTCCACAAGCAGGTCCTTGTGGACCGGAAGCCCCTTGATCGGCGCGATCGTGACCGTCGTGTGCTTGCCGCGACCCGCCATCAGGTCCTTGACCAGCACCTTGCAAGCCAACCGGTTGACACCGTTGATCTGCATCGCGTCGGAGCCGCAGATGCCGTGGGCACAGGAGCGGCGGAACGTGAGCGTGCCGTCGAAGTACCACTTGACGTAGTGCAGCAGGTTCAGCACCCGGTCGGTGGGCAGCGCGGGGACGCCGAAGGACTCCCAGCGCGGTTTCGAGTCGAGCTCCGGGTTGAAGCGCAGGATCTTGACCGTGATGGTGACGGCGCCGTCCGGGACGGGTGGCTGGTCGCCCCGGACTCCACTGGAAACAGTTGCGGCAGACATCAGTACTTGCGCTCCATCGGCTTGTACCGGGTGAAGGTGACGGGCTTGTAGTCGATCCGGATGTCGGACTTCAGACCGTCGCCCTGCTTGTAGAACATGCTGTGGCGCATGAAGTTCGTGTCGTCGCGGTTCGGGTAGTCCTCGCGGGCGTGGCCGCCGCGGGACTCCTTGCGCTCAAGGGCGCCGACGACCAGGACCTCGGCCAGTTCCAGCAGGAAGCCCAGCTCGACGGCTTCCAGCAGGTCGGTGTTGAACCGCTTTCCCTTGTCCATCACCGTGATGTGGGCGTAGCGGTCCTTCAACGCCTGCACGTCGTGCAGCGCCTGCTTCAGCGTCTCCTCGGTGCGGTACACCGACGCGTTGGCGTCCATGGTGGCCTGCAGCTCGGTGCGGATGTCGGCCACCCGCTCCTTGCCGTGGTCGGACAGCACCAGTTCGACCTGCGCCTGGACGCCGGCGGCTGGGTCGGCGGGAAGGTCCACATGGGAGTGGTTGGCCGCGTACTCGGCCGCGGCGAGACCCGCCCGGCGGCCGAAGACGTTGATGTCCAACAGGGAGTTGGTGCCAAGCCGGTTCGCACCGTGCACCGACACACACGCGCACTCGCCAGCGGCGTAGAGGCCGGGGACGACGTTGTCGTTGTCCCGCAGCACTTCGCCGTGGATGTTGGTAGGGATGCCGCCCATGGCGTAGTGCGCGGTCGGGTACACCGGGACCGGCTCGGTCACCGGGTCGACCGCGAGGTACGTGCGGGCGAACTCGGTGATGTCGGGCAGCTTGGTCTCCAGGACCTCCGCGCCGAGATGCGTGCAGTCGAGCAGCACGTAGTCCTTGTTCGGGCCCGCGCCGTTGCCGTTGAGGACCTCCAGGGCCATCGACCGGGCGACGATGTCGCGCGGCGCGAGGTCCTTGATGGTCGGGGCGTAGCGCTCCATGAACCGCTCGCCCGAGGCGTTGCGCAGGATCGCTCCCTCACCGCGCGCACCCTCGGTGAGCAGGATGCCAAGGCCCGCCAGGCCGGTCGGGTGGAACTGGTAGAACTCCATGTCCTCCAGCGGCAGGCCCTTGCGGAACACGATGCCCATGCCGTCGCCGGTCAGGGTGTGCGCGTTCGAGGTGGTCTTGAAGACCTTGCCGAAGCCGCCGGTGGCGAACACGACGGCCTTGGCCTGGAAGACGTGGATCTCGCCGGTGGCCAGCTCGTAGGCGACCGCGCCGGTGCAGACCGGGCCGTTCTCGGTCTCGGTCAGACAGATGTCGAGGACGTAGAACTCGTTGAAGAACTCGACTCCGTGCTTGACGCAGTTCTGGTACAGCGTCTGCAGGATCATGTGACCGGTGCGGTCGGCGGCGTAACAGGCGCGGCGGACCGCGGCCTCACCGTGGTTGCGGGTGTGCCCGCCGAAGCGCCGCTGGTCGATCTTGCCCTCGGGCGTGCGGTTGAACGGCAGGCCCATCTTCTCCAGGTCGAGGACCGCGTCGATGGCCTCTTTCGCCATGATCTCCGCGGCGTCCTGGTCGACCAGGTAGTCGCCGCCCTTGATCGTGTCGAAGGTGTGCCACTCCCAGTTGTCCTCCTCGACGTTGGCCAGCGCGGCGCACATGCCGCCCTGGGCAGCGCCCGTGTGGGACCTGGTCGGGTACAGCTTGGTGAGCACCGCCGTGCGCGGCGAGGAGCCTGCCTCGGCGACCGAGGAGATGGCCGCGCGCATACCCGCGCCACCAGCGCCGACGATCACGACGTCGTACTTGTGGAACTGCATGTGGGTCGCCGTCCTAGTCCGCGCGGATGTTCGGGTCGAAGGTGAAGACCACATACGAGCCCAGCGCCAGGATCAGCACCATGGACACGTAGAGCATGATCTTCAGCCAGAACCGGGTGCTGTCCTTGCGCGCGTAGTCGTTGATGATGGTGCGCAGGCCGTTGCCGCCGTGGATCTCGGCGAGCCACAGCATCGACAGGTCCCAGAACTGCCAGAACGGGCTCGACCAGCGACCGGCGACGAAGGCGAAGTTGATGCGGTGCACGCCGTCATCAAGGATGTTCATGATGAACAGGTGGCCGAGGACTAGCACTACTAGGGCCATGCCCGAGATGCGCATGAACAGCCAGCTGATCATCTCGAAGTTGCTGCGCCGGGCGGCTGGGCGGCGCGGAGCGCGCGGCTTGTCCAGTGACAGAGTCATACTCAGTGGCCCCCGAACATCTCAGTCACCGTGCGCACGAGCATGAAGTAGGCGCCGGGGATCATCACCAGCACCCAGACGCCGAGGATCGCCCACAGCATCTGCTTCTGGTAGCGCGCGCCCTTCTCCCAGAAGTCGACCAGCATGACCCGGATGCCGTTGAGCGCGTGGTAGAGCACCGCGCCGACCAGGCCGACCTCGATGAGGTTGACGATAGGGGTCTTGTAGGTCTCGATGATCTCGTCGTAAGCGTTCGGCGAGACCCGCACGAGTGCGGTGTCGAGCACGTGCGCGAAGAGGAAGAAGAAGGTGAGAACCCCAGTGATGCGGTGGGCCACCCAGGACCACATGCCCGGGTCTCCCCGGTACAGCGTCCCGGTGCGGCGGGACCCGCTGGCCACTTCCGTGGCGCTGGCCGTGTCGGACACGGTGGACGGCCTCCGATGTGTTTGGAACGTCCCAGCCGGGGTCTGTCGTGGACGGCGGCCTGGACTTCGGTCTGAGCGGATGCTAGACCCGCAGACTGGGCCGCACCCAACGCGCGGATCCTCTCTGTGACAGACGAGACATGGCCGCCGCTACGCACAATGGCGGCACGACCACGGTGAGGGCCGTCCACTCGCGACGCGCTCCGTGTGACCCCTATTACTCTTAGTGAGCCTTCACAGTTATCGCAAACGATTGGGTCACGGCCCGCGCGCTGAGGGTGCACGAGCCGTACCGGGGAGTACCTTCCTGCGAATAGCCATCGCGATCCGGTCATCCCGGGAGCGACAATCTCGGAAGGAGAAAGCCTTGCGCCGAATGCGAGGAGTTCGACTCGCTGCGGGGCTGCTTGCGCTGGGCCTCGGCCTGGCGGGTTGCGGCGGGGACACCGGCACCGGTTCCGGAAGCGGTGCCACCTCGGGTGCCACCAAGCCGGCATCCAGTGTCAAGGTCGGCCTGGCCTACGACATCGGCGGTCGCGGCGACCAGTCGTTCAACGACTCGGCCGCGCGCGGGCTGGACAAGGCCAAGTCCGAGTTCGGCGTCGACATCAAGGAACTCGAGGCCGCCGCGGGCGAGACCGACGCGCAGAAGGAAGACCGGCTGCGCCAGCTGGCCGATGGCGGTTACAACCCCATCATCGCCGTCGGCTTCGCCTACGAGAAGTCCGTCGAGAAGGTGTCGAAGGACTACGCGGACGTCAAGTTCGCCATCATCGACAGCGAAGCGCCCAAGGCCGCCAACGTCGGCAACCTGGTCTTCGCCGAGCACGAGGGCTCGTTCCTCGTCGGTGCCGCCGCCGCGCTGAAGAGCACGACCGGCAAGCTGGGCTTCATCGGTGGCGTCAACGTGCCGCTGATCCACAAGTTCGAGCTCGGCTTCACCGCGGGTGCCAAGGCCGCGAACCCGAACGCCACGGTCGACGTCAAGTACCTGACCCAGCCGCCGGACTTCACCGGCTTCAACGACCCGGCCAAGGGTGAGACCGCCGCGAACGGCATGTTCGACGCCGGTGTCGACGTCGTCTACGCCGCCGCCGGTGGCTCGGGCAACGGCGCGTTCAAGGCCGCCAAGGCCAAGGCCAAGCTGGGCATCGGGGTCGACTCCGACCAGTACAACCTGCCGTCGCTCGCCGACGTGAAGGACATCATCCTCACCTCCATGGTGAAGAACGTCGACGTCGCGGTGTTCGACTTCATCAAGTCGGTCAAGGACAACACCTTCAAGGCGGGTGTGACGACGTACGACCTCAAGCAGGGCGGTGTCGGCTACTCCACCAGCGGTGGGAAGGTCGACGACATCAAGGCCAAGATCGACGAGTACAAGGCCAAGATCGTCTCGGGCGACATCAAGGTTCCGTTCCAGAAGTAGGAACGAACGGACCGTGCCACGGGCCCGGGAAGCCGCTTCGCGCGGCTCCCGGGCCTTTGGCCGCAACAGAGCCGCATCTGGCTGCGGCTACCAGTCCCTCGACCGAAGGATTCGGCCGTGTCAACGGAGCCATCGCAGACGGCGGGCAGTGATCCTGCCATCGCCGTCGAGCTGAGCGGGATCACCAAGCGCTTCCCCGGCGTGATCGCCAACTCCGACGTCAACATCGCGGTCCGGGCGGGCACAGTGCACGCCCTGGTCGGCGAGAACGGCGCCGGGAAGTCGACCCTGATGAAGATCCTCTACGGGATGCAGCGTCCCGACGAGGGCACCATCGCAGTCGGCGGTCACCCAGTCGTGTTCACCTCGCCCGCGGACGCCATCAAGGCGGGCATCGGCATGGTCCACCAGCACTTCATGCTGGCCGACAACCTGACCGTCCTGGAGAACGTCGTCCTCGGCGGCGAACCCCGGTCGGGCATCGGGCTGGACTTCGCCGCCGCGCGGGACCGCATCCGCGAGATCTCCGACAACTACGGCCTCAACATCGACCCCGACGACCTGGTCGACGACCTCGGCGTCGGCCAGCGGCAGCGGGTGGAGATCCTCAAGGTCCTCTACCGCGGCGCCCGGACGCTGATCCTGGACGAGCCGACCGCCGTGCTGGTCCCCCAGGAGGTCGACGAGCTGTTCGGCAACCTGCGTGAGCTCAAGGCCGAGGGCCTGACCATCCTCTTCATCTCGCACAAGCTCGACGAGGTCCTCTCCGTCGCCGACGAGATCACCGTCATGCGCCGGGGCACCACGGTCGCCAGCGTCCTGCCCAAGGACGTCACCGCGCGCAAGCTGGCCGAGCTGATGGTCGGCAGCGCCCTGCCGGTGCCCGAGCTGCGCGAGTCCACGGTGACCGACCGGCCGATCCTCGAGGTCCGCGGCCTCAGCGTGACCAGCCCCGACGGCCGCCGCGTGCTCGACGACGTGTCGTTCACCATCCACGCGGGTGAGGTCCTCGGCATCGCCGGGGTCGAGGGCAACGGGCAGGCCGAGCTGGTCGAGGCGCTGATGGGCATCCGCCAACTGGCTTCAGGCTCGGTCCGTCTGGCTGGAACCGACATCAGCAAGACCTCCACCAAGGACCGCCGCGAGGCGGGCATGGGCTACATCCCCGAGGACCGGCACCGCCAGGGCGTGCTGCTGGAGGCCACCCTCTGGGAGAACCGCATCCTCGGCCACCAGACCCGCAGCCCCAACGCGCGCGGCCCGCTGCTCGACCGCGCGGGCGCCCGCGCCGACACGCGGCGCATCGTCGAGGAGTACGACGTCCGCACGCCGAGTATCGAGGTCCACGCCTCGGCCCTGTCGGGCGGCAACCAGCAGAAACTCATCGTCGGCAGAGAAATGAGCGGTTCCCCGGTCGTGCTCATCGCCTCCCACCCGACCCGCGGCGTCGACGTCGGCGCGCAGGCCGCGATCTGGGACCACGTGCGCAACGCCAGGGCCAACCAGCTCGCGGTGCTGCTGATCTCGGCTGACCTGGAGGAACTGATCGGCATGTCCGACACGGTCACGGTCATCCTGCGCGGCAGGCTCGCCGGCCAGTACGACCCGGCGACGGTCACCCCACAGGAACTCGGCTCGGCGATGACCGGCGCGGGGAGTGAGGGCTGATGAAAAGGCTGACCCCCCGAGCCCTGCTTCTCGGCCTGGCCGCGCCACTGGGCGCACTCGTGTTCGCGGCAGGCCTCTGCGCGGTGATCCTCCTGGTCACCTCGCACTCCCCGGCGGACACCGTCGACGCCATGTCGACCGCCGCCCAGCGGCCCCGAACCCTGGTGAACTCGCTGAACACGGCGACCACGTACTACCTGGCGGCGGTGGCGGTCGCCGTCGGCTTCAAGATGAAGCTGTTCAACATCGGCGTGGACGGCCAGTATCGGCTCGCGGCGATGCTGTCGGCGACGCTGGCGGGCGCGGCGTTCATGGAGGGCCTCCCGTCGTTCCTCCGGATCACCATGACGATCGTCGCGGCGATGCTGGTCGGCGCCGCGTGGTCGGGGCTGGCCGCGTTGCTCAAGGTCACGCGCGGCGTCAGCGAGGTCATCTCGACGATCATGCTGAACGCCATCGCCACCTACCTTGTGTCGTACCTGCTCAACCCCGCCCGGCTGGCCGAGAACGTGCCGGGCAGCAACAACATCAGCACCCGCCCGATCAACGAGGGCGGACAGGTCACAGGCATCACGGTCGAGGGCTCGTCCTCGAAGATCTTCGGCCTGTTGTTCCTCGCACTCGCGGTCGGCTTCCTGTACTGGTTCGTGCTTTCCCGCACCCGGTTCGGCTTCGAGCTGAAGGCCACGGGCCTCTCGGAGTCGGCCGCGGTGGCCAGCGGTGTGAGCGTGAAGAAGATGGTCGTCCTCTCGATGCTCATCTCGGGCGCGATCGCGGGCCTGGTCGGCATGCCGCAGCTGCTCGGCTCGTCGTATTCCTACGCGCTGGACTTCCCGGCGGGCATCGGCTTCACCGGCATCGCGGTGGCGCTGCTCGGCCGGAACCATCCGGTCGGCATGGCGGTCGCGGCTCTGCTGTGGGGCTTCCTGGACAACACGGCGAACTCGCTGGACGTCGCGGGCATCCCCCGCGAGATCGTCTTGATCATGCAGGGCGTGATCGTGCTGTCGGTGGTCATCGCCTACGAGTTGGTCCGCAGGTACCGGGTGGCGGCTGAGCAGCGTGAAGTCGGCCGTGCCCTTGGCCGGACCAAGGCCCTGGAAGAGGTGTCCGCATGAGCGCCGGGGGACTGACGGTCGGAATGCAGACGGCGCCCGCCGCCAAGCGTGGGCGCAAGTTCTCGCCGATGGTCTACCTGATCGCGGTTGTCGTCGGACTGCTTGTCCTATCGTTGGTGCGGGTCCTGGCTGGTGCCACCGACCTCACATCGGCGGGCACCGTCCAAGCGGCGATCACCGCCGCCGTCCCGATCGCGATGGCCGCACTGGCCGGGCTCTGGTCGGAACGCGCCGGCGTGATCAACATCGGCCTTGAGGGCATGATGGTCCTCGGCACGTTCGGTGCCGGATACGCGGGCTACCAGTGGGGACCGTGGGCAGGTGTCGCGTTCGGACTCCTGCTCGGCATCTTCGGCGGCCTGCTGCACGCCGTCGCGACGGTGACCTTCGGCGTCGACCACATCATCTCCGGTGTCGCGATCAACCTGCTGGCGCCGGCGGCCGCGCTGTTCCTGTCCAAGCTGTACTTCGCGAACGCCCCCGGCGGCGGCCAGAAGCAGTCCCCACGCGTCGAGGACGCGGCCAAGGTCTCGATTCCAGGCCTGGCCGATGTTCTGGGTGACCTGGAGGCCAAGCACTGGTTCTTCGTGTCCGACCTGGCGGGCATCCTGCGCGGACTGCTGACCGAGGTGTCGCTGCTGTCGATCCTCGCCGTGCTGCTGATCATCGGCACGGCGTACGTGCTGTGGAAGACGCCGTTCGGCTTGCGGCTGCGGTCGTGCGGTGAGCACCCGATCGCGGCGGAGTCGCTGGGTGTCAATGTCTACAAGTACAAGTACTACGCGGTGATCGGCTCCGGCGCCTTCGCGGGTCTGGGCGGCGCGTTCCTCGCGATCAGCTCGGGTCAGTTCCGCGATGGACAGACCGGTGGCCGAGGCTTCATCGGCCTGGCCGCGATGATCTTCGGCAACTGGCGGCCCGGCGGGCTCGCCACGGGCGCGGGCCTGTTCGGCTACACGGATGCGTTGGCGCTGCGTGGATCGACGGCCGTGCACGCGCTGCTTCTGTTGCTGGGCATCGCGTTGGTCGTGGTCGCGGTCATCCAGTACCGCGCGGGCCACAACGTCCTGTCCGGCGTCGCCGCGGCGATCGGCGTGCTGTTCGGCTGGTGGTACTTCACCAGCGACGAGGTCCCGCCCGAGCTGGTCGGCGCCGCGCCGTACGTGGTGACGCTGCTGGTGTTGGCTTTGGCAGCGCAGAAACTGCGCATCCCCAAGGCGATTGGTGAGATCTACCGTCGGGGCGAGGGCAAGTGATCGACTGGGTCTCGCTTCGCGATGAGGCTGTGAAGGCCGCCGCGTCCGCCTACTGCCCCTATTCGGGGCTGCAGGTGGGCGCGGCGGCGGTGGTCGACGACGGCCGGGTCGTCACTGGGTGCAATGTGGAGAACGCGGCCTACGGCGTCGGCATCTGCGCTGAATGCACCATGGCAGGCCAGTTGCGTATCACCGGCGGCGGCAGGCTCGTCGCGGTCGCGTGCCGCAGCGGCGCGGGGGACCTGCTGATGCCGTGCGGCCGGTGCCGTCAGATCATCTTCGAGCTGGGTGGTCCGGAGTGTCTGGTGGACACTCCGTCTGGCCCGAAGCCGATGTCAGAGGTCCTACCGGACGCGTTCGGCCCTGATCAGCTGCCGGGATGACCACCTCGGCCTGACACAGGGTCGCGGCCTGGAAGAGGATGTCGGCGAGTTCGGTCCATGGGCATCCGTCGGGGCCTTCGGTGGTCGCGCGGACCACGACTTCGCTGATCTTGTTGCGCAGCAGCACAAGCATGGTGACGAGGTCGTGCTGTTCGAGCGTCAGGAACTCACCCACGCCGCTTCGCCCACGCGTCGGCGAAGTGGCGCAGGAGGTCGTCGTCGGACCAGTCGCCGCCATGGACGGCGATCGCGTCGGCAAGGGGTTGCGGTCCTTCGAACACCGGGCGCGGAAGCGTGTCCTTGACGACGAAGTACCGGCGTTGCTCGACACACGTGCCGCGAAAGACGGCGATGTAGCGGTCGCCTTTGGCCCAGCGGAAGGTGTGGCCGTGGGCGTACAGGCGGGAGCAGGCGGTGGCTCCGGTGTACGGGTTGGTCAGACCCTGGATCTGCATAGGGACAAGCGTGGCGGGGTGAACAGAGTTGCCCCAGGGGGAACATATGGTCAAAGGTTGGAGTGGCCGAATTCCTTGCCTCCCTGGGAAACTGACGCCATGACCGCGAACTCGGCCCGCATGCGGGGCCTTGCAGCTGAACTCAAGCAGATCCGCAAAGATGCGAATATCACGATGCGCGAGGTCTCCGAGCAGACCGGATTCTCCTTGGCGAAGCTGAGCCGTATCGAGAACGCGATCAGGGAAATCAGCTTGGTGGACACGGCTTCCCTGGCGGCCGTCTATCGGGTCACCGGAGATGAGCGAGCCAAGCTCCTCGATCTCGCTGCGAACGTCCACCAGTCTTCCTGGTGGGCGTTCGCCGGAACGCATGCTTCCGCGCCCGCACCGCTGCATTGGCACCTCTCTGCCCTCATCGCCTTCGAGAAGCAGGCGACCCGAATCGTCCACGCGGCGATGTTGAGGGTGCCTGGCCTGCTGCAAACGCCCGACTACATCCGTGCGGTGATGATGACCGGTCGCGTGCCCGTCGATCGGGCGCGAGTGCTAATCGAAACTCGCCTCCGGCGTCAGGAGATTCTGCGCAAGGCAAACGCGCCCCGATACTTGGCGATCCTCGACGAAGGGGTTCTCCGCAGGCGGATGGGAAGTGCCGAATTGATGGCCGGTCAGGCCCGACATTTGTGCGAGATGGCGGAACTGCCTAATGTGGACATTCGGGTTATCACGTTCGACACTGGCCTGCACGCCGGTCTTGAAGGCAGCTTCTCGCTCATGGGCTTCGCTGCGGCGAGTCCTGTCGTCTTCATCGAGCACGGCAAGTCGGCGGTGTACTTGCACGAGGAGGATGAGATCTCCGCGTTCCAGGGAGAGGTGAGCAGTATGGTGAAGGCGGCGCTCAGTTCAGCCGATTCGGTGAGGTTTCTGAGGCGCCTCCAAGCCAGCTACAGCCGGGAGTGAAACAAGATGGATCTTGGTCACGGTCGGTGGCGGAAGTCGAGCCGTAGTGGCCCCGAAAACGAGTGTGTCGAGGTTGCCTACGTGCCCGGTCAGGTGGGCGTGCGGGACTCCAAGAATCCCGATGGCGGTCTCCTCGACCTTCCCGAACCAGCCTGGCATCCGTTCCTCCGCCGGATCGGCCGTGGGCGGGCCTGAGCCCACCCACGACCAATCTTGATCAGCGCAGATCAGCGCGGATCCGGCCTGATCAGGCCTTGAACGTCACCGTCACCGTGTCCCCGGTGATGGCGACAGTGCCCTTGGTTCCCTTGCCGTCGAAGTCGACGCTCTTCTCCGTGTCGGCGGTGAGCTTGTAGCCCGCCGCGGGCAGGGCGTCGCGGTAGAACCGCAGGATCTTCTCCGCGCCCTCGCCGACCACGACGAACGAGCCCGCGCTGCCCGCGATCGGGTTGATCTTCCCGCCGCTGACGACCGGGAAGTCCTTGGGTGCACCCTTCGGCAGGGCCGGGAGCACGATCGGCGGCTCCGAGCCCGCGGCGGGCACGGACGGCGGGGCCGGGGCGCCGGTGGCGACCGGGCCGTCGGTGGCCGACGTGTCGGTCTTGTCGGTGCTGTCGGTCTTGGCCTCACCGGACGCCGCCGTGGTCGGGGCGTAGTCGGCGGTCTTGGCGTCACCGCCGCAGGCGGCGGTGCCGAGGCCGACGCAGATCGCCGCGGTAGCGAGGATCAGGCGCGCGGCCATGGTGGTGTTCTTCATGGTGATGATCTCCATGCAGGGTTGGCGACGGGAACCCCCGTACTTCCCGGCCGAATTGGCCAGACTCCCCGGCTGGGTTCCCTCCATCGAGGCCGACGAGGCTGCCGAGGATACGGTTAGTGAAGTCGCGACACTGTAGTGAGGTGTTAGGTGGAGCGATTCAGTGACGGCGCATTTATTAACAGAGTTCGTGTCGACCTGAATGGCAACACTGGCCGTTATCCGTTCACTCTCCCGATCGTTCAGCGGCTCATTCGGTTGGGTGGCCTGGATCTGGCGCGCGTGCCTTACACGATCGGGTGGACCTGGTTTGACCTGCGGAAATCAACACTTTCGGTCGGTAAGATCGAACACGTGTTCTCTACTGGGGCTGGCGCGCAGATGGGCGGCGTCGAGGTGTTGGACCTGCTGCGCGAGATCCAGCGCAGGCGGGCCGCCCTCGATGCCGAGGAAGTCCGCGCGCTGGCCCAGATGGCCGAACTACGCCCCGGCCGCGACGCAGGCGGCCATCAGTTCGCAGGCGCCGAGGTCGGCGCCGCGTTGACCTCGGAGCCCGGCCCACGCCGCTACCCGGGTCGCGGCCGCCGCTCGCCTGTCCACCATGTTTCCCTCCACTGTGGACGCCCTCGCCGACGGCCGCATCGACCTCCCCCGGGCACACGCCCTCGCCGAGATCACCACCACCCTGACCGATGACCACGCCCGCGAGGTGGAGACCTGGATCCTCGCCCGCGCCGAACACAAGACCCTCGACCAATGGCGCCAAGCGTTGCGCGCCAAGAAAGACCGGATCGACCCCGAAGGTGCCGACCGGCGCCGCGAACAACGCCGTGTCGAACGCCGGGTCGACCTCTACGCCGCCGAGGACGGCATGGCCCACCTCGACATCTACGACACCGGCGAACGCCTCCGCGCCGTCTACCTCATCGTCGACAAAATGGCCCGCACCATGCGCGCGAACGGCGCCTCCGACCCGCTCGACACCCTGCGCGCCGACGCACTCCACGACATCGTCGTCAACGGCGGCGGCCGCGGGGTCACCGTCGAACTCCAGGTCGCCGTGCCCTACTCCGTGCTGCTCGGCGCGCACGTCGGCGGCACCCTGCACGGCTACGGCGGCGTCCCCAACATCGCGGTCAAGGAACTGATCACCACCCACGACACCACCTGGCGGCGCATCATCACCGACCCCGTCGGCAAAGTCCTCGAAGTCAGCGCCCGCCGCCACCCCGGCACCGACCTCGCCCGCCACATCCGCCTGCGCGACCTGACCTGCCGCTTCCCCGGCTGCCACCGGCCTGCCGCCGCGTGCGAACTCGACCACACCACCCCGCACAGCCACGGCGGCACCACCAGCGCCGCCAACCTCGGCTGCCTGTGCCCTGCGCACCACAAACTCAAAGACCAACCCGACTGGCAGCTCAAACAAACCCGACCAGGACTCTTCGTCTGGACAACACCCACCGGACAGACACACGTCGTCGACCAGGAATCACTTGTCGACTACGACATCCCGCAACCGAACATCCCGCAACCGAGACCACCCCAGCAGTCGCGCCGCGCTGTCGCGGAACCCGCGCCGTTCTGAACTGGGACCGACTCCACAGTCGGGATACGGTGGGCGCCGGGGACAAACTTCGGGAGGGCGTCAGTGGAGCGGTTCAGTGCGGTCGACGTGATCAGGGCCAAGCGCGACGGCGCTCGGCTCAGCGACGACCAGATCGACTGGGTGATCGACGCTTACACCCGCGGCGTGGTGGCCGACGAGCAGATGTCCGCGCTGGCCATGGCCGTGTTCCTCAACGGCATGGACACCGACGAGACCGCCCGCTGGACCGCCGCCATGGTCGACTCCGGCGAAGTCCTGACCCTGCACAGCGACCGGCCGACCGTCGACAAGCACTCGACCGGTGGGGTCGGCGACAAGATCACCCTGCCGCTCGCCCCGCTGGTCGCCGCGTGCGGCGCCGCCGTGCCGCAGCTGTCCGGCCGCGGCCTCGGCCACACCGGCGGCACCCTCGACAAGCTCGAATCCATCCCCGGCTGGCGCGCCCGTCTCACCACCGAGGAGATCCTCGCCCAGCTCGGCGACGTCGGCGCCGTGGTCTGCGCGGCGACCGAGGGCCTTGCCCCGGCCGACCGCAAGCTCTACGCGCTGCGCGATGTCACCGGCACCGTCGAGTCCATCCCGCTGATCGCCAGCTCGATCATGAGCAAGAAGATCGCCGAGGGCGCCGACGCCTTGGTCCTCGACGTCAAATGCGGCTCCGGCGCGTTCATGAAGACCCACGCCGACGCGCGTGCGCTGGCTGAGGCCCTGGTCGGCATCGGTGTGGCCCGCGGCATCAAGATCGCCGCGCTGATCACCGACATGTCCGTCCCTCTCGGCCGCGCGGTCGGCAACGCCGTCGAGGTCGCCGAATCCGTCGAGGTCCTGCGCGGCGGCGGCCCGGCCGACGTCATCGAGCTGACCGTGGCACTGGCCCGGGAGATGCTGAGCCTGGCCGGTCTGTCCGATGTGGACCCAGCAGCGGTACTGGCCTCCGGTGCGGCGTATGAGACCTGGGCCCGGATGATCAGCGCCCAGGGCGGCGACCCTGACGCGGCGATGCCTTCGCCTCGGCACGTGCACATCGTCGAGGCGCCCGCGTCCGGCGTCGTGTCCAAATTGGACGCTTACGCGGTCGGCGTCGCGGCGTGGCGGCTCGGTGCGGGGCGGGCCCGCAAGGAGGACCCGGTCCAGGCCGCCGCGGGGATCCTGTGCCACGCCAAGCCGGGCGAGCCGATCAAGGCGGGCGACCCGCTGCTGGAACTGCGCACCGACACCCCGGACGCGGTACCCGCCGCGCTCGCCGCGCTGGAGGGCGCCTACGCCGTCGCCGACTCCGCACCACCCACGAACCCACTGATCATCGACGCCCTGCGCCCCTGAGGCTTCAGGTCCGCTCGGCCGCGATCGCGGCCGAGCGCAGGCGATCGACGAGTTCGATGAACCCGGCGAGCCTGTTGTCGATGGTGTTCTGCAGGATTTCCGTATCGAAGTCGGCGTACTGGTGCGCGATCATGTTCCGCATTCCGACGATCTTCGGCCAGTCGGCAGGTGCCTCGACTTGAATCAGGTCGTTGTCCACCCGGCCGACGGCGTCGATCGCGACCTCCAACCGATGGCTGACGGCATCGCGGACCAGCGCGTCGTCAAGCGAACCACGGGTCAGGTGTTCTTGGAGCACGCGCAGGTGTTCCACCGCGTCATCGAGGTGTTGGACATCGGTCCGCCGCCGCTTGGTCACAACTCCACCGCGTCGGCGAGCGCTGATGGGGCCACATGCGGTTTGAGCATCCGGGCGGGAACCACATCCACGGGGTGGCCCAACAGGCGTTCCAGTTCCAGGTCGAGAGACGCGAGGTCCAGCAGGTCGGCGCCAGGGGCGAGATCGACGAGCAGGTCTATGTCGCTGTCCTCGTCATCCTCGCCGCGCACGACGCTGCCGAAGACGCGGACGTTGTGCGCCTTGTGCGCCAGCGCGAGGGCGAGGATCTCGTCTCGGTGTCTGGCCAAGAGCCTGCCCAGTGCCGAGGTCGGGTGAAACCTGGTCGCCCGGTAGGCCCGGAGCAGCCTGGACACCTCGGGCTGGCTTCTGCCTATCGCACGGGCGATCTGCTGCTGGGTGAGACCTTGGTCGGCGGCTTTCCCGACCGCGTTGCGCAGTGACGTGCTCGCCTCGAGCCGCAGTCGGTCGGCCTCTGCCGCGACACGCGCTAGTTCCCGCCGCAACTCGACGTCAGGGTGCATATAGCAAATGCTATAACACGATCGACGGTAGTTGGGAACGTGAGAAACGCCCCGCCCCTGAACCGGGGCGGAGCGTCCTCAGATCACAGTGGTCAGGTCAGCAGGTCGGCTCGGCCGCCTGGGCCGGGACGCTGACCGCGTCCCAAGCCGCCTTGACCGTGTTGAACTCGGCGCAGCTGCCCGGGTACAGGTTCTTGGCCGCCTGCAGCGTCCAGGTCCGGTAGGTCAGGTAGTTGCTGGTGGTGGTCTTCATCAGCATGGCGTTGTAGAGGACGGTGATCGCCTTCTGCACGCCGATGCCGGTGACGGCCGAGTTGTTGCAGGTCGGGCTGGCGGGCTGGCCGTTGGTCGGGTTCGAGCCCTCGGCGAGCAGGTAGAACCAGTGGTTGCCCGGGCCCGCGGCGGCGTGCACCTCGGTCGACGGGATCGCGCTGGAGTAGCAGTTGGCGTGGCCCTTGAGGCTGGGGTTGTACATGTTGCGGATCGGGCCCGCGCCGACCAGGTTGATCTCCTCGCCGACGAGATAGTCCGGCGCGTCGAACTGGGTGGGCTGGTTGGCGAAGGCCTCGGTGGCCGCGCCGAAGGTGTCGGCGATGAACTCCTGGGTGCCGCCGCGGGAGATGCCGCCCGGGGTCTTGTCGTCGATGCCGTGGCCGAACTCGTGCGCCACGACGTCCATCGAGCTGATCCACTGGTTGGCCTGGTTGTGGCCGATCGCGATCTCGCGCCCGTTGTAGTAGGCGTTGACCGCGTTCAGGCCGACCTTGATCGGCCAGCCGCCGCCCGCGCCGTCGAAGCTGTTGCGGCCCAGCCACTGGCTGAGCATCTTGTTCTCGGTCTGCGCGCCGTAGAGCGCGTCGACGCAACCGGTCTCGAGGCTCGTGGAGTTGCCATCGCCCCACGCGTCGTCGCTGCCGCTGAAGGCCCTCTTGCCGCTGCCGCAGGACAGGTTGCCGACGGTCGGGTCGACCATCGAGAACTTGGTCCCGGCCTGGGTCGTGTCGAGGTGCAGCGGGTTCGGGCCGTTGAAGCCGCCGGTGCCGGTGCCGTGGGTGACGTGCTCGTCGGTGCGCAGGACCTGCCCGGTGACGGCGTCGACGTCGACGGTGAGCCTGCTGTCGCCCTCGGCGCCGGTGCCGTCGACGACGGTCTCCCACGCGAGGCGGGACGAGTCGGCGAGGACGACGAGGCGCGAGCCCTCGACCTCGGTGACCGTGCGCAGCTGGGCGCGGGCGATCGACTCGGCCTTGCCCTTGGTCAGGGTCGGGGTGGTCGACACCTCGCCGAGCGCGCGGTCCTGCGCGACCGACGTGTGGACGAGGTTGCCCGCGCCGTCGGTGACGACGACGAAGTCGCCGCCGACGACCGGCAGGCCCTTGTAGGTGCGCTCGTAGGCGGCGTACCTGGCGTTGCCGCTGGTCACGACCGACCCCGCGACGAACGCGTCGTGCTTGCTCGCGTGCAGCGCGGCGGGGCGGGCGGCGACGAGTGCGTCGACCCGCTCGGCCGCGGACGCGGC
>Ga0247823_10001370_pt1 | contig 20294 bp, 20 predicted proteins | sample 13C_PalmiticAcid_2_FD_192426 | JGI IMG/M metagenome (GOLD analysis project Ga0247823, IMG submission 192426) | Soil microbial communities from agricultural site in Penn Yan, New York, United States - 13C_PalmiticAcid_Day30 | ecosystem: Environmental > Terrestrial > Soil > Agricultural land... | reverse complement strand
CTCACCGCCCCGTTCGACGGCACGATCGAAACCCTCAACGCCGTCGAACGGGGCGGTGAGCGCCTGTTCCATCTTCATCGCTTCGAGCACGAGCAGCTTCTGGCCCGCGGTGACCGCCTGGCCTTCGGCGACCTCGACCGAGACGATGCGGCCGGGCATCGGGGCGAGGATCGAGCCGTCGCCCGCGGCTGCACCTGCGGCGCCGTCGGTACGGTCAGCGGTGACGCGGAAGGTCGCGCCGCCATGGACGAGCAGCGCCGCGCCGTCGCGTTCATGACCGTAGAAGTGCGAGGCGATGTCGCCGTGATCGGCGGTGAACGCCACCCGCTCGCCATTGACGCTGACCGCGCGTCCGGTTGCGGGCGCGCGGTTGAGACGGAAGCCCTCAAGGCCATGCGCCATGAGCAGCGTGTCGTCGGGCATATCCTGCTCGAGCCAGTAGATCGCGCGCGTGAGATCGGCAGCGGTGGGCAGCGGGTCGATCGTCAATTCCTCGCCGCGCCGTTCGATCAGGCCGGTGTCGAGCTGTGCACGGACGAAGCTGTCGTCGCCGAGCAGGCGGAACAGGAAGCCGGCATTGGTGCGGACCGGCCAGACGGTGAGGTAGCTGAGCTCGGAGCGCAGTGAGGCGATCGCCTCGTCGCGCGTGTCGCTGTGGACGATCAGCTTGGCGATCATCGGATCGTAGAAGGGTGAGATCACCGACACCGCCTCAACCCCGGTATCGACGCGGGCGTTGACGGGGAAGTCGAGTACTTCGAGCTTGCCGGTGCTGGGCAGGAAGCCGCGTGCCGGGTCTTCGGCATAGAGCCGCGCCTCGACTGCGTGGCCGTTGATCGCCAGCTGCTCCTGCCGGAGCGGGATCGGTTCACCGCTGGCGACGCGCAGCTGCCATTCGACGAGGTCCACGCCGGTGATCGCCTCGGTCACCGGATGCTCGACCTGAAGCCGGGTGTTCATCTCCATGAACCAGATGCGGTCGGCGTGGAGGCCCTGCGAGGCGTCGGCAATGAACTCGATCGTGCCCGCGCCGACATAGTTGACCGCGCGCGCAGCCTTCACCGCGGCCTCGCACACCGCGAAACGCGCCGACTTGTCCATGCCGGGCGCCGGGGCTTCCTCGATCACCTTCTGGTGGCGGCGCTGCATCGAGCAGTCGCGCTCGAACAGGTGGACGATGTTGCCGTGGGTGTCGCCGAACACCTGCACCTCGATATGGCGCGGGGCGAGGATGTATTTTTCGATCAGCACGCGATCGTCGCCGAAGGATGAGGCCGCCTCGCGCTGGCAGCTGGCGAGCGCGTCGGCAAAGTCCTCCGCGGCGTCGACGCGACGCATACCCTTGCCGCCGCCGCCCGCGACTGCCTTGATCAGCACGGGATAGCCGATCTTGTCGGCTTCGCGCTGGAGGCGATCGAGCGACTGGTCCTCACCGAGATAGCCCGGCGTCACCGGGACACGCGCATCCTGCATCAGCTTCTTGGCGGCGTCCTTGAGGCCCATGGCGCGGATGCTGTCGGGATGCGGGCCGACCCAGACCAGACCGGCGGCGGTCACCGCCTCGGCGAAATCGGCGTTCTCCGAGAGGAAGCCGTAGCCCGGGTGAATCGCCTCGGCGCCGGTCTCCTTCGCGGCGGCGATGATCCGCTCACCGATCAGATAGGATTCGCGCGCCTGCGAGCCGCCGATATGGACAGCCTGATCGGCGCTGCGGACATGAAGCGCATGGGCGTCGGCGTCCGAATAGACCGCGACGGTGCGGATGCCGAGGCTCCGCGCGGTGCGGATGATGCGGCAGGCGATCTCGCCGCGATTGGCGATGAGGAGGGACTGGATCATGGCTGGGTTCCTGCTGGTGCGTCGCATCGTGGGGGCCATGCTTCGCGGCTCCCGGGCTGGAGGTCGGTGAGGTAGAGTTCGCCCGAGCGGTCGGTGGAGGCCTGGGCGAAGAGCAGCTTTTCCGCTTTGGGTGAGAGCAAGGGACCGACCTGGAACACATCGGCGCGCGCGGGGATGCGGCCGGTTTCGCGCCAGGTGCCGCCCTGCTTGCGGAAATGGTAGAGGTGCGAGCGGTCGCCGCGATCGGCGACGAGGATCAACGTGTTGCCGTCGCGCGAGATCTCGGCCTCATATTCGTTGGCGGCGGCGCTCACCGGCGCGCCGAGGTTACGGACCTGCCACGCGCCAGCCATTTGCTGCGCAACATAGATGTCGCCCTGACCATGCCCGCCGGGACGCGAGGAGCCGAAATAGAGGTCGCCCGCGGCGTCGACGCGCGGGAGCAGCTCGGACTGGGGCGAGTTGACCGGCGCGGGCAGGCGCACGGGATCGGCCAAGGCGCCGTCTGTGGTGCGCGCGGCGTGGTAGATGTCGAAATCCTCGCCCTTCGGATCGTGGCGGGTCGAGATGAAATAAACGCCCTTGCCGTCGGGGGTGTAGCTGGCGTCGGCATCGAAGGTCCCGGCCGGGCCGGCGAAGGACGGCGCGACCGGTTTGCTCCAGGCGCCATCGACGCAGCGCGACATCAGCAGGTGCCAGCCGCGGAAGCTCGCGTCGGCGGCGAGGTAGATCAGTTCACGGCCGTCGGGGGAGAAGGTGGGGCTCGCCTCGTAACCGGGGGTAGAGATGGCGTCGGGCGTCCAGCGCACGGGGTCTTGCGGCGCTGCGGAGGCACCGGTCAGCAGCAGCGCAGCCGCGGCGAGGCCCTTCCCTGCGATCACTTCGCCGCCACCGCTTCGATCTCGAGCAGCCATGCGGGATCGTAGATATCGCAGACGATCACGGTGAGCGCGGGCGTGTGGTCGCCGAGGATCTCGCGGCGGATTGCGCCGTTCTCCTCGCGATAGGCGCGATCACTCAGGAAGGTGGTGACCTTGGCGAGGTTGGCGAGACCCATGCCCGCCGCCGCCAGCTGCGCCTCGACATTGCGCCAGACGAGGCGGCACTGCGCGGCGAAATCGGCGGGGACTTCGCCCGCGGCATCGACCGGGATCTGGCCGCTGACGAACAGCAGCGACGTGCCCGGCTCGACCAGCATCGCCTGGGCATAGCCGCCGCCGGGTTGCGGGGCATCAGGGGCGTTGATGGGGGTCATGCGAAATCCTCCCCGGCACGGGGAGGATCTTCAGAAGCCGCTGCTTCCCTCACATCCGGAACACGCCGAAGCGCGTGCCCTCCTCCACCGGTGCATTCAGCGTCGCGGCGAAGGCGAGGCCGAGGACGTCGCGGGTCTGGGCGGGGTCGATGATGCCGTCGTCCCACAGGCGCGCGGTGGCGTGCCAGGGGTTGCCCTCGTCCTCATATTTCTGGCGGATCGGGGCCTTGAAGGTCTCGGCTTCCTCTGGCGACCATTTGTCGGCGTCGCGGTGGACGGTGGCGAGGACCGATGCGGCCTGTTCGCCGCCCATCACGCTGATGCGGCTGTTGGGCCAGCTGAACAGGAAGCGCGGGCTGTAAGCGCGGCCGCACATGCCGTAATTGCCCGCGCCGAAGCTGCCGCCGATCAGCACCGTGACCTTGGGCACGCTCGCGGTGGCGACTGCCGTCACCAGCTTGGCGCCATGCTTGGCGATGCCCTCCGCCTCGTACTTGCCGCCGACCATGAAGCCCGAGATGTTCTGGAGGAACAGCAGCGGGATGCGGCGCTGGCAGGCGAGCTCGATGAAGTGTGCACCCTTGACCGCGCTCTCGCTGAACAACACGCCGTTATTGGCGAGGATCGCGACCGGCATGCCCCAGATATGCGCGAAGCCGCAGACCAGGGTCGAGCCGTAGAGCGCCTTGAACTCGTGGAATTCAGAGCCATCGACGAGGCGCGCGATGACTTCGTGCACGTCATAGGGCGCGCGGACATCGGTGGGGACGATACCATAGAGCTCGTCGGCGTCGAATTTGGGCGGACGCGGGTCGAGAATCGCGATGTCCGGGGTGCGGTCGCGGGGCAAATGGCTGACGATGTCGCGGACGATGGTCAGTGCATGTTCGTCATTCTCCGCGACGTGATCGACCACGCCCGACTTGCGGCCATGCAGGTCGCCGCCGCCGAGATCCTCGGCCGAGATTTCCTCGCCCGTCGCGGCCTTCACCAGCGGCGGGCCGGCGAGGAAGATCGTGCCCTGATTGCGCACGATCACGCTCTCGTCCGACATCGCCGGAACGTACGCCCCGCCCGCGGTGCAGCTGCCCATCACGCAGGCGATCTGCGGGATGCCCTTGGCCGACATATTGGCCTGGTTGAAGAAGATGCGGCCGAAATGCTCCTTGTCGGGAAACACCTCCGCCTGATGCGGCAGGTTCGCGCCGCCGCTGTCGACGAGGTAGATGCACGGCAGGCGGTTGGCCTCGGCAATCTCCTGTGCGCGGAGGTGCTTCTTGACGGTCATCGGGTAATAGGTGCCGCCCTTCACCGTCGCATCGTTGCACACGATCATGACCTGACGGCCCGAGACGCGGCCGATACCGGCGATCATGCCCGCGCCGGGCACCTCGCCCTCATACATGTCGCACGCGACGAGCTGGCCGATCTCGAGAAAGGGCGCGCCGGGATCGAGCAGCCGCTCGACGCGCTCACGCGGAAGCAGCTTGCCACGCGACGTGTGGCGCTCGCGGCTCTTCTCGTTGCCGCCGAGCGCCGCCTGCGCGACGTCGGCGTGGAGCCGCTCCGCCAGCGCACGATTGTGCGCAGCATTGGCGCGGAAGCCTTCGTCTTCCGGCGATAGCGCGGACTTGAGTACCGGCGCGCTCATCTTGCGGCTCCCGCAAAGCTCGCGCACAGCGGCGCAAAGGGGTACTTCATGGCGACCATCCTGCTGCTCATCGCATCCAACATCCTCATGACCATCGCCTGGTATTGGCATCTGGGGAAAACGGGCCTCGACAAGCCCCTTCTGACCGTCATTCTGATCTCCTGGGCAATCGCCGGAGCCGAATATTGCTTTGCAGTACCCGCCAATCGTGTCGGGTATCTGGCGGGCTGGACGCCGGGCCAGCTCAAGATCGCGCAAGAGGCGATCGCGCTGATCGTGTTCGGTGTGTTCATGGTCGTGGTGCTGGGCGAGGCGCTGCACTGGCGCCACGCTGCGGCGTTCGTGTGCATCATGGGCGGTGTCGCCTTCCTGTTCGTCGGGAAATAGCTCACGCCGCGCCGACCAGCGCGCAAATGCCCGCGGCGCTCAGCACCGGCCAGCCGACATGCTTGCCGCGAGTCCAGACGAGGCTGACAAGGCCGAGCGCGAGCCAGATCGTGCCGATCGCCCGGATCAGCGCAGCCGGTGTGCCGGGCCAGACGACGGTGATCGCGGTGGCGGCCATCAGCGCGCTGGCGACGTGCCAAGCATAGCGGATGATCGTGCGGGCAAAACCGCCGGCAAGCACGCCCTGACGGGCACGCAGCATCGGGCCGATCAGCTTCGCCTCGCCGAGGATCGAATGGGTGATCCCCGTCGCGACCATCAGCGCCGCCGAGGCCCAGAGCCAGATCACGCCGCGCCGATCAGCTCGCGGCCGATCAGCATGCGGCGGATCTCGTTCGTCCCCGCGCCGATGTCGAGCAGCTTGGCGTCGCGCAGGAAGCGCTCGACCGGCCAGTCCTTGGTATAGCCCGCGCCACCCAGCGCCTGAACCGCCTCGCCCGCGACCTTGAAGGCGTTCTCGCTGGCAAGCAGGATCGCGCCGGCGGCGTCGAAGCGCGTGGTCTTGCCCGCGTCGCACGCCTGCGCGACGGCATAGACATAGGCGCGCGCGGAGTTGAGCGCGACATACATGTCGGCAACCTTGGCCTGCATCAGCTGGAAGCTGCCGATCGCCTGGCCGAACTGCTTGCGCTCGCGCAGGTATGGCAGCACCACATCGAGACACGCCTGCATGATGCCGAGCTGGATTCCGGCGAGCACGGTGCGCTCGTAATCGAGGCCCGACATCAGCACGCCGACACCGCCGTTGAGCGGGCCCATGACGTTCTCCTCGGGCACCTCGCAATCGTCGAACACCAGTTCGGCGGTGGGCGAGCCGCGCATGCCCATCTTGTCGATCTTCTGCCCGATGCTGAAGCCGGGCATGCCCTTCTCGATCAGGAAGGTGGTGATGCCGCGACTGCCCTCGCCGGTCTTGGCGTAGACGACCAAAGTGTCCGCATAGGCCGCGTTGGTGATCCAGAACTTCGTGCCGTTGAGGATGTAGCGGTCGCCCTTGTGCTCGGCGCGCAGCTTCATGCTGACGACGTCGCTGCCCGCGCCCGCTTCGGACATGGCGAGGCTGCCGACATGTTCGCCCGAGATCAGCTTGGGAAGGTATTTCGCCTTCTGCGCGGGCGACGCCCAGCGGCTGATCTGGTTGACGCAAAGGTTGGAATGCGCGCCATAGCTGAGGCCGATCGAGGCCGAGGCACGCGACACTTCCTCACACGCGATGACATGCTCGAGATAGCCGAGGCCGAGCCCGCCGAACTCCTCGTCGACGGTAATGCCGTGCAGGCCGAGCTCACCCATCGCCGTCCACAGCTCGTCGCGCGGGAACCAGTCGTCGGCATCGATCTTTGCGGCGAGCGGCTCGATCCGCTCCTTCGCGAAACGCTGGGTAGTGTCGCGGATCATCTCCGCGGTCTCGCTCAGCGCGAAATCCATCTGGGGCAGGCTCATCGGGCTCTCCTGGTTTTTCTGGCCTGGGGCTTTTGCCGCAGCTTAGCGGGTGAATGCGGCGGAGAAAAATTGAAAGGAAGCGCGCAACAGTATAGATGACATCTATGATAGACCGCTATCTGTTGCGCTATTTCCTTGCTGTCATCGATAACGGGACGTTCACCGCCGCCGCCGCGCAGGCCAATGTCTCGCAGCCAACTCTCTCCGCGGGCATCGCCAAGCTCGAGCGCGAGACCGGGGCGAAGCTGTTCCGCCGCAACAGCCAGCGCGTCGAGCTGACCGAGGCGGGCGCGCGCTTTGCAGTGCATGCGCGGCGGATCGAACGCGAGTTCAACCTGGCGCAGGCGTCGATCGACGGACTGGCGCCGGGCGGCACGCTGCGGCTGGGGGTGCTGAATACGATCGCCAGTGCCGAGCTGGCTGCCTTCGCCGCGCTGGCCGCGCGCGCAGAGCTGGCGGTCGAGCTGGTCGAAGGCAATGCGGCGGCGCTGTCGCAGCATCTGTCGCGCGGGCGGATCGACCTCGCGCTGACCGCGACACATGGCGAGCCGGGGGCAGAGATGGAGCCGCTACGCACCGAATCCTATGTCCTGGCCCTGCCCGTCTCGCACCCGCTGGCCGGTGAGACCGCGGTTCCGGGCGAGGTACTGGCGGGCGAGACGATGATCGTCCGCCGCAACTGCGAAGCGCTGTCGGAGACCAGCCGCTATTTCACCCGGCGCGGCATCCGCCCCTTCTTCGCGTTGCGCACGACCAATGATGACCGCGCGCTGGAGATGGTCGCAGCGGGCCTGGGCGCGACGGTGATTCCCGAGTCGCACCGACACCCGGGGGTCGCCAGTCCGGCGCTGTCGGGTTTCGGCATCACGCGCACGCTGGCGCTGGTCTGGGGCGACGATACTGCGGCGATCCGCGAGGCCGCAATGCCCCTGACCAATGCGCTACGCACCCAGTTCGGGGGCTGACAGGCCGCGAAGCAGCGTTATGTGAGGCGCGAATCAAGGGAGAGCAGGACATGGCGGGTCGCTATTTCGACGAGTGGCAGGTGGGTGACCGGATCGTGCACGATCTGCGCCGCACGGTGACCGAGACCGACAACCTCCTCGTCTCCACCCTCACCCACAATCCGCAGCCGCTGCATCTCGACGCCGAATATGCCGGCGCGACCGAATTCGGCCGGATCGTCGTCAACGGTACCTTCACCTTCGCGCTGCTGATCGGCATCTCGGTCGGCGACACCACGCTGGGCACTTTGGTCGCCAATCTGGGCTATGACGAAGTGCGGATGCCCAAGCCCGTCTTCATCGGCGACACGCTGCGCGCCGAGACCAAAGTGGTCGAGCTTCGCCCCTCCAAATCGCGGCCGGGCCAGGGCATCGTCACCTTCCGGCATATCATGCTGAACCAGCGCAACGAGGCGGTCTGCACCTGCCTGCGCAGCGCCCTGCTACAGGGGGGCGGTTGAGTATATATCCTCCGTTTCGGAAGATAACGCCTTCCGTTTCAGAGATACCCAGTTACCCAGAACGATAATTCGTTAACCTAATCGGCGTATATACATCCCTGTAAACAGGGAGCAGTACTATGCGCCTGGTTTCGGAACGACGCGGCACCGCGATCATAGAATTCGCGATCTTGCTGCCTGTGCTTATATCATTGCTGATGGGAATAGTCTGCTACGGCCTTTACTTTGGCGCGGCGCATTCTGTTCAGCAATTGGCAGCAGACGCAGCGCGGCATAGTATTGCTGGCGCAACGCTGACTGAACGCCGGACAATGGTTACCAGCTTTGTCAGCGCCAACGGCCCGTCCTACTTCCTCGTTCGCGCAGAACGACTGAGCGAAGTCAGCGCGACGGAACAGGCCGGCGGACGGCTGCGCGTCCGGATTTCCTACGACGCGACCTGGCTTCCGATCTTCGGCTTCTCGAAGCTTGTGCCGCTGCCGCCCGCGACCATCACACGCGACTGCGTGATCCTGGGGAGCGAGACGTGATCCCCTCGCTCCGGCGCGATCGCCGCGGGACCGTCGCGATGCTCGCGGCCGGCGCCTTCCCGTTCCTGCTGGCGGCTACCGCCGCCGCCATCGATGTCGGCGCGGTCGCGCTGGAGCGACGACGGATGCAGGGTGCGGTGGACGCGGCAGCGCTCTCGGCCGTGCAGGATCTGTCCAGCGCCGATACCCGCGCGCGCACCGTGCTGACCGCGAACCGGGTCGAGCCGTCGGCGACTACGCTGGTGGCAACCGGCGCGGTCACGGGCAGCGGCACCGCCCGCACCTTCACGCCCAGTGGGACCGGGGATGCGGTGCGCGTCACGACGACCTATCCCAATCCCAGCTATTTCCTCCGCGCGCTGGGCCTGCATTTCAACGATGCCCGGGTCAGCGCGGTCGCGGGCCGCCGCAATCTTGGGGCCATCTCGATCGGGTCGGGAGTCGCCGCATTCGATAACGGGCTGGTCAACAGCCTGACGCGCGGGCTTACCGGCTCCACCGTCGGCCTGTCGCTGGTCAGCTATCAGGGGCTCGCCAGTGTCGACGTCAACCTGTTCACTTTTCTCGATGCGGTCGCCGTACGCGCCAATCTGGGCGCGATCACCTATGACCAGATGCTGACGCAGAATATCGAGCTCCCCGCCCTTCTGCGCGCGCTCGATGACGTAAGCGGGGGCCAGGGGCTGGGCGCAGTCGCCGCCGGGATCAACGGGGCACCGCGGTCGATCAAGCTCGGCGATCTGATCGGGCTCGACATGGCGGGCGCGGGAGCAGCCGGCAGCGGGGGCGCTTCGGCGCTGCTCGCCAAGGTGAAAGCGAGCGAGCTTCTGGGCGGGATGCTCTCGGTCGTGAATCGCGACCATATCGTCGCCCTCGACCTTGCCGGAAGCGTGCCCGGCCTCGCCTCGCTGCGCGCCGAGATCAAGATCGGCGAATCGATGCAGTCGAGCCCGTGGATGGCGGTCGACGACCAGGGCGGGATCGAGGTGAACACGGCGCAGGCGCGGATCAATCTGGTTGCCGAAGTCGGGCCTTTGCTCGGTCTGGGGGTCAAGCTGCCGCTCGCCGCCGAAATCGCGCCGGCGCGGGCGATCCTCGACGCGCTGCCCTGTGCGCCGCGCGATACCGCCGCGGTCCGGGCCAAGGCCGGCGTGGCGAAGCTTGCCATCGCGGACCTCGCCGTCAGCGACTCGATCCCGTCCAGCGCCGCCGCGCTTACGCCCGCTCCACTGATCCGCGCGCCGCTGATCTCGGTCGATGCCAAGGCGTACGGCGCGCTCGAAGCATCGAGCTGGCAGAATATGACCTTCACCAAAGCCGAGATCGCCGCGCATCAGGCCAAGTCGATCGCGACGACCGACGGCGTCTCGACCTTGCTCGGCACCATGCTGGCGTCGACCGATATCGATGTGAACGTGCTCGGCCTGGGCTTGGGACTCGGTCTTCCCGGCGAAAACCAGATCGTGGCGAAGCTGCTCCAGTCCGCCCCGTTGCTGGAGACTACCCTGTTCCAGCTGCTGGGCGTCGCAGGCCTCAGCATCGGCACGGCACATGTGCGCGTCGACGGCTATCGCTGCGGCAAACCGGTGCTGATGGTATGAGCGAGGGGGAGAAGATGGACCATCTGACGCTCGACCGCGCCTATCCGTGCGACATCCGCTTCTTCCGCGAGCGCGCACGCGAGGAACGGCGGCGCATCCGCCACGCCGACTCCGCGCGGGCGCGGCAGGTGCATGCCGAGATGGCCGAGCATTACGACATGGTCGCCGAACTGCTCGCGGCCAAGGCGGGAACCAAGCCGCGTTCGCTGACGGCTTCATTGCGGCGCTTGCTGGAGCTGCTCTTCCCGGGCTGAGCGGCCCGCGCTGCCCGGGCTTGGGTTTCGTGCGGCATCCGCTAGGGTGGGCACCGCATGACCCGGTTCACCGTCAACAACCAGCCCGTCCAGTACAAGCTCGACGCCAGCACGCCGCTGCTCTGGGCGTTGCGCGACGCCTCGAACCTCACCGGCACCAAATATGGATGCGGCACCGGCGATTGCGGCGCCTGCACGGTCGATATCGATGGCGCCGCGGTGCGGTCGTGCCAGGTCACGATCGGCGCGATCGAGGGCAGCTTCGTCACCACGATCGAGGGGCTGGCGGAAAATCGCGCGCATCCGGTGCAGCGCGCCTTCCTCGCCGCCAATGTCGGGCAGTGCGGCTATTGCATCCCCGGCATGGTGATGGCGGCGTCCGCGCTGCTGCGGAAAAATCGCAACCCGTCGGATGAAGATATCGCCGCTGCGATCACCAATCTCTGCCGCTGCGGCATCTATCCCCGGCTGATCGAAGCGGTGGGACGCGCGGCACGGCTTGCCCGCGGCGAGGATGACAACGCCCCCGAGGAGCCGGAGGACCAGCAGACGGCGGTCGAACCCGAAACCTGAATCCTTTCGCAATGCTGTCAGCGCAATTCAGATGCGTGTCAGCCGACTCGGTGCATTAGCGGGTTATTCTGAACGCCGGCGCTCTGCCGGAGCGGAGGACCGAGATGAAGAAGTTTGTTCTGGCCGCGCTGATCGGCGCGACCATCCTGACCCCCACGATGGCGGTCGCGCAAGAGCGCGGCCAGTGGCGCGGCCGCGCTCTTGCGCGACCATCCTGACCCCCACGATGGCGGTCGCGCAAGAGCGCGGCCAGTGGCGCGGCCGCGACGGCGGCGGCGAAGCGCGCGAGCAGCGGCAGCAGCAGCGCGAACAATTCCGCGCTCAGCGGGAGCAGTTCCGCGCCGAGCGGACGCCGCAGCAGCGGGAGCAGTTCCAGGCGCAGCGCGAGCAGTTTCGTGCCCAGCGCGAACAGCAGCGTGCGCAGCAGCCGCAGTTCCAGCGCCCTGAGCGCCCCGAGCGTCCGCAGTTCCAGCGGCCGGAGCGGCCGGAAGGCGCAACGCCGCAATGGCGTCAGCAGCGACCCGACGGTCAGCGCGACTGGCGCCAGGACCCTCGCGAGACGCGTCCCGAGGTCCGTCCGGACCGGCCCGAGGGGCAGCGCGACTGGCGTCAGGATCGCCGGGATGACCGCCGAGACGACCGCCGTGACTGGCGTGATGACCGTCGCGACGACCGCCGCGACTGGCGCGGAGATCGCCGGGATGACCGGCGCGACTGGCGCAACGACCGTCGTGACGACCGCCGCGACTGGCGGGGCGATCGTGGCGGCAACTGGAACCGCGGCTGGCGGCAGGACCGCCGCTACAATTGGGGCGACTATCGTACCCGCAACCGGAACATCTACCGGCTGCCGCGCTACTATGCCCCCCGCGGCTATAATTACGGCTATCAGCGCTTCTCGATCGGGCTGACGCTGGGCGCGATGCTGTACTCGTCCAGCTACTGGATCAACGATCCGTTCTACTACCGCCTGCCCCCGGCCGATGGCTCGTATCGCTGGGTGCGCTACTATAACGACGCGCTGCTGGTGGACATCTACACCGGCGAGGTCGTCGACGTGGAATACGACATCTTCTGGTAAGATCGTCACAGATCGTCACGCGCGGAGGCCCGGCCGGCAACGGCCGGGCCTCTTGCGTTTCGCGACGCCCTCGGCAAGTTGGCAACAATGAGCATCTTCGCCAAACCCAAACCGAAACAGGGCGGCGCCTCGATGACCCGCGCGCGCGTCGGGCAGCAGGTCACGACCCGGATCGAAGCCAATCCGGCAATCCGCAAGGCCAAGGTCGATGCCGCCCAGATCTATTACTATCCCGGCTTCCTGAGCGATGCCGAGTGCGACGCGCTGATCCGGCTGATCGACGCCAATCGCCGCCCCTCGACGCTGCTCGCGGCTTCCGAGGACCCCGAGTTCCGCACCAGCGAGAGCTGCGACCTCGACCGCTGGTCGCCCGATGTGCGCCCACTCGACGAGCGGATGGCGAACCTGCTCGGAGTCCCCCCCGAACATGGCGAGACGATGCAGGGCCAGCGCTACGCCCCCGGCCAGCAATTCCGTCCGCATTACGACTGGTTCAGCGAGAATCAGGGCTATTGGGAGGCGATGAAGGCGTCGGGCGGCCAGCGTACCTGGACGACGATGATCTACCTCAACGAAGTCGAGGAAGGCGGTGCGACCTGGTTCCCCCAGGCCGGAATCCGGGTGATGCCCAAGCGCGGGCTGCTGCTCGCCTGGAACAACATGAAACCCGACGGTTCTCCCAACCCCGGCACGCTGCACGAGGGCAGCCCGGTGGTGAAGGGCACCAAGTACATCATCACCAAATGGTTCAGGGAATTTCCCTGGATCAACATGCAGATCAAGACATACTGATTTGTAGAGCGGCACCAGCCCGCTCCCCCACACGGCCACCCAAGGCCAGTGTATTCTATGGGAGTGTGGGGCCGGTCACACTGGTGGGGGAGCGGGCTAGTGCCGGCTGGCGTTAGCCAACCCAGAACCTAAAGCAGCATCCCGTCGCCGCCGCTGCGCAGCGCAAGCACGCGGCCGATCGTGTCGAACAGCGCGTCCATCGCTACCGGCTTGAACAGCACTTCGTCCGCGCCCGCGGTCAGGCAGCGCTCGCGCAGGTCAATCGCGGTATCGGCGGTGACGACGATGATCGGCAGTTCGGCCTTGGCGTCGTCGCGCGCACGAATGCGTTCGATCGCCTCGATCCCGTCCATCCCCGGCATCCGCAGATCGACCAGCACGACGTCGAAATCCTCAGCGCCGATCCGTCGCAGCCCCTCCTCGGCATGCTCCGCCTCGGCCATCGACGCGCCGGCCACGTCGAGCATGTCGCGAACGACACGGCGGTTCATCGGGTCATCTTCGATAAACAGGATATTCATGTGCGGGCCGTGCCCATCTCGTTGGCGTCGCGAGCTGAGGATATCATATGTGTGCTATCGTCTTAAGCCGCTTGTGACACAAGCCGGGTTGCGGCGGATGGCCCAGAATTTTGTGGGCGTCCGGCAACAAGTGCCTCGATCAGCGTAGCACCGGCCACGGGCTTGGCAACCACGGTGTCGGCGCCGGCATCCGCCAGGGCCGCGAGCATCGTGTCGTCCGGCTTGACCCAGAGTACCGCGATCCGCGCGCCCTTTTCCTTTGCCGCCTTGGCAAGGTCAGCCAGAATAGCGACGGTATCCTCCCCCGCCGCCTTGAGCGTCGCTTCCTCGCCGAGCAACAGCACCGGCCCGGTGCCGGGCAGCAGCGCCAGCGCCTCGTCGGGAGTCGCCGCAAACTGGACCGCGGAGAAATGCGGTTCGAGCAGGGTGCGCAGCATTCCGCGCGCGATCGGGTTGCGGTCCAGCACCACCACCGGCTCGCCCGGTCCGTCGGCCGAGCCTGCGCCGTCCGGCGCCGCGGCCTCGATCAGCGGCAGGTCGACGGTGAAGGTCGTCCCCTCGCCTTCCACGCTCGTGACCGACACCTCGCCGTCGAGCGCGCGCGCAAGGTTGCGCACGATCGCCAGCCCCAGTCCCGTACCGCCGAACTTGCGCGTGGTGCCCGCATCGACCTGACGGAAGGATTCGAAGATTTCCTCGTGCTTCTCCGCCGGGATGCCGATGCCGCTGTCGACCACCGCGATGCGCAACCGCCCGTCCGCAGCCGAGGCCCTGACCGCGACCGTCCCCTTCTCGGTGAATTTGAGCGCGTTGGAGAGCAGGTTGAACAGCATCTGCCGCAGCCGCCCGGCATCGGTTTCGACCCAGACCGGCGCGTCCTCGGTCTCGAGCTTGAAGTCGAGGCCCTTGCCGCGCGCCTGCTCCTCCCACATGCGGGTCACGTCGCGCAGCATCGCATGCAGATCGGCGGGGGCCAGTTCGACCGTCAGGTTGCCGGTCTCCATCTTCGCCACGTCGAGGATATCGTCGACCAGCGCCCGCATCGTCATGCCCGCGCCATGGACGATCCCCAACCGGTCGCGCGTCTGCGCCGGTACCGTCGGGTCGCGCAGCATGATCTGCGTCATGCCGAGGATGCCATTGAGCGGCGTACGGATCTCGTGGCTGGTCGTCGCGAGGAATTCGGTCTTGGCCTTCAGCGCCTTTTCGAGCGCGACGTTGGTTTCGCCCAGCTCGATGTTCGCGGCGCGCACCTGGTTGCGGCTGCGGCGGATCGTGAACAGGCCGATGCTCAGCAAGGTGATGATGATCAGCGTCGCGCCGCCCACCCCGAACAGCAGGGTGCGCTGGAATTCGGCCTCGCGCCGCGCCTCGTCCGCCTTCAGGTTCGCGATGCGCAGTTCCTGATTGGCATAGTCGAAGCGCGCGGCCATCAGCGCGGTGCTGGTCGAGGTCGCGAGCTGCGCGGCCTCGTCGCCGAGCTTGCGCACGCGCTCGAGGTGGGTGAGCGCCATCGGGCTCTCGCCACGGGCGCTGTAGATATCGTAGGCGATCAGATGCGCATCGCGCATCGCGATCGGCGTCGTGGCCAGGTCGACACCCGCGAAGCTCCGCACAATCAGGTTTTTCGCCCGGTCGAGATTGTGCCGGTCGAAGGCGAGCTGCGCGGATACCGCCAGCAGCAGGGGTTCCGAATTGGGCGATGCGCCCTGTGCGATCAGTCGCTGCGCCTCGGCGATGACCGTTTCGGCTTCGTCGATCTTCTTGTCATGGTTGAGCGCGCGCGCCAGGTTGATGAGGATCGGCGGCAGCAGCGTCGCGCTGTTCAACGATCGCGCCGTCGCCAGCGCCCGCCGGTACTGCGCCACCGCCTCGGCTGGCTTCTCCAGCCGCAACAGCACATTGCCGCGATTGTTGTAGAGGAACAGCGAGAGACGCGGATCGCCCTCATAGATCTCGGCGGCCTGCCGGAAATACTTGTCGGCGCTCGCGAAATCATTGGCCTCGGTATAGAGGTTCGCGATCGTCTGCAGAACGATCGACTGGCTCCGCTTCTCGCCCACCGCGCCGAAGATGTTGAACGCTTCCTGGAGCGACGCCAGCGCCTCGGCCGGCCGCAACTGGTCCTGTTGCACACCGGCGCGAGCGATGAGCAGGTCGCCGCGCAGCTTGCTCGGTTCGGGATAGGCGCTGATCAGCCGGAGCGCGCGGGTGATTCGCGGCGCCGCCGCCTCGGCATTGCGGGTGCGGATCGAGGCTTCGCTCTGGAGCCACAGCGCGGTCGCAGTCGCGGTCGCCTTTGCGCGCGGATCGGTGATCGCGGCCGCACGCTGCTCGGCTTCGCCGGCAAGCTTCAGCGCCTCGCCCGGCTCGGCCATCATCGCCGCCTTGGCGCGGTCGTTCAGCGTGTCCGCGGCACCCTGCTGCGCAACCGCCGGGACCGACAGTCCCAGCGTCAGCGCTGCAAGGATGGGAAGAAGCGGGCGCATCAGCCGCTCTTGCGCCAGAAGCCCTCCGGCCGCGCAAAGGTGGGCCGGATCGCCGACGCCGCCTTGTGCCCTTCCTCGTCGAGGAACCGGATGAAGGCGTCGAGCGCGACCGGGCGGCTGATCAGGAAGCCCTGAACCATGTCGCACCCCATCACGCTCAGCAGCGCCAGCGCGGCCGGCGTCTCCACGCCTTCCGCAGTCACTTCCATCTCCAGCGCATGCGCAAGATCGATGGTCGAGCGGACGATCAGCGGATCGCGATTGCTGCTGGTCAGCTGCATCACGAACATCTTGTCGATCTTGAGCTCGGTCGCCGGGAGCTGCTTGAGATAGGCGAGCGACGAAAGCCCCGCGCCATAATCGTCGATCGCCAGCGGGATGCCGATCTCCGAGAAGGACTGGAGATGGCGGATCGCGCTGTCCGGATCGCGGATCACTGCGGTCTCGGTGATTTCGAACCCGATCTTGGCGCCGGTCTCACGGATGATCCGGCACGCCTCGTTCACGAATGCGGCATCGGCAAGCAGCACGCCCGAAATATTGATGAACACAGGCATGTCGTACCCGTGCGCGGCCAGCACCTGCTGATCGGCGATCACCTGGCGCAGCGTCCACAGCGTGAGGCCGGCGATCTCGCCCCCCTCTTCGGCGGCAGAGATGAAGTCGCCGGGCAGGATCAGCCCGCGCACCGGATGCCGCCAGCGCACCAGCGCCTCGGCGCCGGTGACGGCTTCCTTCCGGACATGGACCTTGGGCTGATATTGCAGGAACAGCTGCCCCGAGCTGATCGCGCGGGGCAATTCGCGAATCAGCGCCAGCCGGTCGAAGGCGATATCGGTCTGCGACAGGTCGAGCGTCACGATCCGCGATTCGGCGCGCGCCTGCGCCAGTGCCGATTCCGCAGCCTCGGTCAGCCGGACCTCGTCGTCCTCGACCGCCGGCGCCACGGCGATGCCCCAGCGGAGCTGAATCACATGCCGCTCGCCGTCGAGATCGATGGTGCGGGTGAATTCACGCGCCAGCCGCTCGATCACCGCGGTCGCGGATTCGGCCGAATCGGCTTCGAACGACAGTTCCAGCAAGGAACGGCCGGCTGCGGCAATCCGGACATCGGGCTCGATTCGTCCGATATGATCGGCCAGGTCGCGCACCAGCGTGTCCGCGCGGGGCCTGCCGAGATGCCGGCGGAGCGATTGAAAATTCGAGATTTCGCAAAGCGATAGCGCCCGCCACAACCCGGCGGCCATCCCTTTGTCCCCGTCGCGACGAACAACCGCGCCGTGCTTGCGCGAAAGCGCCATCGGCATGGGCACGTCCAGCCGCGCCGGCAGTCCGGACGACACGACGTCATCCGCCAGGAACGGCGGATTCGTGACTTCGGCGGGTTCGACACGCTCGGACATCGGATCCGCGAATAACTCCCACTCTTGAAGGAACTCTTAAGGACGAAACAACCGCCACGGGGCGGCGCATGTGTCCACCGCTGTCAGAGAATCTTGATTCAGGGTTAAAATTCTATTAAGCATCCGATTGTGCGTGTAATGCGCACGATGGGAGAAAATGAATGTTCGATTTCCTTTTTCGGGAAGGCTACGGCGAGTCGCTTCGCCCCTGGTAACCCCGGATAGCCCGGGTGGGCGGCGCCGCGGATGGTCCGCGGTCCTCGACCCGTCCGGGCTCTCTTCTCGGCGATGAAAACGCTGACGGCGGCGCGCGTCCTTGCGGATCGCGCTTTTTTTGTGCCTGAAGCACTGCGGTGGCGGGCACCGCACCGGCAGCCGCCACTTGCCGTCCCACCCTGTTGCGCTAAGAGCGCGCTGACGTTCAGCGAAAGGGCTTTGGCGTGCGTATTGCGATGATCGGCACCGGCTATGTGGGCCTCGTTTCGGGGGCGTGCTTCTCCGACTTCGGGCACGATGTGGTTTGCGTGGACAAGGACGCGCGCAAGATCGAGCTGCTTCACCAGAATGTGATGCCGATCTTCGAGCCGGGGCTGGCCGAGCTGGTCGCGTCGAACGTTCAGGCCGGGCGCCTGTCGTTCACCACGGACCTGATCGAAGGCGTGAAGGGCGCGGATGCCGTGTTCATCGCGGTCGGCACGCCGAGCCGGCGTGGCGACGGCCATGCCGACCTCTCCTACGTCTTCGCCGCGGCCGAAGAGATTGCGGCGGCGCTCGAAGGTCCGGCGGTGATCGTCACCAAGTCCACCGTCCCGGTCGGCACCGGCGACGAGGTCGAGCGGATCGTCGCCCGGATCGCCCCGGACAAGGGCATCAAGGTCGTCTCCAATCCCGAATTCCTGCGCGAAGGCGCAGCGATCGAGGACTTCAAGCGTCCGGACCGCGTGGTCGTGGGCAGCGAGGACGAGGGTGCGAGCGAGGTGATGCGCGGCGTCTACCGTCCGCTGTCGCTCAACCAGTCCGCACCGGTGATGTTCACCGGCCGGCGTACCGCCGAGCTGATCAAGTACGCCGCCAACGCGTTCCTCGCGGTCAAGATCACCTTCATCAACGAGATTGCCGACCTGTGCGAGCAGGTGGGCGCGGACGTGCAGGAGGTGTCGCGCGGCATCGGCATGGACAACCGCATCGGCCGCAAGTTCCTGAATGCGGGTCCGGGCTATGGCGGCTCGTGCTTCCCCAAGGACACGCTGGCGCTGCTCAAGACCGCCGACGACAATGAGACGCCGCTGCGCATCGTCGAGGCGACGGTGCAGGTCAACGACCAGCGCAAGCGCGCCATGGGCCGCAAGGTCATCAAGGCCATGGGCGGCGAAGTCCGCGGCAAGACCGTCGCGATCCTCGGCCTCACCTTCAAGCCCAACACCGACGACATGCGCGACGCGCCGTCGATCGCGATCATCCAGACGCTGCAGGATGCCGGCGCGACCGTGAAGGCATTCGATCCCGAAGGCGTCGAGCAGGCCAAGCTCGTCATCAAGGATGTCGAGTTCACCGCCAACCCCTATGCCGCCGCCGAGGGCGCGGACGCGCTGGTCATCGTCACCGAGTGGGATGCGTTCCGCGCGCTCGACCTTGGCCGGATGAAGTCGCTGCTCAATACGCCGCTGCTGATCGACCTGCGCAACATCTACCCTGAGGCCGAGGCAGAACGCGCCGGATTCACCCTGGTCGGGATTGGCAAGCCACGGCGCGACGGTAACGGTTAATCGATTTCAACCGTCCCAATCCCGAAAGATTGGGCGCGTACTGACGTCATATCCCTTTTGAAGGATTGGCGTACCATGCACATCATCCAGCTCGCGCGCTGCGCGTTCGGTCAGCACGAACGTGATCGATCGACCGTGATCGTCGGAACAGGGCTGTACCGCGGCCGGTGCAAGGGGTGCCGTGCGCCGATGATCAAGGGAGCGGAAGGCTGGCGCCTCGACCGCGAATCCGGAACCTGACCGCACTACTGGCCCCGTCCTGGCCTCAAGCGGCCTAAACTTTATCTAGATCGCAGCCGCCGGTTCGTATCACTAGATCGGCGGCCATGCAGTCGCTTACCCATCTTGCCCGGCTAGAGGCCGAGAGCATCCATATCCTGCGCGAAGTCGTGGCCGAGGCGGAGCGTCCTGTGATGCTCTATTCAATCGGCAAGGACAGCGCGGTGATGCTCCACCTCGCCAAGAAGGCCTTCTATCCCGCTCCCCCGCCCTTCCCGCTGCTTCATGTCGATACGACGTGGAAGTTCCGCGACATGTACGCGCTGCGCGACAAGGCGGCGCGCGACGCGGGGATGGAGCTGCTCGTCCACCGCAACCCGGAGGCCGAGGCGCGCGGGATCAACCCGTTCGACCATGGCGGGCTGCACACCGACCTGTGGAAGACCGAGGGCCTCAAACAGGCGCTCGACCATTATGGCTTCGATGCTGCGTTCGGCGGCGCGCGGCGCGACGAGGAGAAGAGCCGCGCCAAGGAGCGCGTGTTCAGCTTCCGCTCGGCCAGCCATCGCTGGGACCCCAAGGCGCAGCGCCCCGAGCTGTGGCGGCTCTACAATGCGAAGAAGGCGAAAGGCGAGAGCATCCGCGTCTTCCCGCTCTCCAACTGGACCGAGCTCGACATCTGGCAATATATCCGCGCCGAGAGCATCGAAATCGTCCCCCTCTATTTTGCTGCGCCGCGTCCGACGGTGGTTCGCGGCGGGCTGACGCTGATGGTTGACGACCACCGCTTCCCGCTGGACGGTGAAGTGCCCGTCGAACGATCGATCCGCTTCCGCACGTTGGGCTGCTACCCGCTGACCGGCGCGGTGGAGAGCGAGGCCGCGACGCTGGACGAGGTGATCCAGGAAATGCTGCTGACCACCACCAGCGAGCGTCAGGGCCGCGCGATCGATCATGATCAGGCC
>Ga0247823_10001369_pt1 | contig 20296 bp, 18 predicted proteins | sample 13C_PalmiticAcid_2_FD_192426 | JGI IMG/M metagenome (GOLD analysis project Ga0247823, IMG submission 192426) | Soil microbial communities from agricultural site in Penn Yan, New York, United States - 13C_PalmiticAcid_Day30 | ecosystem: Environmental > Terrestrial > Soil > Agricultural land... | reverse complement strand
ATTCATAAAATTAAAAACGCACTCGAAGAACTTTTTGACAAAAATGAAGAGCAAACCCTCAAATTGATTCAGCTCAGTGAAAACAAGATCACCACTGAGATTAGTCGCCAACTAGCACATGACATCAGGTCTCCTTTGGCTGCGTTAAACATGCTGACAACGCATGCTGCCTCATTGCCAGAGAATCAAAGAATCCTGATCCGCTCGGCCATAGGCAGAATCAACGACATCGCAAACAGCCTAGCGACAAAGGCGTCTGACATTGAAAAACAGGGAAGATTATCGCAGTCTGCCGATTTAACCGCTGAACTAATCCCAATATTAATCGATTCTGTTGTTTCCGAAAAACGCATCCAATGGCGAACAAATCACGAGATTCAGATCCATTTTGAAATTCCAGACCAGTGCCACACCATGCTGGCAACCGTTTCACGAGCTGATTTCCAAAGGATCATTTCAAACATCATCGATAATTCTGTCGAGGCGCTTGTGGACAGCGCAGGGACGGTGACGGTATCCGTAAAAAATACCGGCCGCGATTTGGTAATAGAAGTTTCAGACAGCGGAAAAGGCATATCTCCAAGCGTACTGCCAAAATTATTTCAGCATGGTGCTACTTTTGGAAAAACAACCTCCCTCAAAAGTGGAAGTGGACTGGGACTTTATCACGCCAAAACAAACATTGAATCCTGGGGCGGAAACATCTCCATCGCCTCTGAGCTAAATCATGGAACGACAGTCACAATCACTTTAAACAGAAGTGACACTCCCGCATGGCTGCTTCAAGAACTTGATCTAAGGTCCGTTGCTTCGATCGTGGTAATTGATGACGAAAAATCCATTCATGACATGTGGGATGAACGACTTAGAGAAGTCTCGAAACAGCTAAAAATCATGCATCTCTCTAGTGCAACGCAGCTGTCCGATTATCTAAGCGAGTCGGAGAACAACCAGGCTTCTTCAATTTTCCTTTGCGACTATGAGCTCTCTAAGTCTGGTGTTGATGGGCTCAGTTTAGTGAGTTCACTTAAAATTAGTGACCGATCCGTATTAGTCACCAGCCATCATGACAACTTGGAGCTCAGACTCAGAGCCCAGAAGTTCGGAGTGAAACTCCTCCCAAAACTGCTCGTGACGAAGATCCCCATACTAAGTTAGGGCTAAAGATCCAACCATTCTAAGTACTTAAACCCCCTCACCCAGAGGACATTTTGTCGCAATAAATTCAGCAGCTTGCTCCACGAGGAAAAGTTGACCCGGCGCATTATTTCCTGTATATTCCAGCTGCTTTGTTTTGGGCACTGTTGATGAGGTATCAGAAAATGCAGACGTCGATCAACTTACGTAAAATCAAAACGATTAGCGCAGCATCCTGCGTGCTTTTGGCGAGCACCTCAGCACTTGCCGAACGAAAATACAAAGAAGACGTCAAATACTACAACGACAACATGGCCGTGATTATCGAGCAGTCGGTTTACGACATGTTTGAAGATCCCTCTTCTAATGTTGATAGAGAATCAATAAAAGATCCTATTTTAGAAATCATGATGGATTTTAAATACCTTAACCAATCTAGCCTTCCGAATGATTTACAGATGGCGAAGAAATGGCAGATCAAAGATACAAGCGCAGGAAGTTGGATGAACTGGTTCAGCGAAAGGGTCAAAGTTATTACGGCTGCTGATCATTCTAGAAATGAATTCTGGACGAAAAGATTCACGATTGAAAAACAGTTCCCATTTTTCGAAAAAATGCTTATCGCCCAAAATACAAACAGTTCTGACAATGGGGAATCTGTAGCTTCTAACGTTACTAGCGATTTAATCTTAAGAATGGGGCCCCAAGACCCTCTTCAAGCTTACTCAACTTTAATTGGTGGCTTGCATTTCGGGCTCGTGAAAATTAGTGCCGCCTTCTTAAGCGACAATTACTCGCTTAAAATATCAGATAAAAATCGGTTTTCTTTCATAAGCAGAGTTTACAGACTCTCCACACTGTTACACGAAGCACGTCATAGCGACGGCAACGGAGATCACGTAACTTTTGGCCATAGCCTTTGCCCCAAAGAGCACCCTTACTCTGGCGTAGAAATTTGTGATCGCTCTCAGAATGGCCCTAATTCGGTGGCTGCAGATTTTATTGATTTATACATTAAAGGTTGTCGCAGCGGAGCAAATGCGATTTGCACAGACTCAGAACTTGACCGACTCGAAGGATTAAAGCTTAAAAATCTTTCCGTTGTATTAACGCCGGACCAATACAAAACTGATGGTGCAAACAAGAAAGTCGTAAAGTATTTAGACGCGACACCACTGAAAATTGATGGAATTCCTCAAAAAGAGATCCCAAGAAACTAGTTTTTGGACTTCATGTCGTTACGCAAACAATTCTGAGTACCACACTCATGTATTACTGTTTTGGTGAGATCTTTAGCCTGAGCTCCTGCTTTGTTTGCCTCAGCCACAGCCCTTTCTTCAACAAGGGTGTTAGTTTTACTCGCTGTAAATACAGTCGCTCGAACTCCTTGGACTTTTCTCTCCACATCAACAGCCGCCAAAGATAACAATTCCCTTAAGTCACACTTCATTCCATCTGCTACACTCAGGCTAGATTTAATAGTCCTTTGCAACATTGCCTTGGAGCTCTCAAGAGCGAGGAGGCCATGTTTCAAGTGCTGAACCAGTTCTTCTTGTTCAGGAGATAAAACTGGCTTCGCCCCACCCGTCTCAGGATCCAAGACTTTAGTCATAGCCAATGGACACTCCACCACATCAGAGCTGCAAGCCCTTCCATACATTTGCTGAAGATCCTCATGCCCTCCCATGAACTTGACGGATCCCCTGGAAGCAGCAACAGCCACCCATTTTACAACAGCAGCAAAGTAGTATTCTTCAATACTTCTCTCATCCCCCGAGGAAGCACACGCAAAACTTCTGGCAGCCATGTCAACCAAGGCACAAGTGGCTTGAGCCTCAGCCGTCATATCACGTGTATTCACACCACTAATCGAACAGCTGGATTGCTTTCTAGCCGATTCGGTAGAGGTGAAGAATTTTCCACATTGAGCCATATGACCCTGAATGTAGTCGTCTAGTTTATCGACTCTTTCTTTTTTCGCAGCGCCCTCAATACATCCAGAAAAGTATGACTTAACCATCCTAGCTGAAGCACTTAGGTTGAACTGTTTGCTCGATTCCTTAAGACTTGAGAAGACGCCTGCACCAGAAGGCTGATCATGCGCCTCTTGAGAGCTAATCGTATTATCATTCGAAAGTAACGTTCTGCCCTCTGGTGATTTGAGGGTATCAGCTGACTGTTGAATCTCTTCGATCCCTCGCTTGGCTTTCTCGGCCAAACTCCTGAAATTACCTGATCCTGAATCATCAGTGGATGTAATCGTCTGCTGTAGATTATCAAGAGTATCCAAGAGCGAATCACCACCCATCGACTGAACAGGTGCATTCGTCCTGGGAGCACTGTTGTCAGTGGATACCTCAGGCTTTTTCGGATCATTCACCTGAGCGCTAACATCAGGCAAATTTGTTGTAGGAGCTGGAAGCTTCGTATCAGAAGCAGGAGTGCGACTGTGGGTAGCACTGTCTGAGGGCGCCTTTGGCACCGAGGATCCATTCGACATCAAATGGCGAACCATGGGGTTCGAAGCGGTAGCTGGCAGCTGCCCACTAGAGCTTTGCGCGCCATTGCCACCATTATAAAAGCTAACTTGAGGAGCCTTAGAGCTCACAAAACCTTCAAAACCCAAAGCCGAAGCGTTAGGATTGTTGGCAAGCTGTGCGAGCTTGGCGTTTGCAGGAGTTTCGAACTCAGGACCTTCCATTACGAATCCACGCTCGCCGCCACTCTTTTGAGCTTCGGCCAGAATTCCATCGAGCGCCCCTGAAGCGGCATCAAAGATAGCGCCGCTTGAATGTTCTTCACCGGCACCATGTACCGAAACCATAAACGCAGACTGGGCATTGGCATCACCATTATGGACGCCGCCCTTTGCGAGCCATTCCATCCAGTTGGCTGAGCCCTCGCCATCTTGGGAACCACCGGGCATGCCGCGGGACGACCTCGCTAGTAAAGAAGGTGTATCAGTCACAAAGAAGTTGCCTTCTTTAGTGATACAAAGACGGCTGTAGTGTTCCATCGAAACACCCAGAGCGTTTAGATTGCCTTTGTTCTTGATCTCGTTTGCCATCAATGCGCAAGTTTGACTATTCAGAAAAATGTCGCCCTGAGTTTGGATGCGCTCAACGTTTGATCTGCTTGCGATGAGCCGCACGTTGCCAGCCACATCGATAGCTGCGGCTTCGGCCTGAGCCGAGCCCTGGAGGTTGTTTATACCGTTGAGAATCGCCCGCGGGCCAGACATGAATCCATCATCCGGAAGCGCAACCGCTGCAGCAGATGCCGACCACGAAGCTAGCATCACGATCGATGCATACACATATACGACAGCACGAAGGCTTTTCATGCCTCTATTATGGAATATCAGCGCCCTGCGATGCTTGTTAAACTTTGCTGAAAATGCCGTTAAGGACAGGTTAAGTGCCATAACGCTGAACTTGATGAGTTGGCATTATGCAATAACAATCCCCTTGTGCACTCCCCAAAACCCAAGGTAAGTACCTATATCTTAAGGAGAGTTATTTACTTGTTCGCGTTGTCGCGCTGTGTTAAAAATCGGCTCCAGTGGGTAAGCTCCTTCAATCATTCATTTTTTTTAGCTGTTGCAGCGCCTTTGCCATGAAGGAAAGACGCTGCAATCTGATCGTGAGAAAGGCTGGTTCCATGCTGAACTTTAAAAACGTCCTCGTCGTTGCTGCCATGGATGTTGAGCACAATGCCCTGACCCAACAACCCCAAGCAGAAACCGTGGTGCTCAGCGAGCGACTCGGGCTTACAGCGTCGCGCTTTCGCGTTGGCGAGACCAACGTGAACATCGTCAAATCCGGCGTGGGCGGGGTCAACGCGGGCGTCACCGTCGCTTTCGCTCTCGACCGGCTCGACATCGATGCCGTGCTCATGATCGGCGTGGGTGGGGCTCTCGACGAGAAATTAGACGTCGGAGATTTCGTGGTGGCTAGCACCGTCGTGCAGCACGATGCGCTGATTTCGCGAACCGAGGACGATGGCGGTACCACCCTCATGTCACCGGGTGAGCTTTTTTTGACCAAAACGGATGACTCCCTCGCCGATCCCATCATCTCCACAAACGCCGAAATGCACGACGCGATCTACTCGGCCTTCGACGCGCTCGGAGACCGGGTCTTCAGTGGTCTTTTGATTTCGGGTTCTGAATTTGTGGGCACCCATGCGCGCAAACACGAACTCACTCAGCGACACCCCGGCGCCCTGCTGGTCGACATGGAAGCCTGCGCCGTAGCCCAGCTCTGCCGAAAACAAGGCGTGGCCTTTGTCATCGCCAAAACCGTCGCTGACCGCATGAACCCCGATGGCTCCGTCACTGTTGATTACAAAACCTTCCTCGAAGCGGCCGCCCAGCGTGCTGGCCGAATCCTTGAGATCCTTTTCGGAGAAAGTACGGATGGCGCCTAAACTCCTTCTGCTTTTGCTCTCGGCACTCTCCCTTTCGGCCAACGCCTTGGCTCAGGTGACGTGTGAGAAGATCGGAATCCTCGGGGAATTCAAAACCGCCACGGGCCGTACGGTTTCTCCCTTCGGACTCGACATCCGAACCGGCGTTCAGGTTGCCCTCGACAAGCTGAAACGCGACGGGCGAAAAATCTGCTTCACCACCGTAGAGATCGACATCAATAATTCCATCGCCAACATTCCGGGCCTGATTGCACAAAGCATCCGTAAGGACGGCATCAACATCTTCTTGGGTCTTGGCATCTCCGACCAGGCCATCATGGCCACCGAGGTGCTCGTCAAACACAACGCCCTACTCATCACGCCCACCGCATCGAGCGATGAACTCGTGGGGCCCGAGTTCCGGCAGATCATGCTCTTTCCGCGCAATTCCCTCATTGTCGAAGCCCTGGCCAAAGAGACCATGCGCCGAGGATTAAAAAAGGTCGCCATCATTTCGGAGTCGAACAGCACTTACAGCAAAAACATGGCCCTTCAATTTCGCACTCAGCTCCAAAACCTCGGCGGCACAGTCACCACCACACTTGCCGCGCGCAAAGCCGCCTTTTCCGTAAATCAGATTTGCTCCCTCAAAGCGGACAGTCCCCAGGCCATCTTCATGCCCATCTTCGAACTCGACGCGGCCCGGGTCATTTCACTCTTGGACAAATGTGCGATTCATCCGCTCATCATCGGTGCGGACTCGTGGGGAACCGATTCCAAAGTCATCCAGGCCGCCACCAAGGCCATTAGCTTCGAAGCGATCTTGCCGCAGATCTACCCCCTGAAGGAGAAGCCCCCTCAAGACTTGGAATTCCGAACCGCCATGGACAAGAACCGTATCAACGATCTCTCGGCCTTTAGCTACGACGGGATTCTTTTCCTGGCCAAGTTGATGGAAACTTGCAGCAAGGCCTCGCTCCTGCAAACACCCAAGCTCTGCGTCGACAAAGCGCTCCCGTTTGAGTCGCTCACGGGTCCCGTTCCCACCGCCACTCACCTCAGCCTAGACCGGAGGGTTCAAGTTAGGAACTTCTAGATCATGACGAACCTTAGGCTATTCCTTACGAGGATCTATTTTAAGTTCGCCGCCGGGACGTTCATCGCCATCGCGATTTTTACCGCACTACAAACGCATTACTTGGCCAAGTCCTCCATCGAGCAAACCAAGCTGAAGATTGAGAACCTCGTTGATTTTCACAAAAACGAGCTGCTCAACGAAGTCGCCCTCGACGACCAGACCGCCCTCGAGCAGCACCTCAAAACGATGCTGCATGAATTCAATGGCGAGTCCATCGAACTCATTTCCGATGGCATCTACATCAAAGAAGCGCCTGCGAATCACAACACCACCAAGCGCATTCTCGACACGCTCGTTATGTGGATTTATCCCTGCAAGGCGCTGGAGATTTCCCTAGCGAACGACTTTGGCGACTTTAAGACGTCTCTGCGTATACATTTTGCGAGCTCTTCGATCCAAAAAGAAGTCATCCCTTTTTTGATCAACTCCTCGGTGCTTTCTCTGCTGATCTTGCTGTCAATCTTCATCTGGTCATGGATCAACTACAAGGTTATCAACGATCAGATCGTTGTGCCTCTCTCCGAGGTCGCCGAAAACCTGCAGTCGCAAAACTCACAAGCGCTCGATAGCCTCAAGGACAAGCAGTTCACGATCACAGAGGTCAACGCCTTCGTAAATGCTCTAAGCGAGTACCGCGAATACTCGGCCCTCAAAAAAATGTCGGACATCTACGCACAGCTTTCGCACGACATCCGCTCGCCGCTCGCCGCATTGACCGTGGCCGACAAGGATCTCAAGCTATTGCCCGAACACAGCCGCACGATGATCCGCGGGGCGATCGCCCGCATCCGAGACATCGCCAACCACCTGCTCGAAAAAAATCGCCAGGCCCAAGCCAAAACCCTCGAAAACCCGCCGAGCGAAACGCTCAAAGCCGAATACCTACCGGGCCTGCTGGAAGCCATCATGAGCGAAAAGCGCATGCAGTACAGCACCCGCTTGAACTTGACCTTTGACTTCCACCTGGGCCAAGAAAGCTACGGCCTCTTTTCCAGCGTGAACCCGGAACACTTCAAGCGCCTCGTTTCGAACCTCGTCAACAACGCCGCCGAGGCGATCCGCGAATCGGGCGTGGTTTCGGTGACCCTGCGGAGCCATAATGATTTCGCCGTGATCGACGTGAAGGACACGGGCTGCGGAATTCCGCCCGAAATTTTGTCCAAGGTTTTCGACAAGGGGCTTAGCTACAACAAAGAAAATGGCTTCGGCCTGGGGCTTTACCACGCGCGTGAATGCGTTAAGGAGTGGGGAGGCAAGATTGAGATCTTCTCGAAGCTCGACGAGGGCACCCACCTCGAAGTTTCCATTCCCCTCTCCTCGCCTCCCTACTGGTTTGTGGACAAGATCGACGCAACCAAGGAAATCGTCGTCGTCGATGACGACCCGAACATCCACAACCTTTGGGTATCTAGATTTTCGACCCTGAAAAAAGGCTCTCGGCCCCAGCGTGTGATTCATTTTTCTGATCTCAAAGAATTTCAAGATTGGCACAAGACGGCCGCCAGCTCGCACACCTTATTTCTCGTGGATTACGAGTTCTCAAATTCGAACGAAACGGGTCTCGACATCATAGATTCGCTAGCCATTCACCCCCAGTCGATTCTGGTCACGAGCCGCTTCGAGGAGCCCGAAGTTTTCGCCCGCTGTGAAAAGCACCGACTGAAACTCTTACCCAAGGCCTGCGTCGGCCTCGTGCCCCTCTCCTAGGACAATCCCATGGACCTTTGGATTTTTGCTTACGGAAGTCTGATGACCAAGCCGACCTTTGATTACGTCGAAAGAATTCCGGCTACGCTGCTGGGTCACTCCCGCAACTTTTGCATTCTCTCGAACGTCTGGCGGGGAACTCCCGAAAAGCCAGGGCTCGTGGTGGGACTGGTGCCCGGTAACCAATGCCAGGGCTTTGCGTTTCGTATCGCGCCCGCCAATCATGCCGCGGCCCTCGCGGCCACCGACCAAGTGGAACTGATTCGCGACGTTTACCACCGTAAGACCGTTCCCCTGAGTCTCGCCGACGGCCGACGCGTGGAGGGACAGGCCTACGTGGCAAATCTCGACTCGGCAGAATTTCGCGACTACTCCCCCGAAGAGAAAATCGCGATGATCTCCACCGCCGCAGGCCGCAACGGCACTTCGGCCCAGTACCTCTCGGATCTTCGCGCGCGATTGCAAGAATTAAGTATTCTGGACGAAGAGGTCGAAACCCTCTATCGCTTGATATTTAAAGAATAATTTTCGCCAGCCCATCTAAGTAAATCTAAGTTTTGCACTTTGCGTCATATTACTTATTTGCTAGGGACACTAGCAACATGTCTGGCTTTAAAAACGTTCTCCGCCTTAGCCTTCTCATCCTCAGCTCTCCGTCGTGGTCGCAACCTTCGCCGAGCCCCAAGCCCTACCGCATTGCGGCCCTCTATCCCAAGCTCTCCGCCCTCAATCCGCTCATTGGCCAAGAAGCCATTTGCATCACCACCGGCGCCATTGAAGCCGCGCAAAAAGAAGGCCTGCCCATCGAACTCGAAGTGATCGACAATCAGCGCAATGCCCTCGAAACCGTGCGCGCGGCCCAAACCGTGGTCGATAAAAAATTCGATGGCGTGGTGGGCACACTCGACTCTTCCGAAGCCCTGGCGGCTTCGCCAATTTTCAGAAAAGCGGGCATTCCCTTCATCGCCACCATGGCCAGCAACCCTGGCGTCACCCAAGACAACCCCCTCGCCTTTCGCATTCAGTTCGATGACAATCGCCAGGCCAAACTTCTCGCCAAACTCACGGCCAACGAACTGGGCGCTAAAAAAGTCCTCATTGTTCGCAACGCCTCGCTGCCTTACTCGGATTTCTTGGGAACCGAGTACCAAAAACAATTACGCCTCTTACGTCCCGAAATCGCGATGCGTGAAATTGTCATTATCGAAGGCTTTTCGGATTTCGAAAAATTGCGGGACCAGATCGTGGCCGAAAAGGCCGACGTCAACTTCTTGCCCTTGTTGCAAGCGCAACTCGCTCCCATCTACAACCAACTCAAAGCCCTACCAGGCTCGTTTACCTTACTCGGCGGTGATACCGTCGGCGGCTCTCCGACCTTTATGAACATGCTGGGTGAGGTTTCTCCCCGGATCAAATTTTACTTTGTGCGCGGTTGGGATAGTCGCCCCGTCGGGCCCCTCGCGGACCTTTACGTTCGTCTGCAAAAAGCGCACTGCCCCCACATCGCCCAGTCCGTGGTCAACGGCTCTTCGTTCGACGCCGTTCAGGCTTTCATTGCCGCAGTTCGCGCGAAGGTTAAAAAGTCCGACGCGGCTCCGCTGGCCGAGATCATTCGTCGCAACCGCCTCCGAGGCGTTACCGGTCCCTTGGACTTTAGCGAATCCGGCAGTCCCACCAAACCTCTCTACATTTACCAAATCAAACCTCAAACCCCGTCCTTCTGGAAACTCTATCAATGACCCCTCGCCAGCAAGCGGCCATCTTAAGGCGACGCATTTCGATTTCGATCCTGCCCCCGGTGCTCATCATGGCCGTCATATTTCTGCTCACCACGGGAAGCGTTTTCTATAGAAACGCGATCGAGCAGGGGCGCGGCTACCGTGAAGACCTCAGTGCGACCATCAACTACCAAAGAGACGCCATTGCGCAAGAAGTTTACCTGAGTCGCAGCGAAGCGCTGCAAATTCGCTTCGACGAGATCCTCCGCACTTGGCACCGCAAGCACCCCGGCATTTCTGCGTGTCTCGTGGTCTATCCCGATGGCGACGTCGATACCACCACCACCAAAGTCGCGAAATGTACCTCTGAAGAGCGCATCAAAACTTTCGAAGGCGACGAAAAGCTGTCCTCCACCATCGACCTTAAAATTGGCAACTCGCGTCTCGCCCGCCTCATCATTTTCGTCGTGCCCGAAGTGAAGTGGTACCAAATCATCCCCTCGTCGATTTGGTGGATCACGCTGCTCTCGATCATCGTCTGCTGGGCCGTGCACCGTATCCTCATTTGGCGACTCGAAACCAATCTCGTCACCCCCTACATACGCACCATCGCCGAGAACGAGCGCAACTCGGCCATCGCCCAGACCACCCAAATGATCGCCCACGACGTGCGCCGGCCCTTCGCGATCCTCAAGGTATCGCTCGACGTGCTCAAAACTTGCGCTGGCAAAAAGGATATCCAACCCCTCCTCAACCAAATGTCGCGCGACGTGGGTCACGCCATGAACTCGGTCAACAGCATGCTCCACGACATCATGGACCTCGGCTCACAGAGCAGCAAGCCGCTAAAAACGGCGCCCACCGCGATCGAAGAGCTCGTGGAAGCTGCGCTCAAAGACTGCCAGTGCGAACACCTGCAAAAAAACGTGCACATGCATTTTGATTTTCGCAGCACCAAGAAAGTCGTGGCCGATGCTCACCGGATTTCGCGGGCCATGACCAACATCATCGAAAACGCCATCCAGGCGATGCGCGGCACGGGTGAGATTTTTTTCTCTAGTGTCGACACCCGTCACGACGACCAGCCCGCCGTAGAAATTTCTATCCGCAACACCGGATCGCACATCGAACCGGCCGTGATGGGCCGTATCTTTGAATCTTTCTATAGCCACGACAAGCCTTCGGGCACAGGACTCGGTCTGGCCATCGTCAAAAACGCCGTCCAGCTACACGGCGGCACCGTGCACTGTACGTCGAGCGAAAGCGAAGGGGTTTGTTTTAGCATCACGTTGCCCGCGGCCCGGGAAGATGAAGACAGTCCTTCACAAACCCTTGTAACGAACCCCGTCTAGGCACTAAGCTGCCCCCTGCATGAGATCCATCGCCATAGGCAACTTTGACGGCGTGCACCTGGGGCACCAGGCGCTCATCGCGTCGGCAAAAGTCGGCAGACAAAACCCCTCAGACGCAGTGGCCGTGGTGACTTTCGACCCTCACCCCAAAGAAGCCCTCAATCCGGGCGTTTTTGTTCCGCGCCTTACCAGCATCGAAGACCGCATCGCGCTTCTCAAAGAGCATGGCGCGGACGAAGTTTTTGTGATTCCCTTCAACCGCGACTTTGCCCAAACTTCGGCACGAGAATTTTTTGAAGATTACATCATCGGCAAATGGAACGCGCACCACGTGAGCGTGGGCCCGTCGTTCTTTTTTGGCAACGACCGCAAGGGCACGCCCGATCTGCTCGTGGACTGGATGAAGGCCATCGGCCGCAGCGCTAAAGTCATCACTCCGCAGGCCCTGGGCGGCAAGATGATCTCCTCGAGCGCGATTCGCGACGTGCTTCGCGCCGGAGACGTCGCCACGGCGGCCACTCAATTAGGGCGCGCGCATTACATTCGCGGCATCGTGGCAAGTGGCTTCAAACGAGGCCGTAGCATTGGGTTTCCCACAGCGAATCTCTACCCTCTCAACAGCCCGCCGCCGCATGTGTGCCTGCCACTCGAGGGGGTTTACGCCACCACCGTGCTGCTCACCGATGGCCGGCGCATCGATGCCATCACCAACGTCGGCTTTCGCCCAACCATCCACCAGCACTCGCCACTCAGCGTGGAAACCCACCTCTTAGATTTTAGCGAAGACCTCTATGGTCAATCGATCGCGGTGGAATTCCACGAGCGCATCCGCGCGGAGATGAAGTTTGCCGGAGTGGATGAGCTCAAGTCGCAAATCCTTAAAGACATCGAGGCGTGTGTAAAAATCCATCTTAAGCGGAAGTCCGACTGACGTGGCGTCAGCAGCACGTATGTGTTCCGGGTTTCTGGACTAATATCCATCACGCGATCAGTTCACTTTAGCAATTTCAGCTTCTCGCTTGACTTCATGATGGCATAGCATTTGCTTGGGTCTGCCTATGCCACAAACTGAATTCAATTTAAATCCTGTCCACCAACTTCGTGCGCTCTTTGCCTTTCTCAAAGGCGTGATCCCCTCATTCATCCCCTCCATCAAGGCTTGGCAAGGGACTAAATGGAAACAGGCCACTTACTGGACTGCCTTCTTAGCTTTCAGCCAGGCTATTGTAGCTGTCGCTTTTTACCCATTCTCAGGAGGGCTCGGAGAAGCAGTATTGCAGGCTGCCTCAACCTTCACCTCAACGCTGGCCGTCTATGCCATCTCTTCCACCATTTGGATTCTTATCGGAGGAATCGTTCTTCAGCTGATCACTGTGGGTTTTGATTGGCATAAGTGGGTAGAACTCCACTTCTTGACCCAACTACCATCATTCCTCGCCTCCACTTCCATCATCATTTATTCGAAGAGCGCTTTTGGGCTTTTTGTAGGGCCACTTCTCGCCCTAGGAACAGGGCTTCTGGCAATCTGGCTACTGTACGTAGGTTTGACGAATCGGTTCCAAATTGAAAAGAGCAAAATCAAAGGACTCAAGATCGCCCTCGGATTGCTTGCGCTATGGTCTGCATCTACGAGCATTTCTCAGCTTGCTGCATACCGAGATTATCAGACGAATAATCTCGGATCAGAAATTTCGGACACAGGGAATTGGCCCCCCACACTCCCCGCAAAAATCGACACTCAGCTGAAAAAAACATATGGCTCCGATAACAAAAAGTTACGAGCGGCCTCTCAATACGCAAAGGCCCAATGGGCGTTTATTGACCCTACGATTGATGCCCACAAGGGCGCATTAGCCATATTCAAGGCCATGGACTGTATCGAAAAGTTTGGCATCGACTATAAGAACATTGATAAAATCGTTTTATACAACACCACGCTGGTTAGAATGAGCTTCGCCAATAGCGCTAAGAATGACGGGCGATTTTTCGAACTCCAAGAGTATGAAGGCGATCCATGCGAGTAAAAAAGTTAATCCTATTATTTTGCATCCCCGTTACATCCCACATTTCACAAGCACAATGTCCCAACCGAATGTACCTAACGTTTATCAATGGCGTCCTGAACAAAGAAAACCAAGCGAGAGAAAGCTTACAACAGCTACAAGCTTTTACCCTGAAAAACCACATCATCGACAACGTCGACATCAGATGGAAACCCAAACACGCCGGATTGTTTTATAATTACACCCAGGGCATCCTAGATATTCTTGAAGCCTATGAACAAAAAGAAGGTGAAATCACTGACAACTTCTGGGACTGGATGTTCGACCTTAGCAAGGCTCCTAAATGGTTTTTGGAAGCCTATAGAGATACGGCAAAAAAAGAGTTGCAGAGGCTCAGAACTCCAGGATTGGCCGAAAATTTAGGCCGAATGCTTCTCAATTTAGACACCTTGGTCATGGATTTGAACCTAAAGGTACTTATTGTGAGTCATTCACAAGGAAACTTTTTTGCTAATTCCATGTATGAGGAGAGGGAGTTATCACCTTCCGATCAAACCGAAATACGCATAGTTTCCGTGGCTACCCCCTCGGGGGAACTCGCCACGGGCGGGTCATACACCACCCTCGACTCTGATTTCGTCATCCGTTCTTTGCCAGATACCTTACCCGCAAACGTGAAAAATGATTCCCCATCCCCAGGCATGTTTGATCATGCGTTTGTGAAATACTACCTGCGTGGCGACGGTGCCTCGGCGCACATCGCTGCCAACATGAAAGCCGCTGCCCAGGCATTAGCTAAGATTGGACGCCGTTCCGGCAAGGCCTCCTGTTGGAAGTGGTTTCAGCGAGAGATGCCGCTCGGCACCTCCCCCGAGGCCTGCCCTTCGGTTTGTGCTGCCCTCCCTATCGGCATGGGAAATTTTGACTGCACTTTACAGTGCAACTCACTTTGCAAGTGCCGTAAATAACTCCACGCAGCGCTTAACCCTCAAAGGCCCGGCGCAGCTTTTCGATATCGAATTTCACCATCTCGAACATCGCAGCCGTGACGCGTCGGATGCCCGCCTCGTTGCCACTCGCCATGATCTCATCCATCAGCGTGGGCACCACTTGCCATGAAAGTCCGAACTTATCCTTGAGCCATCCACATTGCTGAGCTTTTCCACCACATGCGAGGAGCTTTTCCCAATACTCGTCGAGCTGTTTTTGACTTTCGCAGGGAACCATCAGCGAGATGGATTCGTTGAACTTGAAGCTCGGGCCGCCGTTGACACCCACAAATCTCTGGCCGTTGGCTTCAAAGTCTACGGTCATCACCGAGCCCTCAGGCTTGCCGTGGTGCTCAAAGCCTTCTTTGCCGTAACGCTGGATGAGGCCGATCTTGCCGCCCTTGAATATAGAGGTGTAAAACTTCGCGGCTTCCTCGGCCTCACTGTCGAACCACAAGCAAATTGAAAACGGCTTCATGATGGAGTCCTCCTTTGACGATTGTCTAAAACTTTATCACTTTGGAGGTCTCAGTGATTCCCAGAGCATAGATTTTTTGCGATCTTAAGTGTCCAATTTTGTAGGGCAAAATTACTCATCTTCACGAAGACCAAAAAAATGACTCAAGTGGCCCAAGTCTTGCTGCCGATAGGTTGGGTGAGGAATGGGATATGTCTACATATATTAAATTTCAGGACTTAGGAAAACGGGCTCTCGGCGCCGCCGCTATTACAAGTTTGCTTGTGTTTGCAAGCGCTTGCTCGCAGCCGGAATCGTTTATCAAAAACAACGTCGACAACTTCACGATTGATACCGTCGACAGCTACACCCAAGCCAAGTCCCTCCTCCAGGCTGATTATTTGATCTCTGTCGACTTCTCTTGGTCGATGAGCGGTGGTTGCACCAACAACACCAACTGCCCCGACGCTAAGACTGCAAAACTCTTTGATTCGCTCGACACCTTTACAAACGCCCTCGTCTCTAAAGGCATCGACTACCGCATTGGTCTCGTGCGCGGCTCCAAACAGAGCACCACGAACACCGCCGATAGCGATTTTATCTCGGGCCTTGTGATCGACTCTACCTTTAGCGGAAGCCTCAAAGATCTCGTTCGTGCGCGCCTCGGCGCTGTCGGTAAGCCCCTCGAAGGCAACCGCACTGCCGTTGTCGAAGCCACCAACAAAGTGCTCATGAACCGCGGTAGCGAGTTCCTTCGCGATGCCGCTCAGCTCGTGGTGCTCTTTATCACCGACAACGATGACGAAGAATACACCGCTGCTCAAATGAGCCAGATCCGCGCCATGAAGAGCGACGCCTCGTACCTCAGCGTCCGCTCCGTGCTCACGGGCATCGGCGCCAACTGCTATACCGACAACATGGTTCCCACCGGCGGCAACGACAACGCCTACGGTGAAAAGTACGGCACACGCGTTGTTACCGCTACCAACTTTATCGACCCAAGCGGCACGCCTAAAACGGCTTGTATCCTGAACAACTTCGCAAGCATCATGGACAACGTCGCTCGCACGATTTCGCGTCAGACCAAACGCTTCAAGCTGCAAGTCCCCAATCCGGACGTCAGCTCGATCAAAGTCTATGTCAACGGAAGCCTCGTGCCTTCGACCGACTACGACTACATGAGCGCCACTAACGAAATCGTTTTCGAAGACGCCAAGAAGCCCGATCCCGAAGCGCAACTGCGCCTCGAGTACGACCAAAACTACGTGCTCTCGTCGACCCCCACGCTGCAGACCATGGTTGTCACAGTGGATGGTTCGGTGATCTCGCAAAGCTCGTCGAACGGCTGGAGCTACGACTCAGCCAAGAACCGCATCCAGTTCCACGGCTCGGCCAAACCGGCCAACGGTTCTAAAGTTCAGGTGACTTACCGAACAGGTAGCGGCGCTTAATTCGCGCCGCTTTTGTAAATTGTTCTAAAACTCTCTCGGCACGTCTGTTCTTACGGCACTCTAATAAGGAGTCAGGCGATGCGAGCGATTTCGTGGATGACCTTCATATTCGTGGTTGCGTTTGCGATGTACTTTAGGTCCATCGAAAGCTTTTCGGGCGCCAACCGCGACCAAATCACGCTCTTAGAACGCCACCAGGCGGGCATCGAGCGCAGCCTCTCGTCTACCGACGAGAAAAACGTCAAACGCTGGAAAGAACTGCAAGAGGCGATCGAGCCTCAGCCTTCCATCCAAGATTTCCAGTAATCTTTCCACTCACAGGCATCGGCGGCATCTTGATCCACTTCAAGGTACTGCCGAGTGTCGATCATCACAGCGTACTCGTCGGTGCGCTCTTTGGAATGCTGATTTTTGAGCGCCTTAGGGTGCGGCCCGTGGTGAATGCCCGTCGGGTGAAAGGTCATCCAACCCGGCTTGATGTTGTCGCGGCTGAAGAAATCCCCAGCGTGGTAAAAGAGCACTTCATCATATTCCACGTTGCGATGGTAGAAAGGCACCTTGAGGCAGGTCTTGTCTTCCTCAAGGGGGCGCGGCACAAAAGAACAAATAACAAAGCCCTCACCCACAAAGGTGGTATGCACCGAAGGCGCGAGGTGCGCACGGTGGCTCATCACAGGGCGGATGTCCTTGATGTCGAGGGCGAAGGGCAAGTGATCGCCCTTGTAGCCGATCGTATCGATGGGCGGACGCTTGTGATAGAGGCCCGTCCAGCGGCCGGCGCGCTTGATGGCGATTTTCCACTGCCCGTTAGGCTCGGTGGGTTTGGGCACCTCAAGGGCTTCGAGCTTGGGCAGGCGAAGCACGGCTGGGTCGTATAGGGCATGGTGCCCCAGGATGCCGCGGTCGGGCTGGCCATAGAGGGCATTCGTGTTTTGGATGATCAGGCGGAACTGCTCATCCTTGCCCATAAAGCGGTAGGTCATGGTGCGGGGGATATAGAGATAGTCCCCAGCCTTGTACTCAATGGCTCCCAGGTCGGTCTCTAGCACCCCAGTGCCCTGGTGCACGAAGTGGACTTCGTCCCCGTCGGCATTGCGGTAATAGCAGGCGTCCTGGCCATTGGGGTTACGGAGCACGTAAACCTCACAGTTGCGGTTGTTAAGTACGAGCTGGCGGTTGTGCACCCCACCCACCTCGGCTTTGTTAAGGTCGAGCGCACGGGGCTTGCAATCGCCTTCAATGTTGACCCAGTCCGTAGGGGCATTGGCGTGGTAGATGTGCGTGGCGGGTCCAAAGAACCCGTGGCGCCCTAGCTCCTCCTCGTAGGACCCGTCGGGAAGGCCGACGTGGGCCTGGGATGAATGTTTTCCGGCTCGGGTGGGAAATGAAAAATCCTTTTTTGCCATAGCGGTTACCAAGACTAACACTGTGTCTAAACTTTTTACACCTGTAGTCCAGAGATGCAGCGTAAGGCCCCTTTTCTCATGTTTTATCGAGGTTTTAGCCTTGGCCCGCGAATTGCACCTATAGGGTTAGAGGATTTATCTATGATCAGTAAATTTATGCTTCGAGCAACCTTTTTCTCGGTACTTAGCGTTTCGCTGTTTAACACCTGGGTATACCAGAACCGCAGCCGCGAACTGGCGAGCCAAGACAAACAGCTCGAACTGCACATCAAACAAATGATGGTAGACGACGGCGCCGCTCCTCACCGCGTAAAAGGAAAATTCTTTCTGCGCGTAACCTTCTCGGACTCTTATGTGTTCGAGTTCGGTAAAAACGAAAACCTCACAGTACAGCGCGGCGTCGCAGTTCCCTTGGATTACAAACTTGATGTGAACCACGCTTGGGTTCGCGAAGGTCAACTCCCCTTTAAGGTGGAACTCGTATCGAGCGAAGGTTTTGAAAAAACCATCGTAAAATGCGAACAGCTCCCCCAAGGTGTATTTGACTACAACCGCAGCTTCCAGTGCTTCTTGCCCATGCAAAAGCAAAGCTTCTTAACTTACCGCCTCGGCGACAAGTTCTCGAAGCCCGAAGAACCTTCGAAGCTCGTACAAGTACGCTAATCCTCTAGATCGAACACAAAACCCCTCGAACCGATGATTTCGGTTCGAGGGGTTTTTTTATGCTCAAATCGTAGAACTCTTTAGCCCAGCCTAAAGATTCTCATCGGTCGCGGAGTTTTGGATCTTATGATCAGCCAAGCTAAAACAATCACCAACAAGATTCCTTTCGCAATTTCAATTTCGTAGTTGCCGCTCTTGAGTCCCGACCCAGGGAACACCGCAAACCAAGGATAATGGCGCGCCTCTAAAAAAGGGCCTGGCCCAAGAGCCAAAAACCACGGCACCAAATTCACAGAGTTGTTGACCGACTTCTCTTTGCGAAAGCCCCAATTGGCAATGAAAAAGATTCCCAGCGAAGCAAAGATCGCCCAATAAAAGAGCAAGAATCCCAGCTGCATCCATCCGCTCGGCAAGTACAGCACCACCAGCGTTGCAAAAAAGGCTACCGGAAGCACCGTTTGCGAAAACACAAAGGGAAGGCGTGTGAGCCATAGCGCGAGAGGTCTTTGATGGATCTCTTCGCTGACACCCAAAAAGTGCTCGCTCTCGAGCGAGCTCATTGCGGAGAGTAGGGCAAAGTACGGAACAAAGTACACGTGACTTGAGGCCAATACCTGCCAGTCCCAAGCGTTCGAAAAGAGCGGGTTCATCACCAGGAACAAAATCAGTGCGGAGAGCGGCTCATGCACCAGCACCTGGGTCAAGTAAGTTCCCACTCCCACCGAGCGCACGTAATCGAGATAGGGCAAACAAAAGCGTTTCATCTCAGGCCACCTTCAACTTGCTTTTGTTTTGCAGCGACTCTACGGAGCGAAGCGTTTTGTGAGCTAGGAGCACCCAGGCCACCAAGGTCCACCCAAGGCTGAGTCCCACTGAAGCGGCGAACTGAGCGAAGAGAGATCCGCCCTCCAAAGCGTGCAAATCAAGGATCCAGTAAAAGGGCAAAAACTTTGAGCTCCACTCGATCCACGCAAAAGGCAGCATGTTGAGCCCCACGAGAAGATAAAAATACCGCATCCATGGCACCCCCCTAATGGGGTGATCGAGAGTGTTCAGCACGAGGGCGATTTGAAAGCCCGCGCAGCTGACGGCAACGAAGATCGCCAGCAGGGCGAGAACGAGGTTCACCGAAGCCAGCTCGGGGAACTTCACCACCGCCACGGCAAAAGGGAAGACCACCGAAGAAAACGACACCACCGTATTGGCGAGACAGCGTTTAAAAACGATCCAGAAAATATGCTCGCGACTGAGCAGCAGATACGAAAAGGTGCCAAAGCGAATGTCGTTAGCAAGGCTCGACATCGCTGCAAAGAGCGTGATGCCAATGATATTGAGCAGCGAAGCGCGCACGGCCAGAGCAAAGGCCTCGCCGCTGTTTTGCGACTTGTCAAAGATCGAAAGGCAAAGCACCGCAGTCTGGATGCTGAGACCGATCAAAAATGCGGAGGTGTTGACCCTATCGATCCACTGCAAACGCACAAAGATCTTTACTGACTGCCAAAGAGCGCTCATGAGAGTTTGAGCTCCAAAATCTTGGGGTCGAGCGATTTCACAAAGTGTGCATCGTGACTCACCAGAATGCGGGTCTTGCCCACCAGTTCTTCTGTCAGCAAACGTCGGCAGAGTTCCACCCCGTCGACATCAAGGCCGTTGGTGATCTCGTCCACGAGAAAAAAGTCATTGGTAGGCAGGAGCAAACGGGCCAAATGCAGACGCTGACGCATGCCGAGCGAGTATTCATGAAATTTTTTAGCGAGGGCCGCGAGGCCCAGCCCGACCCGTTCGCCCAGTTCATCGATCTGATCGGGGCTCAGTGAGATGCCCTTGATCGATGCAAAGAACGTGAGGTTGTCATAGGCGTTGAGACG
>Ga0247823_10001368_pt1 | contig 20300 bp, 6 predicted proteins | sample 13C_PalmiticAcid_2_FD_192426 | JGI IMG/M metagenome (GOLD analysis project Ga0247823, IMG submission 192426) | Soil microbial communities from agricultural site in Penn Yan, New York, United States - 13C_PalmiticAcid_Day30 | ecosystem: Environmental > Terrestrial > Soil > Agricultural land... | reverse complement strand
ATCTTCTTCCTCTTCATTCTTCCTCTTTCCTTTTTCTTCGTTTTATTAGTCCTCCTTCTTCCCTTCTTCTCTACTCCTCTTCCTCTTTCTTCATTTCTTATCTCTTCATCTCTTGATTTCTTGTCAAAGATCACTACCATCGAATATAAGTCGCTTCAATTCGAAGACACCCTCGAATATAAGTCGTTCTAATTCGAAGACACCCGCGAATACGAGTCGCTTCATTTCGAACACACCCTCGAATACAAATCGCCTCAATTTGAATCTACCCTCGAATAAAACATACCCTCGAACGAAAGGTCGCCCCAATTCGAACACAGCCTCGAAGGAAGGTCGCCTCAATTCGAACACAGCATCGAACCAAACACACCCTCGAACCAAACGCACCCTGAAACAAAGCACACTATCGGATCAACAGATTTGTCTTCGAGCTCCAGACTACGCGCCCCTGCCAACCTCCTCGAGACAGCCTCGAACGCGATACTTTCCAGGTCCCATCTGGCTCCGTTGGCGCTCCTCCTGGTGTTTTCTCAGGGCCTACCACATCAGTGATTGGGAAGAGCTAGACGGAACAGTTTACCTTGATGTCACAGAGTGCGAATGAGTGTGCGTGGCGTGATGACCTATTTGTCAACAAGAGTTGAATGTGCAATTGATTACATGTACATGAAGAAAACAACCGTCTCAACTTCACTTCCCCCCTTCCTCTTACACCACTAGTGTCCAATCTAGGTTCGTTTCCTGACCTGATGGGCAATGTCTCTCAAGGCGTTTCCATACTCGTAGAACCACTTCCGTATCGAGTTTTGCCGCCGCATCCTTTTGTTCCACGTGCATTGAATGCACAATGTCCCGTCCCTGACTTCAGCGGCAATGGAGAACAAAGAAAACCCCTTCACCTCTTGACCCTCAGCGCCCAGGCCGCGCTGAACCGCGTTGCTCATATCGAAGAGCGAAGATGCGTCGCTGTTCCGCTGTTGGTTGTCCGAGATTCCGAGGTAGTTGACCGTTATCTCCATCCGGTCAAGAGAGGCAAACGCCTTGGCCCCTGCTGGGTGGTGATAGCGCGATGCAAAATATGCCAGCCCGTTCATCGGCAGTGTTTTGCGGGCCTCGACGGTGCGCTGCAGGACCGAGATGCTGTCGTCGACTTTTCGCACAGGCACATGGATAGGAGACAGTGTGGTAAACCAGCCGACGGTCCCGGAAGGGTCGGCCTCGTTGATCTGCTCGCGGCCGTGGCCATACCGGAACACGGTCGGCGGAGAACGGTCGCGGAAGACGTAGCGAAACGAGTGCGTCAGGGCCGAGCACAGCACGTCCATGGGCTCGGCGCCGTACGCCTTGTTGCACGTCGTAAGGAGGGTTGCGGTGTCGCGCTCTGAAAGGGCGACCGTGTAGTGAGCCGCGTCGCGCACGATGTTGACGCGGTCGTCCATGTCCCAGTACTTGTAGTTGGCCGGCGGGACGCGCATCGGGAGGGCCTTTGCTGGCGCAAAGTGCTTCGTGGCGTACTGTCGCTGCTCCTTGGCCCACGCGGAAAAGGGGTAAGGCGCCTCGCTGGAAAACGACCTGCTCTGGAGATAGTTTTCGAGGTCTCCAAGAATCGTGTTCCAGGAGACGAGGTCGACGACGAGATGGTGTGCCACAATCATCAGGTATTGTTCGTCCTTGCTTGCGGTCACGAGGTCCAGTGCCATGATAGGACCCTTCTCAATGTCCAAACCCTGCCGGGCTTCCTCGAGGGCGGGCCGCACCTGCTCGGCGGTGACATTGTCCCAGTTGCAGAACCGGAACGAGCTGGCTGCCTCGGCCGAGATGTACTGCCGCCAACCACAAGCTGCTGTCGCATCCTGCTGGAAACGAGCGCGGAGCATGCCGTGTCGCTCGACCAGGGCCTCAATGGCGCCGCGTACGGCCGCAGCCGACAACGGGCCTTTCTTGACTGTCAGGCAGAAGGTGTGGTTGAATCGTTTGTTAGTTTGTTTGGACAGGTAGTCTCCCTTCAAGGTGAAATTTGCATAGAACTGTTGGATGGGCGACAGATCAAACAGCACGTTGGCCTCTTCCGCGACGACAGCCGTCTTGGCAGTAAGTGAAACGAGGGGACTGGTGATATCGTCTCCGATCCGGGTAATCCGGGCGGCGAGCCCGGCAATCGTCCTTGCGCTGACCACATCTGTCATGGTGACGCGAAGACCCTGTGCTTTCAGCTTGGCCATCACAAGCATAGCCAAGATGCTGTCGCCGCCCAACGTGGTGAACTCTTGTGTGACGCCAATCTCGTCCGCTGGCAGCTTCAACACCTCTCCCCAGACCTTGTGGATCAGCTGCTCGGCTCGTGTGGACGGCTGCTGCGCCCCGACGCTCTGACCCATCCCGCATACTCTTTGGTGTGTGGTCTTGTCCATGGACGCCAGCCACTGTTCGACACGCTTGCGGTTGAGCTTGCCGGAGAGGAGAAGTGGGAAGCTCTGCACAACAACCCAGATCTCGGGTATCATGTAAGACGGAACCCGTGCGGAGAGCTCTCTGGCCATCTCTGCCACGTCGGCCGAGACGCCGCCAGCCAGGCTATGATCAACGAGCACGACCTCGCCGCCGGCGTTGGTAGTGGCGCCGAGCCGCGAAAACGAGATGATGCCAACAAGCTGCCGCTTGCACGGACCGGATGCGGGATATGCGACCATGGCATGCTGGATCTTCTTGCTGCGCGTCAGGTGGGTTTCGATCTCGCCCAGTTCCATCCTCTGCCCCCTGACCTTGACTTGAGAGTCCTTCCGCCCGACGAAGATAATGTCGCCAGCTGTGCTGAAGTAGGCAAGATCGCCCGTTTTGTACATTCTTCGGGGGTTGCTGCCGCCAGGGACTTGATTCGACCACTCCGGGTTCTCGATGAAGACCTCTGCCGTCTTGTCGGGCTTGTTGAGATATCCGCGCGCCACAATACTTCCCTCAACGATCAGCTCCCCCGTGGCACCCAGCGGCGCAAGTCGATTGTGGTTGTCCGGGTCCGTTATCCAACAGATGCCTCCCAGCGGCTTGCCAATGTTGGCCGGGTCCTCGTCCGCATGAATGATTGCATGAGCAGACGCCGCAATGGTGCACTCCGAGGGTCCGTATCCGCAAACCAGGCGGACATGCCCTGCCCATGCTCGGATGTTCTGCCTGGTGAGGGCTTCGCCACCCAGAACCAGAGTCTGGAGGTGGGGGACACTCGCCGGCTTGATGAACTTGACAGTGGACGGCGTCAGAAAGGCCCAGGTAATCCGGAAGTCGTTGATGACGTCCACCACGCTGCGCTTCCTGACGCTGTCGTTGGGCACGCAGATGCAGGCGCCGACCGTCAAGGCCGTGAGCATCTCCATGACGCTGACATCGAACGAATACGAGGCGCCCTGGAGCACCCGGCTGCTGAGTGTCATGTGCGAGCGGGCGGCCTGCGCTCTGGCACAAGTGAGGAAGCTGTGGTGCTCAATGACACACCCTTTGGGCTCGCCTGTTGAACCGCTGGTGAAGACGAGGTACAAGGCATTGGAAGGCTTGACGCCTGAGTCGACCTCGTTAGTGATGGAAGGGAGCGATTCGATGGACACATTGTCGATGATCAGGACCCGCATGCTCGAACCGCGCCAGAGCGGTGCCTGGCCCAGGGATGCAAGAATGACGCTGGCGCCGACCTGTTTCGCAATGCCGCTCAGCCGAGACACGGGGTGCGCTGGGTCAAGGAAAACGAAGGCTGCTCCGGCCTTCAGGACACCCAAAACGGCCACAACCGCCCATCCAGACTTCTCAAAACACAGAGGAACTACCGTCTCGGGCCCCACGCCCAAGGACCTGAGGTGGTGTGCGAGCTTGGTTGAAAGTTGGTCCAGCTCAATGTATTGGAAGTCGACGTCCCAAGCATTGACCGCCATGGCACCACCGCGCGCCAGAGCTACACGGTGGATCACGTTATGGGCGCACTCCTGGATGTCGTCTGGCGTTGTCCTGTTCATTGCGGCCATCTCTGCAATGTCGTCGGCGCTGACAAGGTTGACATCTCGGACCAGAGCGTCCCCTTCTTGTTTGCTGTTGATGTCGAGTATGGCAGCCTCAAACTGCCTCAGGAGCCGGCGCATTTGGGCTTCGGAAAGGAGCCGTCGGTCGTACCCTCCGGTCACCAAAATGGAGTCGGTCTCCAAGGCGCATTCCAAGCCCATGCCAAACCGCAAAAATCCCTTGTCCTGGTCCTCGATGCGCGTCGCGCCCATGAGGTCCAACTCGGTCCCGGCCTGGCCTCCTTGCCCCGGCTGGATCACCATGATATTGTTAAAGGCACAGGCCTCGCGGCACTCAGCGCTGATCTTGGCAATGTTTTGAAGCCCCATATGTTCGTGCCGCATCATATCGGTGGACTGGTCCTGCACCGCCCGCAAGAACTGGGGGAGCAGCATCTCCCCGCCGACGCGAATTCTCAACGGCACGGTGGTGATAGTAGGACCGATCGTGTCGGATATCCCCTGGATGGGCACACTGCGGCCGGTTTGCACCGCGCCAAACAATGCATCGGGCGCCCCGGTGTATCGGGCGAGGACCAGGGCCCAGGCAGCCTTGAGTACCGTAGCCATGGTCCATTCGGATGCCGCCGCCGCCTGGGCCCATGGAATCTTGATGGTCAAGGTGCCGTCCAGAATAGGCTTGAACGAGCTTGACGGAAGACGGGGGAAGGACTGCGCCTCGAGGCCGTCGAACTGTGCTTTCCAGAACCGCTTGGAGTCTCCCGGATCGGTTCGCTGCAGATACTCGATGAAGCGGTTGTACGGCGCCATCTTGGTAGAAGAAGGCCGGGCTGAAATCCCCCGATACGCCTCTTGGACGTGTTTCATAATGAGTGTCTTGGACCAGCCGTCGTAGACAGCGTGGTGCATGGTCAAGATGAAGTAGCAGCCTGTGTACTCGGTCTCGATGAGGGCTAGTCGTGCCAAGGGCACACCGTAGTCAAAGGGCTGCCGCTTGTCGTGATCGATGTACTCTTGGACCTTGCTTGCACTTTGCCAGGGAATTTCCGCCTGCTTCATCACAACTTGGAAGCAGCCGTGCTCGCCCAGATGGACAATTCTGGTGCGGAGAACTTCAGCATCCCTCACGACCGCTTCCCAGGCAGCTTTGAAGCGGTCCATGTCCATCTTGGACGGCAGGCGGTAAATCTCGCGAAGCACATACGCCTCGGGATCTCTGATGGTGAGGGACAGCAGGCCTTCTTGCAGTGGGGTACACGGGAGCAAGTCGGCGATGGACGACCTCTCAATACCGTGATTGCGCTCGACCAGATTGAGCAGCTCGCCGCGCTTGCCGGTTGGGACTAGAGAAAAAGGCGTGATTGTGCGGCCGGCCGACAGATCAGAAAGGCCATCTCCCACCAGCTTGGCAGATGCAGCCATGCCGGGTACGGTGGGCTGCCGGAAGATAGCCTCGGAGGAAAGGGTTATGCCGGCGTCTCTCGCAGAAGCCACGAGTTGGATCGCAGCGATGGAATCCCCGCCAAGTCGGAAGAAGCTGTCGCGGGACCCAATGTCCTCTGGGCGGAGCCCGAGGACCTGAGCAACAAGCTTGGCTAACGTCTTTTCCAAGCCGGTTGGCGAGTCCCGGCGATCCGGCACGTTTTGTTCTCGGCCCCTTTGGGCGAGCGAGTACATTGCGATTTGGGCAGCGTCCAAGTTGCCGAGCAGTCCAGCAAGCGTCTTGCGGTCCGTCTTGCCGCTGGCATCAAGGGTAGGCATGCTGGTGACAGGAATCCACAGTGACGGCACCATATAGCCGGGTAGCGCCGCGCGCGCCGTGTCTTCCAGGTGCTGCAGGTGGGTTGAGATGGTATCGTCCACTTCCATCGTTAATCCTGTGTGGTCGCCTGGTTGGCGGGTAGTTGAGCCTTCAAGGTCGGAAAAGTGGATGAACGCTGCAAGCCTCTGTCGGGTCTTTGCGAGGCCTGTCGGGGAACTGTTTTTGGTTGCCAGAACGACTGCAGACTGGACATTGGCGGCCTTGGCCTTGAGTTGTGCCTCGATTTCTCCTGTGCTTGGTATTAGTCCATGGCATCCAAAGGACGCCATTCCAGCCGCCATCGTCCCGGGTCACATACCAAGCTCCAGCCGCTGCCCGTTGACCTTGGTCTGGTTATCTTTGCGCCCGAGATACGTCAAAGAGCCGTCCTCAACATCTTGTCTGACCAAATCACCAGTCTTGTACAGGGGTTGTGCCGTGTCCGTGTGGCCGAATGCCCGTAGCCACTTGGGACTTTGGACAAACACCTCGGCCGTCTTCTCGGGATTTGACAGGTAACCACGCGCCACACTGGGTCCCTGAATTAACAACTCTCCAACACAGCCAACTGGTGTAAGACGGTGATGGTCGTTGGGGTCGACAACCCAGCCGATGCAACTAACCGGGTGGCCGATCGTCTCGGGCCTCCACGTTCGCCGCCGTCCAACTTTGCCAGGCACCTTGCAAGTGACGGCAAAGACGCAACACTCTGTGGGCCCGTAGCCATTAGACAGGCTTACTCTGTCCGTCCATACATCAATGCCCTCTTGGGTGAGTGCCTCGCCGCCTAGCACCATGGTCTTGATCGACGGGATCGCATCGGGCTGCAGCAGGCGGACAAACGACGGTGTGAAGAAGGCCCAGTCGCACTGGAAGTCCCTGATGAACCTGGCCAGGTCGCTTTTGCGCTCATACTCGGTAGGCACGCAAATGCAGCCGCCAAAATGCAGCGCAGTGAATATCTCAGCAATGCAGGCGTCGAACGTGAAGCTTGCGAACTGGACCGTCCGGCGCGGGTAGTCGGCAAATCCCATGGCCATGCCGTGCCCAAAAGTGCTGGAACTGACAGCGACGTGTTCAATCATGACCGCCTTTGGCCTGCCCGTGCTGCCGCTGGTGAACAAGGCATACGCCAAGTTGGATGGTTTGGCCCCTGAGACGACGGGCTCCACCTTCAACGGAGCCCACTGTGCTAGGCTCTTGGGTAACACAACCGTCGAAATGCTCTTGCTCGCATTGTCCAAAGAAGCCAAAGCAGGGCAGAGGTGCTTGGTTTGTTCTGAAAAGACAACGACAGTCGCGGCAACCTGGTCCAGCAGGTCGAGGAGCCGGTCTGTCGGGTCTGTCGGGTTCAGTGGGACAAACGCTCCCCCGGCCTTTTGGATGGCGAGCATGGCTATGATAGCCTCGGGTGACTTCTCAAGGCAAATGGGAACGAGCCTGTCAGGTCCGACCCCCAGTTCGCGCAGTTCATGAGCCAGGTGGTTGCTCAGCTCCTCCAGCTCCCTGTAGGTGAGATTTCCGTCAGTCGAAGCAATGGCCATACTCGACGGGCTGGCAGAAGCATTGCGGGACACAATGTCGTGAATGCATTCGTTGACGACCCGGGGTAGATTGCTGTTCCATGCCACGAGGTCGGCGCGATCCGCTGGCGAGAACATGTCCAAGTCCTGAATGCGTCCGGAACCATCGTGTGCCTGGAGCTGATGAAGGAGATGCTCTAGCTGTCGGAGGAGCCTCTCAACCTGAGGAGTCGAGATGACGTTGGAGTCGTGGTGGGCTGAACACACGATCTCGCCGTTGCCGAGTGCACACTCCACGACGAGTCCGTAGCCACTTAGGTAGTTGGCTGCTGTGGCGGTGGTGTGGTTGCTGAACAATGCGGATGTTGGCTCATCCTCGCCAGGCTGGATGACCAGAAGATTCTGAAAGTCGCAAGCCGCGTGTGTAGAATCACCACCCAAGTTCCTAATGGCCTGGAGTCCCGCATGGGAGAAAGGGATCATGTCCACGGCCTGGGTCTGCAGTTGCCTCAGGAAATCGCGGACAAACCCCTGCCCCTCCACCTTGACCCTCAAAGGCACCTGGCACATAGGAAGTCAGACAGCGTTTCTGGTGCAAGACACGATGGAGCAGAAGAAGAGCACTGACCGTTGTGATTGTGGGGCCGTTGATGGTTTCAATACCCGGCAGTTCCAGATCTCTGCCGGACTGCGTCACGCCGTACACGACGTCCGACGATTCGGACAGCCTTGAGATTAAGATAGCCCAGCCGGCCTTGAGGAGCGTTGCCATCGTGATACCACACATGCGGTCAAGTGAAAAAGGCACCGAGTATACAACCGTGCTGTCAGCCTGACATCTGTGACCCGGCGGCGACAGCGGAAATGGAGACGTCTCGAGGTCCCTGAGCTGGTGCGTCCAATATTGACGCAGAGTTTCCCTGTCGCTCTTGTCGAGATGAACCATGAATTCTGAAAATGGGCGGGTGGGAAGGACGTCGGATGTGCCTTGATATGCATGCTCGACAGCAGCGAGTGTCATGTCCATCGAATAGCCGTCGTATAGAGAGTGATGGACTGTCCAGACAAAGACCTTGCGCTTGCCATCGTCGATGATGGCAAACCGAGCAAGCCCAGTGCCGTAATCCATCGGATGATTTCGGTCCTTGAGCAGATAGTCGTCCAGGTCATCGGCGTGGTGCCAGGAGAGCTGCTCATTGACAACGACCTGGCAGGTGCCGAGACCCTGGATGAAGATCAGGCGGGTTCTGAGTATGGGATTGTTCCGTGCCACCATATCCCATGCTTCTGTGAACTTCTCCACTTGGACATGCTCAGGTAGTGTGTAGAGGTCTCGTAAAACATAGGAGTCGGGCCGGTCTACAGTGAGCGCCATCATGCCCTCTGGCATCAGGAAATTGGTCAGCAGATTCCCAGCAAGCATGTCGGGTGTCAAACACTATAAACACTATACGAACCTTGCAGGGGCGTGGCAGGGTATACATCTTGGACAATGTCGCGGCCCAGACGGTATTTGGTATCCACCTCCGCCATGACATCAGCTATCAACATCTTGCCAGAGATCAGCTGAAACGGGGAATAGGGCTTGTCATGGGTCGTTGTAGCGGGTGGAGCAACTTGCGTGCCTGCCGGTAGCTCTGCGGAGACCGGAAGAGGGGAAGGTGAAGTCATCTCAGGTGTCACAGTCGCGAGCAGCGTGCTCTCGTCTGATATCCTGGCTGCCAGGGCCATGTCCTTCAGCTTTGGTGCCTTCAAAATGCGAGGGACGGACAAGCCAACCCCAGAGGCCGTGGCTTTGCCGACAAGCTGCATTGCCGTAATGCTGTCGCCTCCAAGTTCCAAGAAGTTGTCATTAGGCCCAATGGGATTTTGGACCAGGTCAATACCAAGGGTCTCGGCCCACAGGGCAGCGAGGGCGCGCTCAACTGGGGAACAAATGGGAAGCTTGACCGCGTCGCCGAGCTCTGCCGGCTGGGAGAGTGAGTAGAGGGTCAGGTGCCTTTGGTCGAGCTTGGCGGCTTCTTCACGGAGTCTCTTGCGATCGATTTTTCCCGACGTGTTGGTGGGCATGTGGGACAACGGAATGAAGAGGCTCGGAACCATGTAGTCGGGCAGGTGCCGAGCCGTCTCGGACTTGAGACGGACCAGGTCCTTTCGAAGGCTGTCGGTCATTTCCATGACGCCCAGCCCAGGGGCGCTGCCGAAAGCACTACCAGCAGCATGCCTTGGGCTGGGCTCGGGCATGTTGATGAAGGCGGCCAATAGCCTGCGACTGGACGACGAGGAAGACCCTCCAGGGGTGAAGGCCTCAACAGCGACTTGCGCAGCGTCAGGCGCGGAGAGTCGCTTCTTGATATTGTACTCAATCTCTCCAAGTTCGATGCGCTGACCATGCAATTTGATCTGGCTGTCTTGCCTGCCAAGGCAGTCCAGTGTTCCGTCCTGGTTGAACTTGGCGAGGTCACCAGTGCGGTAAAACCGTCGGGGGGTCCCGCCGGGGACCGTGGGAGCCCATGGCAGACCTTGAATGAACGCAGCCTTTGTTTTGGCAGGTTGATTGAGATATCCACGGCCGACAATGGGGCCTTCAATAAGAAGTTCGCCTACTGAGCCGACGGGGAGCAGACGAGCGGGCTCCTCGGCGTCGGTGATCCAGAGTTTGCAGTTGACCGGCCGTCCGATATTGGCCCCCGTGGCAACACGACCAAGAGCCTTGCTCGATGTGCATTGAATCGCGCACTCACTTGGCCCACACGTGTTGAAGAGGCGCAGGCCGTCAATGCCCGCCCAGGTGTCGATGATGTCCTTGGTCAGCGACTCGCCCCCCAGGACTAAAGTCCGCAAGAATGGTGCGTTCTGTGGCGACAGCAGGCGGGCCACCGTCGGGGTAAGATCGGCCCAGTTGACTTTCATGCTTTGCATGACCCCTGGCAGGTTGCTGAGACGCTGTTCATCTGAAGGGATGCACACGCAACCTCCGTACATGGGGATGATGACGTTCTCCTCGATCGCCACGTCGAATGCGTAGCTGGCAAAGTGGATCGCACGAGTGGATGGCCCAACGCCCAACACCTCGGAGTTTGTGCGGGACGTGGAGCACAGAGAGCGGTGCTCCAGGATGCTGCCTTTTGGGACGCCCGTGGAACCAGACGAGTAGACAACCCAAGCGGCGTTGTTGGGGGACACCGCGACAGTGGTTACTGGTCGAGACGGCAACTGGTCCAACATGTGGCGGTCGACGGACACAATGTGCTGGACCCCCAGGTTGGCGAGGCTGCCAGCGTGTGCAGCCGATGTAACGACAACGCGGGCCTCTGTGTCGGCGATGATCCGCAGGTGCCTCTCGCGAGGGTGAGTCATGTCCATGCCAACACACGCACCCCCTGCTTTGAGGATGGCGTGGATGGCGACGGTTGCCCACGCACTCTTCTCAAACGCGAAAGGGACCATGATCTCAGGGCCGACACCGAGGTCCACAAGCGTTCCAGCCAGTCGATCAGAATACTCGTTGGCCTCCTTGTACGTCAGCCGGGCGTCCCAGGCATCGATCATCAGAGCGTCGGGTTGTCGCCGGGCCTGTTCCTCAATCATCCAGTGCATGCAGCGGTCGAGTGGGACGACCTCTGGGTTGAAGCTTTGGAGAATGTGCAGGTCAAGAGGGCTCACCATGTCCAAGCTGGACAACGGAAGCTCCGCATTCTCGGCCCTGCTCAGCTGGCGATGGACGTGCTCGAGGCGCTGCAGCAACAAGGCCACCTCGTTGGCTGACAAGAGAAAACTGTCAAATCCTGCTCGCATGTGGAGCTCCCCGGCCGACAGTGTACACTCCAGGAGGAGGCCAAAGCTCAGCTGGTCGCCAGCATTGCGCGCTTCGGCGTGCGGCACGAACAGTTCGTAATGATTGTCGATTGAAGGCTGTACAACGAGGAGGTTCCGGAACCCGACAGCGGTGGCGCACTCGTCGCTGGCCTTGCGGATGTGTTGCAGGCCAACATGCTGATGGGGTATTGTGTCGACATATTGCTGCTGAACCGTGGCTAGATATTGTGAGAAGGACATGGACTCGGTTCCTTCCATTGCCCCGCGGACGGGCACCGTGGCCAGGCACGGACCCATGCAACCATGAACTCCAGGTAGATCAATATCGCGGCCTGACTGGGTCACTCCTAGGACCACTTCCTCCGAGTTGCTCGCCTGGGAGAGCACGATGGCCCACGAAGCCCGGAGGAGGACGGCCGGGGTGACACGGAGGTGCGCCGACTCAGAGGGCAACGGCATTTGGTGGAAGACGTAGTTGTCAATCAAAGGCTCATGCGCGTCTGGACACCTGGGGTAATGGCTGCCGCTGAACCCGGAAAATCGTCTCCGCCAGTAGTCAAGGGACTCGGCCGATTTGTGAGGGACCGCGTGGAACTTGACAAAGTCACTGAACCCAAGTGTGGCCGGCACATCGAGCGTACTGTCGTTGTACAGTCGGTCAAGTCTCCGGAGTGTGAGGCTGTGCATGTGCCCGTCCGTGATGGCATGGTGGCTTGTCCATACCAAATACCGCTCACGGCCGTCCTCGATGACAGTGAAGCGACTCAAGGCATCCCCGTAACCCATGTGGCTCTTCTTATCTCGGGCCAGAAAGGCATGCAGGTCGTCCGAGAGAAGTCGGATCCCAGCTGGTTCGCTGTCTGAGATGACGACTTGGCAAGTCCCAAGGCCCCTGAGGCGCACAATTCGCGTTCGTAAGATGGGACAAGTCTCGACGAGGGTCTCCAAAGCACTGCGAAGGGCGTTTATGTCGACGTTCCTGGAGAATCTGAGGACTTCCTGGAGGATGTATGCCTCAGGATGAGCGACGGTCTCGGCCATCAAGCCCTCTTGCATAGGAGTCGCAGGGTAAACGTCTTCGACGGTACTTGCCGCAATCTTGTATGTCTTCCGAAGCTCCTCGCGCAGGGAGAAGAACTTGGGAAGCCCGCCGACCAACTCATAGGGCTCAGGAGGCTCCACCAGTAATGGTTGCAACCCAACATCGCCCTCTTCGAGTTGGCCGCAAACAAATTTGCCAAGGTCGGCCAAGGTGGCGTGCTGGAAGACATCCGCGACGGAGAAGCGCAAACCCGCGGCGGCGGCTTCGGACACTAGTTTCATGCACGAGACGGAATCCCCGCCAATGCCGAGAAAGCTGTCTTGCCTGCCGATACAGCCGGCATCGAGACCAATAACTTGGGCCCAGAGTTTGCTCAAAGCGGCTTCCGCGCTGGTGCACGGCTTCTCGAACCGGCTGTCCGACGCCGTAGCAGAGCTGGTGAACAGGCTTAGCCGCTCGGCTGGGAGACTCTGAGCAAACGCTTTCAATGCCCGTCTGTCCACCTTGCCAGTGGCACCGAGGGGGATGGCGTTGACCACGAGAAGATACGTTGGCACCATGTATGATGGCAACACGTCGAGTAGATTCTTGCGGAGGTTGAAGACGAAGTCGCCAACTGCAGGATCGGCCGGAACCAGGTCGAGATCCGGGTTCTGGGCGCTCGTATTTGTCTGATTTGTTGGCACCACGGTGTCAGGAAGCTTGATGAAAGCGATCAAGGCATGCTTGACCCGGTCACCATCATCTCCTGCAACCGCCACCTTGTCGACAACGAGGCTCGCGCCCTCGATCAGGTGCTGCTTGACTTTGGCCTCGATATGCCCTGCTTCAAGCCGGACGCCGTGGACCTTGATCTGGGTGTCGCGCCTTCCAAGAAAGACAAGTGAGCCGTCCGGTTGCTGTCGGACGAGATCGCCGGTGCGGTAGAGCCGATTGTTGCGGGTCTGTTTGGGATATAGGTTTCTGAGCCACGCGGGGGGGTCGATAAAGGCTGCGCTTGTCTTCTCGTCATCCTTCAGGTATCCGTCTCCCAGGATGTTTCCCTCAACGAGAAGCTCTCCGACGGCACCAATGGGCACAAGCTGGGTGGGATCATTGCTGCGCGCCACCCAGAGAGCAGCGCCCATGCTTGTGCCGATATGACCGGGTATGTCGCCTGCGGATTTGAGCGAGCACGCAACGCGACTTGTGCATTCCGCGGGCCCAAACGAGTTGAGGAGGCTGACCACTCCAGCCCACAACGACATGACATCCTGAGGCATTTCCTCTCCTCCGGTGACTAGCACCTTGAGCGTGGGCACGTTGCCGGGACGAAGAAACCGAGCCACGGTGGGAGTCAGGGCGGCGTGATTCACGGACATCCGGTTGATGGCGCCGGCAAGATTGTTGAGTCTCTCGTGCTCTGTTGGCACGCAGACCGTGCCACCAAAGGCCAAGGTCGTAAAGATGTCGGTGATGCTGATGTCGAAGGTGTAGGCCGAGAACTGGAGATGTCGAGTTTCCGAGTCGTGCAGCTCGCGAGGACCATGCGCAGCCGTGTTGGTGCACCAAGCGCGATGGCTACAAATGACGCCCTTTGGTGTCCCGGTAGAGCCGCTCGTAAAGATGACATACCCCGGATCCGCGGGTCGAGCCTCGCCGCGGGCGTAAACTGACACAAGCTCGCCGACAGGCGGCAGGGCGTCGAGCATTGCCGGCTCGACGACGACAACCTCCACGCCATGGTCCATGAACCGGCCCTGGTGCATGGGAGAGCAGACAACAAACGTGGCCTCACAGGCTTGGAGTATTGTCTGGGTATCGTGCCAGTGGTGGGCTGGGTCGAGGGGCGCAAACGCGGCCCCGGCTTTGTTGATTGCCAGAAGAGACGGGACAACCCATGGGCTCTTCTCGAGCATAAACGGAACAATGTGCCTCGGTCCCGCTCCTTTTGCCGCAAGGTGATGCGCGAGCTTGTCGGCTACGGCATTCGGTTGCCGGTAGGACAGAGAGACGCCCAGCGCGCAAACCGCTTCTGCGAGCGGCCTTTGCTCTGCCACTCGTTCGACCATGTGGTGCATGCAGTCTTCAACTGGCGGAGGAACATGCTCGTTCCAATTGGCAACTTGGGCAGCGTCTTCGGGGGTCATGGGACTGAGGTCACCCAGCGTCTTGTTGCCCACCGGATCGAGGTTGGCGGGGTCGGCGAGTTGTTGAAGCATATGGTCAAAGGTGACGAGGACACGCTGCATCTCTGTGCGGCTGATGATGGCTTCGTCGTAAAACACCTGTGCGGTGAGTCGAGACCGCGCCAAGGTGCATTCCAAGTTGACGGCCCTGTCCAGACAAATCTCGGCATCTGAGCTAGTACTGGCAGTGGCGCTTCCATGGATGATGAGTTGGTTGTCAAAGCTGGTGGCATTGGCCAGATCCGGACCCAGCGTCGTCAGGCTGTCCATCTCGCAAGGCCATTGCAGGAGGTCTTGGGTGACGCGCAGTGTGTCATCGAGACAGGCGGCAATGGGCTGGTGGGACTGCATGTGAAAACGAAACGGCATCGCCGCTACCCCCCTCTTGCTCTCTGGAACTTCCGCCGTCTTGCCGTCATCTCGCTTGCCACACAATTTCAGGAGCCCGATGATAACGTCGCTAGCATCTGCGTAGTGAACGCTGACGAGGCACCAGACGACTTGGACGAGGGTTTGCAAAAGCTCCGCAGACAAGCCACTGGGAAGCTGTATCTTGCGACGGAGCAGTGCCTCGGGCGATGGCACCGCACTGCGGTCTCGACGAAGGGGAAATGCTGGTGGGGGCGCGCCCCTGAGATATTCCCGCCATCTCGTCTGATTCGTCTCCAGGGCAGAGCGGTTGGGGCTGTTGGATGACATATTTTGGATCCTAAGTGCAAGCCCGAGGTATGTTAGGTGACGACGCGTGCAGAATCGACGGGTCAAGCTGTGGACGGATTCTTCTCACCGTGGTATCGATAATGGCCTGTGGTTGGACTGCGCTCAAGACCAAACGCGACAATCCGTCGACGAGGCTTCAATAGGCTAGCTGTGGGGACCTTTGGACCTGACGACCCTCTGCGGTTGTCAAACGTGTCTGTGTAAGAACAGCGCCAACAGAAGAGTAGACGGGTGGTTGAAGGGCAAGAGAGGGACTCGCCCATGTGCTCCACATGTGCAGGTGAGTGTATGTAAAGCAGAACCGCTGATTCACCACAGACCCGAGACCCAGGTAAAACTCTCATAAACGGTCATGGACCCGACCTTGAAGGGCAATCTGACGTCTCAGCTCGGGTGCGGATTTCGCCCCTACCCGCCTGCGCAGTGCCTGTATGGCACCTACCTCTGATGCCCAGGTAGGTAATGTGGGGTTCATTCTGACTGATCTGATTGGTTGTGCTGGTGCTCTTGCACAGTAAGACTTGTGTAGTAACGTTGGTGGGTTGGGTGCAACATCACCATAGTAAGCAAAGCCGCAATGCACCATTGCAGTCAGCATGAAGTGGGAAGCGGAATGAGTGCGTTTCTGGCTTGGCAGGCGGGTTGAGCGGCACCAGGGTGGCGAGACGAAAAAGAGAGAAATTGGGGACCTAATTCGTCGTTGTGGTCTGAGACGGTTACAGATGGTGCCCGAATGCTGACAGGTCCGGACCCAGTGTGACCACTTTAAACTCTCAGCAAACGTCCTGGTTTTGCAAGTGGACTGTTTCACCCTGAATAGCTCAGTTACATGCCGGTTAGATTCCCAAGACCAGCACCGTTGTCCTCAACATCTTGGCCAGAATGTGGCCCATGTCCCATGCCCTCTACCCCGGCTTGAGCAACAGCAACGCTCGAGACCGCCCAACGACGGCAGATTCGCACAAGACCTGGTACGGCAACAATCGCAAGTCCTATGCGTCGACTAGCTCGCTTCATTCGGAACAGCGCAGTGTGCATTCGCTTGCGCCCGAAGCCGAAAAGCCAGGCGAGGACTTGGGTCACTTGATCCATCGAACCCGACGGGTGCTGAGCGTGTTGAGTGTCGACGCAGACAAAGGTGATGCGGGGCATAGAGAACAAGACACCGAGGTCCAGAGCAGTGCAGGGTCGGGTGGCAACATGAGCAACACTGACAGAGAGGATGGGCCGGCCGCCGTTGGAGAACATGAAAGGTTCAGGCAGGGTTCGGGGGGGTCAGGCTCAGGCCACAACACGCCCTCGCAGAGCAGCCCCACGTCTCCATCACGGCCAAGGCCCGTCAGTCCTGCAACAGAGAGCACCACATCGTCTTCATCAATTGACTCGACCGTTGTGTCGCTCGCCTCCCCAGATGGGGAAGAGGACACCGCAGTCGCGCAGTCCGATCAGAGTCTTGGGGCGGCTGAGCCCACGCCCGAGCCGGGTGTCCGCGGCGTCGATGTGTGGAACTCCGAGCCTCCCATCCGACCAGCTGTGCACCAAGAGATGGGCCATTGTCGTCTAAGCGCTAGCCATCTCACAAACAACAAATCCAGCAGCCCTCCAACTCCAACTCCACAGGACGACACGACTGCGGCCCCCAGTTTCACAATTGCGTGGGAACCGTCGGAGAAGACGTCCGAGTTCGTCAACACAAAGACACTCAGTGCCGATCATGGCAGCAGTGAGGGCGTTCCGGAGCGACTGGAGCAAAAGGAAGAGCAAGACGACAAGCAGGAAAACACGGAAGAAGACCCCGCAGTCAGCCATCTTTCCGGACTGCCCCTGGTGTCCGTCACAGTGGCACTCAGCGCTGCCGTGTTCCTTGTGGCTATGGATGTCAATGTGATCGCCACGGCAGTTCCCCGCATCACGGGGGAGTTTCGGAGTCTCGACGACGTCGGATGGTACGGCTCGGCCTTCTTGATGGCGACCAGCGCCACCCAGATCCCGTATGGCCGTGTATACAGCCTGTTCCCGGCCAAATGGGTCTTCACGTCGGCCATTCTCATCTTCATGCTCGGTTCGCTTATCGCGGGTGTCTCCCCAAACTCGCCGGTCTTGATCCTAGGCCGTGCTGTCCAAGGTGTGGGCACATCGGGTATCTTGTCCGGCGGACTCATCATCATGAGCCAGGTCGTGCCGCTGCGCATCCGGCCCGTCCTCACCAGTGTCATCGGGGCCATGGAGGGCGTCGCCATGATCTCGGCGCCCATCATCGGCGGCGTGCTGACGGACCATCTCCACTGGCGTTGGTGCTTTTACATCAACCTCCCGATTGGAGGCTTTGTTCTCCTCGTCGTCCTGTTCTGCATGCGTACCACAAAGCAGACCGGTCGTCGCAGGGCAGGCAAGACGACCCTGCTGGGGACTTTGTACGAGTTGGACGTCCTGGGAGCCGCGACCCTCCTCCCCCCGATTGTTTGTACGCTGTTGGCGCTTCACTTTGCGGGTAAGTCAGAAACACACTGGACATGGACCACGGATATATGGACCACTCGGGCTGACATTTGCATGGCGCAGGGGGGGAGGGTCACTCATGGGGCGACAACGATGTCGTTCTGCTCTTGGTGCTTGCTGTTGTCTTATTCAGCGTATTCGTCAGTCACAGATTTGGTTGCCGCTTGGTCGACGGAGGGAGTTTGGCTAATCGTCCACAGGCATATACCCAGTACATCAATGCAGATGTTGCCATGCTCCCGTTCCGAGTCGTCAAGCAACGTTCGGTTCTCGCCGGGTTTTGGTTCATCTTGTGCACGAGTTCTGCGCTCGTCGTCATTACGTACTTTGTGAGTTTGCGAGACCCGAGTAAAAGTAGTGTTGAGTCTGACCCGTGAACCCCGGATAGCTGCCGCTTTGGTTCCAGACGATCAAGGACACCAGTGCTCAACAGTCTGGCATTGGCATCTTGCCCATGCTGGTTGCAGTCATTGTCGGAGTGCTCGGCAGCGGCGCACTTGTCACCCTCATGGGGTACTACACGCCATTCATGCTCGCGAGCTCCGTGCTGATGCCCGTCGGGCTCGGCATGCTGACGACAATAGGGCCAGACACACCCCGGGCGGCCCTGCTCGCATATCCCGCCATTTTCGGCCTCGGGGTTGGGCTGGGTTTCCAACAACCTCTCATCGGGGTCCAAGCCGCCCTGCCTCCGGCGGACATTGCCCCTGGCACCTCGGTTATTGTGTTTGGGCAAACCATCGGCGCCGCAATCATGATCGCCGCCGGCGAGAGCGTTTTTCAGAACCGACTCGTGGTCAACCTCGCCAACTACCTAGGACTGACCAACATCAACACACAGCAACTGCTTGGGAATGGTCCCGCCTCACTGCAGTCCTTGGTGTCAGTGGACAGATTGCCACTGCTCATCCAGGCAGTCAATGCTTCGCTGACGCAAACATTTTATGTAGCTGTCGCCATGGCGGCTCTATCAGCCTTTGGGAGTGCATTCATGGGGTGGAAATCGGTGAAGCAACCCAAAGGCACGGATAGCCCCGAGTGTGCGGTGGTCGAACAAGCTCGGGGATGATGTGGGAGAGGGCCAAGAGACAATCTCTTGGTTATTCTTATCAGATACAGGGTGCTGCCGGGGTTTGATAGGCCTTGCACGCGTTGCGCAACCTCCTAAACGCAATTCCATACTGCCTGCTGCGTTCTAGAGCCCTCACGACATGGTCAACTCTGAGCAGCCGGACACGATCCTTTGTGTCACGGACCTTTGCCCTAGAAATTAAGATTCCAGCTATCTCTAAAGCATTGTCACGACCGGCCACATGGAGCGGCCGTGGCGCACTGCAGGCAGCATGCAAGACATGCGCCGACCAATCGCTTAGGCCACCAATCAGGGAAGGATCACGCTTGGCGCAGTGATCCAGGGGAGAGGATCACAAAGACACACAAAGGGATCACAGTGATCCAGGTGATCCTCACACAAAGGGATCACAGTAATCCAGGTAATCCTCACACAAAAGGATCACGGAGACAAAGGTGATCCAGCATGTATATATACTAGCTAGTCAGTCACTCGTTGAGGGAGCTTGGAGCTTCCTCAGTAAGCAATTCACAGTTGAGATTACATCAAGACTACTGGTACTACTGAGACATTGCATTTGTTGTGAACCCTTTGGCTTCACCGAGCCTATCACCTACGACACATCACCTCCTTTGGACCCTACCCCCCATGCCGCGACGGATTCTAGTAGGATCCGATGCTCTGGCCCGCGAAACCCGCACGGGCCACGCTGGCGGGGCCGCCCGAACCCCTATAGGATCCGATGCTCGAGCAACGGATCCTACTACAACGGCCCTCTACCCGGCGATGCACGCGGCCAAACCGGTACCGTTCGATGCGCCTCGCCTACGCGATGCCGACGCCGCCTGTCCCATCGTCGTACGACCTCGGGCGCGGGCAGGGCGGCGCTATTGAGGGCTACTTGGGGTAAGGGTTCCAGAAGCTAGCCCAAGCCAGCCAAGCCAGCCCACCCCTATTGGATCCGAAGCCAGCCCCCTATTAGATCCGAAGCCTTGGGAGCTTAGCATCCCTATATCGGGTTTAGCACCCTTTCTCTTCTTTCGGCAGGAGAGGGAGAGAGAGAGAGAGACCAGCCCTTCCCCCCTACCTTGTTTATTTATTCCACTAAGTAACTAACTACTATAAGTCCAGGATAATAGAAAACCCTTATTATCTCGGGGCTACGATAGACCCATTTATCACCTTCTAGCAAGGGTCGTACGAGGTCCTGATCTATATGCCCTGCTGGTATATATGCCCTATCGAGGAGACAACCGCCTACCTTCGTACAAAGTATAGAGTTCTTACCATCGCCTAGCGCGCTAATATCGTACGAGCTGTCTACGTAGTCCCTACCCTCCTCTAGAACTAGGCCGACCTAGCCGCCTAGTTCTAGCCGCCCTACCCCCGCGGCTCCGTAGTCCCCTATCTCGACGGCCCATTCCCTAGCGCCCTTAGGTACCGCATATGCCCCTATATTAGCAGGACGGTACGCGGTATATAAGAACATTATTGTATAAAGCATAGCTAGTAGAACCCCTAGGCCCGAGGCGGGGATATAAAGGCCGTAGCGAAGGCCAGTAGCCAGGCCGGCTATAAGGAGCGGCTACCCTAGGAGGAGGGCGTCTAGTACCAGCGGTTCTTTCCTAGCCGGGGCGGTAGTAGCTAGTTTAAGG
>Ga0247823_10001366_pt1 | contig 20322 bp, 19 predicted proteins | sample 13C_PalmiticAcid_2_FD_192426 | JGI IMG/M metagenome (GOLD analysis project Ga0247823, IMG submission 192426) | Soil microbial communities from agricultural site in Penn Yan, New York, United States - 13C_PalmiticAcid_Day30 | ecosystem: Environmental > Terrestrial > Soil > Agricultural land... | reverse complement strand
TCGCGTAGGTGCCCATGTCCAGCGGGAACGGGGTGTAGGCGAGCAGGGTGAAGAAGCCGAAGTTGTAGAGCAGCGCGGTGATGCTGACCGTCAGCAGACCCTTGTGTCGCAGCGCCTTGAACGGCGCGCTGATCGAGGTCGGCTCGGCCGGTTTGGGCATCTCGGGCAGCAGCACCACGATCGCGATGAAGGCGATCGCCATCAGCACGGAGACGCCGAAGAACGGTCCGCGCCAGCTGATGCCGCCGAGCAGGCCGCCCAGCAGCGGGCCGGTCGCGATGCCGACGCCGAGCGCGGCCTCGTAGAGGATGATCGCCTTGGCGACGCCGCCGGTGGCCGCGCCGACGATGGTGGCCAGCGCCGTCGCGATGAACAGCGCGTTGCCCAGACCCCAGCCCGCGCGGAAGCCGATGATCTCGCCGATCGTGCTCGACATGCCCGCCAGCGCGGCGAACACCACGATGATCGCCAGGCCCGACAGCAGCGTCTTCTTGGCGCCGAAGCGGCTGGAGACGACTCCGGTGATCAGCATGGCGACGCCGGTGACGGCCATGTAGCTGGTGAACAGCAGCGAGACCTGCGACGGGCTCGCGTGCAGCTGTTCGCCGATCGGCTTGAGGATGGGGTCGACCAGGCCGATGCCCATGAACGCGATCACGCTCGCGAAGGCGACGGCCCAGACGGCCTTGGGTTGTCCGGCGGAGGAGGTGGTTGCGGCGGCGGCGGTGTCGTCGGCGCGAGTCAACGGGGAAAGGCTCACTGGCGCTCCTGGTTGCATCACTGATGACCGCGGGCAACCGCACGCAGGGCTGTCAGCAGGTCGTTCATGTCGGTGTCGAGCCGGATCAGGCGATCGAGATCGAAGTCGGCCAGTCCGGGCGCCATGGCGGCCGCGAAGGCACGCCTGGCCTCGACGAGGCGGTTCCGGCCCGCCGGGGTCAGTTCGATGAGAACCGCCCTGGAGTCCTGCGGGTCCCTGGTGCGGGAGGCGAAGCCGTCGGCGACGAGCCGACCGATCAGCGCCGTTGCCGCCGGTTGGGAACATCGATCGATCCGGGCGAAGTCGCTGACCCGCAGGCCGCCGTGTTCGTCGAGCACGGCGAGGGCACGCAGGACCGCGCGGGGCAGATCGTCGTCGCTGATCGCCCCGGCGAGCCGGGTGAGCCGTCCGGCAGTGACCAACAGGTCGACCACGATGTCGTCCGGGGAGGGCTGCTCTGGGGGCTGCACGAAGAATATTATTGCATAAGCTAACTATCTAAATCCAGCGATCCGCGCTCCGGGACGGTGACATCTCGCACAACATGCCGAAAGCCCTGGTCGCGGGGCTGCGACCAGGGCTTTCGATGGGTGCGGTCAGGCGGCCGCGACCGGGCGACGGCCGGTGCCGAAGAGCTCGGCGGTGGCGTGGGCCCGCTTGAAGTACAGGTGGGCGTCGTGCTCCCAGGTGATGGCGATGCCGCCGTGCAGCTGGATCGTCTCGGCGGCCACGTGCGTGAACGTCTCGGTGCAGTGCTTGCGGGCGACGTAGACGTCCTCGGCGGCCGAGTCGCTGTGCTCGGCCACCGCCTGGGCGGCGGCCAGCGCAGTCGACTCGGCCGACTCCACCAGCACGTACATATCGGCCATCCGGTGCTTGAGTGCCTGGAAACTGCCGATCGGCCTGCCGAACTGCACGCGCGAGGCGGTGTAGGCCACCGTCATCTCCAGGCAGTGCCTGGCCGCGCCGACCTGCTCGGCGGCGAGCGCGGCCCAGGCGATCTCGCGCAGACGGGCGCGCAGGGCCGCCGGGTCGGCCGTGCCGATCCGCGTCGCCGGGGTGTCGGTGAAGGCGATCACGGCCAGCTTGCGGGTCGGATCGAGGGCAGGCGTCGGGGCGACGACGACGCCGGGAGCGTCGGCCGTCGTCTCGAACAGGCCGTCCTCGGTGAGCACGAGCAGCAGGTCGGCCTGGGCGCCGTGCAGCACGTAATGCGCCGCGCCGTTGAGCTTTCCGTCGCTCGCGTCGACACCCGAGGAGTCCCAGCCCGCGGCGTCGGCCCAGCACAGCGCGGCGGTGCGGGAACCGTCGGCCAGGTCCGGCAGCAGCCGGGCGCAGGCCTGCTCGTCGCCCGCGAGCAGGATCGCCTGCACGCCGAGCACGGCGGAACCGAGCATCGGCACCCCGGCCAGGGTCCGGCCCAGTTCGCCCACCACCATCAGCGATTCGACCAGTCCGGCGCCCGCGCCACCCCATTCCTCGGGCACCGCGAGCGCGGCGACGCCGACCTGCTCGCACAGCATGGTCCACAGCTTCGGGTCGTACCCGAGGTCGGTGTCCATGGCCGCGCGCACCGCGGCGGGCGTGGCGTGCTTGGCCAGCAGCGCGCGGACGGAGGTGCGGAATTCGAGTAGTTCATTCGATGACATGGGGTTCCTCGGCAGAGTCGGTGATGGTCACCGCGTCGGTGGGTACGGGGAGTGGCATCCGCTCGCCTCAGACCGCCGCGGGTTCGGCCGCGCGCAGCGCCTCCGCGATGCGGCCGCGGTGGAAATCGGCGGTGCCCCAGGCGGTGCGCAGCGCCGCCACCTTGGTGATCCACAGCGACAGGTCGCATTCGGCGGTGTAGCCGATCGCGCCGTGCACCTGCAGACCGGCGCGGGAGGCGCGGTGAGCGGCATCGCCGCAGGCCACGAGGGCTGCCGACACGTCGCGCGCGCGATCGTCGGAGTCCAGCGTGAGCGCGGCGCGGTAGAGCAGCGGCTCCGCCAGATCCAGGGCGATCAGGACATCGGCGAGCTGCTGCTTCACGGCCTGGAATTCGCCGATCGCGCGACCGAACTGCTTGCGCTGCTTGGCATAGGTGGTGGTCTGGTCGAGCAGCGCGCGGCCCGCGCCGAGCAGCTGGGCGGCACAGGCGAGGACGCCGAGGTCGAAGGCGTAGCCGATCGCGTCCGCGACGTCGTCGGCCACGGTCTCCTCGGCCTCGACGGCGACCAGCTTGCGAGCCGGGTCGATCGAGGCGAGCGGACCGACCGAGGCGGTGCGGCGGCCGACCGACAGCCGCGCGCCGTCCGCGACCAGCACCAGATCGGCGACATCGGCATCGAGGGTGATGCCGCGGTGCGTGCCGCCGAAGCTGACGGTGCCGAGCAGCGCGCCGCCGGCGAGCGCGGGCAGCCAGCGCCGCGCCGGCTCGGCGTCCGGGAGACGCTGCAGCAGTGCCGGAATCACCGCGGCCGATTCGATCACCGGGCCCGGCGCCGCGGCCCGGCCCAGCTCGACGAGTGCGACGACGAGGTCAACGGGAGTGGCTTCGGCGCCGTCGTACTGCTCGTCGACGATCAGGCCGAAGGCACCCATCTCGGCGACCTGCCGCAGCAGCGCGGTGCCCTTGGCGGGGTCGCCCGCCGCCCAGGCGCGGGTCGCGGCCGGTACCTGCGCGGCGTCGAGGACCTTGCGCAGTTCGGCGGCGAAGTCCAGCTGTTCGGTGGCGAGTGCGAACTTCATCGCGGAACTCCTGTGGTCGAACGGGTGGCTGCCCGGTACGCGACCGGGCGGCGGTGGGTATTCGGCGCGCCCAGCGGCCGGGCGGGCGGACCCGAGGTCGGGCGGTTCATCGCTTGCTCTCCCGCGGCAGGCCCAGGATGCGCTCGGCGATGATGTTGCGCTGGATCTCGTTGGTGCCGGCGTAGATCGGGCCCGACAGCGAGAACAGGTAGCCGTCGGTCCACGTGCCGGTCAGCTCGGCGGCGGGGCCGAGCAGGTCGAGCGCCGTCTGGTGCATGGCGATGTCGAGTTCGGACCAATACACCTTGGTGATCGAGGACTCGGCGCCGAGCTGGCCGCCGTCGGTCAGCCGGGTGACGGTGCCGAAGGTGTGCAGCCGGTAGGCCTCGCTGCCGATCCAGGCGTCCACCACGGCATTGCGCGCGGCGGTGTCGCTGGGTTCGGTCGTCTCGGTCCACAGGTCGATCAGCCGCTGCGCGGTCGCGCTGAACCGGCCGGGGCTGCGCAGCGACAGGCCGCGCTCGTTGCTCGAGGTCGCCATCGCGACCCGCCAGCCCTCGTTCGGGGCGCCGATCACGTCGCGGTCGGGGACGAAGACGTCGTCGAGGAAGATCTCGGCGAAGCCGGGCTCGCCGTCGAGCTGCGGGATCGGGCGAACGCTCACGCCGTCGGCCGAGAGCGGGAACATCACGTAGGTCAGGCCGTGATGACGCTGCGCCTCGGGGTCGCTGCGGAACAGGCCGAAGGCCCAGTCGGCGTAGGTGGCGCGCGAGCTCCAGGTCTTCTGGCCGTTGAGGATCCAGCCGCCCTCGGTGCGGCGCGCGGTCGAGCGCAGGCTCGCCAGGTCGCTGCCCGATTCGGGCTCGGACCAGGCCTGGGCCCAGATGTCGTCACCGCGCGCCATCCGCGGCAGGATCCGGGCCAGCTGCTCGGCGGTACCGTGCTCGAACAGGGTCGGGGCGAGCAGGAAGATGCCGTTCTGGGCGACGCGCCCCGGCGCACCCGCCGCGTAGTACTCCTGCTCGAACAGCACCCACTCGAGGATGGAGGCGTCGCGGCCGCCGTACTCGGTGGGCCACGACACCGCCGAGAGGCGGGCCTCGGCCAGCGTGGCCTCCCAGGCGCGATGGGCTTCGAAGCCCGCCGCGGTGTCCATGGACGGCAGCGGTTCGCTGGGGACGTTGGCGGCGAGGAACTCGCGCACCTCCAGCTGGAACTCCCGGACTGCCGGGTCGATCTCGAGGTCCACTTACTTCGTCCCGTTCTGTTCGGTCGCGGCGCCCTTCATCGAGCGGGCGGTCATCCCGCCGAGCGAATCGGCGCCGACTTCGGCGTTGTGCGCGTGTGCGAAATGGTGCAGCCCGAAGACCGAGTCCATGCCGGAGCGCATGCCCATCAGGTCTTCGGCCTGGTTGACGGCCTTCTTGGTGAGCGCGAGCCCGAACTGCGGCATGGCGGAGATCTTCTCGGCCAGCGCCATCACCTCGGATTCGAGGTCCGCGCGCGGCACGACCCGGTTGACCATGCCCCACTCCTTGGCCTGGGCGGCGTCGAACCGGTCACCGGTGAAGAGGAACTCCTTGGCCGCGCGCGGACCCATCACCCACGGATGCGCGAAGTACTCCACACCCGGAATGCCCATGCGGACAACGGGATCGGAGAAGAAGGCGTCCTCGGAGCAGACGATCAGGTCGCACACCCAGGCCAGCATCAGCCCGCCCGCGATGCAGGCGCCCTGCACCATCGCGACGGTCGGCTTGGGGATCTCGCGCCAGCGCCGGCACATGCCCAGGTACACCTCGGACTCGCGGGCGAAGCGCTGATCGCCGCCCGCGCGGTCGAGATGGTCCCACCACAGCGCGGCCTTGTTCTCGTAGTGCACGTCGTGGTCGCGGCCCGGGGTGCCGATGTCGTGGCCCGCGCTGAAGTGTTTCCCGTTGCCCGCCAGCACGATCACCTTGACCTCGGGGTCCTCGACGGCCCGCACGAACGCGGCGTCGAGGGCGTAGGTCATCTTCGAGTTCTGCGCGTTGCGGAACTCGGGCCGGTTCATGGTGACGACGGCGACCGATCCACGCACCTCATAGGTGACGACCTCGGCGTCGGTTTCGGGACTCACGACTTCTCCTCACGTAGCTCACGCTTGAGCACCTTGCCCGCCGCGCTGTAGGGCAGCTGGTCGCGGAACTCCACGAGCCGGGGCACTTTGAAATTGGCCAGGGTGGACGCGGCGAAGGCGATCACCTCGTCCGCGGTCAGCGTCGAGCCGGCCTTGCGGACGACGACGGCCTTGCCGACCTCGCCCATCCGCTCGTCCGGCACCCCGATGACCGCCGATTCGGCGACACCGTCGAGCCGGGCCAGGGTCTGCTCGATCTCGGCGGGATACACGTTGAACCCGCCGGTGATGTACATGTCCTTGAGCCGGTCGGTGATCTTCAGGTAGCCGCGCTCGTCGACGACGCCGATGTCGCCGGTGTGCAGCCAGCCGTCGGCGTCGATGGCCTCGGCGGTGGCCTCGGGGTCGTCGAGGTAGCCGAGCATCACGTTGGGGCCGCGCAGCAGCACCTCACCGGCCTCGGACAGGCGCAGCTCGAAGTCGGCGATCGGGCCACCGCAGGTGTTGGCGATGGTGGCCGCGTCGTCCTCGGGTCGGCACATCGTGCCGAAACCGGCCGACTCGGACAGCCCGTAGGCGGTGATGACCACCTCGAAGTCGAGGTCCTCGCGCATCCGCTCGATCAGCACCACCGGCACCGTCGCCGCGCCGGTGACCGCCACCCGCAGCGAGGACAGATCGCGCTCGCCGCGCTGGGGATGCTCGAGGATGGTCTGGTAGATCGTCGGCGGGCCGGTCAGCACGGTGATCCGCTCGGACTCGATCAGCGCGAGCGCGGCGGGCACGTCGAAGGTGGCCTGCGGCACGATCGTGGCCCCGGTGACCAGGCACGCGAGGATGCCCGCCTTGTAGCCGAAGTTGTGGAAGAACGGCGGGATCATCAGGTAGCGGTCGCCGGTGCGCAGCGTCGAGCACTCGACCCAGCCGCGCACCACGCCCAGTGCCTGCCGATGCGCGACGAGCGTGCCCTTGCTGCGACCGGTGGTTCCGGAGGTGAACAGGATGTCGGAGATGTCGTCGGGGGAGACGGCGTCGGCCCGCTCCTCGCCCGCCTCGGCGGACACGGTCTCGGCCAGTTCCAGCAGCGCCGGCCAGCTCAGCGACGCGTCGTCGGTGGCGGACTCGCCCTCGACCGGGATCACCACGACGGTGCCGATCTCGAGGTCCGGGGCGGCCGCGCGCAGTTCGGCGGCGCGATCGCGGCCGAGGAACGGCCCGGCGACGAACAGCGCCTTCGCGTTCACCCGGACCAGCACGTCGGCCGCCTCGGCGGCGACATAGCGGGTGTTGAGCGGCACCAGCGCGGCGCCGACGGAGTGCGCGGCCAGCGCCGCGACCACCCAGTGGTGGGTATTGGGCGCCCACATCGCGACCCGGTCGCCGCGGTCGATACCGCGGGCGATCAGGGCGCGGGCGGCGATCCGGACCTGGTCGAGCAGGTCGGACCAGGTCAGGCGGGTCGCGCCGTCGATCAGGGCCGGCTCGTGCGGATGCGCCGCGGCGACGTCTCGCAGTGCCTGCGGGGTGGTCTGTGCAGGGGTTGTCACGGGGTCCTCACCAATCGGCTAACAAAGCAAGTGCTTGGTAGGTTATCCTACCGACGTGGGCGTGATCCAGACCTCAGATTCCGATACCGCGACCTCCGACGCGGAGTTTTGCGCGGAAATACGCGACTGGCTGGCCGAAAACCTGGCCGGAGAGTTCCGTGACCTGCGCGGCACCGGCGGGCCGGGGCGCGAGCACGAGTTCTTCGAAGAGCGGCTGGCCTGGGACCGGCACCTCGCCGCGGCGGGCTGGACCTGCCTCGGCTGGCCGGTCGAATGGGGCGGCCGCGGTGCCAGCGTGCGCCAGCAGGTCATCTTCCACGAGGAGTACGCGAAGGCCGACGCGCCCGCGCGGGTCTCGCACGTGGGCGAGGAACTGCTCGGCCCGACGCTGCTGGCCTTCGGTACCGAGGAACAGAAGAAGCGGTTCCTGCCGGGCGTGCGCTCGGTCGGCGAGCTGTGGTGTCAGGGCTACTCCGAACCGGGCGCCGGCTCCGACCTGGCCGCGGTGAGCACCACCGCGCGCCTGGACGGCGACCGGTGGGTGATCAACGGCCAGAAGATCTGGACCTCGCTCGCGCACGTCGCCGACTGGTGCTTCGTCATCGCGCGCACCGAGAAGGGGTCGAGCAGGCACAAGGGCCTGTCCTATCTGCTGGTGCCGATGAATCAGCCGGGCATCGAGGTGCGCCCGATCGAACAGCTCACCGGCACCTCCGAATTCAACGAGGTGTTCTTCGACGACGCCGTCACCGAGGCCGACCTGGTCGTCGGCGAACCGGGCGACGGCTGGCGCATCGCCATGGGCACGCTGACCTTCGAGCGCGGCATCTCCACGCTCGGTCAGCAGATCCGCTTCGCCCGCGAACTCGCCGACATCGAGGCCCTGGCCCGGCGGACCGGCGCGGCCGACGACCCGCTGATCGCCGAGCGCATCGACAACGCCTGGGTCGGCCTGCGGGTCCTGCGCGCGCACGCGCTGCGCACCATGAGCGAGGACGTCGACGACGCCGGTGGCGCGTCGGTCTCGAAGCTGTTGTGGGGCAACTGGCATCGCGGACTCGGCGAACTCGCCATGGCGGTGCAGGGCGCCGCCGGGCTGGTCCTCGGTCCCGACGACATGACCGCATGGCAGCGGCTGTACCTGTTCAGCCGCGCCGACACGATCTATGGAGGTTCGAACGAAGTGCAGCGCAACATCATCGCCGAGCGTGTGCTCGGCCTGCCGCGGGAGGCCCGCCCGTGACCGGTCCGCTCTCCGTCCCGCCGCCGTCCATCCCCGGCCACGGCCTGCTGACCGGCCGTAAGGCCGTCATCACCGCCGCGGCGGGTACCGGCATCGGCTCCGCCACCGCGCGCAGGCTCCTGGAGGAGGGCGCTGACGTCGTCGTCTCCGACTGGCACGAGCGCAGGCTCACCGAGACCGCCGAGCTGCTCGCCAAGGAGTTCCCCGAGCGCAAGGTCGGCGCCGTGGTGTGCGATGTCCGCGACACCGCGCAGGTGAACCAGCTGCTCACCGACGCCGCCGCCGAACTCGGCCGGATCGACGTCATGGTCAACAACGCGGGCCTCGGCGGTGAGACGCCGGTCGTCGACATGACCGACGAGCAGTGGGACCAGGTCCTCGACATCACCCTGACCGGCACCTTCCGCTGCACCCGCGCCGCGCTCGGGTACTTCCGCTCGGCGGGCCACGGTGGCGTGATCGTCAACAACGCCAGCGTGCTCGGCTGGCGCGCGCAGCACGGTCAGGCGCACTACGCTGCCGCCAAGGCCGGCGTGATGGCGCTGACCAGGTGCAGTGCGGTGGAGGCCGCCGAGTTCGGGGTGCGGATCAACGCCGTCGCGCCGAGCATCGCGCGGCATCCGTTCCTGGACAAGGTCAGTTCGACCGAGCTGCTCGACGCCCTGAGCGAGCGGGAGGCCTTCGGCCGCGCCGCCGAGCCGTGGGAGGTCGCCGCGACGATCGCCATGCTGGCCAGCGACTACACCTCGTACCTGACCGGCGAGGTGGTCTCGGTGAGCAGTCAGCGCGCATGATGGGCGGCCCCCGAGCGCGGAGTTTCCGGAAACCAAGCAAATGCTTGGTTGTAGGATGACGTTGTGACCGCATCCGACACCGTGAAACGTTCTCGCCGCACCGAGCTCCTCGACCTCGCCGCGAACCTGTTCGCCGAGCGTGGACTGCGCGCCACCACGGTGCGGGACATCGCCGACTCGGCGGGCATCCTCTCCGGCAGCCTCTACCACCATTTCGACTCCAAGGAGTCGATGGTCGACGAGATCCTGCGCGGCTTCCTCGACGACCTGTTCGGCCGCTACCGCGAGATCGCGGCCGCCGGACTGAGCTCGCGAGAGACCCTGGAAGCCTTGGTGATCGCCTCCTACGAGGCCTTCGACCGGCACCACGCCGCGGTCGCCATCTACCAGGCCGAGGCCAAGAACCTGCGCGATGTGGAGCGTTTCGCCTACATCCGCGACTTCAACACCGAGTTCCGCGACCTGTGGCACCGGGTGCTCACCGCCGGCGTCGCCGACGGCAGCTTCCGGCCCGAACTCGACGTCGAACTGGCGTTCCGCTTCCTGCGCGACACCGTGTGGGTCGCGGTGCGCTGGTACACCCCCGGTGGCCCGATCACCGTGCAAAGCCTTGCTCAGCAATATCTCACCATCGTGCTCGACGGGCTGACCGTGCCCGGGAGCACCGCGAAATAGGAGTTCCATCATGACCGCATCCGCCGAGCGCCGCCCCTATACCCCGCTGCGGGAGGCCTATGTGATCGATGCGGTGCGTACCGCGGTCGGCAAGCGCGGTGGCGCGCTGGCCGAGGTGCACTCCGCCGATCTCGGCGCGGCCGCGCTGCGTGGTCTCGTCGAGCGCACCGGCATCGACCCGGCGATCGTCGACGACGTCATCGTCGGCTGCGTCGACAACCTCGGCCCGCAGGCGGGCAACATCGGCCGCACCATGTGGCTGGTCGCGGGGTACCCCGAAGAGGTGCCCGGCGTCACCGTCGACCGGCAGTGCGGTTCCAGCCAGCAGGCGATCAACTTCGGCGCGCAGGCCATCATGAGCGGCACCGCCGAGGTCATCGTGGCGGGCGGCGTGCAGAACATGAGCGCCATCCCGATCGGCGCCGCCATGCTCGCGGGCAAGCCGTACGGCTTCGAGTCCTCGTTCATCGGCGCGAAGGGCTGGGATTCGCGCTACGGCACCGGCGAGGTCTCCCAGTTCAAGGGCGCCGAGATGATCGCCGAGAAGTGGGGCATCACCCGCGAGGACATGGAGCGCTGGGCGCTGCAGAGCCACGAGCGCGCCAAGGCCGCCATCGCCGCGGGTCGCTTCGACAACGAGATCGTGCCGGTCGGCGACTTCACCGTCGACCAGGGTCCGCGCGAGACCAGCCTGGAGAAGATGGCGAGTCTGCAGCCGCTGTCGGAGGGCAGCCCGCTCACCGCGGCGGTCGCCAGCCAGATCTCCGACGGCGCCAGCGCCACCCTGCTCGCCTCGGAGTGGGCGGTCAAGGAATACGGCCTCACCCCGCGCGCCCGCATCCATCACGTCAGCGCGCGCGGCGCCGACCCGATCTTCATGCTCAGCGCCCCGATTCCGGCCACCCAGTGGGCGCTGGAGAAGACGGGCCTGACCATCGACGACATCGATGTCATCGAGATCAACGAGGCCTTCGCGCCCGTGGTGCTGGCCTGGATCAAGGAGATCGGCGCCGATCCGGCGAAGGTGAACGTCAACGGCGGCGCCATCGCCCTCGGACACCCGCTCGGCGCGACCGGCGCCAAGCTGTTCGCCACCCTGCTCAACGAACTGGAGCGGGTGAACGGCCGCTACGGTCTGCTCACCATCTGCGAGGGCGGCGGCACGGCGAACGTGACGATCATCGAGCGGCTCGACGCGGACAAGTAGTCCGGACGAGTTCTGGTGGTCCTCGGCGGATTTCCGCCGGGGACCACACGTCGTTCACCACCAATAGGTCACCACATCCCATCGCTGGAGCGTGCCCGGGAAATCGCAGTGCGCCCAGGATTGCTGGCCGTCCCACGCCATGTTGCCGCGGCGTTCGTAGGTGGCCCAGCTGCTGCCGAACCAGCCCCACCACTGCCTGCATTCGATCCGCACCTGATGCCGGATCGGCCAATAACACTGCGAGTACGCCGAGGTGTTGTTGACCGGATAGGCCGAGCATCCCGACGGACCCCATTGCGCCTGGACCGGCGCCGCGCCCATCGCCACCCCCGCGCCGAGCAGCGTTGCCGCCGACGCGCTCACCATCAATTTCTTGCCGAACGTTCTCATCTCCTACCTCCCACCAAGCGTGGGGGCACGATGCCCCGACCTGTGGCAGGGCCTCCGCGCGTCTAGATCTCCGGTGATGACGCGTCCGCGAAACCACCCTTACGTGACTTACATCACATTCCTGCCGGTTGGTGTTACCCCTGATCGCCGCCCGGCGGGTGTCGTACCCCCGGCTTACGATGAACGGGTGAAGGTGCTCGGCGCGTGCCCGCTCGACTGCCCCGACGCGTGCTCGTGGGTGGTGACCGTCGAAGACGGCGAGGCCACCGGGCTGCGGGGGAACAAGGACCATCCGGTGACCCGTGGCGCGTTGTGCGTCAAGGTCAATCGCTATCTCGAGCAGGTCGGCTCGCCCGACCGGCTGCGCTATCCGCTGCGCCGGGTCGGGCCCAAGGGCTCGGGCCGCTTCGAGCGGATCAGCTGGGACGACGCGCTCGACGAGATCGCCACCCGGCTCACCGGCATCGTCGAGGAGTTCGGCGGCGAGGCGATCTGGCCGTTCCACGGCACCGGCAGCCTGGGCTACCTGCAGGGACTCGAGGGTTATCCCGGTCGCCGGATGTTCAACGTCCTCGGTGCCTCGCATCACGCCGCGACGATCTGCTCCGTCGCAGGCGGCACCGGCCTGCGCTACACCCTCGGCACCTCCGGCGGCATGGATCCCGAGGACTTCGCCAAGTCGGAGCTGATCCTGCTGTGGGGCACCAACCCGCTCACCTCCGGTCACCATCTGTGGAAGTTCGTGCAGGACAGCGGCGCCTACCTGGTCTCGATCGATCCCGTGCGCACCAAGACCTCGGAGCGCTGCGACGAGCACATCGCCCCGCTGCCCGGCACCGATGCGGCGCTCGCGCTCGGGCTGCTGCACGTCATCGTCTCGCTCGGCGCGCAGGACGACCGGTTCATCGCCGAGCACACCGAGGGCTGGCCCGAATTCCGCGAGCGGGTCATGGAATTCACCCCGGAGCGCACCGCGGCGATCACCGGCGTGCCGCGGGAGCGGATCGTCGCGCTCGGCGAGCGGATCGCCCGCACCCGGCCGACCGCCATCCGCGCGTCCCAGGGCATGCAGCGGCACGCGGGCGGCGGCATGGCGCTGCGGGTGCTGGCCTGCCTGCCCGGTGTCACCGGCGACTGGGCGATTCCCGGTGGGGGACTGCACTATTCGACCAGCGGTCATTTCCGGCTCGACGACGCGGCGCTGGTCCGCGACGATCTGCTGCCGCGTCCGGTGCGCACCCTGTCGATGACCCGGCTCGGCGAGGCCCTGCTCGAGACCGAGGACCCGCCGGTCAAGGCGCTGTTCGTGATCGGCGCGAATCCGGTCGGCTCCAATCCCGATCAGCGCCGGGTGATCGAAGGGCTCTCCCGCGAGGACCTGTTCACGGTCGTGCTCGAACATTTCGGCACCGACACCGTCGATTACGCCGACATCGTGCTGCCCGCCACCATGCAGCCCGAGCACCTCGACGTGATCGCCGGTTACGGCCACCTCTACCTGGTCTGGAACGAGCCCGCCGTCGAGCCGCCGGGCGAATGCCTGTCCACCACCGAGACCTTCCGCAGGCTTTCCCGCCGTCTCGGCCTCACCGAACCGGCGCTCTACGACTCCGACGAGGAACTGGCCAGGCAGCTGCTGAAGGGCCACGACCTCGACCGGCTCAGGGCCGACGGCTTCCTCAAGATCCAGCCCGGCTCGGTCCCGGCGGGGAAGCTGCAATTCGTCTCGGCGCGTGCCGAACTGGCCGGCCACGATCCGCTCCCGGACTACACCCCGCCCGCCGACCCCGGCGAGGGACTGGTGCTGATCTCCGCCGCCTCGCACTACTTCCTGAACACCTCCTTCGGCGGCAATCCCGAATTGCGCCGCCGAGCCGGCGAATCCACCATCACGCTGCACCCCGACGACGCCGCGGCCCGCGGTATCACCGACGGCGAGCCGGTCCTGGTGTCCAACGCGCGCGGGTCGTTCGAGGCGGTGGCCGAGGTCTCGGACCGGGTCCGCCCCGGCGTCGCCGGGACGACGAAGGGCCGCTGGGCCAAGTTCACCAACGGCGCCACCGTCAACGCGACCATCGCCGAACGGGATTCGGACTACGGCGGCGGCGCGGTCTTCCACGACAACCGCGTCGAGGTGCGGCCGCGCTGACGCGGGGTGGTCGGTGCTGGTGATCCGCGACCGAAGGTGCCACGCTGGATCGAACCCGAACGGCGACGAAGGGACGACAGCGATGCATCAGCACCTCGGCCGTGCCGCGATCGTGGCGGCAGCGGCCTGCGGACTACTTCTCGGCACGACGACGGCGGCCTCGGCCGCCACGACGATGGCCCCCACCTACACCCTGGCCACCGGCTGGACCTGCGCAGGGCAGGTCGACGGCACCGCCATTCCCGGCCCCAGCGACTACAGCGGTCCGGGCGAGGCCGCGGTGTATCTGCGCGGCACCTTCTGGAGCGCGACGCCCGGTTCGCACGAGAGCGGCTGCTCGGTCACCGCCACGGTGGACTGGCGCAATCTCGACACCGGTGCGAGCGGTTCGGTCGCGACCGTCGTCGTGGGCGGGCCCGCCGGGCAGACCGGCCCCGCGGTCGGCGTCGTACTGGCCACCGGCCCCGGCCGGATCGAGGCGACCGTGCGCACCACGCCGCTGGCACATCTACCCGCCACCACGCAGTTCACCGTCTTCGCGCTCTGAGCCGAAAAGCGCACCGGACCCGATGCGCACCTCGTGAGTGCGACACCGGGTCCGGTGTTCGATCGCCCCAGGGGACCGACGGTTGGCTCTGGGCCGTCGGTCGGGGCGAGCTCGGGGAGGGAGCCGGGTACGGCTCCGGGTCAGTGGGCTTCGGCGGCGGGCTCGATGGTCAGCGCCGAGACGGCCGCGATCCGGGCGACGGCGTCGGTGACGATGCCGTCGATCAACTCGGCCACGGTCGGCAGGCTGTCGATGATGCCGGTGACCTGGCCCGCGGGCAGCACGCCCGCGTCGGTACGGCCCTCGACCAAGCCTGCCTTGGTCAGCATCGCCGAGTTCGCCGCCATCACGACCTGGGACCAGCTCAGGTCCTTGGTCTTGCGCATGGCGAGGCCGTCGCGCATCAGCGTCGACCACTTCATGCCGGTCATGGACTTGAACTTGGCCGCGTTGCCGACCGCGGCGGACAGTCCGCGCCAGCCGCCGGAGTGTTCCAGCTTCTCGACCAGTTCGGTGTTCAGCATCCGGTGCGGCATGCCGTCGACCTTCACCGAAACCACCGTGTCCTGCAGGCCGCGCGCCAGGTACTCCTGCTTCACGGCCTCGGGGACGGTGCTCTCCTGGGTGAGCAGGAAGCGGGTGCCCATCGCGACACCGGCCGCGCCGTAGGACAGCGCGGCGGCCAGGCCGCGACCGTCGAAGAAGCCGCCGGCCGCGACCACCGGGATGTCGACGGCGTCGAGCACCGACGGCAGCAGCAGCGTGGTGGCGACCGGGCCGGTGTGCCCGCCGCCCTCGCCGCCCTGCACGATCACCGCGTCGGCGCCCCAGGAGGCCACCTTCACCGCGTGCTTGGCGGCACCGATCGACGGCACCACCACGACACCGGCGTCCTTGAGCTTGGCGATCAGGTCCTTCTTGGGCGCGAGCGCGAAGGAGGCGACCTTGACCCGCTCGCGGATGAGCAGGTCGATGCGCTCGGTGGCGTCGGTCGCGTCGGCGCGGATGTTCACGCCGAACGGCTTGTCGGTCAGCGACTTGGTCTTGGCGATCGCCGCCTCGAGCTCCTCGTAGGTCATCGTGGCCGAGGCCAGGATGCCCAGGCCGCCCGCGTTGGCGGTGGCCGCGACCAGGCGCGGACCGGCGACCCAGCCCATCCCGGTCTGCACGACCGGATGCTCGATGCCGACCAGCTCGGTCAGCGGAGTTCGCAACCGCGCGCTCACATTGTCTCCGCTCGGCGTGCTCGGGCGGGCCGCGTGGTCACGCTCCGTTGCCGCCTCCGGCCGCTGACCGCTCACGCCGCCACCTCCTTCTCCCGGAAACCCTTGGGGTCGAGCACGGTACGGATGATCCGCAGCTCTTCCTCGGAGGGCAGCCTGGTCTCGTCCGCGGTGCCCAGCTCGGCGATCTCGAAGGAGGTGTTCTCGGCGACCTCGTCGGCGCTCACGCCCGGGTGCAGCGACAGCGCGCGCAGGGTGTGGTCGGGACCGTTGAAGTCGAACACGCCCAGGTTGGTCACCACGCGGTGCAGGTGATGGAAGCGATAGGCGGGGTTCTCGGGATCGATACGGTCGTAGCCGATGCCGGAGATGATGTCGACCTGGTCGACGAACACCCGCTTGTTGTGCCGGGGCACGAAGTAGCTGGTGGCGTGGTTGATGGTGTTGCCCGGCGCGCCGCGCACCCCGAACATCTGCCGGGTCGGCTGCTGCAGCGGACCGAAGGCCGACAGGTTCTGGTTGCCGAACCGGTCGATCTGGTTGGCGCCCATCACCACGTGCCGACGGCCGGAGGCCACCACGTCGAACACCTTGGAGAACGGAATCCAGCCCTCGACGGGGGCTTTCGCGCCGATCGCCGGAACCTCGGCGAAGAACAGCGCCTCGCCGTCGGACAGCAACAGATCGGGCTCGAAGGTGAGCCGGGCCAGTCGCGCGCCGATGGTGGTGACCGTCGACATCGGGCTCGCCATGATCTCACCGGCCCCGCGGAAGATCTCCGCGGCGGCGACGACGCAGACCTCAGCACGAGTAATGGGCCCGCCCGTCTCCAGGCCGCCACCCTTCACGGAATCGCCTAGCGATGCTGAACTCATTTCTGCTCCTCGGCGAAAGCGTGGACGGCGGCTTGGTATTCGGCTTCGGAGACATCCAGGTAGCGAGCCTTGAACTCGGCCCACGACTCGGGCGTCTGCGCGGCGGCCACGTAGTGCTTCTGGAACTTCTCGTCGCGGCCGTAGCTGCCGGAGAAGGTGAAGTGCGCGCCACCGGGCGACTCGACGACGCCGTCGACCAGCATGCGGTTGAGGATGATCGACTGCTGCGGAACGGCTTTCACCAGTTCCTCGGTCTCGACCAGGCGATCCACCGAGACGTAGCGCCGCTCGGCGGCCAGGCAGTACAGGTCGTCGAAGTACGGGTCGACGCCGGTGTAGGCGGCATTGCCGTGCTTGTCGGCCAGGTCCAGGTGCACGAAGGAGGCGTCGAGGTTCAGCGCGGGCATCGCGACCAGCGTCTCGGTCCGTCCGTCGGCGGCCGGGTACGGCGACTGGATCGTCTTCAGCTCGCCCTCCCAGAAGTCCAGCACCGAGGACCCCAGTCCGGCCCGGATCGGCAGGAACGGCAGCCGGGCCGCCGCGGCCTGCAGACCGCACTTGACCATGCCCTCGTCCATCTCGCGCACGGTGATCGCGCCCTCGGTGCGCGCCTTGGCGAACCACGGATCGTAGAAGGGCGCCGAATCCAGCGAGACGAAGCCGTAGTACGCCTTGCGCACCTTGCCCGCCGAGCACAGCAGGCCCAGGTCGGGGCCGCCGTAGGTGACCACGGTCAGGTCGGTGACGTCCGAGCGCAGCAGCGCGCGCACCAGCGCCATCGGCTTGCGCCGGGAGCCCCAGCCGCCGATGCCGATGGTCATGCCGCTGCGCAGCTCGCCGACGACCTCGTCGAGCGTCATTCTCTTGTCGCGCATGGCGTCTACTTCTCCTTCTTCTGCGCGGCGAGATCGTCGTCGAAACGCGCCCGGATCTCATCGGCGACACCGGCGAGGTTGAGCTCCATGGTGAAGCCCTGCTCGTAGCGGTAGGAGCGGTGGACGTCCTGCACGTCGATGCCGTTGAGCGCGCGCTTGGCGGCCCGGATCACGCGGCCGTCCTTGTTCGCGATGTTCTTGGCGACCTCCATGGCCGCGGCGTCGAGTTCGGCGCGCGGCACCACCTGGTACACCGAGCCGAAGTGGTGCAGCTGCTGGGCGGTGAGCTTGCCCGCGGTGTAGAACATGGTCCGCATCAGGTGCTGGGGGACCAGCCGGGCCAGGTGGGTGGCCGCGCCGAGCGCGCCCCGGTCCACCTCGGGCAGGCCGAAGGTGGCGTCGTCGGAGGCGATGATGACGTCGGAGTTGCCGACCAGGCCGATGCCGCCGCCCAGGCAGAAGCCGTTGACGGCGGTCACCACGGGCACCTCGCAGTCGTAGACGGCCGCGAAGGCGTCGAAGCACCCGTGGTTCGCGCGGATCAGCGCGGTGTGGCCGGTGTCGGCGTTCATCTCCTTGATGTCGACGCCGGCGTTGAAGCCGCGCCCCTCGGCCCGCAGCACGACCACCCGGGTCTCCGGATTACGGCCTGCCGCCCGGACCGCGTCGGCCAGGGCGAACCAACCGTCGGACGGTAGTGCGTTGACCGGCGGGTAGTCGACTGTGACGACTTCGACGCCCTCGGTTTCGGTGTGACGGTTTATCCCCATCGCAAGTCCCATCGTGCGCGCCCCGGCGAACCCGAGACAAAGCAAGCAATTGCTTGGTAGGTTAGCACGGTGGCTGTAGAAATCGACCTTTCCGAGCAGATCGTTCTGGTGACCGGTGGCGTCCGCGGTGTCGGCGCCGGTATCAGCCGGGCCTTCCTCGCCGCGGGCGCGACCGTGCTGACCTGCGCGCGCAGGCCCGCCGACGAGCCGATCACGGTGGGCGAGCGTGGCACGGAGCACTTCTCCTGCGATGTGCGCGATCCCGACGCCGTCGCCGCGCTGTTCGAGCAGATCCTCGATCGGCACGGCCGGGTCGACCATGTGGTGAACAACGCGGGCGGTGCGCCGTTCGCCATGGCCGACGCCGCGAGCCCGCGGTTCCATCAGAAGATCATCGAGCTGAATCTGCTCGCGCCCCTGCTGATCTCCCAGCACGCCAACGCGGCGATGCAGAAGCAGGACGCGGGCGGCTCGATCGTGATGATCACCAGCGTCAGCGGGCACCGCCCGTCGCCGGGCACGGCCGCCTATGGCGCGGCCAAGGCGGGTCTGGACAACCTGGCGTCCTCGCTGGCCGTGGAATGGGCGCCCAAGGTCCGGCTGAACTCGGTGGTCGTCGGCCCGGTGGAGACCGAACTCAGTCACCTCCACTACGGCGATGCCGACGGGGTGGCCGCCGTCGGCCGGACCGTCCCGCTGGGCAGGCTGGCCAGCCCCGCCGACGTGGGCAGCGCCGCGATCTTCCTGGCCTCCCCGCTGGCCGCGCACATCAGCGGCGCCACCCTGCTCGTCCACGGCGGCGGCGAACGCCCGGCCTTCCTGGACGCCGCCAACGCCAACCACTAGACCCGACCACCTCGGTTTCGGCCGCCTCGCATCCGAGGGGCGGGACGGAACGCCGAAGGCGCAGTGTCGCCCCTCGGATGCGAGGTCACGAGGCCGAAACCCGCGGCGCCAGCCGCCAGAGAAACAGGAGCTTTCCTATGGACGACCAGCAGCAGATCTGCGCGGGCCGCACCGTCATCGTCACCGGCGCAGGCCGCGGGATCGGCCGCGCGCACGCGCTGGCCTTCGCCGCGGCGGGCGCGCGCGTGGTGGTCAACGACGTCGGCACCGCGCTCGACGGCGCCGCGACCACCGAGACCCCGGCTCAGCAGGTCGTCGACGAGATCGTCGCCGCCGGTGGCGAGGCCGTGGCCAACTACGACGACGTCGCCGACTGGGCGGGTGCCCGCAACCTGATCCGGCAGGCCGTGGACACCTTCGGCGGGCTCGACGTGCTGGTCAACAACGCCGGTTTCGTGCGCGACCGGATGTTGGTCAACCTGGGCGAGGACGAATGGGACGCGGTGGTCCGCGTGCACCTCAAGGGCCACTTCGCCACCATGCGGCACGCGGCCGAGTACTGGCGCGGTGAGTCCAAGGCCGGTCGTCCGGTGGACGCCCGCGTCATCAACACCAGCTCCGGCGCCGGTCTGCAGGGCAGCGTCGGGCAGGGCAACTACGGCGCGGCCAAGGCCGGTATCGCCGGTCTCACCCTCACCGCCGCGGCCGAGTTCGGCCGCTACGGCGTGACCGTGAACGCCATCGCGCCCGCGGCCCGCACCCGGATGACCGAGACCGTCTTCGCCGACACCATGGCCGCCCCCGATTCGGGCTTCGACGCCATGGCGCCGGAGAACATCTCCCCGCTCGTCGTGTGGCTCGGCAGCACCGAGTCGGCCGGGGTGACCGGCCGGATGTTCGAGGTCGAGGGCGGCAAGGTGGCACTCGCGCAGGGCTGGCGCCACGGTGCCCCGGTCGACCGCGGCGCCCGCTGGAACCCCGCGGAACTGGGTCCGGTGGTGGCCGAACTGATCGAGAAGAGCACTCCGCCGGAGCCGGTGTACGGCGCATAGCAAACTCCATGAGCGCAGGCCGGGGAAACCTCCCCGGCCTGCGCTTATGGCATGTCACACACGTTCAGGGGGCTGGACGACTCTTGCTCTCTTCTGCGTGGAAGCAGGGGTGGGTTTACTATGGGCTACTGTTCGTCGATCCCGGAATGTGTCGCGACCGGGGGTAATGCTGCGCTGAAATACTAAGGGGATGACAAGCGCATGGCCGTTGGTCGCATCTTGCGCGTACTTGCCGCTGCGAGTGTGCTGGCCGGTTCTGCTCTACTGGGGCCGGCGGTCGCCGTCGCCGCACCGGAAAAGCCACCGACTCCCGCCGCTCAGGCGCCCGGGAGCGGCAGCAGTGGCCAGGGCAACGGTGACAGCGGTCAGAACAACGGCGGTCAGCACACCGGCAACGGCAAGCCCGCCGAACTGCGGCTCCCCAGCGGTTCCGGCGGCGGCGAGCAAGGCAACAGCGGCCAGAGCGACACCGGCGCCGATCCCGCCGGCCCGGCCGATCCACCGCACCCCGCGGGTGCGG
>Ga0247823_10001364_pt1 | contig 20340 bp, 21 predicted proteins | sample 13C_PalmiticAcid_2_FD_192426 | JGI IMG/M metagenome (GOLD analysis project Ga0247823, IMG submission 192426) | Soil microbial communities from agricultural site in Penn Yan, New York, United States - 13C_PalmiticAcid_Day30 | ecosystem: Environmental > Terrestrial > Soil > Agricultural land... | reverse complement strand
ATCCTGCTGTTCGTGATCCTGCCGATCATCGTCGGGGCGGCCGGCGGCAAGAAGTATCGCCGCGGCCGCGGGCCGGTGGTGATCTGGGGCCCTGGCTGGGGCGGCGACGGCGGCGGTTCGTCCTGGGGCGGCGGCGGTGGCTCCTCCTGGGGCGGTGGAGGCGGTTTCTCGGGCGGCGGCGGGTCGTTCGGCGGCGGCGGCGCATCGGGGGGCTGGTGATGACAAGGCGTTTCACGGGCGAAGAACACGGCCAGGTGAGCACGGCGGTCGCCGAGGCCGAACGCAACACCGACGGCGAAATCGTCACCATCGTCACCGACTGGTCCGACCATTATCACGACGTCTCGCTCTACTACGCCGTGGCTGTGATGCTTGCCGCGCTCGGGCTGTTCGCGGCCTTTCCCGGCCTGCTCGACGCCAAGCTAGCGTTGCTCACCGGCGGTTGGGGTGAGACGGAACGGCACCTCCAGCTCGCATTGCTGGTGGTGGTACAGGCGGTGTTGTTCCTTGCCGTCCGCTTTGGGTTCGAGGCATTGCCGTTTCGCGGGCTATTGATCCCGTCAGCGGTGCGCGGGCGGCGGGTGCGGCGGCGCGCGGTGCAATTCTTCAAGGCGAGCGCGGAAAAGCGTACTGCGGCGCGCGTCGGCGTGCTGCTCTATTTGAGCCTTGCCGAGCATCGCGCCGAGATCGTCGCGGACGAGGCGATCGTCGGCAAGGTCGATGACGCGGTGTGGGGCGAGGCGATGGTCGCGCTGATCGACCGCATCCGCGCGGGCGATCCCGCGGCCGGAATGGCGGACGCGGTGGCGAAGATCGGCACGGTGCTGGCCCAGCATTTCCCCAAGACCGAAGCCGACGTGAACGAACTTCCGGATCGGCTGATCGAGCTGTGACGGCGGACTCTGACGCGCCGGTCGAGACCGTCTGGCAGGGCAAGTTCATCACTGCGAAGAAGCAAGGCCGTTGGGAATATGTGTCGCGTGCCCGCGGGATCCGCGCTGCGGTGATCGTCGCTATGGACGATGATGACCATCTTCTGCTCGTCGAACAGTATCGCGTGCCGCTCGGCCGCGCTTGTCTGGAGCTGCCCGCGGGACTGGTCGGCGATGAGACCGACGAAGAGCCCGCGGAAACCGCCGCGGCGCGCGAGCTTGAGGAGGAGACCGGCTATCGCCCGGGCCGGATCGAATCGCTCGGCGAGTATTTCTCCTCGCCCGGCATGGTCAGCGAGAGCTTTACGTTGGTCCGCGCGCTTGATCTGGTTCGCGTGGGCGAAGGCGGCGGCGTGGAGGGTGAAGGCATCACCGTTCACCGGGTGAAGCTTGCCGAACTGCCCGCATTCGTCGCCGATTGCCGGTCACGCGGCATGGCAATCGACGTCAAACTGCTGCTCGTCCTTGGTCAGTCGCTGCTGGCGTAGAGCCGCTCGAAGCTGAGCCGATCCCAATACCCGCGCTGGTGCCGGATGCGGCCATCGACGATGTGAAAGAAGCCGCAACCGCGGAATCCCTTGGGATCGCGCCATTCCATCGCCGCCCATTCGCCATCGGCCATGCGGTTGACGGGGATACAGACCATCTCGGCTGCGGCGAACTCGGCCGTGAACATCGCATGGATCGCGGTGCGGCCCTCAATCGGTGCGTTGGCGACCTGATGGTTCACCGCGTCGTCATGATAGAGCGCGGCGAGCGCATCGGCGTCGGCCGCGTTGAACGCCTCGATCCAGCGGTCGAGGAGTTCAGCGGGATTCACCGGAAATTGTCGGCGTAAGCCTGAAGCTTGAGCTTGCGCGCGGGTGCCGGCACGACGTGGAACGCGATGCCCTCACGCGCGGCGTAATCCTGCGCCGCTTCCAGCGTCGGGAAGTTGAGGCGCAGCTGATTGCGCGTGTCGCCCGAACCGGCCCAGCCGGTGAGCGGATCGGGGCGCTGCTGCTCGCCGGGGTCGAATTCGAGCACCCAGCGGTCGGTGCGGAAACGGCCCGACTGCATGGCGTTCTTCGGGCGCTGATAGATACGTGCGGTGGACATGGTTCCGCCCTTTATCGCGAACCGCCGCGTCGTGCATCCGCATTTTTCGTGCGCAGCGTCGCGTTCGCGGCGGCGGGATCGTCGGGCCAAGGGTGGCGGGGATAGCGGCCGCGCATTTCCTTGGCGACATCTGCCCAGCTCCCTTTCCAGAAGCCGGGCAGATCGCGCGTCGTCTGGATCGGGCGGCCCGCAGGCGAGGTGAGCGAGAGGGTCAGTGGCGTGCCGTCGCCGAGCATCGGGTGCGTTGCGAGACCAAACAGTGCCTGCACACGCATCTCGACGGTCGGCCCGCCCTCGGCGGCATAGTCGATCTCGTGGCTCGATCCCGCGGGAGTTTCGAACCGCGCGGGGGCGAGCCGGTCGAGCTGTTTCTGCCCGTCCCAGCCGAGGCGGTTCTGCAGCGCCTGCGTCAGCGCCTCCGCCGCGATCGCGTCAAGGCGGCGCTTGCCGGTGAGTGCGGGCGGCAACCAGTCGTCGAGATCGGCAAGCAATGCGGCATCGGCCATCGTTTCGACGCCCGCATAGGCCGCACGGATACGCAACGCGCGGGCGCTGGCGGACCAGGGCAGCAGGTTGAGGCCGTGGACGCGCACACCTTCAAGCAGCGCAGCGGCAACCTCTTCCGGGTCAGCGCCGGTATCGGGGCCGGAGGAGAGTCGGATCGCGCCGAGGCGGCGCTCGCGCGTTGCTTCGACCCGGCCGGTGACACGATCGAAGCGGACGGTGCGGCGCGTCTCGATCCGGTGGCCGAACAGCGCCTCGACGCTCGCAGCATCGATCGGCGCGGCGGAGAGGATGCGCGCGCCCGCGGCCATGCCCTGCGTTTCGGCGACCGCGAGCCATTCGTGGCGGGCGAGTGAGGATGCGGGATCGAGCCGGAAGCCGCGCCCTCCGGCAGAGGCCCAGGTCTCGCCCGAAGCATCACGGCGGCGCGCGATACGGTCCGGGAAGGCGAGCGCGACGCACGCTGCAACCGCTTCTGGTGAGCTGGGCTGGATTGTGCCAGTCGCGTTACCGGACACCAGTTTCGTCCAGCGTTCGGCCAGCTTGCGCCCGGCCTCTGCCCGCTGTCCGCGCTCGGTACGCCAGCGGCGCAGGCGACGCTCAAGATCGGCGTCGGGTCCGCCTAGTCCACGCTCGCCGAGAAGCACGGCGATATCGGCGGCGGTCTTTGCCAGACCCAGCTCCCCCGCCTTTGCCAGCATATGACCAAGGCGCGGCGGGAGGGGGAGGCGCGCGATCGCCTTGCCGTGCACGGTGGGGCGGCCATCGGCATCGATCGCCTCCAGCGCGGCAAGGCGGGTGTGTGCCTCCTGCACTGCGGCCTCGGGCGGCGGGTCGAGCCAGTTGAGGTCGCGCGGATCCCCGACGCCCCATAGCGCGCAATCAAGCGTCAGCGCCGACAAGTCGGCCTCAAGGATCTCGGGCGGGTCGAAGCGGGGGAGGCCGGCGGTCGCCGCGGCTTCCCACAGGCGATAGGCGATGCCCGGCCCCTGCCGCGCGGCGCGGCCGGCACGCTGCGTGACCGCGGCCTGGCTCGCGCGTTCGGTGACGAGCCGGGTCATCCCCGCAGCGCGGTCATAGCGCGGCCGGCGGGCGAGGCCGGAGTCGACCACCACGCGGATGCCGTCGAGTGTCAGCGAGGTTTCGGCGATCGCGGTCGCCAGCACGATTTTCCGGCGCCCCTCCCGGTCCGGGGCGATCGCGGCGCGCTGGGCGGCAGGGTCGAGGTTGCCGTGTAGCTTGTGGAGGATCGTGCCCGGCACATCATCAATACGTTCCGCCGTGCGCTCGATTTCGGCGACGCCGGGGAGGAAGGCGAGGATGCCGCCATCGCTTTCCCGAAGCGCCTGCCGGATCGCAGCGGCAACCGAATCCTCGATTCGCGCCTCGGCGGCACGGCCAAGGTGGCGCAGCTCAAGCGGATGGCTGCGGCCCTCGCTCTCGATCACCGGCGCGTCGCCCATAAGGGATGAGAAGCGCGCGCCGTCGAGCGTCGCCGACATCGCCACCAGCCGGAGGTCCGGGCGCAGCGCCGCCTGCGCATCGAGTGCCAGCGCGAGGCCGAAATCGCTGTCGAGGCTGCGCTCGTGCACCTCGTCGAACAGCACCGCGGAGACGCCGGTCAGTTCGGGATCGGCCTGGATACGGTTGACGAAAATCCCCTCGGTGACGACCGTCACGCGCGTTTGTGCCGAGCGCTTGCTGTCCATCCGCGTGGCGTAGCCATAGGTTTTACCGACGGGCTCATCGGCAAGAACGGCCATCCGTTCGGCGGCGGCGCGTGCGGCGAGGCGGCGGGGGGAAAGCAGCAGGATCTCACCGCCGCACCAATCTTCGCCGAGCAGCGCCGGGGCGACCGCGGTGGTCTTGCCCGCGCCCGGCGGAGCGACCAGCACAGCGTTGCTCCGCATCCGTAATGCGGCGAGCAGTTCGGGCAGCACGGCATGAATGGGAAGGTCGTTCACAACCCCGCCCTACGCAATTCGCCGCATTGCTTGAAGTGCGATGGCACCCAATCGCGTGACGCGCGTTGCGCGGGTTGAAGGAGACGGGACATGGCACGCACGCTTTCGAGCTTCACCATCGCCGCGGACGGCAATGGCGACTATCTGGTCAGCATCGAAGACGAGGATGGCGAGACGATCGAGCTGACCGCGACCTATGAACAGCTCGATATGCTGGGTGAGGCGATCGAGGACGCGCTCGACGAGGATGAGGAGGATACACTCGGCGCCGACGCGGATGAGGATGAACCGGTGGAAGAGTAATCCCGTCCGGCCTGCAACACCGCGTCACAGGAAGAGCTTGCCCAGCCAGAATTCGGTAAAGGCCTCCTGATCGGATTCGAGCGCGTGTGCGAGTTCGGGCGACAAAAAATAGCTTCGGGCGACCTCGCGGCAGACTTCATCGATGCCGATCGCGGCATCGACCAGCTTGTGGTGGTCTTTGTCTTTGAACATCGCGCCATGGACGGCCTTTGACCGGATTGCATAGGCAGCCTTCACCTGATGATAGACCCCAAGTCGCGCTTCGCCGCGATCGCGGATCAACACCGCAGCGCGTTCGGCGACCTGGTGGGTAAGCTCGGTATTCGACGAGGACAGCATTGCTTCGAGGCCCGAGCAATAGAGCGCAATCTTGATCGCGACGTCCTTCGATTTTCGCGCGCCGTCCACAAAATAGAGGAAGCGCTGCATGCGCAGCGTATTCTGCGAGAGCTTGGTGATCCGTTCGTCGCTGGCCCCGGCGCGGTAAAGCGGCACGCCTCTGCCTACGGGCATCTCCTGCGGCTCGATCTTCCACGACGCGGCATTCCGCAACTCGTCGCGCGAGAATGCGGTGGGTTCGGATGTGCCGTCGGCCCGCGAATAGGCGCCGCTCCAGCGGTTACTGTTCACGATCGTGCTGTTGCCGAACTTGACGGCCATCCAGCCCACGTCCGGATCGACGGCATTGTCCTTGATCAACCACAGCCGCAGCAGGATGCTCTGCATTTCGGAAAGCCGCTGGAGCAGCAGGCCATTGATCCACTCGCCCGGCGCGACAGGATCGACCGGCACCCGTTCATGCGCATAGACCAGCGCCGGCGCCTTGCGCGTCAGAAAGTGATATTCCACCGATCCCAGATTGTCGGCATAGGCGGCCAGCATACGGCTTGCGGCCGGCGCGTCCTTGATGACTTTCAATCGCGGTCCGATCTGAAGCCCTGGCACGGAGAGCGCGGGAAGCACGATTCCGGTAAGGCCCAGAAAAAAGGTAGATGGGCAGTCGACGAGATCGTTTCGATCCGCGGCCACCCTGCGCCTCAATATGCCCGGGCGACCGCGAACTCGACTGCTTCGATCATCGCGTCCTTGGCCGCGCTCGCCGGGAAGATGCCGAGTGCGTCGATCGCGCGCTGGCCATAATGGCGGGCGCGGGCGAGGGTATCATCGACCGCACGGCTCGATTGCACGAGGCCGACGGCGTGCGCGAAATCGTCGTCGCTGATTCGACGGCCGAGGATCGCTTCCTTCCAGAAGGCGCGGTCGTCCTCGCTGCCGCGGGCATAAGCGAGGATGACCGGGAGCGTCATCTTGCCCTCGCGGAAATCGTCGCCCGCATCCTTGCCCATCGTCCCGGCGTCAGAGACATAGTCGATCGCGTCGTCGACCAGCTGGAAGGCGATGCCGAGGTTGCGGCCATAGGCGTCGAGTGCGGCCTCCTCCGCCTCGGACCGCTCGGCGACCACCGCGGCGATCCGGCAGGCGGCGGCGAACAGCGCGGCGGTCTTGGCGCCGATGATCTCGAGATAGCGTTCTTCGGCCAGGTCGATGCGGCGCGCGGCGGTGAGCTGGTTGACCTCACCCTCGGCGATCACCGCCGACGCGTTCGACAGGATCTTGAGCACCTTGACGCTGCCATCCTCGACCATCAGCTCGAAGCTGCGCGAGAACAGGAAATCGCCGACCAGCACGCTTGCCGGGTTTCCCCAGATCAGATTGGCGGCGCGCTTGCCGCGGCGCATGTCGGAGCCGTCGACGACATCGTCGTGGAGCAATGTCGCGGTATGGATGAACTCGACCGCGGCGGCGAGCCGGTGGTGGCGGGCGCCCGAATAGTCGAGGAGGCGCGCGCTCGCGAGGGTGAGCATCGGCCGCATCCGTTTGCCGCCGCCCGCGATCAAATGCCCGGCAAGCTCGGGGATCAGCGGGATCTGCGACTGCATCCGGTCGAGGATGACGGCATTGACGAGGTTCATGTCCGCCGCGACCAGCGCGACCATGGGTTCGAGCGAGGGCGCGGCCCCGCCGCCAATACGATGAATGGTCGCGCTCATATCGGGTGGCGATGTGGCTGCAACGGGAGCGAAAGGCAAGTGCATGGGGCTTGCATGCGCGTGAAAGCGGCGCAACAAGCGCGCGAGTTCGGCAAATGGGACATTTCATGAGCGACGAGACGCTGCAACGCTATCGCCAGAGCATCGACCGGATCGACGCCGCGCTCGTCTTTCTGCTGGCCGAGCGGTTTCAGATCACGCAGGCGGTGGGCCGCTACAAGGCCGAGACCGGACTTCCGCCCGCCGATCCAGGGCGCGAGGATCGCCAGATCGCGCGGCTGCGTGAGTTGGCGGCGCTAGCCGATCTCGATCCCGAATTCTCCGAGAAATTCCTGCGCTTCATCATCGACGAGGTGATCCGTCACCACGCGCAACTGCAGGAACGGGGCGAAACGGACTGAGCGTCCGCGGCGCCGTTTTACCTTTCTCCGGGCATATTTCTGCGACAAATCGCGCCTAAGGGACGCTGACCGGTTGCGTGCCGGATGCTTCCAGGGGTGACGAATGCGGCGTGTTGCGTGGTTGATGGCGGGTTGGATGGCGACGGTAGCGCCGGCGGCGTTGGCGGCGCAGAGTGCCGCGCCTGCGACACCACCGGCGGCGAATCAGGACGACGGCAGCGATGGTTCTTCCAGCATAGAAGACGCCGAGGAAGTCGTCGTCACCGGCCAGCTGCGCGGCGCAGTGCCCGGCGACGTCAAGCCTGAGTTGATTCTGAACCCGGCCGACATCCGCGCATATGGAGCGTCGAATGTGGGCGAGCTGATCGAACAGCTTGCGCCGCAGCTCGGCAGCGGGGCCGGGCGCGGCGGCGAGCAGCCGGTAATCCTGCTGAGCGGCCGGCGGGCGAGCTTCAACGAAGTACGCCAGCTCCCGCCCGAGGCGATCGAGCGCATGGACGTGCTGCCCGAGGAAGCCGCGCTCCGTTACGGTTACAGCGCCACCCAGAAGGTGATCAATTTCGTGCTGCGGCCGCGTTTTCAGGTGATCACGGCCGAACTTCAGGGCAAGACCCCTACAGCAGGCGGTAATTCCGGCACCGATGCCGAGATGAGCATCCTCAAACTCAATCGCAACGGACGGGTGCAGCTCAACGTCGAGTTCGAGCAGAATTCGGGGATCCTGGAGAGCGAACGCGGCGTTTCACGTTTGTCGTCGTCGCTGTTCGATATGCGGGGCAATATCATCGGCTTTGGCGGCGGCGAGATCGATCCGGCGCTGAGTACGGCTGCGGGAACGCTGGTGACGGTCGCGGGGGTGCCGGGCGGCGCCGCCAGCGCCGCGCCAGGCCTCGACGCATTCGCCACCAATGCCAACCGTCCCAATGTGGGCGGCCCGTCCGCCTATCGCACGTTGGTGAGCCCGCAGCGCCAGCTTGTCATTGGTGGCCTCTATAGCCGGACGCTGTCGCCAACAGTCCGGGCGACGGCGAATGTGCGCCTCGAAACGCGTCAGAGCGAATCGCTGCTTGGGCTTCCTACCGCGACGCTGGAGCTGCCCGCAGGCAATCCCTACTCACCCTTCACGCGCGACGTGCAGCTGCTGCGCTATCTCGACAATCTGGCGCCGCTGAAGCGATCGGACGATCGCCAGACGCTGCAAGGCCAGTTCACCATCAACGGCGATGGTTCGCCTTGGTCGAGCAAATGGAACTGGTCGGTCACCGGCGACTACAACCGGAACTGGTCGGAGACATACACGATGACCGGGGTGGATGTGCGTGGTGCACAGGATTTGCTCGACGCGCGCGATCCGACGTTCAACCCTTTCGCCACGCTACCGCTGAGCGCGCTCGCAGTCCTGCCTTCGGACATCAGCCGTTCGGAATCGAGTCGGGCGCAGATCGATATGCTCACCAATGGTCCGCTGTTCCGCTTGCCAGCGGGTGAGGTCCAAACCAGCCTGCGCGTTGCGGGCAACATGAGCGATCTTTCGAGCGACTCGTTTCGTGCCGGCGTGTTTCGCGCCGGGGAGATCTCGCGCGATGTCGCGACCGCGCGCGGCAACATCAGCGTGCCGATCGCCAACCGGAATGCGGGTGTGCTCAGCGCGATCGGCAATCTCTCGGTGAATGCCAATTTTCAGGTCGAACATCTTTCCGATTTCGGTCGGCTGACCGGCTCCGGCTATGGTGTGAACTGGACGCCGATCAACGCAATCCGCCTCATCGCCAGCTGGACCTTCGACCGTTCGCCGCCAGAGCCGGGGCAGCTCGGAGACCCCGTGATCACCACGCCGAACGTGCGGACGTTCGACTATGTGCGCGGCGAGACCGTCGACATCACGCGCATCACCGGCGGCAATCCACTGCTGCGCGCCGATCGAAGCCGGGTCATGCGGTTGGGCGCGCAGATCCGCCCCTTCACGGATATCGACCTCAACATCGACGCCAGTTACGCGCGGCGCCGCTTCCGTGACCAGACCCAGACCTTTCCCGGCGCAACCGCGGAGATCGAGGCGGCGTTCCCCGAGCGGTTCGTGCGGGATGGTTCCGGCCGGCTGCTCAGCATCGACGCTCGGCCGGTCAATTACAGCAGTTCGCAGCGGTCGCAGTTCAGCTGGGGAATCAATTTCGGCATCTCGCTTCCATCGCCGGCGCAAAAGCGGCGCCAGGCGGAGTTCGCCGCGTTCCGCGAGGCAATGGCGGAGTCGCGGCGCACCGGCGAGCCGCTACCTCCGGAAATGGCGGCGAGGGCGGATGAATTCCGGCGTATGGGGCAGCAGAGCGTGTTCGGCGGGAATCAGCGCGGTCGCCAGGGTGAGGGGCAGGGCCAGCGCGCGGGTGAAGGACAGCGGGAAGGTGGCGGGCCGCGGCCAGCCGCAGGACCCGGCGGCGGTCGCTCCGGCGGACCCGGCGGTGGCGGTGGCCGTTTCGGTGGGGGTGGCGGTGGGAACCGGCTCAATCTCAGCGTCAGGCACACATGGCTGATCGAGGACAAGGCGGTGATCCGGCCCGGCCTGCCCGCGATCGACCGGCTGAACGGCGAGACGACACGCCCCGCACATTCGGTCGAGGCGCGCTCCAATCTGCGCTTCGACTGGCTTCGTTCCTCGATGATCGGCAATTGGCGCAGCGCCTCGCAGCGCACCACCGGGGCGCTGGGCAGCGCGTCGCGGCTGGATTTCGGCAGCCTGGCAACGCTGAATCTCGAGGTCGGGGTCAGACCCGCCGACTATCGCGATCTCGGCCGCAAGCACCCTTGGCTACGCAACACCCAGATCGAGCTTGGCGTCGTCAACTTGTTCAACGCGCGCCAGCGGGTGGTCGATCAGAACGGGCTAACCCCGGCTGCGTTCGCGCCAGCGCTCCTGGATCCGACCGGCCGCGTGATTCAGTTATCGATTCGCAAGCAGCTCTTTTGAGCGCGCCAACGGCCTCGGTGCTCGGCGGTTCGCGGTAGTATGAAGCCAGTACCCCGGATGCCCCGTATCAGCGGTCGAGCTTGCTCTTGCGATAGAGCAGGGTGATCGCGACGCGGCGGTTGCGCGGATCGGCGGGGTTGGCCTTGATCAGCGGTTCGCGGTCGGCGACGCCCTCGATCCGCTCGAAGCGCGGCTCGGGGACGCCGGCCGCGACGAGGCGGCGGCGCGTCTCTTCCGACCGTGCGCTGGAGAGCATCCAGTTGTTCATGTTGCGCGGGTCGCCATAGCCGAGGCTGTCGGTATGCCCGCGCACCATCAGGGGATTCTCCGAATCGGCGATTGACTGCGCGACCAGCGCAACCAGCTTGGCGGCCTCTGGGACGAAGTTGGTCGTGCCCAGCGCGAACATCGAATAGTCGGCGTCGTCCATCAGGTCGATCCGCATGCCTTCGCGGGTGGGCACGAAGCGTACCTGCTTGCCGAGCTTGGTGAGACCGGGGGTCGACTTGATCTTGCGCTCGATGTCGGCCTTCATCTTGGCGAAGCCCTGCCGGTCCTCCGCGTCCATTGCTTCCTTGTTCTTGAAGCTGCCCTGGCTGCCGGTTCCGACGAAATCGCCACCTGCTGCACCGGCGGGAATCGTCATCGATCGCGTGCCGGTCTGCTTGGCCATGGTCGGGTAATTGTCCTTGCCCTGCATCGCGTCGCCGCCGAGCAGACCGTTGGAGCCGGCGCTGTTCTGCTTGAACTCGATCAGTGTGGGCGCGAAATAGTCGGCAAGCGCCTTGCGCTGCTTTTCGTTGGTCGCGCCGAGCAGCCACATCAGCAGGAAGAACGCCATCATCGCGGTCACGAAATCGGCGTAGGCGACCTTCCACGCGCCGCCGTGATGACCCCCGCCGCCCTCGACGAAGATCTTCTTGACGATGATCTTGGGCGGCAGCTTCGCCGCGTGAGGCGCTCTGGCCGTCATGCGTTGCGCGCCTCACGGCGCGAGGCGGCACCAGACCGCTCCCCCACCCGGCCACCCATCGAGAGTACCGTGTGGGTGGCCGGGTGGGGGAGCGGGCTGGTGCCGTGACTCACGATCAGCGTCCACGAAGTCCGTCGAACACTTCGGCGAAGCCGGGCTGGTTGTGGTGGGCGATGCCCGAGCGCGCCGCCTCGATCACCAGCGGCTGCGGGTGGCCGTGGAGCGAGGCGATGATGATTTGCTTGACGGTATGATAGATCGCGGCGTCGGCATCGATGATCTGCTTGAGCCGGCCCGCCAGCGGCCCGACCAGACCATAGGCGAGCAACACGCCCAGGAAGGTGCCGACCAGCGCCGATCCGATCATCGCACCGAGGATGGCAGGCGGCTTGTCGATCGAGCCCATCGTCTTCACCACACCGAGCACCGCCGCGACGATGCCGAGCGCGGGGAGCGCGTCGGCGAGGCCCTGCAGCGCGTGCTGGGGCTCCTCGACATGGTGGTGGTGGGTCTTGATGGCGTTGTCCATCACGTCCTCGACCGCGTGCACGTCGAGCGTGCCCGACGAGACGACGACGAGGCGCAGCGTGTCGGAGATCAGGTCAACCAGCGTATGATCGGCGAGCAGGCGCGGATATTCGGCGAAGATCGCGGAGGATTTGGGATCCTCGACATGCGGCTCGAGCGCGATCGGCCCGTCGACGCGCAGCATCTTCATCAGCTTGCTGACGAGGAAGATGACGTCGAGATAGTCCTGCTTTTTGTACTTCGGTCCCTTGAGGACCTTCATGAAGCCGCCGCCGAGCGCTTTGAGCTCGCGGCCCGAATTGCCGATGATCAGCGCGCCAAGTGCAGCGCCGCCGATGATGAGCATCTCGTGCGGCAGCGCGTGCAGCACGGGCTCAAGCGCGCCGCCGGTGATGGCGAAGCCGCCAAACACCATGGCGATCAGGACGACGAAACCGATTACTGGAAACATGACGTCGCTCGCTACCCCCCGGCGCTGGCTTGGTTACCGTTACAAACGACCGCGCACGCCGGAACTTGAGCGAAAAAGCGCTAGAATATGGTTAATAAATGCCGTTCGGCGTGCGGTTCAGCGGATATAGTCGAACAGCGACAGGCTGGTGAGCTTGGTGAAGCTCGCCTGGGTCGCCTGAAGGATCGTCAGCGTCTTCTGCAACTCGGCGATCGAAGTGGCGGTGTTGGCGTCCTCGATGCCCGACCGGGTTGCTTCGCGCGTCTCGTCAACATCGACGAGGCGCTCGGCCTCCAGATCCATGCGGAAGGCACGCGCGCCGACCGAGGTACGCGTTGTGCCGATCTGGTCGAGCGCGGCGTCGAGATCGGTCATCGCAGTATCGATCCCGCTCGGCTCGGCGCCGGGCTGGAGTGCGGCGGCGAAGGCGGTGAGGATCGCGAACATGTCCGTCGTGCCATTCGCGGTCGGGATGCCGCCGAATGCGCGCGCGCCGGTCTCGCTCGCTGCGATCTCGACGCCGTCGCCGACCGGGATCGTGGCGGCCTCGCCGCTGCCGACATAGGCGATCGAACCGTCGGGCTGGCGCGCATAGGCGGCATCGCCCGCTGCGCCGCCGAACAGGGGCTGGCCGCGTGTATCCTTTGCGTTCACCGCGCCGAGCAGGTCGGTGATGATCGCTTCGACCTCTTTCAGGATCGCGGCGCGGCCCTCGGGTGTCATGGTCTGGCTATTCGCCTGAACCGCGAAGGCCTTGGCGCGCTGGAGCTGGGTTTCGACCGTGTCGAGTGCGGTGTCGGTAGAGGCGAGCAACGACTGCGCCATCTTGATGTTCGACCCATAGACGCCGTCGTCGGCGGTGGCGCGCTTGAGGCCCGACAGCTGTTGCCAGCCCGACGCGCTGTCGGACGGCGCGAGGATCTTCTTGCCCGTCGCAATCTGCGTCTGCAGCTTGTCGGCCTGACTGTTGAGGCTCGCCATCATCAATGAGGGCCGCTCGAAGCTCTGGCTGGTCGTCACGCGCATCACGGTCACCGGATATCGAAGAGGGTCTGGAGGGTCTCGCGCGCCACCTGAATGACGCGGCTCGACGCCTGATAGGCTTGCTGGAAACGGATCAGATCGACCGCCTCCTCGTCCACATTGACGCCGGCGATCGAATCGCGCGCGGCGGCGGCGTTCGAGCGGATCGTCGACTGCACCTGGGCGATCGAGCGGCGCGCGGTCAACGCGCTGGCATTGTCGGTGGTCAGCGTGGTCAGGCTGCCCTCGAACTTGCCGTCCTTACGCAGCGTCGCGAGGTTGGCGAGGTTGCCGTTGCTCCGTTCGCCTCCGCCCGGCGCCGCGGCGGCGATGCCGCGCGGATCATCGAGCACGAGCTTGAAATCGGACGCGCCGGTCGCGCTGAACATCGCCGCGCCGGCGGTGCCGTCGAGATCCTCACCGCCCGCCTGGACGGCGTTGACGCCATTGGCGAGATCAACCGCGATCCGATCGAGCGCATCGCGCGTATCGGCGATGCGCGCCGCGCCCTCAGCGATGCCCGCGAGCGCGCCGCCGCTGGGGCTGAGCGCGTGACTGCCGTCGATGCCATAGACTGCGAAAGATGTCGCGCCGTCCGGTCCTCGCGCATAAGTCGTGACCGCAGCCTGATCGCCGTGGACGAGCAGCGGTCCGCCGCCGCCGGCTTTGACGCTCGCGCGGCCGGCGGCATCGAAGCTGACATTGGCGTCGGTGAGCGCGCTCATCGATTCGAGCAGCCGATCGCGCTCGTCGAGCAGTGCGGCCTGCGAGCTGGTGCCCTGCGACGCGCGGCCCAGTGCCGAATTGACCTTGGCGAGGCTCGCCGAGAGGGTGTTGAGCTGGCCGGCCATCGCGTCGGCCGACTGGTCCAGATCCGCCAGCGCACCGTCGAGCGCGGCACCGGTCGCTGAGAAGCTGCTGGCGAGGCTGGCGGCCGCCTGAAGCATCGTCGCACGCGGGGCGCTGGCCGAAGGATCGGCGGCGAGTGCGGTCGCGGCGTTGAAGAAGGCGGTGAGGCGCTCGTCGAGCTTGTTGCCCGTCAGCGCGCCTTCGATCCGGTTGAGCCAAACCGCGCCTGCCTCGCTACGCGCGAGATCGGACCCGGCGCTGCGGACTTCGGCGTTGCGCAGGTCGCTGCCCGATCGCGTGATGCCGGAGACGGTGACGCCAAGGCCGTTGAGGACGCGGTTGGAGCCATCGCTGGGTGCAGCGACCTCGCGCGAGTTCGCGACGCGGCGCGAATAGCCTGCGGTGCCGGCATTGGCGATATTCTCCGACGTCGTCGTCAGCGCAGTCTGGTACGCGCGGACGCCGCTGGCGCCGATCGAGAGCATGTCGGTCATTCGGGCTTACCTTCCGCGACCGTTCCGGCCTTTGCCAGGAATTCGGTCATCGCCTTGCCGATCCCCATCGGCGTGTGCGCGGCCATGTTCTCGGCGAGCTTCTGGTCCTGCATGTCGCGGAACTGGTCGAGCGCCTGGCTTTCGAACAGGCTGTCGGCCAGCTTCGCCTTGCGCATCGACGAGAGCATCATCTTGGTGAAAATCGCCTCGAACTGCTCGCCCGCCTTATCCAGATTGTCGCGCGTTCCCAGCCGTGCAGTGTCGGTGGAGACACTGCCCGTGAGCTTGAGCGTTGCGGGAGAAGGCGCGCGAAGATCGGTCACAGGACGATCAGTTCGGCTTTGAGCGCACCGGCCTGCTTGAGCGCCTCGAGGATCGCGACGAGGTCAGCCGGGGACGCGCCGATCGCGTTCACCGCCTTGACCACATCGGCAAGCTTCGGACCCGGTTCCAGCAGGAACATCGGACGTTTCTCCTCCTCGACGCCGACGCCGCTGCGCTGTTCGACCGTGGTTTCCCCCTGGCTGAACGGCGCCGGCTGGCTGACGCGCTGGGATTCATCAATACGAACAGTCAGTTTACCATGTGTTACCGCGGCAGGGCTGACCCGCACGGCCGAGTTGATGACGACCGTGCCGGTGCGCGCGTTGACGATGACCTTGGCGGGCGCCTCCGCAGCATCGACTGCGAGATTCTCGATCTCGCTCATCATCTGCGCGCGTACATCGGCGCCGGGACGGGCTGTCACCGCGACCGACACGCCATCGACTGCGCGCGCGGTGCCGAAACCGAAGCGGCCGTTGATCGCATCCGCGACGCGCTGCGCGGTGGTGAAGTCCGATCGAGCGAGATTGTAGGTGAGCATGGGCGTGTCGGCGAAGCCGGTCTCGACCGCGCGCTCTACGGTTGCCCCTTCGGGGATACGGCCCGACGAGGGCGTGTTGACGACGATCTGCGACCCGTCCTTGCCCTCAGCACCCAGGCCGCCGACGGCAAGGTTGCCCTGCGCCATCGCATAGATCTGGCCATCGGCACCGATCAGCGGGGTCAGCACCAGCGTGCCGCCGCGCAGCGACTTGGCCTTGCCCATCGACGAAACGGTGATGTCGAGCTTTTGCCCCGGCTTGGCGAAGGGCGGCAGCTCGGCGGTGATCATCACCACCGCCGCGTTCTTGAGCGCGGGGTTGACGCCCGGCGGCAGCGCCAGGCCGAAGCGGGCGGTCACGCCCTTCATCGACTGGACGGTATATTCGAGATTGTCGTCGCCCGTGCCCGGTAGGCCCACGACGATGCCGTAGCCGGTGAGCTGGTTCGACCGGATGCCCTGGAAATTGCCCAGGTCCTTGATCCGCTCCGCCGCGACGGGCTGAGCGAAGAGGATTGCGGCAAGCAGGACAGCGAGGAAGCGGATCATGTCAGTTTTCCTCAGAACGGGCTGATGACCGAGAAGAAGCGGCCGAGCCACCCCTGACGGCTGGCGCGGGCGACGTCGCCCTTGCCGGTGTAAGCGATGCGGGCGTCGGCGACGCGGGTCGATGCGATGCGGTTGTTCGCATCGATATCGGTCGCGCGGACGATGCCCTTGATCTGGATGAACTCGTCGCCGCGGTTGAGCGTGACGCGCTTCTGCCCCTGAACCAGCATCGTGCCGTTGGGATAGACCGCGGCGACCGTGACGCTGACCTCGCCCGATAGGGCGTTGGACTGGTCGGCGCTGCCCGCGCCCTTGAAGTTGCGCTTGCCGCTGACGCTGGCATCGCTTTCCTTGAACAGCGACAGCGCCCCGGTGCTCGGCGGCGTGAGCGAGAAGCCGCCGCCGCTGTCGAGCTGCGTGCCCGCCGACTTGGAGGCGCTGGTGCGCTCGACCAGCACGATCGTCAGCGGATCGCCGACGCGGCGCGCGCGCGTGCCTTCGTGCAGCGCGGCATAGCCGTCGGCAGGCTGGAAGATCGAGCCGTTGGCCGGCGCAGCCGCGACAGGCGCGACCGGAAGCGAGGCACTGAAGTCCTCCTTCGGACGCTTCTTGCCGAACAACTGCGCGTTGGCGGGCGTGGCGAAGCTGATCGCCGCGACGATCGCGGCGCCGGTGAGCAGGCCTGCGGCGAACTTCATCAGCTGCCCCTCAGATGTTCTGGTTGACATATTTGAGCATCTCGTCGGATGCCGAGATCATCTTCGAATTGACCTCGTACGCGCGCTGGGTCTCGATCATGTCGACCAGCTCCTCAACGACGTTGACGTTCGATCCCTCGAGCATGCCCTGACGGATGTTGCCGCGGCCGTCCTGCCCGGCGATGCCGAGATTGACCGCGCCGCTGGCCGCTGTCTCGACCAGGAAATTGTCGCCGATCGCCTGAAGCCCTGCCGAATTGGGGAAGGCTGCGATCTGGATCTGGCCCACTTGGCTGGCCTCGGTCTGGCCGGGGACGGTGGCGGAAACGGTGCCGTCGGTGCCCACGGTGATCGCGGTCGCGCCCTCAGGGATCGTGATGCCGGGCATCACCTGATAGCCCTCGGCGGTGACCAGCAGCCCTTCGGGCGAGCGGGTAAAGTTGCCGGCGCGGGTGTAGCCGAGCTGGCCGCCGGGCATCTGCACCTGGAAGAAGCCATTGCCGTCGAGCGCCATGTCGAGTGCGTTGCCCGTGGTCTGGAACGACCCCTGCGTATCGATCCGCGCGGTGCCCTGAACGCGCACGCCGGTGCCGAGGTTGAGCCCGGTGGCGTATTGCGTCTCCGACGTGCTCGCCGAGCCCGGCGCGGTGACGACCTGATAGGCCAGCGCCTCGAACGAAGCGCGGTCGCGTTTGAAGCCCGTGGTGTTGACGTTGGCGAGGTTGTTCGAGATCACCCGCATGCGCATGTCCTGAGCATCAAGCCCGGTGCGCGCGATATGCATTGCTGCGGAACCCATGGGTCTAGTCCTTCCCTAAATTCTTAGCTGACGCGCATCAAAGACGCGGCGCTCTCGTCCATCGTTTTGGCTTCGCGGAGCAAATTGGCCTGCACCTCGTAGCTGCGCTGATTCTCGATCATGTCGACCAGCGCCTGAGTGAGGTTGACGTTCGACTGTTCTAGCGCGCCGGTCTGGACGCGCGCTTCCATATCGGCCGGGAGCGCGCCGCCACCGCGGACATGGAGCAGATTGTCCAGCCCCTTGACGGTCTTGCTGCCCTGATCGCTGACCAGCTTGATCTGGTCGAGCGCCTGGGGCGGCGCGGCGGGATCAGCGCCCGGCGGAACGATCGAGATCGAGCCGTCGTCGGCGATCATGATCTTGTCGTGCGGCGGCACGGTGATGGGGCCCCCCGACCCCATCACCGGGAAACCGTCACCGGTTTCCAAGACGCCACTCGGTGCGATGCGGAGATCACCGCGCCGCGTGTAAGCTTCGCTGCCGTCGGCAGCCTGAACCGCGAGCCAGTTGTCGCCGGTGATGGCGATATCGAGCGCGCGGCCGGTCTGGACCACGGTGCCCGCGCGTCGGTCCATATCGACCACGGTCTCGGCGCTGGGCAGGCGGCTGTTGTGTCCGTCGCCCTTGACCATCAGCCGTTCGAAATTGACCCGATCGGCGCGGAAACCGATCGTGGAGGCGTTCGCGATGTTGTTCGCGATCGTCGCTTGCGCATCCATCTGGCCTTTGAGCCCCGACAGCGCGGTATAGACGAGTCTGTCCATCGCTTAGCCTCCAACTACCTGAATTAGCTGCGGATATTGAAAATGGTCTGCGAGATCTGGCTCGCGGTATCGAGCGCCTTGGCATTCGCCTGGAAGTTGCGCTGCGCCGCGATCAGGCCGACCAGTTCTTCGGTGATGTCGACGTTCGAACGCTCGATCGCGCCCGACATCAGGCCGCCAAAGCCGTTCGAGCCTGGTTCGCCGAGGCGCGGCTCGCCCGACAGGCCGGTCGAGGCCCAGGTCGAGTTGCCGAGCTGGCGCAGGCCCGAGGGGTTGGAGAAGTTCGCGAGTGCGACCTTGCCCAGCGCCTGGCTGTCGCCATTGGAGAAGCTGGCGCGCACGATACCGTCCTCGCCGACGGTTACACCGTCGAGCTGGCCCACAGCCTTGCCGTCCTGCGAGCGGTTGTTGACGCTGAACGGTGCCCCGAGCTGGGTGGTAGCGCCGCCGAAATCGAGCGAGATCGACTGTTCGGTCGTGCTGCTGCCCACCGTGAACGGCGCGAACTCGGTCGGCGCGCTCGGTGCGGTCAGCGCGCCGCTGGTGTCGAAGGTCAGTGTGATCGGCTGAGGATTGGCGGGATCGGTGCCCAGCTGCTTGTCGCCGACAAAGGTATAGACCGACCAAGTGCTGGGCGCGGTCGTGGTCTCGCGCACGAAATAGCTGGTCATCGTCAGCGGGTTGCCGCTGGCGTCATAGATCGTGGTCTGGGTCGAGTTGTTGTAGGTGCCCGGATCGAACCGGTCGAACGCATAGGGCGTCTCGGGCGTGAAGCGCGAGGCTTCCTTGGGCACCGACGAATAGGCCGAGAGGTTGAGCGAGAGGTTCACATTCTCGGTCGCCTCGGGCACGCCGCTGGTCTGCGGCAGGCGCAGGCTGACGGTGGAGCCAAGACCGGTCGCGACCACCGCGCCCGAACCATCGACCGGATAGACCTGCAGATAGCTGCCCTGCGAGTCCGTGACGTAACGGTCGCTGTCGACCAGGAAGCTGCCGTTGCGGGTGAAGTTGACCCCCGCTGCGTCGAGACCCGGCTTGACCGCGAAGAAGCCGTCGCCGGCGATCGCGATATCGAGCGAGGACGAGGACTGCTGCATACCGCCCTGGCCGAACTGCTGACGGATCGCCTTCACCACCGTGCCCGAGCCGATCATCTGGTTCGGGTTGAGCGACACGCTCGACGCGATGACGTCGGCGAACTCGGTGCGGCTCTTCTTGAAGCCGTTGGTCGAGACGTTCGACAGATTGTGGCTGATCGTCGACATGTCGGTCTGCGCCGCCTGAAGACCCGAGAGCGAGGTGTAGAAGGACATTGCTTATGCTCCTTGGAAATTCTCAGCCGATCTTGCGGACGGCGGTGGTGGAGACCTGACCGACGCCGGGCAGGGTGAGGACGGGGTTGCCGTCGGCGCCCATCGCGACCGCGGTCACGGGCGCCCAGACGAGCGGCTTGGCGGTGACAGAGCCGCCGTCGGCATTCTGCGCGGCGACGCGGATCTTGAACGGACCGTCGCCGGCAGGCTCGCCGGTGTCGGTCTTTCCATCCCATTCGAACTCGAGCTGGCCCTTGGGCGCCTTGCCGAGCGAGACGTTCTTGAGGATCTCGCCATTCGGCCCTTCGATCACGACGTTCACTTCGGCCGCATCGGCGCCAAGCTCGATCACGCCGCCAAGCGAACCGTCGGTGCGCGGATAGGCTGTGCTGCCCTCGGTCAGCACGGTGCGGCCGACCCACGAGACGAGGTCCGTGGTGGTGGTCCCGCCGAGCTTCGCGGCGATCGCCTGCAGCGTCGTGTTCATCTCGCTGATCCCGGCGAGCGACGAGAATTGCGCCATCTGGGCGACCATCTGCGTGTTGTCGACCGGATCGAACGGGTCCTGATTCTTCATCTGCGCAGTCATCAGCGTGAGGAAGTCGGACTGGTCCATCGCCTCCGACCCCAGCTTGTTCGTGTTCGTCGTGCTGGTGCCGGTGCGGTTGATGCCAAGATTGGCCATCGTCGCGTCAAAGCTGGTGGCCATTAGCTGCGTCCCAGGTTGAGCGTCTGGGTGATCAGCGTCTTCGCCGTCTGCATCACTTCGACATTGTTCTGATAGGTGCGGGCGGTCTCCATCATGTCGACCAGCTC
>Ga0247823_10001363_pt1 | contig 20361 bp, 19 predicted proteins | sample 13C_PalmiticAcid_2_FD_192426 | JGI IMG/M metagenome (GOLD analysis project Ga0247823, IMG submission 192426) | Soil microbial communities from agricultural site in Penn Yan, New York, United States - 13C_PalmiticAcid_Day30 | ecosystem: Environmental > Terrestrial > Soil > Agricultural land... | reverse complement strand
TCGCTGAACAGTATCAACAAGCCTTCTTTCTGGTATTCGGTAGGCATCGTAAGCGGCATGGACCTGACCAAAAAACTGGAACTCGAAAGCGGTTTGCTGCTCCAGATGGCGGGTTACCGCACCGATGAGCTCACCCTCACCGATCAGACCGGCAAAACCATTGGCACTACCCGCGACAATTACAGAGGTTTGTACCTGAACCTGCCGGTGCTGGTCAATTATTCATTCGCCCAAATATCAAAGGTGAAAGTATATGGCACACTGGGCGTAGTGAATGGATTTAAAATAGCCGCCGAAACTGTTACACACAACTCCCTGACCGATGGTGGCTCCAATAAAAAAACAGAAACCAATACCGCATTTGAAGGATACCGGCTGTCTGCCATGGCCGGTGTGGGCATCGCTGCACAGTTATCAGAAAACCTGAGCGCCCGCATGGCTCCTTCTTTTCAATACGATATATTACCGGGCCTGAACCGCGATGCCGGCTTAAAAGGCTACTTATGGAGCGCAGGACTCAGTTGCTCTGTGATCTACAAAATCTAAGTAAAAGCTGCCACCCGGCAGCTTTTTTTATGGGTCATATCCCCCTTCCCCCATTGCATACCAGCATCATTTTGAAGCTTTTGGCTTACAAAACAAGGCATTTCCCCTCGCCGCTCTCTGCCACTTATTTCTCCATGCCTGCCAGAAAAAAGCCCAAATACGCCACTAACTCATTAAGGCTTTACGGGAAAACGCATTGCTCTAACTTGACCGAAAATTAAAACCCGACCAGGTTGGCCAATGTGGCTTGTCGATCCTCATTTGCGGAGCAAAGCCCAACCACATGGAAGTGTATTCTTCATTTTAAACCTAAGCAACATGAAAAAGTTTTTATGCCTCTTATCGGCCAGCTTACTGACGTTTGGCGCATTGATGGCGCAACCCCTCAAATTCAACTACCAGGGTATTGCCCGCAACAACACAGGAGCTCCGATCAGTAACCAATCCCTCTCGCTCCGCATCTCTATCATTGACAGCCCGGGCACGGGCGCTCCCATTTATGTAGAAACGCACAGTGTAAACACCAACAGCTACGGCCTGTACACCGCGCCAGTGGGTGCAGGTACGCCAGTGAGCGGCACCTTTGCAGGTATCGGCTGGAGCGGCGTTTCCAAATTTATTAAAGTAGAAATGGACCCCGCCGGCGGTTCTTCTTATACAGACCTGGGCACTACTGCCCTGCTCACTGTTCCTTATGCCATGTATGCAGCCAACAGCGCTGCTGGTCCTCAGGGCCCTCAAGGTCCGCAAGGCCCTCAGGGTGCACAGGGTGCGCAAGGCCCCATTGGTATCCAGGGTATTGCTGGTCCGCAAGGTGCACAAGGTCCTGCCGGTGCGGCTGGTCCTGCGGGCAGTGCCAATATCAGCGGTACCGCCAACACCATTGTTAAGTTTACAGCTGCTGCTACCGGCGGCAACTCTCAACTGACCGATGATGGTACTTCTGTAGGTTTGAACACGCCCACCCTTTCTCCCAATATTAAATTCCAGGTAACGGCTGGTTCTATCGGCAATACCATGCGTGGTACACTGGTGGGTACGCCCGCCACCTCTATCGCTACTTCGGGTTCTATTTATGGCGAGTCTACCACTGGTATTGGTGTGATTGGTGTGAGCGGCAGCCAGAACGGTGTGTATGGTTTGTCTACCGGTACCCTGGGCGGTACGGTAGGTGTAGCTACCGGTACCGGTAATGGTATCTGGGGTGTGGCCACCGGCGCAGGTGTAGCCGGCTTCTTTGATGGTGGTGTTACCGGTCGCGGTATCATCGTATCTACCGGTGCTTCCGGCTTCGGTACCTCCACGCCTACCAACAGGCTGATGGTAATGCAACCCGCCACTCCGGTACCTGCTATCGATACCAACGCGGCTATTTATGCTTATTCCTATACTACACAAGCCTGTAAAAAAGGTGGTGTGTATGGTACTTATAACACCTCCAACTATGGTACAGGTATTCATGGTATCGGTTACCAGGGTGTAGACCTCAGTGAAGTAGGTACTGCTTTTTCTACCGGTAACCAGGACCTGGGTGTATTTGGCTCTGCCAACACAGCGGGTGTAGAAGGTGTGTCTACCGGCGGTATAGGTGTGGTAGGTTATAACAAAAACTCTTCTTTTGCAGCTACTACCGGTGGTGGTAATACTTATGGTGTATATGGTTATGCCAATACCATCGGCGGTGCTACCGTACCGGCTACCCGTTATGGTGTATACGGTTATGCAACCGGCGCTACCACCAACTATGCCGGTTACTTCTCGGGCAATGTGCAGATAACCGGTTCTATTGCCAAAGGTAGCGGTACCTTTAAAATTGACCACCCCGTTGATCCCGAAAACAAATACCTGTACCACAGCTTCGTGGAAAGCCCTGACATGCTGAACATCTACAACGGCAACATCACTACTGATGCCAATGGCTATGCTACCGTAAACATGCCCGGCTACTTCGAAGCCCTGAACCAGGACTTCCGCTACCAGCTGACGGTGATCGGCACTTTTGCCCAGGCTATTGTGTCTGAAGAAGTGCAGGGCAACCAGTTTAAAATCCAGACCAACCAGCCCAATGTAAAAGTAAGCTGGCAGGTAACCGGCGTGCGCCACGATAAATTTGCCGACGCACACCGTGTAGTGCCTGAGGTAGAGAAAGAACCAGAACTGAAAGGTTACTACCTGCATGCCAAAGAATGGGGTGTAGGCGAAGAACGCAGCATGGACGCAGTAACCCGTCCCAAATCGACCAGCACCCTGGGTAAAACCGGTGGCGACAATGGTTTCAAACCCAGCAAAGAAAAAACACAGCCCACCGACAGCAAACGTATTGCCGGCGCTGAACTGAAGTAATAATCCCGATTCTTCTAATCAGAAGGCCCGTCCCTGCAGTGCAGAGGCGGGCCTTTCTTCGTTAACGGCTGCTGGCTTCGACAAGCACAGCCAACAACGTCCATTATTTCTTTACATCACCCAGCCCAGGCGGCGGCGCAGGCTCAGGATTTGTTCGGTATGGTGCCGGCCATGCCAGGCATACACGGCTATCTGCTCCTTGATGGGCATGCTGCGTTGCTGCTCGGGATGGAAAAAAGTACGTTCCAGTTGTTCCTCGGTCAATCGCTCCAGCAGCATCGTCCAGCGGTAGTGCAAGGCGTGCAGCAAAGTGACGGAATAATTAAGCGGTAATATTTTACCATCGTACAATTCTGCCCAGGCCGCTTCGTCGTAGGGTTTGATGGTTGGATTATCTTCCGTGAGTGCCAGTTTGGTACGGGTAAAAGCATTCATATGGCTATCGGCCAGGTGGTGAACGACCTGTGTGGTATTCCAGCCACCCTCGCGGTAAGGAATCTCCAGATGACCGGCATCGAGGTTCTGCACCAGCGCATCCACCCAGGATGGCAATGCTGCAATTTCCTTGATCCAGCCCTTGATGAGCTGCGGTGTATAGGTTTCGGGCTGTTGAAAGCGACCGATGGGATATTGGAGTTCTTCTAAGTTCATGGGTGAAAGTCGTTAGTAGTGAGTGGCTAGTCGAAAGCTGTTAGCTGCGAGCTATGAGCTGTTAGCCAAGAGCGGGCATACAGGTTTTGATACTAAGATAGGGATTAAAGTCGCTGGAGCCGCGGGCGGTCCGGCATCCGGGTGCAGCTTAGCTTTCGGCTTTCGCCAGATTGTAACCGGGCGACGGCTCAGATCGTACTTCGGAGATCGGCAATGATTCTCACCAATCATAAATCATCAAATCTTACATCTCAAATCAGACATCAGATATCCCCCAATCAGACATCCTACTCTTCCCTGAGCGCTTTGCCTGTCAGCTGAATGAATACATCTTCCAGGTTGGCTTCCTTCACTACTTTGCGGGCTTCGAAGCCACTGGCCAGCAGGTTGTCGATGAGGCCGGCGGGAGAGTCGAGCGCAATGATCCGGCCGGAGTCTACAATGGCACAGCGGTCGCAGAGGGCTTCGGCTTCTTCCATGTAGTGGGTGGTGATGACTACCGTGGTGCCTTTGGCGCGGATGTCCTTGATCAGCTCCCAGAGGTTGCGGCGGGCTTGCGGATCGAGACCAGTAGAGGGCTCGTCCAGGAAGATCACCCGGGGCTGGTTGATGAGTGTGGTGGAAATGGAAAACCGTTGTTTCTGTCCGCCCGAAAGCGCTTTGTATTCGCTCCCGGCTTTCTCTTCGAGGTTCACCATGCGCAGGAAATCCATCGGGTCTACCTTGCGGTTATACAAGCCGGCAAACAGTACGATCAATTCTTTCAGGTTGAGCTTGGGATAGAAACCGGCTGCCTGCAACTGTACACCTATTCTTTTTTTGATTTCAGAAGGATGGGTGTCGAGGTCCAGCCCATCTACAATCACTTTGCCCGAGGTTTTGGGCCGCAGGGTTTCGATAATTTCGAGGGTGGAAGTTTTACCCGCGCCATTGGGACCGAGCAAACCAAAGATTTCTCCTTCTTTCACGTCAAACGAAAGGCCGTTCACAGCGGTAAAATCGCCATAGCGTTTCACCAGATTGTCTACCTTGATAATGGGATTTTCCATATGCTTAGAGGCTGCAAATTAAGAAAACTATGGTTACGCGGGCAAGGACACATGGTATTACCCGAATTCCCGCAGATCTCGCAGATACAACACGGGTATTAAAACCGCAGATCCCGCAGAAACGATCCCCGTTAAAGCTTCGCGACTCTTTACCGCTCCCCCGCGAGCATTGCTGTTCTCTTAGCGACTTTGCGAGCAATCCTTCTCAGGAAGCGCCGTGCCTCTGTGCCGCCGCGAGCCCCCTTCACCTTTGACGTCTCACCATTGACCATTGACCATTGACCTCCCACCATTGATAAAAAAGCCATCCCGAAGGATGGCTCTTATATCAGCTAAGGATAGCATTATTTGGTGATGTCCAGCAGCTCCACGTCGAAGATCAGGATCTCGTTAGGGCCGAAAGGAGCACCTGGAGGAGGATTCTGACCGTAAGCCAGTGAAGAAGGAATGAACAGGGTTGCTTTGTCGCCTTTTTTCAGCGCCAGGAAGCCTTCGTCCCATCCTTTGATCACAGCACCCATACCCACTGGGAATTTCAGGGGCTCAACGTGCTGGAACTGAGGATCGATGTTGGAATCGAATACTTTACCAGCCATGGTTTTACCAGTGTAGTTCGCCACTACAGTCTGACCATTAGCAGGGTTAGCACCGGTACCAGGTTTGGTGATTACGTAGTATACGCCACCCGGAGTTTTCTGGGCAGTGATGTTATTTTTCAGGAAGTAATCTTTCAGGATTCCTTCGTCGATACCGATTTGTTTGGCAGCAGCAGCGTCCTGCTCTTTGCGCATTTCATCAGCAGTACGAACTTTTACCATTTTCACGCGGAATTCGGCAAAGTCACCGGCTTTAACCCAGGTAGGTTTCTGGCCCATTTTGGTGATAGAATCGGCAGGTACGCGGAAAACGGCGCTATCGCCTTCGCACATCAGCACCAGACCTTCGGCAACGTCACCGTTGTAGGCTGGTTTGGCTACCTGGTAAGGCACAGGAGCGTTGGCGTTCATGGTGTAAGAGTTGAACACGGTAGAATCGCCCAGTTTGGAAATAATGTGCATTTCAACGAAATCGCCTACAGCAGGTTTGCGGCCTTCGTTTTTGCCAATGATCTTATATTCCAGGCCTGATGACAGTTTTTTGAATTTGTTCTGAGCATTGCAGCTGCCGAATACTACGGCCAGCAGACCCAGTGCTACTGAGATTTTTCTCATAGTGCTTTAGATGTTAATTGTTTTCAGTATTGTTTTAAATTTTTCAACCGTTTGTTGGAAACCAATGTCCGAGCGGCCTCCGGCGGCATTGAAGTGCCCTCCCCCGTCAAAATGTGTACGGGCAAAGGTGTTCACATCAAAACTGCCCTTGCTGCGGAACGACATTTTTACTTCATCGGCCTTCTCGGTGATGAAAGTCGAAAATACAATTCCTTTTATTCCCAGCGGGTAATTTACCAGGCCTTCGGTATCCCCCATATCGAGGTTAAACCGGCGGGCATCTTCCTTGGAAATGGCAATCAGGGCCGCTTTCTTTTCCGGGAACACTTCCATGCGCTGGCTCAGTGCAAAACCGAGGAAACGCAGGCGGCGCTCTTCGGAATTGTCGTACACCTGCTCATGGATAGACGCATGGTTCAGGCCGCGATCTTTAAAATCGGCAATCATGCGGTGCACACTGGCTGTGGTGCTCGGAAAACGGAACGAACCGGTATCCGTCATACAACCGGCATACAGGCACTGGGCCATATCCAGGTTAATGAGCGCATTATCTCCCATGAGGTTGATAAAGTCGTACACCATTTCGCAGGTGCTGCTCTTTTGCGTATCGCTCTGCCCGTAATCAAAATCGGGGGCAGGTTGCATATGGTGGTCGATCAGTACCTTGGGCTGGGTGGCCTGCAGCAAATGCGGGGCCAGCTTTTTGGTACGGTCGGCATGGTTAAAATCGAGGCAGAACAGGATATCGGCTTCGGCCAGCACCTTGAGGGAGGCGGCTTCCTGTTTTTCAAAGTTCAGCACGCCCTGCATACCCGGCATCCATTGCAGGAAATCGGGAAATTCGGTTGGCGACACCACGGTTACCGTATGCCCTTTGAGCGTCAGGTAGTGGTACAAACCCAGCGAAGAGCCCAGTGCATCAGCATCTGGTTTCTGGTGGGTGGTTATAAAAATACGCCGGGGCTGTTCCAGCAAAGGCCTGATATCAATAATTGGTCTCATCTGTTCCGCACAACTATAAACCCGCAAATATGATTATTTTCAACGCATTCGCAAAACTTTTTAGGAATAATATGAACAAGCGCTATCTTTGCCGCGCAAATCGCTAAGACTATTATGACAAACAGAACATTTACAATGATTAAGCCCGACGCAGTAAAAGCGGGCCATATTGGTGCCATCCTGGCCAAAATCAACGAAGCGGGCTTCCGTATCGTAGCCATGAAAATGACCAAACTGAGCATGGAAAAAGCCGGTGAATTCTACGCTGTACACAAAGAGCGTCCTTTCTACGGTGAACTGTGCGAGTTCATGAGCAGTGGCCACATCGTAGCTGCCATCCTCGAAAAAGAGAATGCTGTTGCTGATTTCCGTACTACCATCGGTGCTACCAACCCTGCCGAAGCTGCAGAAGGTACTATCCGTAAAATGTTCGCCAAATCTATCGGCGAAAACGCAGTACACGGTTCTGACAGCGATGAGAACGCCGCTATCGAAGGCAGCTTCTTCTTCTCTGCCCTGGAGCAATTCTAATCCGTTCCGGACGATCATATTGCAATCCCCCTGCCGTTTGGCAGGGGGATTTTTTTTACCTTTCCCGCATGAAACGTTTTTATGCGCTGGCCCTGGCCGGTTTTCTTTTTATAAGCGCAAAAGCACAGTCCGACAGTACTGCCATGCGCGCCAACCTTACCGCAGCAGCCAACAAAATGGGCCAGCTGTTTATCGACAAAAACTACCGCGAATACCTCAGTTATGTACATCCCGAACTCATAAAAATGATAGGCGGGCCGGATAAAATGATCGCCATGTTTGAAAAACCACTGGGCGAGGGCGTCACCTTCCGGAAAGTGTGGTATGAAGAACCACTGCAATTGATCGGCACCCCCAAAGACATAGAGGCTGTACTGCCCGAAAACATAGAACTGAACACCCCCAAAGGCAAACTGGTGGCCCGCTCCTACACCATTGCTATTTCGAAGGATAAAGGCAAAACCTGGCATTTTGTGTCCACCTCGGGCAAAACCCTGGATCAGATGCGCGTGGTGCTGCCCTCCCTCAGCCCCAAACTGGTATTGCCCGAAACGGCAGCTCCCAAGCTGACCAAATGAACCTCCAACTCTTTCTGCATATCGCCTATATTCGTTTGATTGATTAATTCCACCACGATGTACACCATCCAGGCAGCACCTATCCCTGTAACCGTTTATTGTCAACTCAGACAACTCACCGGCCTATCCGCCAAAAGCCTTGCAGCGGCCGAAACCGGGCTTAAAAACTCGGTATATTCTGTGATAGTCAAACACGAAGAGGAGATCATCGGTATGGGCCGCATCATTGGCGATGGCGGTTGTTTTTGCCAGGTGGTGGACATTTGTGTACTCCCCGCCTACCAGGGCCAAAGCATTGGAAAAATGATCATGCAGAATATAGCCGATTTCATCTACACCCAACTGCCGCCCACCTGCTATGTGAGCCTGCTGGCCGATGGCGAAGCCTACCGTTTGTATGCGCAATATGGTTTTAAAGAAACCTATCCGGAATCGAGGGGTATGTACCTGAGAGTGGGTTAACCCATTCCGCATCCGTTCCCTATCTTAGCGCCAGAATCATCCATCCTATGTTCCACCGCCTTAGGCCATTTACTTTTTTGTGCCTGCTTGTTGTCCTGCTCACCGCTGCTTCGTGCAGCAAAAAACGGATTCCGCAAAAAGGCTCCGATAAAGCCCTGACCACCGAAGACATCCGGAGCAAGTATGCGGCCATGATTGAGGTGAAACCGAAAGACATCCGCAACGAAGCCGCGTACCGTTTCATTGATACCTGGATGGGCACGCCCTACCGTTATGGCGGCAACAGCCGGCAGGGTATCGATTGCTCGGCTTTTACCCAGCGGTTTTACGAAACAGTGTACCAGACCAACCTGCCCCGCACCACTGTAGAACAAATCACACTCATCAAAAAGAAGAAAGTCCACAAACTCAAAGAAGGCGACCTGGTGTTCTTCACCTTTGGCAAAAAACGCAAAAACGACCATGTGGGTATCTACCTGCAAAACGGCTACTTCGTGCATGCCAGCAGCACCAAGGGCGTTACCATCAGCAGTCTGCACGACAAAAACTACAAGGAAAAATACAGCAAGGGAGGCCGCGTGAATGCTGATCGCTGATGTGAAGATGTCTGATGTCTGATTTAGGATGTGAGATTTTGCGATTTATGATTTGAGAACCATCGCTGATCTCCGATGTACGATCTGTGCTGCGCGAGCCGATAACCGCGAGTTCCTCCAACATGTCATCTCCAAGGGAAGCGGGTTCTGCTCAAAAAAAGAACAATCCGCAGCCCATCCACCTACTCTTCCACTTTCAAAAAGAGCGGTCTAAAGTAATGGCTCCCTTCGGCAGGTTCAGGGACCTATCCCAACTCATAAGGAATGAAACACTTTGCGTACGATCCTTTCGCGAGCTACCCTTTAAAAAAAATCACAAATAAAAACTTCTTCATTATATTGAAAGTATTCACCACCCGAATACTATGAAAGCAGACCTTTCGCTGTACGGCATCCTGACCATTGTTGCTGCGATTTTTATTTACAACCATTTCCTTTTTAACCCGCTGGTGGGCGAAGCGCCTATCCTGGTGTCGCTCGACGACCTGCAAAAGGAAACCCTATCTACTCTTAATGAAATGACTAAACTGCTGATCAGTTTATCTACAGCGCTGTTTGGGCTGATCGGTTATTTTGCGTTTGAAAATTATAAAGCCGCGGGGCAGATCGAGCGGAAGTACCGGACCGATCTGCTGCTGTCTTTTTCGGCCGCAGCCATTTCGATCGACTTTGGTTATATCTCTATGGAAAAACTGGTAGAGCTGTTGTCGCAGGTCGTTTTTCAACCTTACGACAGGCTCATCGCCATGCCACGAAACCTGCAGGTGATTGCTTTTTTGATCGCCCTGTTTTTCTGTGCCCGGCTCATTTGCCGCAACCTGTTTAAAGACTAAATCCTATGAAACCTATTTACAGACACATGCTTGGCTGGCTTACAGTACTGCTGCCCGGCATTGCACAAGCCCAGGCTCCAGGCGATACAGCAGCCATCCGCCACAATATTGACCAGGCTTTTGAACAGGTCAAACAACGGGATTCCGTTTACCTCGATCCGGAGTTGGAGCAGGAATTAAAAGCTGATTACTTCAACCGCATCACTACTCTTTCGCCAGGCAGTTTTGCGAATAAGGACAATGCAAAATTCATGATTGCCCGGTACGCCACCGCCGAAGGCACGGAAGAAATACTGCGCGATTTCCTGAACAGCGCCGGTGGCACGCACGATGAGATTTATTTTATCGGCAGCTGGTTGTATGTGAAAGTATACACCAATTCCAGCAATGCACTCGGCTACATCCGGCCCGATGTACCCAACCAGTATGCTACTTACCTCGTGCAACTTGAACCCGAAACATCTGGCGCGCTCATTTACCTCAACGGCAAAGCTATCTGCCCTGTAGCCCAGGCCAAAAATGGTATCCGGGTACACAGCAACAAAAAATACCTGGTAGAAATCAAAGCCGGCGGCAAAACCTGTTGCAGCAACGAAATCGTGTTCAACAAACAGGAAAGGAAACTGGTGAAGTGCGCGGTGAAGGATTAAGGGAAATTTCTCAACACTCAACAGCCCTGAGCTTGTTGAAGGAGCGTTGCGCTTTCATAAAGAATTGACACGGGATCCTTTTGGGATTGCAGTAGGCTCTTGTTCTGAGCAGACCATGCACCCGCCTGCATCGGGCAGGTGCATCCTGCGTCAGCATGCAGGTCCACAGGACTCCTTTAGAGATGGCAGAACGAGAATGGTTCGCGGTTTGGGACTCGCGCCGTTTCACCTCTCACCTTTGACCTTTCACGAAAGGACTGACACAGGATCATTATCGGTCTTCAAATCTTACATCAGCGATAGCAGATCGCTGATAGCTCTCAAATCAGACATCAGACATCCCCACATCAGCCATAAATCATCAATCGCTACATCTTAAATCTTCCATCCTAGTGGTCTATCCAAACGGTTTTGATATTGACAAACTCCCTCATGCCAAACACGCCCAGTTCGCGGCCGTAACCGCTTTCTTTAACGCCGCCGAAGGGAACACGCGGATCGGAGCGCACTACCCCGTTTACAAAACAGTTGCCTGCCTGTAATTGTGTAGCGGCTATGCGTTCGCCTTTTTCGAGATCGGTGGTGAAGACCGCGGCACCCAGGCCATAAATAGAATCGTTGGCAATGCGGATCGCATCGGCTTCGTCTTTGGCGTAGATGATGGCAGCTACGGGACCAAACAATTCTTCGTCGTAAGCAGGCATGCCTTTGCGCACATCGGTGAGGATGGAGGGCGGGTAATAAGCGCCGGCTTCGGCAGGGATTTCAGCACCGCATAACACTTGGGCACCGGCAGCAATGCTTTTGGTGACTTGCTGATGCAGTTCATCACGCAGGTCTACCCGGGCCATCGGGCCAATATTAAAAGCACCTTTCAGCGGAGCGCCGTAGGTACGGGATTGCATTTGTTGGAGCATAGCGGCTTCGAAAGCTTCACGAACGGCTTCTACTACCACGAAACGTTTGGCCGATACGCAGCTCTGGCCACTGTTGTTCAACCGGCTGTTGACGCAGGTTTCGGCAGCTTCGGCAATATTCGCATCTTCGAGGATCACATAAGCATCGCTACCACCCAGTTCCAGCACACATTTTTTGAGCACACTGCCCGCTGCTGCCGCTACTTTTTTACCGGCAGCCGTGCTACCGGTTAAAGTGATCGCTGCAATCGCCGGATGTTTGATCACCGGCTCCACTTCGCTGCCGGGTACCAACAGGCATTCAAAAATTCCTTCGGGAAGGCCGGCTCTCGTAATCAGTTCTTCCATCGCCAGTGCGCAACCGGTTACATTACTGGCATGTTTGAGCACATATGCATTACCCCCCATTACAATCGGTGCAAAACTGCGAAACACCTGCCAGTATGGGAAATTCCAGGGCATAATGGCCAGCACCACACCCAACGGCTGAAAAGAAACAAAGGTTTTCTTGGAGCCGGTATCTACGGGTTCATTTCCCAGAAAAGTGGAAGCGTTGGCGGCGTAATGCTCGCATACCCAGGCGCATTTTTCTACCTCGGCAATACCCTGCTTCACAGGTTTACCCATTTCCAGCGCAGCCAGTTCGGCCAGGCGCTGTTTGTCTTCTCTGAGCAAAGCAGCAACACGGTTGAGGTAAACGGCCCGCTCATCAAACGATAAAGCAGACCAGGCAGCCTGTGCCTGAACGGCCTTGTTGAGGCGCCCGGCAATGGCTTCGGTATCGTGAATGGGGTAAGACTGAACCAGGGTATTATCGGCGGGATTAACAGATTGCAAGGCAGGCATGGCAACTTGGGTTTAGACACCAAATGTACATAAAACCACCATGCCACCCGCAGGCGCCACACCCTGCAAATGCAGGATTAACAATACTTTAAACTGATAACCTATCGAACTTACTGATGCAGCCAGGGTTGCAGGTGTTGTAATACAAGGCTCACGGGCAGCCCCATTACATTGTAAAAACAGCCCTCAATCCCTTTGATACCTACTACCCCAATCCATTCCTGGATGGCATACGCACCGGCTTTGTCATAAGGCTGGTATTTGGATACATAAAAGCGGATCTGTTCTTCGGTGAGCGGGTGAAAATGTACGCGGGTGGTGTCCGAAAAAGAATGTTCGGCTTCGCCGTTGAGCATGGCTACGCCGGTGATCACGGTATGTGTTTGACCGGAAAGCGCCAGCAGCGTTTGTACAGCTTCTTCTTCACCGGCGGGTTTGCCTATGATGCGGTTGCCCAGCACTACCACCGTATCGGCGGCGATGATGATTGCGCCTTCCTGCAGGGACTCCTGCACTGCACGCGCTTTTTCCATAGCCAGGAAAGCCGGCACCTCTGCCACGGGCATGGTATCGGGAAACAGCTCTTCGGTGTGCACCGTCAGTACTTCAAACGCTACCTCGGCCTGTTGCAACAGTTGTTGCCTGCGGGGCGACTGGGAAGCGAGGATGATCTTCTTAGGATTGGGCAATGAATTGGACATAATAAATAAGCATTGATAAAATTCCGGCGAGCGTTACCCATTTGATGCGGGAGCTCACCTGGTGGTACCCGGCTGATGTGTTGGTTTTATACAGTTGCCAGCCCAGGCCTATCATGGGCAATTGAACGAGTACAATGAAATACACCATCAGCCAGGAACTGTTGTGCTGCATGGCAAAAATCTGCACAGATACCAAAACCGCTACCAGCAGGGCGATGAGTACATAAATAATGCGTTTGGTGGGACCAATGCCCCACACAATAGGAGCAGTGCGGCAGCCAAACTGGGCATCGCCTTTAAAATCTTCGATATCCTTCACCATTTCGCGGATGAGGGTAATGAGAAACGAGAAGAAGGTATAAAACAGCAACAGGCGCATGATCATCCAGGCGGCGGGGGCACTGGCTTCTATGAGGCTTTCGCGGTACAGCTGGGGTTCGTAAAAACCAATGGTAGCTACGCTCAATGCGGCCAGCACAGCAATCACAATATTGCCGGTGAGCAGCTGTTTTTTGTAGTCGGTAGAATAGAAAAACAAGAGTCCTACCGTGAGTGCCTGCAATGTAGCCAGCCGCAGACTGCCCACCTGCACTGCCAGCGCCAGGGCCAGCAGTATGCCCAATGCACTCAGCGTAATATGCGTACCCATCGCCCAGCGGCGTTTGATCACCGTTTCGAGCACCACTTTGTGCGGCTTGTTCACCTGGTCTATCTTGATATCAAAATAATCGTTGATAATATATCCGGCACCGGCAATGAGTACGGTAGAGAGCACCAGCATGCTGAACTGGAGCAGGTCGAGGCTGGGTTTAAGTCCGTAGTAGCCCAATAGGGGCACCAGGATGCAAAAGTAAATCAGGTATTGTGTGAGCGCCAGGAAAGCCAGGTTGCCAACCCGCATCATTTTAATAAAGGCGGCCATTACTTTCATGGGTGTTCCGGTTCCGTTTTCAGAGGTTAAGGCATTCATGGGTTCATACAGGCTTTAAGCCCGTAGCAAATATAATGTGCGCGGATTAAGATACCGAACGGGCGATCAACTTTCGTGGCGATGGGTGTGTGCAATGGCGAGACTGATGGCTTCATATAATTGTTGCAACTCAGGCGTGGCGGTCATCAATTGTCCGTGCCGCTCCATCGTCTGGCGATCGCCACGGATGGCCGGGCCCGTTTGTAGCTGCATAGGCATTTGCGCAGCTAAGCCTTTTAATCCACCCAGCAGCAGGGGCCGTATCACTTCAAATGATAACCCGCGGGCTTCCATCAGTTGCTGGGCCACAGCCATCATGTGGTTAGCAAAATTATTTCCCCATACCGAAGCCAGATGCGCCACACGCCGGTCTTCATCGCGCAGCACGCTCACCATTTTGCCCAGCAAGGCGCCAGCCAGGAGCTGCATCGTTTGTAAAGCAGTTTCGGTGCTGCCATCTATCGCCCATACCACTTCACCGGCAGCAGGCAGGTTTTCCTTGCGCACAGAATATACCGGCCACAACACGCCCCGCTCTGCACTCACCCGCCCCAGCGCCTGCACAGAAGCCGTGCCGCTGGTATGTACCACCAGTTTTCCGGGCAATTGCAACTGCTGGTTCACCGCTTCGAGGCTATCATCATTGATGGCTACAATATATATATCTGCCGTTTTGTTTAAATCTGACAGGGTGCCCGAAGCCATTATCCCAAACCGCTGCGCCAGGGCCTGAGCCGCTTCTGCACGACGGGCCACGACTTGCTTTACAACGAATAACTCATTGTTTTTCAGCAATTCCAGCAAATAGACGGCTACATTGCCCGACCCAACAATATGAACGGTATATATTGGTTTCATGGTGTATCAAATAATAAAATAAGGTGCCCCTTCCGGCGTTAACTAAAAACTGGCACATTTTTTTTTGTAATGGTAAAAGTATATACTTGCAACCATCCGCTACCAAAATACTTAGTAAAAAGCGGCAAACGATCACGCATGGCAAAGAATTTATTAATAGTGGAGTCGCCTGCAAAGGCTAAAACCATCGAAAAAATCCTCGGCAGCGATTTTGAGGTAAAATCCTGCTACGGACATATACGCGACCTGGAGAAGGATGATATGGGTATCGATATCAAAAATGATTTTTTACCCAAATACATCATTCCCGAAGAGAAGCAGAAAGTAGTTAAGGAACTGAAAGATACCGCAAAGAAATCCGAAGAGGTTTGGCTCGCAACGGATGAGGACCGCGAAGGGGAAGCCATCAGCTGGCACCTTTGCGAAGTACTCGGTCTCAATCCCAGCAACACCAAACGTATTGTGTTTCACGAGATTACCAAACCCGCCATTAAAAAAGCGGTAGATAATCCCAGGCTGCTCAATATGAATCTCGTGAACGCCCAGCAGGCGCGCCGTGTGCTGGACCGCCTGGTGGGTTTCGAACTGTCGCCTGTACTGTGGCGCAAGATGAGCATGAAAAACTCACTCTCTGCCGGTCGTGTACAATCGGTAGCCGTGCGCCTCATTGTGGAGCGCGAGCGCGAGATCAACCATTTTAATGCGGTGAGCAGCTTTAAGGTAGAAGCTTTCTTCAAAGCCGATGACCTGAACAAAAAGCCCATCACCTTCAAAGCCGAAGGCCCGGGTAAACTCAGCGATGAGAAAACGGCCCAGCAATTTCTCGAAAAATGCATGGGTGCCAGCTATTCGGTAAAAGACATCCAGGTAAAACCTGCCCGCAAAAGTCCCTCTGCCCCCTTCACCACTTCTACCCTGCAGCAGGAAGCCAGCCGCAAGCTGGGCTACTCGGTAAGTAAAACCATGCTGCTGGCGCAAAAGCTGTACGAAGCGGGTCAGATCACCTACATGCGTACCGATAGCGTGAACCTGTCCGAAACCGCGCTCGAAGACATCCGCGCCGCGATTACCGGCAACTATGGCGACCGCTACCACCACCAGCGCGCTTATAAAAACAAAAACGAAAATGCACAGGAAGCGCACGAAGCCATTCGTCCTACCTATATGAATACCACCAAGGTGGAAGACAGCGATTCGCAACGCCTCTACGACCTGATCTGGAAACGCACCATGGCCAGCCAGATGAGCGATGCAGAGCTGGAGCGTACCATTGCTAAAATCAACATTTCAACGGCTAACGAAGAACTGACCGCCAGCGGTGAAGTGCTCAAATTTGACGGCTTCCTGAAACTGTACATGGAAGGCCGCGACGATGAGGACGAAGAAGACGAAAACGAAGGCATGCTGCCCCCGCTGGTGCCCGGCCAGGCCCTGGAGCTGAAAGAAATGAAAGCCCTGGAGAAATTTACCCGCCCTGCCCCCCGCTACACGGAAGCCTCGCTGGTAAAGAAACTCGAAGAGTTGGGCATTGGCCGCCCGTCTACCTACGCACCTACCATCAGTACCGTGCAAAAACGGAACTACGTGGAAAAACGCGACCGCGAAGGCGACAAACGTACCGTACGCACCCTCACCCTGAAAAGTGATAAAATAGACCTCGTTACCAACGAAGAAACCTACGGCTCGGAGCGCAACAAACTGTTCCCGACCGACCTGGGTATGGTGGTGACCGACTTCCTCAACGATCACTTCAAGAAAGTGATGGACTACAGCTTTACGGCCAAGATCGAAGAAGAGTTTGATGAAATTGCACGCGGCGAAAAGCAGTGGAACAAAATGATTGAGGAATTCTACAATCCGTTCCACACCAATGTAGAGGATACCCTGCAAAATGCGGAACGCGCCAAGGGCGAACGCATCCTGGGTGAAGATCCTACCAGCGGCAAGCCTGTTTCTGCCCGTCTGGGCCGTTTTGGACCCATGGTGCAGATCGGAACCGTGAACGACGAAGAAAAGCCCAAATTTGCCAAACTGAAGCCCAACCAGAGCATCGAAACCATCACCATGGCCGAAGCGATGGAACTCTTCCGCCTGCCCCGTACGCTGGGTCTGTTCGAAGACCTGGAAGTAGTGGTGAACATCGGCCGTTTTGGTCCGTATGCCCAGCACGATGGTAAATTCTACAGCCTCAAAAAAGAAATGGACCCTTACGAGGTAGAACTCGACGAAGTAGCCCCGCTGATTGAAGAAAAGCGCAAAGCTGCTGCCGAGAGCACCATCAAGATTTTTGAGAAAGAGAAAATTAAAATCCTCAAAGGTCCATACGGTGCGTACATCAAGAAAGGCCTGCGCAACTACAAAATTCCGAAAGACAGGCTGGAGCAAGCTGCCGAGCTGACCCTGGAAGAAGTGCAGACGATTATTGCCGAGGCGCCTGCCAAAGCAGCCAAAGGCGGGGCACGCGCTACCAAGGGCGCCCGCAAGAAAAAAACAGAAGAATAATCGTTACAGATGATATGCAACGGCCTCATACAACAAAAAAGTTTTGAGGCCGTTGCTGTTTTTACAGAACGGATTTTATTGTAGATTGAGTTAGGATACAACCGAGTGGACATGAAACCAACAAGTGAAATAAGCGCTCTGCTTAACCTGATAGACGATCCGGATCATGATGTATTCGATACCGTGTCGCAGAAAATTATTGGCTACGGCAAGCCCATTATCGCCAACCTTGAAAACCTTTGGGAGCATACCACCGACGAGCTGTTGCAAGAGCGGATAGAAGTACTGATACACCGGGTACACTTCAGCGACCTGCTCCGTGAATTTGACCGCTGGGCCAAACGCTCACAACCCGAACTGATCGACGGCGCGCTGATGATGGCCCGCTACAACTACCCCGAACTGCCCCGCGACCTCATTGTGGCCCAGTTTGAACAAATGCGCCGCAATGCCTGGCTGGAACTCAACTACTACCTGACCCCGCTCGAAACCATCAACGTGGTGAACAGCATTTTCTACAACTACTACAAATTTGAAGGCCACGAGTTACAACCGGGCCAGAACCACTACTTCTTCATCAACCAGGTGCTGGAAAGCAAACAGGGCAATTCCTATTCCCTGGCATTGCTGTACCTGTCCCTCTCCGAACTGCTGGACATCCCCGTGTTTGCGGTAGATGTGCCCCGCCAGTTTTTGATGGGTTATTTCGACAGCCTGCAGCACTTCATGCAGCCCGATGGCGAGACGACGCGTAAAATCCAGTTTTTCATAGACCCGCTCAATGGTATGATCTACACCCAAAACGATGTAGACGTGTACCTCAGCAAACTGAAAGTGGAGAAGACGGACGAAATGTTTGAGCCACTTAACAACCGCGAAGCCATTCAACGCTGCCTCAACGCCCTGCGCAACAACCTGGACACCGAGAAGGAAGACTATAAAATCCGTGAACTGGAAGACCTCATTCAGCTGATTTCCCGCAGGAATGAAGAAAGGAAGGACAAGGATGTGGGGATGTCTGATGTCTGATTTATGATTTAACGATTTAAGATTAGCATTTTACCATCGTCCTGTACCGCACTTGTGGGAAGGCACGAAGTAGAGGGCTATCTCATTCCATTCATTTCCACATTTACACATTAGCACATTACTACCGTCTACCCCACCGGAACACTCATCACAATCCTATACCCCTCCGGATAATCATTCTTTAACACAAAACTTCCTTTATGTCTTTTGATGCGGGCTTCGATATTTTCCAGCCCCATACCTGCCTGCCCTGACCGGGGTGCAAAACCATTACCATTATCGCTGTATACCCATTGTATTTTTTGCTTCTCCAGACTGGTTTCTAACGTAATAGCGGTACACTGGGCATGACGCACAGAATTAGCCATTAGTTCGTTTAAAGCCAGTTGCAGGTCATTGCAGAGCCCTTCGTTGATCCAGAGGGTTCCGATCTGATCTCTGATGGTGAGTGTGATACCTTTGGTAGCCAGTACTTTTTCCATGGTACGGCGGGTTTGGTCCATGAGCCGGGATAGGTTGGCCTTGCCTTCGTGTTTCAGTTCGTGCGAAAGATCGCGCAGGCGTTCGCCGGCTGTCAGCAAAGAGTGTTCTACCTCATGCAGCTCTGCTGTGCCTTCTTTCCGGGCGGCAATAATGCCTGATAGTTGCAGGCGGGTGTACAGCAGTAACGGTCCCAGGTCGTCGTGCAGGTTGCGGGCCAGTTCGAGTTTGGTTTCGTATTGGCGGCGCTGGTTGCGGTTGCGGATCATGAGCAGCAGGGAACCTCCCAATAACAACAGCACGGCTATGGAAAACAGCAGTACTACTACCATCCAATCGCTTTTACGTTTGGCTTCCTGCGCCTTTTCGAGGTTTTCGCGCGCCATCACACTTTCTACCTGGGCCAGCAGGTTTTCGCGCTGGGCTTCGATGATGTTGCTGCTCAGCGAGTCAAGCTGAATATAAGCGCTCAGCAATTGCTGGTAAGCCGGGATGATTTCCCCTCTGGCATAATAGAGACCGGCGCTTTTTTTACTGATACCGATTTTGCTCTTCTCCGGTATCACCGGGTAAGGCTGATTCGATATCGTATCCAACAACCGGGCCGCAGCTTCGTTACGGCCATTTTCCTGCAAAAAGCGGTATTGTTCGTTGTAAATATCCACCAGGCAGGGAATCTTTTGCGAAGCGGGAAAATCCGCTGCCAGCACAATATCCCTGGCGCGTTCCAATGCATGTTCCTGGGCAGCAATATTGCCCTGGCATTTATGGTAAAAAGCCATGCTGCGGGCTATAAAAAATGCTGTGCTGTGTTCAAATCCTTCATATTTCTCAGGCTTCTGCTGCATGGCGGTTTCTACTTCCTGTAAATCACGGATACAAGCCATCACCTGGTTGCACTGCCCCGCATCGGCATAAGCTTCTGCTGCCACGCCCATCATGGTGGCGATGATCGATAAGGTGAAGGAGTTTTCTTCAAAATAAGCAGCATTCCGGTACACCCAGCGGCAGGCTGGCAACACTTCAGTATAGGTTTCAATCGCGCGCTCCGTCAGGTCTTCAGACACATACAGCGTCATTTCGAGGTAGGAAGCATTGAAAAACTGGTACACATTATGGCTTTGCACCGCCTGTAGCTTGAGCTTGCGGGCCAGGTACATGCCCCGGGCAATATTGCCGGTAGCAAAACAACGGTTGATAGCCAGGAAATAATACTGGCTCTGGTAAGGCGACAACTCTGCCCGGTTGAACGAAACCTTTTCATACCAGCTCAGCAAACTATCCGCATCGCTGCCCGAATCGTACATCACGGGAAGGATAAAATGGCCACATTTTTCGAGGAAGGACGAATCATTGATTTGTCCGGTATTCAACGCATCGTAATACCTGCGGGTAGAATCCAGGGAGGGCCCGGCAGTAGCTTTTTGCAGGAATCCCAGCAGCCATACCAGGAGCACTGCCGTTATGCGAAGACAACGAAAGACAACGAAACGGGCGGAGGAGTTGAAACCAGTTTTCAAGGCGCTGATAGTAATCAGTAATTTAATTAAACAGACGACAAATTTAAGAACAAAAATGGATAGCCGTACGCTGGTTGCTTATATTT
>Ga0247823_10001362_pt1 | contig 20363 bp, 20 predicted proteins | sample 13C_PalmiticAcid_2_FD_192426 | JGI IMG/M metagenome (GOLD analysis project Ga0247823, IMG submission 192426) | Soil microbial communities from agricultural site in Penn Yan, New York, United States - 13C_PalmiticAcid_Day30 | ecosystem: Environmental > Terrestrial > Soil > Agricultural land... | reverse complement strand
GGAAATGCGTTTCATCTCTAACCATCTCCTTCTTCGCAGACAGGGCAATCAGCTCCAACCGCTTTCCGACTCGCACCACGGCGCCGGCGATCGAAGAAGACACGACCACCCCTACTCCTGCCCTCGACCGCCTCTCCCTGTCTTGACCCTACCGCGTACTTCGTGGAGGTAAGCCAAGATGAGGGAAGCCAACTTCAGCATACCCAATGTCAACAAGGCATCCGTGGGCATCACCACGGCCTTGTATGACCGACGAGCCCTCGACTGCACATCAACCCTCCCGTTGATCAATTCCCTAAACCATCTCGCCTATCTTACTACATCATCGGCTAGAATCCGCGACATCCTCACCGTCGATGGCGGCATCGAGAGGCTGGTCTGCATTTTGAAGGAGGGCCGGAGCAAGGATATGATGGACATGTGGAAGTGGAACCTGGCCTTTCAGTGCGTCGTCAACATAGGAGTTAGGGGCACAGAGGCCGTCCGGACCCGCGTGGTCGAGGCCGACATGGTCCCGGTGATTGCGACCATCCTCGACAATTACATCAAGGTCATCGAGAAGGTTCGCGAAAAGGCGGAGGAGGCTAAGCAGAAGTCGGACCATCACCGCCACCGGATTGGCGGGAGCAGCCGCGTGCACAAGTCGTCGAGCTTCTCGTCCAGGTCCGGGACCCTGGACGTGGATCAACGGACTTTCCGCAGGCAAGCCCCGCCCCCGTCGATTGATGTGTCTGCGGCGCTGGCCGGTCCGTCGACTGCCGTCGTGCATTCGAATGCCGACCCCACACCAACCGCTCCGCAATTCCAAGTGACGCCTCCGGCTGACCGCACCCCCTTGACTGCCCACCGCCACCATCATCACGCCATTCCGTCTCCTGGCCCTCAGACCGCGCAGTCACTCGCCCCCATGGTGCCCTCTATGGATGCCGCCGATGGCTTCGTTCGACCTATTCGGGACACCGACCGCCTCAGCGGCATCCTGCCATTCTCTCGATCCGCCCTTACCTCGCAGCCTGCTTCTCCTACGACACCCTTGCCACCGCCGCAACTCCGGTCCCCGACTGTGCGCCCAACTTCGATGCTCGCCGCCGCAGCTCGGTCTCGCAGGCGACCCTCTATTCGCCATCAGCACTCGTCTGCTGCCGAGCCGGATGATTTGAATGCCGATAGCATCACGTCGGAAGATTCGCCCGATGCTGAGATGTCAGGGACCGGAGACATGCAGCAAGAAGTGGAAGTGCAGGGCATCACGGTCGAAGACGGGGATAGCATCATGGCCGGCGGGGCGATCGACCTGACAACCCCAACAGCATCCGAAACCCAGGACGCCGGGACCTTCAACATTACGCACCAAGGCCCTGTCGATGGTAGCGTCCCCACCAACAATACTCCGACACCTGTCCCAGCAATTGGCTTGTCTCCGAACCGGCCAACGCTGGTGAGTCCGCCGCAACCGGCGATGCCTAACGCCAGCGTCCCACGTTACCTCCTCGATCGCCAGGTCAGCCCCAACCCGCAAGTGCTCGCCGCCATGCCCAGGGAAGAGGACGTCCTGATGTCGCTCCAGCTTCTGGCATATGTTTCCAAGTACTGCAACCTGAGGAAGTATTTCCAGAGGAGCCATCTCGTGCCCAAGCTCAAGATCGGCAAAGAGATCCAACTCCTTGACGGTGTCGACCCGCTTGCTCTTGAGACCGAGATGGAGCAGGACGGCGAGGATGCCGAGGAGGAATACTGCCTGCCAAACGACCTGAACATCTTCCCGCTTGTAGAGAAGTTCACGGTTAGGTACCACAGCACCGACATGCAGTACTGGGCCGGAGTGGTTATGAGGAACCTGTGCCGCAAGGATGACACCAGGGGAGGCATTCGGCAATGCGCCTACTATCAGTGCGGCAAGTGGGAAGAGTTCACTCGGCAGTTTGCGAAGTGCCGCCGCTGCCGACGGACCAAGTACTGCAGCAAGGAATGCCAGAAGAGCGCATGGGCGTTCCACCGCCACTGGTGCATCGCCGCGACGCAATGATGAGGAGGGGATGGGAGTGCTTCCGCAAAGCCGCAGTTGGGACTGATGGTCGTTTATTGATACCCCCCGGTTCTCTTTTGTCTCCTCCACCCCCCGGGATACACACACACACTCACACACACTCAAGTCTCTGCATGGCGTTATTTCATTAATGTCTACTGGCCAAAAACCTCTTTAGTGGCTCTCAATTGCAGGCAGCATATTCTCTCTCTCACTCTCAGTCTTGCCACACACGGCACTCCCCGCAAGCATGGTTGGCGTTGCACGATACCACGAGGATTTTTTTTTCTTTCTTTTTTTTTTTGTGCCCTGTTTTCAGTTGCGGCTCACAGGCAGGCGGGCAGGCTGGCAGGCTGGCAGGCAGACAGACGTTGGCTTTTTTTTTGGTTCCGGCTTTTCCTCCTTTGCGTTTTTCTGCTTTGCCCTGTTTTGGTTATTTTAGGTTTTTCGTTTAGCAAAGTCAGGGCAGTCATGGAATGGGATCGATCATACTTGGTAGCTCAGGCACGAAACGAAGGAATGAAGGAACGAAACGAAATCCCTATCTACTTATCTTCTCGAATCTTTGGGTGCAATGGTGTCTTGTCTGTTGTGAGAAATTTACCTAACCTTGGGTGCTGTCTCTTGAGGCTTGAGAGAAGGAGGGGGGCGGACTGGGGTTTGGTGATGATGGTAGGCCGAAGAGAGACAGTCCATGGTTTGGTTTGGTTTGGTTTTTCCTGGTTTGGTTTGATTTGATTTGATTCAATCGACTGAGCGTGTCATGGCATGAGCTATATTCTGTACTGCTAGCAAGCAAGCAATTCAGGCAAGCAAGCAACCACTAGGCGGCGTTTTCGCTCTATTCCGTCCTGTCTTTTGCTGTGTTGATGACAGTGGTGTGCTTTGAAGGGTGATACTGGCCTCCAACAATTTCTGAGTGGCATTTAGTCGTATTTTGTGTTCACTTGCAAGACTGATACCAAACCAAGAAAGAAGATTGCCGGGCAAGCACACTGGCTACACACTCGTTGATCTGACAGCAGCGATGAGAAGCAGGCCTGATTGCTTACAATGACCCTTGTCCTCTGAGGTTGGCTCAAGGCACAACGGCGCACCTCTTTGTTCCTCGATTCGGTGCGTTAGCTTCTTCGAGTCGTTGAGTTTTAGTCGAGTCGACAAAGACATCATTACCATGCGTGAAACAACGCGAACACCGCGGCGAGTGAAGGGGGCAGGTAAATCACCCAATATCGAATAGACGGCGGTGGCGCAGGTGTTGAGTTGTATTCGAGGTCTTAGAAAATACACCAAACTCTTTGGATGTGGCAAGGTCGTTTTGTAAAGGCAAATGGGTGTTCGGGACTGGCGCTGCCCTCGGCTGGAATCCTTCCAAGGAGCTGCCTTGACGCACAACTATCACAACTTCACGGACAGCAGTGGAATCGGACAGGTATGTATGTCTTAACCTTTCTACCAAACACTCCTACAAAACGCCCGCCATTACCACCCCTCTACCTCTTCCCAGCCTGCCTCCGACTCTTCCCCAGCCTCGGCTTCGGGCCCTTCTTAGGGCCACCACCACCCGGCCCGCCACCGCCTGGCCCGCCACGGCCCGGTCCACCACGACCGGGTCCACCGCCGCTCTTCATCCGCTTGGCGTTGAACGAGGTCAGGTCGCCCGACGACATGGCGTCGCCCGACTTGCTGAAGCGCTTCTTGCCGCCGAAGCCGTACTTGGAGTCCTTCTTCTGCCGCTTGGCGCTGGGCGGGCCGTGGTCGCCTGCGGAGCGCTTCTTGTTGTTGCCGCCCGATTTGAGCTCGTTGTCGACGGCCACGTCAAAGAGGTCGTCTACTTCGTTCGCGCCGAGGCCCGAGGAGCCGCCTTCTTGCCGCTCTGCGGAGGTCATGTTAGTAAGAGAGGAAGGGAAGAGGAAGAGAGAGAGAGAAGGGAAACATACTCTTCTTGAGCAGGTTGATCTTCTCGAGGGTCTCGCGCTTCTGCTTGGCACGCTCCTGCTGCTTCTGCACTTGGACCTGCTTGCCGAACTTCTTGAGGTCGCGCTGCTTGCGGGCCTCGGCGGACGCCTTCTTGGCAGTCGCCTCCTCAATCATCTTCGCCTTGACCTTCTGCATAGTCTCGTCGCTGCGGACGGTCTCGGCGAAGAAATCTGTCGGCCGAGTGAAGGGCACGCCCTCCTTGCGCAGCAGCACGCGCGCCTGCCGGGCGGCTTCGAGAGATTGGTTCATGAAAGCCAGCTCGCGCTGCAGGTCGTCATCAATGGATGGGATCGACTCCTCGGTGTTCTTGGACGCGACGATGGACTGGTGGAAAGCGAAAGGGACTGTTTTGGGGTTCGTGTCGAGGGCGAAGCGCCGCAGGGCGGCGAGGAGCCCCTCCTTGTTGTTGATTGTTTGGCGGACGCGGGTGCCAGCGGCAATTTGCTCCTCGTCTTCCTCGTCTTCGGCGGAAAGCTCGTCGACGTCGATCTCTTCCTCCTCGTCCTCCTCAGCGCCTCCATCCGAATCGAGTTCTGATTCCGAGTCGGAGTCGTCTATCCCGTCCAGGTCAATGCCACTGAACCCTTCGCCATCGTCGCTGCCCTCTGAATCACTGTCGTCTTCGCTTGACTCTTCATCCCTGGCTTTCCTCTTGTTTGACTTGCCGGCGTTGGGCTTGGGGACCTCCTCCTCGCTCTCGTCCTCCCACTCTTCCTCGTTATCCTCGACTACTTTTGCGACAACCGGCTCGTTGGACTTTCTCCTGCCGCCTTTTTGCTTGCTGGCCTTGTTGTTCGCAACCGGTGACTTGGGCTTTGACCCTGCCTTGGGGGATTGTGTCGCGCCTTTCTTCGCCATGGTTGCTGGTGGTGGGGACGGTGGTGATTGATGGAGGACTCGCAGCTTCTGAACGCTCCAAAACTTTTTTTGGCTGGTCGGCTTGATTGAGCGATAAGATAAGATATTGAGGTGGGGCAAAGATTGGATGCACCCCTAACCCTTATCTGGTACACTTTCTGTGCGACTGAAGGCAGCCCCCTCGCCATACGCAAAGCTGCAGCCTCCTTCCTTCCTCATTCATGCTTAGTTTCGTAGAAACTTGCAATCTTCTTTGACAAAAATTCTGAGAGATGGAGCAAAAAGTGCAAAAAATGATGTTGGCTCCATGATGGAGTTGTTTGCCCACAGCCAGAATCGAACTGACGACCTTGTCATTACTAGTGACACGCTCTACCACTGAGCCATGCGGGCCTTTGAAGGACGATGGTGAGGCCTTCTCTGTGCTGCACATATGAAGTTCCAGACACAGCTGGGAATGTTTGGTTGCAATTCCAAGTTTCCTCTTTGTGTGTTTTCTTCTGTCACATTAGCATGGGGAGGACTTCGAAAACAACACATGCCACCTAGGTAACGGACGACGGAATCTGGTGGGTTTGGTGCAGTCATCCCGGAACCTCCTCCACTGGGACGGGACTGATGGGAGTCTCTACCCCTGAACGACATACCATTTGCAAGAATTCCAGAAGAACCATGGCAGAGAATTAAACGAGGTGCAAAAAAAAAAAGAAAATTCTGTAATAAGTCATGTCGATTGCTAAAGTCTTGTGCGAACTCCAAAACAAAACATGCAGGTCAGTGTCACAAATGGATCATCTATGGATACGCCCTGAATTCTATTTCACTCCCTTCACAAATCGCAAGCACCAGCAGAAGAAATCTCCAAACTCCGCTCACTTAGATCAGAGAGGAAACTGTTCGCCCCTGGACGCGTTTTACTGTACTGAGTAGAGTCACCATCACAAGCACGCTGAGGAAAGCAAGAAGTGTGTCAAACCGGCCTCGTTTTCTATGTACCATTTCCTCCGCCATGTACCAAAGAAGCAACCAGAGAACGACAGCCCCAAAAGTTCCTCTCCCCAAACCCCTCTCCATCAGCCATCCCAAGAAGCGGTATACAAAAAAGAGCAAGAATCCCCATCCCCTCAGACGAGCGAACAAGAAGGTCGCGACTCCTCCTCATCGCCCACCCCACTGCCAAGCAAAGGCGACATCGCGAAATAGCCCGCCTGGCAAATGGACAAGGAAGGAAAGGGGGTTGTTCCAAACTGAGAGTTGTCGTTTTGTATAAAACCGGGCTGGTGTCGAGAGAAGAGCCGGAAAAAAAAGAGGGCGGGAAAACTGCCGAGTTTGCTGGCCGCCGTGATGTTTGCAAAATTCCGTTCGAGAAGCGAAACAAGAAAAAGTTCGGTGGTGATGGTATGTGTCTGTGTCGGGAAGAAGATTTGTGGTTTTTGAGGCCGGCCGACGAAAGGGTTTGGTGTCAAGCGTGATGAGACATCATCTCCTGGACCCTGGGTCTCAGCAAGGCAGGGGGGAAGCTGTGAGAGAGAAGAGAGCTTCCCGCCCTGGGGTGTGGTGGTGGTGTTGCAGCTGAGAGGAGGGTGTCATGTTTGGCGGAAGAGGTCAGAGAGGACCCTCTTGTGTTGGTGGAAGCAGGAGATGGCGCCCGGCAACGACTCGCCCGAACCGGGTGTCCCCCGGTTGTCATTTACATGACAACGCAGTAGGCGTTGAAGTTGGTGGAGGTCTGGGGGACCTTGGTCTGAGCGGTGGTGGAAGGCATGTTGATTGATTGGGGGATTTTGGCTTGAAAAAGCTGAAGATGGTTTGTGTGAATCTGAATGTGAGCTGATGATGAGAGGAGAAGATGGGTTCTGGTCGGAAGAGAAGGGCTTTCTTATACTTTTTTTCGACGTCGACGAGTCCATACTCAAAAACCGCCTCGTCGAGGTGCCGTTTGCTATTTTTTCCCCTGTCCAGTCGTCAGGGAGAGAATGGCAAGCGTTCTCGACCCTCGTCGTATTCTTTGACATCCCTCGCTTTGGAGTTTGGACAGAACAAACACCCAAAAAGAGACTATTCACCTTTCTTGATGAGGGTGCGGAAAGCTTAGTATTGTGCCCTTCATATTGTTCCGCGGGAAGCAAGGGCAGGGCGTGGCCGGTGAGGCAAAGGGGCAAGCTTCTAGACCAAACGGGGAACAAGCACAACGTGGCGACCACGATTCATCAAGGATCTGCACTCCTGGACCCTCTTTGATTGAAGATGAAGATTGACCAAGAATATGGAAGGCTTTTCGAGGCTTGCAGGCCGTTGAGGTCAAGGGTCGTGGTGGCGTTGAGCTTAGTATTGTCCCCCCTGAGCCCCTTAGTATTGTTGATCCCGCCCTTGTTTGTCATGTGCCTGCCCAGCCTCGACCCAAAGGAACATCAAAACCATAAACGCGGAATACAGTCACATCAAACTTCTCAGCCCCTGCAAAATTGAAAGAGAAGAACGACTGGAACTTGCCGTTCGGACATGACCGCCTTGGAAATCCCTACCCGACAGCACCCTTTCAACCTCTCGCCGATGATCCCTTGAAAGGAAGTAAACAAGGCCCTCATCCGATCCTTGAGGCACTCAATCATCCCGTCTGGCGGTCTAGAACCGAGTGAAAGGCAGCCTAGTCATTCAGCAATCAGCAAGGCCGTCCCGGTGTGTCGAGGATGAGGGAAACACAACACTGGCGCGGAAGGAAAGGGGACAGGGTGTCAATGGCCAGCGGAGGACACGGCAATCCCAAGAAAGAATGCGGCAAGGGATTGGGAAAGGTCCTTAGCTGCCACCGCAGAGGAGCACCCCACAGCAGCCATCCACAGCGCAGAACGAAGGACCGTCCGCACACACCCCAGAACCCAGCCCAAAACAGCCATCCGAGAAAGGAGAAGAAGCCGAGAGAGAAAGACAGAGAGACAGAGGGAGCACTCACCACTTCCCCCTCAGCGTAATCACCACCCACTCAGCGCCCCCCTCATCCACCTCCTTCTCCACCTTGCTATTGAAGCAGATCGCGCTCATAATCCCGTCCCCAAACTTCTCGTTCAGCACCGCCTTGAAGGCGTACCCGTAGTTCTGCACGATCTCGTACAGGCGGTAGATGAGCGGCTCGACGGGGGGCATAGGCCCCGCGCGCCCGCGGTCGGGGAAGCCCATCATCTGCGAGGCGACGGGCGACTCGGGCGACAGGCCCAGCAGCTGGGTCAGGCGGAGGGCGTCCTCGGGCGACGCCTGCGCCTGCCCGTAGAACATGGCCGCCACGGCCACCTCGCTGCGGCCGAGGTGCTGCGCGATGTCCTCAAAGGTGAGCCGCCGCTGCGTCTTGGCCTCGAAGAGCGTCTTGGAGTAGGCCGGGAGGCGGTCCGTGATGGAGGACTAATAAGAGGGGGTTGTCAGGGGTACGAAACGTGTGCCTGGCTCTGTGACTCGGGATGTGTGTTGTTTGGTGGCTTGTGTGTGTGAGACTGAGACTTACATCGAGGGATGCAAGATTCGCCCGTTGCGCTGCAATAGCGACGATGGAAGAGCGGCGGGCCCGTGGTTCAGTCATTGTGAGGATGGTGTTGTGTGTGTTGTTTTGGTGTTTCTCCTACAGATGTGCCCCTGACTGATTTGAGTCTCCCAAAGTGGCTGATGGACTGTCTTTCTAGAGTACTATTCTCATGTCATCAACTCGTCTCACACTTTATACGACACAACGACCGACCCCTCAACCCCTCTTTCCTTGTACCCGTATATTGCTAATCCGCCGACTGAGGTGTACACTATGAGCTCACCAACCCCACACCTGGTGGGTGATGCATGGCCCTTGGCCCCGCAGGAGATAAACCGGAGACTCGGGATGGAGCGGGGATGTAACACCAGACGATGCAGTTACATAGCAGATAGCGCAATCTGTTACACATCTTTCTTTCGTGTTATCGTCTAACCCTCGAGAACCCCCAGGGGTCGTCGTCGCGGCATTATCAGTTCGTCTATGTATAAGTCATGTAACCGGAAATACCAAATCCAACCTCAAGCCCCCTCCTCCCTCGTCTAGAATGTCCCTGGCCTTGACCAGTCCTGCTTCGTCGCAGCGTCCAAGTCATCAACGTTGAGCATGCCAATCTCCTCCTCCACCAGCACACCCCAAAGAAAATTCCTCACATGGATCGGCCACCCCGGCAAGCCCCAGTACCGCGATATGAGCCCCCTGTCGCGTGCCTCGCGCAGGTGCTTCCTCATCATCTCCAGCTGCGTGTCGCTCGGCCCGCCGCGCCACCACACGGCGCCGATGGCGTTCCAGAAGCTGACGCTCGCGTAGTACGAGTTGGTCGAATTGTACGGCGAGTTCTCGAGCTTGTCCAGCGGCGCATCGAAGAAGGCGTCGCGGTAGCTCGAGCTGCCGTTGCCGACGATCAAGTCAAAGGGCGTGTTGCCCGTGCCGACGACGGTGATGGGGCCCTGGTGGAACTGCCCATCCTCCGAGTAGCTGAGCCAGCCCTTTTCGCGCAGCGGCGTGAGCTGCTTCATGACCCAGGGCCAGGTCTCGCGGCCCTCGGTTTTGAGGTCGATCAAGAGGACCAGGGTCTGGTCCGGGTTGGTGTCGAAGACGCCATTCTTGGTGCCCTTGTAGAAGTCCGTCGTTGGGTTCTGGTGTGTCAAGATCTCGACCAGCGGGTTGACGTAGAGGCTCTGGAAAGTCCGGTTGGGCTGGAGGCTCGCCTTGTCGTGCCCGACGTAGAGGTCGTCCTGGCGCAGCCAGACGTCCGCCTCGACTCCGGTGCACCCGGCGTAAATGGCCGAGAAGAGCGGGACCTTGCGCCAGTAGTCGTTGTGTGAGTGGCAGGGAACCGGCATGACGTCCCGGAGGAAGTCACTCGGGTACCAGGAGAGCTCTTCTGTGCCTGTGCCTGGCTTGCCCCAGTTCCCCAATGGGTCGTTCGCGTCGCGTTCTCTGAGGATGTGCGCCGCTATTGTCTCGCTGATATCGGCGATGAGGAGTATTATTGCCCTGGTTTTGCGGTTAGCTGGTGCATAAGATGTGCGACATGTGTGCAGCTGCAGGACCGGGGCTCACTCACAGCAACCCGAGGGCAGCAAGGTACGTGTGCCATGTCAATATCCTGGGTTTGTGCTGAGCCCTCTGCATGCCGCCATCACGTTCGCCGCTTTCCGCGTCCCCCGAGACTTCGATGCACTCGACAACCACCGTCTCCTTGGGCTTCTCAACCCTCCACAAAGCCATGGTGGACCGGGCGGCGGATAGGATGTTGGGTCTCCTTCGTTGTTGGGTGTCGTAACATGGGCTGGGGGAGGTCGCTCTCAAGAAGGGCTGGGCCTCCTCAATACTTGTAGCTGTATCCTCGACCTGTGTAACCCGGTCCCTCACCTCCACCAGACCCACCGACTCCGGCCGCATGGTCCAGGTTCCAGAGCCCCGGCGTGGCTACAACTACGGAAGGATCAGGCTGCCAGATCGAAGCCGGTCAATTCGCTACAGGGAGCAGGTCCGATGCTGGACAAGGCAAGCCCCGGGCAGCCAGACAAATGAGGGGAAAGAAGAGGGGGAAGCGCCGAGGAGAAGGGCCATCGTGTGTGGATTCTCCGGGTTGGGGCGTTGGGATGATCTGGGGGAGCTGAAGTTGGGATACAATTGTCCCTGTCCTCCCGGGGCCTGGCCGGCAATCCTCAGCCACTGGCGTAAAGGATGAAGGCAGGGTTGCATTGCCGCTGACGGTCGGCAAGGTCTGGACCGCCCTGAGTCTGACGCCAACGACACCTTAACGCTATTAGAGTTGACGTGACCCGATCCTCCATATTTATCCATCCTGCGCCTCCACAATCTCAAGTCATCTCTCGAATCAACCCCCTGAATCAAGCTGCCTTTGACGGGGACTTGTCCTGGAAATCTCCACAGGGGGGATTCTTGCTGGAGGCTGGCTTTGGGGCGATGTCCAGGGACCGCGAGTCTGGGGGATAAACGTGGAAAGGCTGAGCAGTGGCATTCGCCAGGTGAATAATTACCCCACAGCACCTTGACAAGGCACTGGCAGGGGCGATCACTCCGCATTGGCGGGGCCGACCCACAGTGGTTTTTTTTATCTTATCGTTTCTGTGTGGGGAAATTTTTCCCTTTCGATGGACCAGAGACGGTCCCTGCATTTGCTGTTGTTGCTTGGTGGTCTCGACCCAGCATTGACACTCGACTAAGCAAGGAGACCTCTGACAGCATCAGTTGCCCAAGATGCCGCACAAACATACCCGGCGAGACAAGGATGAGTCGGAGTAAGAGCCACCTGCACACACGCAAGCCATGGACGTCCATGCCTAACAGACCACAGCTTCAACCTCCCGCCGACGCAGATCGCAAAGCCTCTCCGGCCGACCATCACCTCCAAGAAGGCGGCCGAAAAGCAAACCGACAATGTCGAGAAGAAGAGTGCCCCGAAACGGAAACGCGACAAAGGAGAGGTCAACGATGCTCCCCGCGCATTCAAACGCCTAATGGCTTTCGCCCACGGCAAAGCACCACGCTCCGGCCTCGACAATGGCGACGCGCCAGAAAAGGGCAAGGGCAAGGGCAAGTGCAAGACCCAAAAGAAGAAGAGCACACCCACAGCCAAACCCGCGGACGCAGGCACGGCAGCCCCCGAACCAACACCCGCCCAAGACCTCAAGCTGCGCCCCGGCGAGCGCCTCTCCGAGTTCAACCAGCGCGTCGACGCCGCCCTGCCCATCAGCGGCCTTGTCAACAAGACGGTCAAGGACGGCAGGGACCCCCTGGGGCTCAAGGTGCGCCGGACCAAGAAGGAGCGCAAGATGCACAACATGTACGCCGAGTGGCGCGAGATCGACCGCAAGGTCAAGGAGCGCCGCGAGGAGGAGCTCGAGCTGGCCGAGGAGCGCGAGATGGACAACGAGGCCGCCGGCGTGTCGTGGAAGCTCGAGCTAGAGGGGCCTCAGGGGGCCACGAAGAAGAAGAAGGGCAAGAAGGGGAAGCGGGGGCGGTACATTGGCGAGGACGCCGGGCCCGAGAGGGATCCGTGGGAGGAGATCAAGAAGAAGAGAGGGGAGGCCAAGGTGGGCCTCAATGAGGTCGCGCAGGCTCCGCCGGAGCTCAAGCTTCCCAGGAAGAATCTGCTTGTGCGCGGCGCCGCGGTTGCGGTGGATGATATACCCAAGGCAGCGGGCAGCTTGCGGCAGAGAGAGGAGCTGCAGGGGATCCGAGACGAGGTGGTGGCGTCGTACCGGAAGATGATGAGCGAAAGGAGGCCGGCGATTGGGACGTGAGGCATCTATCTATCTTACGTTGATCTAGCGAGGTAGATGAATGTCAAATGTGCTGTTGTTCAAGTAGAATGCACGTGTCAACGTGCGTCTGATCCCCTAGAGGAGAAATCATGCGCAACTATCACCTACCCTGGTGCATTCTCACCGAAGCAATCCAAGATCTTGTTGGGCCTGCAGAACAAAGCAATTTCTTTGGTGTGCCCATTGTGACTGATGGTTTGATACAATTGCTTCGGGTGATGGCGCGGTACGTACCCGTTGAAGGCACCCCACCTTGACCTCGCTCGTTCACTGCCCCTCCAAAAATCCTCTCCCCATCCACGCCATCGCGTCCAATCCTCAAAATCCGCCACGACGAACACCGAGCATCCGCGTTCAATTCCCGCATCGACTCAACATCGCCCAAATTTTCAACAGCCAAGAATGACACCAGTTGCATTGCCATCATGAGCGGAGTCGGTCTTGAGGTCCTGTTGGAGGGCCTCATCCCCGAGATTGCATATTCGGGGGAGAAAGGTCAGTCGCATGCTTGCTCTTGGTCTTTCTCAACACCATGATATAAACCTTTTATCATTGTCATGGTGGCGCGATGGCTGTGATGGATTTTTAATTTTCTGCATGGCGGTATCTTGGAATTGCTCATTCGAGATTCGAGTATCGGTTTTGTGATCGGTCTTCAGAAGCCGCGAAGCATCAGGACTGAAGGTCATCAGTTACTGAGAGGCTAACTCGATTTTAGGAGTCTCGATAACGGAATTACTAAAGATTGTAGGGCAATATCATCACAGTCTCAGTGGGCAAGATGTTGCAACTCAGGGTGACGCAGCCCAGGCGCTACGGGAATCGGTCGACGATGCCGACCTGGAGAAGTCACTTACAGAGGCTGAAATGTCATCTGCCCGCTGGGCTTGGGATTGGCTGCGTTCTCGCCCACAGATTCTCATCAATGGCAATAAGCGGTGGAATCGCCTCGAGTTGAGCGAGGCTCTCGCTTTGCCAGAAGCCGACGCGGTCGACCCAGCACTTGCTTCAGCTTCAGGAGACGCCAACGACGCCGAGAAAACCAAGGGCAAGAAATCCAAAAAGGCGCTCACCACCAGACCCCGGATACACCCGGCCGAAGATTTGGTCTGGCAGACCTTGACCCGCCATGGAGTCGACTACAAGCGGGTGCCCGCCCTCGAATGGGCCTGCTTGCAAGGAGTCGCATCAGCCAGGGCCGAGGGCATCCTCCAGAGCGACCTCCGGCGCTTGGTCAATCAAGACAAGCGGTCTCTGCCGAAGCGGACAGATTCGCTCGCCCGGAAGGGCTACATCGCCAAGCGGACCGTCGTTGTCCAAAAGATGAAGACCAGCCGATTGTGGCTGATTGACTTCGCTCCTCCTCTGGTTGAAGTGGAAACATGCGGCCTCGACCTGACGCCCGAGACGCTGAGCAGGGATCTGGAACCAGTTCCATGGCACCAGCGCTGGACGGGCAACAACATCGACATGGACGCTCTTGGGCGGACCGTCGTCGGCGTTGTGAAAGCCTTCCATGTGATTCGCTACGCAGATATGAGGCTCAAAATGGGCGTGTCGGGCAAGCGGTGGCAGATGAAGACCCTGGCCAAGAACTGCCAGCGCCTGGTCGACGTTGGTGTGTTGAAATACACGGCTGCCTCCTTCCCAGGCTCGCGCAAGGTCTTCAAGGACTGCCTCAAGTTCGTGCGGGATCCGAGTGCAGAAGAGTGGGACAAGTTTCTAGCTACCGGCAAGAAGACTTCGCTGTATTCGGACCCGACTAGGCATCGGGAGCCGAAGCCCAACGCGCTCGCTCTCTATGGCAAATCGGGAGAGGACGGTCAGGGAAGCGGTGCTGCACGGGCTAAACTGAAGCGTATCTTCAGCGGCTGGACCCCTGAAAAGCCCCTCGCCCAAATCGTCTTTGAGGTTATTCGGAGTGCTGGCTCAGAAGGCGCCTCCAACCCCCAGGTCAGCGTCGCCACGGTCGGTTACCAACATCGACGGTACCTCTCGAGCTATCTTACCAAGGTTGCCGAAACCCAGCAACCGCCAAATCTCAAGAAATTCCAGGTCGTCAGCAAGCTCGTCCGCACAGGCAAGACTTCTGCCTACATGTTTTCAGCCCCCGGGACAACTGCCCAGGCCGCTCGTTCGCAGATCAATGAAGAGGGAGAACTAGCGGATGGGCATGTTTCGGCTGATGGCCCATCAGACCTGACATCAGCAAGTGCTTACGGTTTCGGAGCAGCGAGGCCCAAGGCGTTCAGTGCAGGACAGGACTTCTCGCTCGCGGACATGTCACGAGTTGCCAGGAAATCAAAACCTTCATCGAAGCGGAAACTTCTGCCTCGTATCAGGCCAGAACATTTGGCTGCTGCCGAACTCGCCCTTGAGGCAGCCGCTGAACAGGAGGCCGCGATTGCAGACCAAGAGAATCAGCCCGCTGAGCTTGAAGGAGGCAGCCAATCTCTCAAACGGCCTTTTGACAAGATCACAAACGACTTCGACGCGGAACCTAGTGCAGCTGAGCCAACTGGCGCGCAAGAACAGGTTCCTTCATCAACAGCACCCGCGGTCGGTGGAGCTCCCAAGGTCCCCACAACCGAAGACCTCATCTTGAACGTCCGCTACAACGGTATCGTCGGCAAGCTCCAAGTTCACTGTCCGGACCGCAACCTCACGTTTTTAAGATCTGGTAGGGGTCTTAAGAAACCTCTCATTATCCCTGTCGACGACAACCTCGACGAACCAGCCATTCGCGATGTCCCCGGAAGTGACGAGAAGAGCTTGGTCCTCGCCACGGGAGCCAAGGACGAGACTCCGGCCTGGACATACGTCTTTATCTTTGACGACGAGGGTCAAGAGAACGCCGCCTTGATCCAGCAAGAAATCGTCAACATGAAGTTGCCCGACTACGAAGAACCCGCAGTTCGTGCGGCTAAACAGGAGCCTGCCGCTGGACAGGAGCTTGCCGCTGCTTCCGAAGCCATCACAGTCGATGTCTCTGCATCCACTCGCGGCAGAGGACGCGGTCGTGGGGGTAGCCGTGGAGGCGGCCGGGCTAGAGGCAAGAAAGGACAGGCCCTTGGTGCGGGCGCAAAGCCCTACATCTGCGAGTTGTGCGGCGGCGCTTGGAAGAACGATCTCGGCCTTAAATACCACTTGGAAAAGGCTCAGGTTCCTTGCAACCCCAGCTTTGACCCTGCAGTTCTGCTTGAGCGATCCCGGAAGCGCCGCAAGCCTTCACCGGCGCCGCTATCTGTGGCCAACTCTGAGGCTGGGGATGAGGACGGCTCAGGCCGCACCCGCAAGTCAAAGCGGAAAAATGACAAGAAAGGCCCTCTTCTGCACTTCAAGGTCCGCACTGCTATGCGCTCTGCGCAAGACCCAGCGCAGAAGTTTCGCGGTCTCGACATTTCCGATGGTGGCAAGATGGAGGACTCAGCAAATTGGGTCTCGGACCGCCCTAAGCGGATATTCAAAAGTGCTGCTTCCCAGCCTCCGGTGGATCAAGAATCCAGACCAGAGGTGCTTGTGTCGACTGGAAAGAATACTTTCACGGGCGGGTATTCACATGGCTTCGGACAAGGGACATTCTCCAATGTTGACTTTCGGCCATCACCACCTGCTCGCGGAACGCGATTTCCCGAATCAAGACCCCAAGTCGACAACTCCGCGCTTCAGAATGCCCCGGCGGTCATCGATGAGCATGCCACCGATATGGTTTTGGGCCAAGAGGAGCCGGAGGCTCTGCCCGCCTCCTTGCCGACTGCACCTGCAACACCTTCGAGGTCCCGACCGTCGGACGAGTCCCCGGCGCCCAGCGGCGCATTCAGTAAGAATACGCCATCTCGTGCTCCTTTCGAGGACTTCACGTTGCGGTCCACGATTAGGAGCCCCCTGCCCAACCAATACCAGGCCGTTTCATCAGGAGAACCGGCCGTGGATCAACCAGAGCTCCAACAAAGCGAATACCCGGACCTTCCCTCTCAGCAATGGCAGCCACAGGCGGAGCAAGAAGTTGAGGCAGAACCGGCGCTGTTACGTAACGAGCAACGACCATTCAAGCCATTTGCCCGCTCGTCAAACTACGACCGCATGACAAGCGACTCGAAGAGGCGAACCGCGCAGGCCTTTGACATCATAACCTATCTGTTGGACAACAACGGGGGCGTGTTCCCTGGTGACAAAGCACTGTTCTATGCTTTGACCAAGGTCTTCTTGAAACAGTTTCCGAAGCAGATGCCCCCCACTTGGAAGAACTGCACCAGTGCGGTCAAGGCACTGGAGACTCGCAAGGTCGCTGCTGTGCACACCCACATGCTCAAAACTGAGAGGGGAAGGCTGCAGACATGCACTCTGCTCATCAGGATCGGCGTGGACCCTAACGGGATTATTCCCACCCGCATGAAGCAGGAGATGCGCGAATCCTACCCGGGCATCTTCATTCCGCCTGCCTTTTCCCCCACCCAAGAAGAGCTGGCCTTGCTGCAGGAACTGGACAGGAAGGGCACTGAAAGGGAAGCCAAACCGAATGCTAACGGCCAGAAGTTCCGCAGCAGGCGCAAGATTGAGGAGATCGAGGTCTTCAATGCGCCTTATTACACCCAGAGCGCCCCTCTCGTCGGGGCCAGGAGAGATCCCCTCTGGATCCGCGAGTCTGAGAGGCTCTATGATGATGGCTTTGCCATTCGGAAGCGGTCGGCTGCCGATGATTCCCCAGCTGGCCGCTCCCAGAAGAGAGCGCGAACCGGCCCGTATGGGTCTCACGGCTTCGATACCTACGACGAGATTCCCGTGGACCCTAAAATTCTGGGAGATCCAATGTCACCAACACGGCACGGTCAGCGTGACGGACCTTCTGTGCTCGAAGCAATCAAGGCCTACAGCCTGTTACCGGCGAAGCTGGGGCCGCGCGGCCGACGGAGGTTGTCGTTTCCGTACAAGCCTCTGGCCAAGTTGCCGCCCGATCTTGGTAGAGTCAGGAATCCCGGGTTGGCCAGCTTGCCTGGCTCATTCTTTGGCGATGCTGGCGGCGCTACAACACTGCAATTCATTTCACCCGAGGTCCTGATCTTGGACCCCAACACCAACCTCGAAGACGAAGCGGAAGGGGCTGAGGACTGCCAAAGCCAGAGCCAGTCATCGAGCCGGGAGAGCACTGAAGATATTCTGGATGAGACTGGTGCCGAGGAGGGCATTGAGGAAGCAGTCGAGGAACCTAAGAAGTTCAAGTTTGCGTGTCCCTCTGTTTTGGAGCAGTCATCGAAAGGCTCCTGGCCCGACCACTCCCTTGGCTTCTTCGAGCATTACGAGAGCAGCTTCACACTCAAGGGCTGGATGCCTAGCCTCACATGGCTGTTGACGCAGAACCTGCCGCGCAGCGCAGGAGAGATGGCGGAGAAGCAAAAGTTAGAGAAGATCAGATTGCGGGACTGGGTTGACAGGGAGTACGCCAGGTTCTGCTCCCTCGTCAACCAATGTGCCGCATGGGAGCAGTCACCGCCCGGCACGGCGGTGATGATGGGGGCTTCGGTGGCGCCGGGTTTTGCTTTCATCAACGTGTCTCCCACAGAGTCGAGGGCCCCCTCGAGGGCGATTACTCTGGGCTGGTCAGACGAGACACAGTACAACCTCGAGACCTTGCCGTACGAAGACCTGGAAGATGACGATTACGGCGATGTCATCTATGTTGAGGACGGGCTGGAGAGGGCCGCTAAGGACGGCGAACCCTCGCCCAAGAAGCGTCGCGCGCAGAAGGCGGCTGGGGTGCAGGTGAGGCGAATGCAGGGAAGGCCTCCCAAGCTCAAGCTTGCCGCGATCAAGACGATGCGTGAGCACACGGCGTATCCGAAGACGGCAGAAGAGTTTATGCAGAACGACAAGGAGGAGCTGGATCTGTCGAGCGAGAATGTCCGCTTGGCGGCATTCATTGTGGTCACGACCTTGCTGGGAGGTGTCGACAGGGTCGTGGATTGGGGGCTGATGTTGAGACTCATGCCTGATCAAACGTGAGTCGATCGTCTTGAGACGGGTAGCGGACAGGGACTGACAATAAGCAGGATCAGCCAGCTCCGACATTACTGGTGCGCCTTGAAGAAGGATCGGTTGTCGACAATTGTCAGCCTGACGGAGAAGTTCCGGCGGGCGTTCCTCAAGGCGTACGAGAAGGGCGAGATTCCGCCCATTGACTTTGACAATGTTCTCGCATACGACTGGAAGTCTTTGATCAAGTGGACTACTAAACTCGACATGGCTGAGCGAAGGACGCTTCCGTCGACACGCAAGGCCTTGGACGAGACAGTCACCGTGTCCAAGTTCAAGCACGGGAACCGCCCGTGGAGAGAGGCCTTCTACCACCCGCAGCGCTCCATCTTCAACAAGTTTCAGGACGCGACGTCCGAAGCCCTCGCCCTGTCTGTGGATACTGGCTCGGATCCAAAACTCAGCACCGACATGATTGTCGCCATGTCGTGGACACGGTCTCTCTGCGTGACGCCTGTCGAAATGTACACGGCCGAGGCCGTTATCCACAGGCGCGGCATCGTTTTCCTGCACCGCGAAAAACCCGAAGTCACCGAGCTCATAATGAGAGGCGTCGACCAGCTCCAGCGGGAGGGCGTCATCTCCAAGTCGTCGTCAAAATGGTCCAATGGACGCCGGTGGCGCTTCAACACGCGTGTTCTCGACTCGCTCGAGAAGGCCGCCCAGCAAGAGAAGTTCACCAAGGCGGTCCAGTTCAAAAAGGAGCTCGACCGGGCCTTCCGCGCGGGCGAGAAGAAGAAGCGCGTGACGTACATCACCAACGACGGCATGATCATGGCGCTGCTGAACCTGCAGGCCAGCGGCCGCGTGCGCATCGAGACCACGGGCCAGCCCAACGTGCCCATGGGCCACGAGCCGGGCAACTACGAGACGCGCAAATACACGAAGAAGTACATGCACTTCCGCCTCGACATCGTGCCGACCGAGTCGTACCTGTACGACGAAGTCGACGACGCCCTGGAGGGGGAGGAGGACGCCACGCTCGCGGACCTGCGCGCCCGCGTCAGGACCACGCCGCCCCCGACGCGGGGCCCCGGCGGCGCGGTGCCCGTGTGGTGCGACGTGTTTGGCAAGGTCAATGCGGACCGCTGGCTGCGGTACCTTAGTGCGGTGCTGATAACGCTGGCGTCGCGCGGGTCGATGCGGGCCGACGAGCTCGTCAACACGCTCAAGCCGGTCATCATGGCGTTCGAGGCCGAGCTGATCACGGAGTGGGCCGAGGGGCTGGGGCTGCTGAAGGCGCAGCTCGACGGGGCCGCGCCGGCGGTGATGGAGTGGTGGTGGATTGCGGTCGAGGCGCAGAGGGAGGGGTTGATGGCGGCCGCGGCGGCGGCTGCGAATGCGAGGACGAGGAAGGCGTTGCCTTCAGGGCGGCCGGTGCGGGGTATTGAGGAGGTGTAAGATAGGGGAAGGATATCGAGAGATGGGAGGATTGACGAGGAAGGGTTTGCTCGGGATGAAGGTTGCTTTTTTTCTCTTACTTTTTTGGTCGACTCATCTGCCCCTGGCATGGTTATACTGGGCAGCAAAGCGATTGGGGATAGAGGTTGGACCTGGCAATACCCGTTTTACATCTTTTCTGCGGCATCACCGGGAGTTAGGACAATTCGGCCGGGAAAAGCAGGTTGTTTTGTACTTTGATCGCCCATTTATTGCAAGGATTGGAACCTTGGCTTGCCTTATTGTCTTTGGCTGTGATGACAACTATCATGATACTTGCAGACAGCTCATCTTAGGTATTGGTGATACACACCCAGGGCGCCCAAGTGATGAACGTCTGTCTATGAAACGCCTGACTCCGTTCGATACCGCAAATCATGCCAGAAAAGTTCCCAAAGTGCGACGGAGAAAAGAAGACTTAGGTGAGAAAGTTTATGCCAGAAAGACCTTGGCAACCACCGCGGCTAGCAGAATGGCAACGGCGACAATCAGCCTGTCCAGCCACACCGGCACTTCGTCTGCCCTCCTCTGGACCTGCCGCAGCGCCGGTCCCCCCGCAGCCACCGGCAGCGGACTCGGTGACGGCGTTGTCCTTGTCGGCGGCGGCACCGACCCCCCTGCCGCGCTCTCCGTACTTGACGCGGACCCCGGCGCAGGCGCAGACGTCGGCGCAGTCTGCACAAACCCCTCAGCCAACGCATCGCTCTCCCCATCC
>Ga0247823_10001361_pt1 | contig 20365 bp, 21 predicted proteins | sample 13C_PalmiticAcid_2_FD_192426 | JGI IMG/M metagenome (GOLD analysis project Ga0247823, IMG submission 192426) | Soil microbial communities from agricultural site in Penn Yan, New York, United States - 13C_PalmiticAcid_Day30 | ecosystem: Environmental > Terrestrial > Soil > Agricultural land... | reverse complement strand
GTCGCCCAGCAGCGGCGCCTTCTTGTTCTCGATCAGGTCGGCCAGACCCTCGATCAGGCGGCTCTTCTGCACCTGATAGGGCATCTCGGTGACGATGATGCGCCAGACGCCGCGCCCCAGGTCCTCGGTCTCCCAGCGGGCGCGCAGACGCACGCCGCCCCGGCCCGTCTCATAGGCGTCCAGGATGGAGGCATGGCCTTCGACCGAGACCCCGCCGGTCGGGAAGTCCGGCCCCGGCACGATCTCGACCAGTTCCGCCGTCGTCGCCTCGGGCCGCTCCAACAGCAGTTGGCAGGCGTCGATCAGTTCGCCGACGTTGTGCGGCGGGATCGAGGTCGCCATGCCCACGGCGATGCCCGACGAGCCGTTGGCGAGCAGGTTGGGGAAGCCCGCCGGCAGGACCAGCGGCTCTTCGTCCTGATCGTCATAGGTGGGGCGGAAGTCGACCGCGTCCTGATCGATGCCGTCCAGCAACAGGACGGCGGCGGGCGTCAGCTTACACTCGGTGTAACGCATGGCGGCGGCGCTATCGCCGTCGATGTTGCCGAAGTTCCCCTGACCGTCGACCAGCGGATAACGCTGGGCGAAGTCCTGGGCCAGACGGACCAGGGCCTCGTAGATGGAGGCGTCGCCGTGAGGGTGATAGCCGCCCATCACCTCGCCGACGACCTTGGCGCATTTGCGCGCCGCCGCCTGCGGGTTCAGCCGCATCTGGTGCATGGCGTACATGATGCGCCGGTGCACCGGCTTGAAGCCGTCGCGCACGTCAGGCAGGGCCCGGTTGGTGATCGTGGACAGGGCGTAGGCCAGGTAGCGCTTGGACAGCGCATCGCCCATCGGCTCTTCAACGATGCGGCCGCCTTCGGGCGTCGGGGTGTGGATGGTCATGCGACTTCGAATCGGTGATCTGAACGACAAAGTCTAGCGCAGCGCGCGGCTGACGCGGGGACGATCCGCGCCTATCTGTGGAGGGTCGTCGTCGAAAAGGCAGGAACCGCGCATGAAGACCGCCCTCACCGACCGCCTCGGGCTGGACCTGCCCATCGTTCAGGCCCCCATGGCCGGGACCTCGACGCCCGCACTGGCGGCCGCCGTGTCGAACGCCGGGGCGTTGGGCTCCATCTCCATCGCCTCGGTCGATGCGGTCGAGGGACAACGCCAGATTCAGGCGCTGAAGGCCCTGACGACGCAGCCGTTCAACATCAACGTCTTCTGCCATGCCCCAACGCCGCCCGATCCGGCGCGCGACCGCGTCTGGATCGACAGCCTGCGCCCGACCTTCGCTCAGTTCGGCGCCGCGCCGCCCGAGACCCTGAACGAGATCTACCAGAGCTTCCTGACCGACGACGCCAAACTGGCCGTTCTGCTGGAGGAGAAGCCCGCCATCGTCAGCTTCCACTTCGGCCTGCCTCAGGCGGACAAGGTCGCAGCGCTGAAGGCCGCCGGATGCATCCTGCTCGCCAGCGCCACCACGCCGGACGAAGGCCGACAGGCCCAGGCGGCGGGCATCGACATGGTGGTCGCCCAGGGGGTCGAGGCCGGCGGCCATCGCGGCGTCTTCGATCCCGCCGACGACCCGCGCTTCGCGACCCTGCCCCTGACCCGATTGTTGGCCCGCGAACTGGACATCCCGGTCATCGCCGCAGGCGGGATCATGGACGGGTCCGGGATCACGGCCGCCCTGGCGCTGGGCGCAGCGGGGGCGCAACTGGGCACCGCCTTCGTCTCCTGCCCCGAGTCCGCCGCCAACCCCGCCTATCGCGCCGCCTTGGCCGGTCCCCGCGCCGAACGCACCCGCGTCAGCCCCGTCATTTCGGGCCGTCCCGCGCGCGGGATCGAAAACGCCTTCATGCAGCGCGCCGACGAGGCCCTAACCGCCGGCTACCCCTACGCCTACGACCTCGGCAAGGCGCTGAACGCCGCCGCCAGCGCCCGGGACGACGACGGCTACGCCCCGCAATGGGCCGGTCAGGCCGCTCCCCTGTCCCGGGCCCTCCCCGCCGCCGAACTGGTCTCGGCTCTGAAAAGGGAAATGCGCGAGACGATCGCGGGTCTGCCCCGCCCCTGACTTCACCGGAAAGAGCGGGCTGGTTGGCGAGCTAGAGCCGGCCCGCCTCGGCCAGCCGTTCGATCATCCATACCCGCGCGGGCGGCAGGGGCTTGTTCAGGGCGTGAAAAACGAACTGCTCGAGGAAGTGCCCGGTCAGGTCCAGCCCCGCCTTCACGTCGCCATCGCCCAGGCCCGCCTGCGCCCCCAGCATGAAGGGCGGCAGGGCCAGCAGCTTGTCGGCATAGGGCGCGCCCGCCTCTCGGCTGACAGCCCGACCAGTCCGCGGGCTGACATAGATCAGGTCATCCATCGAGCCGGTGGCGGCGCAGCGCGACAGGTCCAGACCAAAGCCCAGATCTTCCAGCAGTCCGGCCTCGAACCGCACAAAGATGGCGGGCCAGACCTCGGGCATGACGAAGGCCCCCATCAGGGCCTCGAAGGCGTAGAAGGCCCCCGGATGCGCCTCTCGCTCGGGCAGCGCCCCTTGCGCCACGGCCGCGGCGGCGTTCAACCCGACCAGGGCCAGAGGATCGTCGAACAGGGCCGCCGGCCCCTCGCCCACCGGCTCCAGCCGCGCCGAGCCCAACTGGTCCGAGGTCCGCGACCGCAGATCGGCCACGACCCGCGCGCCCGCCTGCAGAAAGGGCCGCATCTTGCGCGACGCCCCGCCGGCGACATAGGCGGCGCGTCGCCCATGCCGCTCGGTCAACAGCTCGACAACAGCCCCCGTATCCCCATGCGCCCGCGCCGACAGGACGAAGGCGTCGTCCTGAACCTCCATCAGTCGGCCTTGATCACGCCGACGACGGCGCGCGCCTTGTCGTTCGGCACGGTGAAGCTGAGGACATACTGCTGGATCTTCCAGCCGTCGTCGGTCAGCCGCAGCACGCCCGAGCCGCGCGTGGTCCCATAGGCGTCATTGTCCAGCACCTCGTCGAACCAGGCGACGCAGCGGCAGTCGATCGAAGCGATGGTCACCACCCGCGCCGAAGGACGATAGGTCCAGCCCTTGCCCTGCGAGAAATAGGGCATGGCGTAGGCGCGGAACTCCGGCAGGCTCCACCGCTCGGTCGCGTCCGTGCCGATGAAGCGGGCGTCCGGCGTGAAGGTAGCGAAATAGGCTTCGCCGTCCGCCACCGAGGCGGCGGCGTGCATGGCGTCCAGCGTGCGCTCGACGGGGGCGGTCTCCGCGGACGCGGCGGACAGTTGAAGCATCATCAGGGCGGCGGTGATCATGGCTTTGTTCTAGTCCTGTTCCGCCAGCGGGGGAAGCGCCCGCTTCCTTCTCCTCTTGAGGGAGAAGGGAAACGACGCGCGCCTCGCGCGTTCCGCCCTGATCCATGGGAGAACGTCATGAAGATCGTCACCAGCCTCAGCTTCCAGGGCCAGTGCCGCGAGGCGCTGGACTTCTACGCCCGCATCCTGGGCGGCAAGGTCACGGCCGCCTTTCCGTTCGGCGAAGGGCCGCCCGACATGCCGGTCGACCCCAAATACAAGGACTGGCTGATGCACGGCTGGCTGGAGGTCGGGGATCAGGCGATCATGGGGGCCGACCTGCCGCCAGAGTTCGCCCCGAACATCGACAAGCCCAAGAACGGCTTCGACGTCTCCTATCACACCGACGACCTGGCCAAGGCGCGACAGGTCTTCGACGCCCTGTCCGAGGGCGGCAAGGTATCGATGCCCTTCGCCGAGACCTTCTGGTCGCCCGGTTTCGGCAGTCTGACGGATCGGTTCGGCATCCCCTGGATGGTCAACACCAACCCGACCGAGGAATGGAAACCGGGCGGCTGACGCCTTTGTGATCACAGACTGTTACGACCAAAGCCGTATTGGAATCAGGGTGATGCGGCGCCTATGTCCGCCTCGTTCCTTGAGCCCTCCCCGGCTCCAGTCGTCAGGTTTCCGATGTCCCGCGTCCGTAACGCCGCCCTCAAGTCGAAGATCATGTCCGCCCAGGACGCCGCCGCTCTGATCCCGGCCAACTCGACCGTGGGCATGAGCGGCTTCACCGGCTCGGGCTACCCCAAGGTCGTGCCGATGGCCCTGGCCGAGCGGATCGAGGCCCAGCACGCGGCGGGCAACGCCTTCAAGCTGAAGGTCTGGACCGGCGCCTCGACCGGACCGGAACTGGACGGCGCCCTGGCCAAGGCCGACGGCATCGAGTTCCGCCTGCCCTACAACTCAGACCCCATCGCCCGCGAGAAGATCAACAAGGGCGAGATGGAATACCTGGACATGCACCTGTCGCAGGTGGCGCCGGTCGCCTGGCAGGGTTTCCTCGGCCCGCTGGAGACGGCGGTGGTCGAGGTCTCGGGCATCCGTGAGGACGGCGCGCTGATCCCGTCATCCTCCATCGGCAACAACAAGACCTGGCTGGACCGCGCCGATCAGATCATCCTGGAGGTCAACAGCTGGCAGAATGCGGCGCTAGAGGGGATGCACGACATCTACTACGGCACGGCCCTGCCGCCCGCGCGGGTGCCGATCCCGCTGACCAAGCCGACCGACCTGATCGGCGAGACCGTCTTCCGCGTCGATCCGTCGAAGATCGCCGCCATCGTCGAGACCGACAGCCCCGATCGCAACCTGCCCTTCGCCGCACCGGACGCCAGCGCGACCGCCATCGCCGGGCACCTGATCGAGTTCCTGCAGCACGAGGTGAAGCTGGGCCGACTGCCCGCCCATCTTCTGCCGCTGCAATCGGGAGTGGGCAATGTCGCCAACGCCGTGCTCGCCGGCCTGCAGGACAGCCCGTTCGAGAACCTGACCGCCTATACCGAGGTGCTGCAGGACGGGATGCTGGACCTGCTGGACAGCGGCAAGCTGACGGTCGCCTCGGCCACCGCCTTCTCGCTCAGCCCCGAGGCCGCCGCCGACCTGAACAGCCGCATGGAGCAGTTCCGCGGCAAGATCATCCTGCGCCCGCAGGAGATTTCAAACCACCCGGAGATCATCCGTCGCTTGGGCTGCATCGCCATGAACGGCCTGATCGAGGCCGACATCTACGGCAACGTCAACTCGACCCACGTCATGGGTTCGCGCATCCAGAACGGCATCGGCGGCTCGGGCGACTTTGCGCGCAACGCCTATATTTCCTGCTTCGTCACGCCGTCGACGGCCAAGGGCGGCAAGATCTCGGCCATCGTCCCCATGGCCAGCCACGTCGACCACATCACCCAGGACGTGCAGGTCATCGTCACGGAACAGGGCCTGGCCGATCTGCGCGGCCTGTCGCCGAAGCAGCGCGCCCAGGTCATCATCGCCAACTGCGCCCACCCCGATTATCGCGACGCGCTGAAGGACTACTACGACCGCGCGCTGAAGGGCTCCTACGGCCTGCAGTCCCCGCACCTGCTGACTGAGGCCCTGTCCTGGCACCAGCGTTTCATCGAGACGGGATCGATGAAGGCGTAGCCTGATCTTTCCTCCCCACTTTGTGGGGAGGGGGACCGCGTAGCGGTGGAGGGGCTCGGTCGCGCCTGGCGCATGACCGCCCCTCCGTCACAACGGCTTCGCCGTCGCGCCACCTCCCCATTGCATGGGGAGGAAATCAGACAGCCTAGCGGTTCAGCCCGGTCGGGAATGGCCGGCCGAGAGCCTCAGCCATGGCCTGCTGGCTCAGCATGAAGACCAGGTCGCGCTGATGGTAGTTGTTCGACAGGACCACCACCGTCACGTCAGCCTCGGGCTGATAGAGAACCAGGTTGCGGAACCCGGCCCAGCTGCCCGTGTGATAGATCTGCTTGTCGTCAAAGGCAGGCGTCACCTGTTCGCCCAGGCTGTTGACGTAGATGCCGTAGCCATAGGCCCGGTGCGCGCGGCCCCGCTCCTTCGGCGTATCCGCCGGGGCATGATCGGCGATCATCTGCGCGTAGGCGGTGTCGCTGAGGACATGACCCTTATGCAGGGCCTGGTTCCAGACCAGCATGTCGTCCAGCGTCGAGTACAGGGCGCCGGCGCCATAGACGACGCTGACGTTGGCGATCGGCTGGGCCGCCAGTCCGCCGGGGAAGTTGGCGTAGCCCATGGCCAGCCCCTGCGCGTCGGCGTGAGCGTCCGACCCGGTGTCCTTCAGGCCCAGGGGCTTCAGGATGGCGTCATTCAGATAGGTCTCGAACGGCTTGCCGCTGGCCTTGCTGACGATCTCCGCGGCCAGATTATAGGCGGCGTTGTCGTAGCGGATCTTGGTGCCCGGCTCGAACTGCAGGCCATAGCGGGCCGAGGTCTCGGTCAGTTCCTGCGGCGTACGCGGGGTGACGCGGATGCGGCCCCACTCGGCTTGGGCCATCAGGTCGGGGATGCCCGAGGTGTGCGACAGCAGGTGGTGAATGCGCAGCGGCTTCCACGCGTCCGGGCAGGCCTCGATCCATTGGCAGACCGGGTCGTTGACCGTGAGTTTGCCCTCGTCCTGCAGCTTCAGGATGGCGGCGGCGGTGAACTGCTTGGACACCGAGGCTAGGCGGAAGCGGGTGTCCAACTGCAGCGGCTGATCGTTCTCGTAGTTCGCCTTGCCGTAGACCTGCCGGAACAGGACCTGATCGCCCTTGGCCACCAGAATGGCGCCCATGAACTGCTTGTGCTCGCCCAGATAGTCCAGCCGCGCCTTCAGCTGCGGCAGGGCCTCGACCACCTCGACTGGCGGCCGTTCCGGCAGCCTGGGCTTGGCGACCGCCGCCTGGGTTTCAGGCGCAATGGCGTGGACGATCCACGCGCCGGCGCCGGCGGAGGCAAGGGCGACTGCGACCAGGGATCCGAGGAACCAGGGCCGCCCGCCTGCGGACTTGGGGACTACAAACACGATACTGAACTACGATCCTAGACGTCGAACTCCAGCCCGAATTGGGCGTAAAGGGCGCGGCTGTCCTGCCACTTCGGGTCGACCTTGACGGTCAGGAACAGGTGAACGGGACGGTCGAGCAGCTCGATCAGCTCCTCGCGCGATTTCTGGCCGATCCACTTCAGGGTCTGGCCGCCCTTGCCCAGAACGATGGGGCGCTGGCTCTCGCGCTCGACATAGATGGTCTGCTCGATGCGCACCGAACCGTCGGGCTTCTCGTCAAAGGCCGTGGTCTCGACCGCCGCCGAATAGGGCAGTTCCTCGTGGACACGCAGATAGACCTTCTCACGCGTGATCTCGGCGGCCAGGACGCGCACCGGCACGTCGGCCGATTGATCTTCGGGATAGAGCCACGGACCGGCGGGCATGGAACGCGCCAGACGCTGCTTCAGGTCGTCAACGCCGTCGCCGCTCAAGGCCGAGATCATATAGACCTCTTCATAGACGCCGGTTTCGAACAGGCGGTGCGACAGGGCCAGCAGGGTGTCGCGGCGCATGCCGTCGATCTTGTTCAGCACCAGGATGACCTTGGTCCCCGTCGCCTTCAGGTTGGCGATGATGGTCTCGGTGTCCTCGGCGGACTTGCGGTCGGCGGCGGAGCCGTCACGGCCTTCAGAGGCGATGTGCGACGGGGCGTCGATCAGGTGGACCACCACGTCGGCGTCCTCGGCGCCGCCCCAGGCCGAGGCGACCATGGCGCGGTCCAGACGACGGCGCGGGGTGAAGATGCCCGGCGTGTCCACCAGAACGATCTGGGCGTCGCCCTCGATGGCGATGCCGCGCACAGGGAAGCGCGTGGTCTGGACCTTTTGGGTCACGATCGAGACCTTGGATCCCGTCAGCCGGTTCACCAGCGTCGACTTGCCGGCGTTGGGCGCGCCGATGATGGCGGCGAAGCCCGCGCGCTGATTGGGGTTGAGGGTCTCGGTCAAATTACGCCTTCTCGTTTCAACAGCGCCGTGGCGGCGGCTTTCTCCGCCTCCTGACGCGAACGTCCTGTTTGTTTCACGGGATCGAAACCGACCACCGTCGCCTCGACCACGAAGGTCGGAGCATGATCTGATCCGGTGCGCTCCACCACCCGATAGGTCGGCAGCGGACGCCCTTGAGCCTGCGCCCACTCCTGCAGAGCGGACTTGGGATTGGTCACGGCGGGCGCCGGGGGCGACGCGAACTCCTCGGCCCAGGCGATATCGAACATGGCCTTGGCCGCCGTCAGGCCGCCGTCGCGATAGACAGCCGCCAGGATAGCCTCGACAGCATCGGCGATGACTCCGGCCTTTCTGCGGCCGCCCGTCTTGGTCTCGCCCGCCGACAGACGCAGGGCCGCGCCAACGCCCAGCCGTTCGCCGACACGAGCGCAGGCGCTCTTGTCCACCAGGGCGTGCAGGCGGGCCGACAACTGGCCTTCGTCCGCCGACGGGAACTCACGCGTCAGGCGGTCCGCCACCAGCAGGCCCAGGACCCGGTCGCCCAGGAACTCCAGCCGCTCATTGTCGGCGGGACGGCGGCCGTCGGCCTGCCCCCCGCCCTCGCCCACGCTGGCGTGGGTCAGCGCCCGTTCCAGCAGGGACGGGTCGCTGAACTCATGGCCCAGCCGACGCCGGAGCGCGGCGACGGCCTCGGCCCGAACGTTCGCCATCAGTCCAGGATCTTGAAGAACCGGCTGGGACGCAGGTTGGCGAACCAGCTGACCGGGTTGAACAGCGACGCGCCCGGCGACCAGGAGAACATGATGATCTCGGCCTTGCCGACCAGGTTCTCGGCCGGGACCATGCCCACGCCGGCCGACATCTCGACGCGGCTGTCGATCGAGTTGTCGCGGTTGTCGCCCATCATGAAGAAGTGACCGGCCGGAACCTCGTAGACCGGGGTATCGTCCAGATCGCCGCCGGGCCCGAAGTCCTGGGTCATGAAGCTCTTGCCGTTCGGCAGGGTTTCGCGAACTTGGGTCACCGGACGCGGGCCGAACATGTCGGCCATCTCGGCGCGGCTGACGACGACGTCCTTCACCGGGGCGCCGTTGATGTAGAGCTTGTTGGCGATCATCTGCACCTTGTCGCCCGGCAGGCCGATCACGCGCTTGATGTAGTCGGTCTTGTTGTCGCGCGGCAGCTTGAACACAACGATGTCGCCCCGCGTGGGGTCCTTGCCCATGATCCGGCCGTCGAACAGCGGCGGGCTCCACGGGATCGAGTGCTTCGAATAACCGTACGACCACTTCGACACGACGATGTAGTCGCCCTCATAGAGGTTAGGCTCCATCGAGGCCGACGGGATGGTGAAGGGCTGGAACAGCAGCACCCGCAGCACGAAGGCGATCAGCAGGGCGAAGACGATGGTCTTGATGATCTCGACCGTCTCGTTGCTCGCGGACTTCTCTTTTTTCACACGTTTGGCTTTCTTGGGACGCGGCGTGGCGTAGATCGGCTTGTCGCTGTCGAGGGCTTCGGGATCGTCCCCCATGTCGAAGGGGGCGTCGCCGTCGTCGCTCCAGATCGGTCGTTGCTCGGTCGGATCGATGGCAGGATTGCCGGCGCCGCCGTACGCCTTGGGGTCGTCGCTCATGGTCTGCTCGAATCCCCCGCAGAACGCGGGGTTGGAAACCTGAGGCGTAATGGCTGATTACGCCACGGGCAAGGCTTCGATGACCACGAAAGCGAGAGCATACGGGTGTTCGTCGCTGAGGGTCAGGTGGATGCGCGGCTCATGCCCTGGCGGAGTCAGGCGCGCCAGATGCTCGGCGGCGTGGCCGGTCAGGGCCAGGGTCGGCTGGCCCGACTTCAGATTCACCACCCCCATGTCGCGCCAATAGACATCGGCGCGCATCCCGGTGCCCAGGGCCTTGGCGCAGGCCTCCTTGGCCGCGAACCGCTTGGCGTAGCTCCAGGCCGGGTCAGGCTTGCGGTCCGAACGGGTGCGTTCCAGCTCAGTGAAGCAGCGTTCCTTGAAACGGTCGCCGAACCGATCCAGCGACTTCTGGATACGACGAATATCCGACAGGTCAGCGCCGACGCCGATGATCACCGGCCTGCTCCCGACACCGCCTCGTCCATCGCCGTCCGCATCCGGCGAATGGCGGCGTCCAGACCGACGAAGACCGCCTCTCCGATCAGGAAGTGTCCGATGTTCAGCTCCCTGATCTCGGGGATGCCTAGAACCACGCTGGCGGTGGCGTAGTCGAGGCCATGGCCGGCATGGACCTCCAGCCCCAGGATGTCGGCCTGGGCGGCGGCGGCGGCCAGTCGGTCCAGCTCGAAAGCGCGCTCGGCGGGATCGGTCAGATGGCAATAACGGCCGGTGTGGAACTCGACCACCTGTGCGCCCACGGCGGCGGCGGCCTCGACCTGGGCCTCGGACGGCTCGATGAACAGGCTGACGCGGATGCCCGCCTCCGACAGCGCCTTCACCACGGGGGCGATGCGCGCCTCATGATCGGCGACGGCCAGACCGCCCTCGGTCGTGACCTCTTCGCGCCGCTCCGGCACCAGACAGGCGGCGTGCGGACGGTGACGCAGGGCGATGGCCAGCATCTCGTCGGTCACCGCCATCTCGAAGTTCAGCGGCTTGCCTGCGCGACGACACAGGGCCGTCAGCACGTCGATGTCGGCGTCGGTGATGTGGCGGCGGTCCTCGCGCAGGTGGGCGGTGATGCCATCCGCCCCGGCGGCCAGCGCCGCCTCGGCCGCACGGGCCGGATCGGGATGAGCGCCGCCGCGCGCGTTACGAACCGTGGCGACGTGGTCGATATTGACGCCCAGACGAACCCGCTCGCGCTTCATCCCACCTCTCCAGCTTTCACCGCTTTGCGGCGGACCAAATCCGCCAGGAAACCCGTCAGGACTGCAAGGATCACCAATACCGACAGCTCGTCACTGGTGAACACGCCCCGCCGCCACTTTTCGACGAGCACCAGGGCCGCCGCACCCAAAAACATGTAGCGCAAGGCGGAAAGTCCACGCGCAACCCGCTCATTGAAAAAGAAGCGGAAAACCATGTTGTTTCGGTTGCTGGCAGGGCCCATGCGATCTCCTAGCCCTTGGACAACCGGCGGCTGCCCGGGTCCTCGACCGGCAGGGCGGCCAGTTCTGGCGGCAGGGCGTCGGCCGGATAGGCCGGGACGTCCAGCGTCGCCAGGGCGATCAGCGGCACGCCCACGTCGGCGCGACCGCCCGAGCGGTCAACGATGCAGGCGGCGGCGACGACTTCGCCCCCGGCCTTCTGGATGGCGGCGATGCATTCGCGCGACGACAGACCGGTGGTGACGATGTCCTCGACCATGACGACCTTCTCGCCTGGCTCGACGGTGAAGCCGCGACGCAGCTTGAACTCGCCGCCTTCGCGCTCGACGTAAAGCGAGCGCACGTTCAGGTGCTTGGCCGTCTCATAGCCGGGGATGATGCCGCCGACGGCGGGCGAGATCGCCACATCGACCGGGCCGACCGTGGCGACGATCTTGTCGGCCAGAGCCTTGCACAGGCGCTCGCAACGACGACCGTCCATGAAGACCAGGTTCTTCTGCAGGAAGACCGGGCTGTGCAGGCCGGACGACAGGACGAAATGGCCTTCGCGCAGGGCGCCGGCGTCGCGGAATTCGTTGAGGACGTCTTCAGTGTTCATGAGAGCGTCCCTTAGACCCTGCATCCGCGACCCTCAAGCCGAGCGATCTACTTGATGTCGCAGTTCGGCTTCAGCCCGCCTTCCAGCAGCTTTGTCCACACCGTCTCGGCGTCGTCGGCGAAGGCGAACAGTTCCATGTCCGAGGCCTTGACCATGCCATGCTCGATCAGGGTGTCGAAGTTGATGACCGAGCGCCAATAGGCCTCGTCGAACAGGACGATGGGAATCGGCGGCGCCTTGTCGGTCTGACGCAGGGTCAGGATCTCGAACAGCTCGTCCAGGGTGCCGAATCCGCCGGGGAAGACCACCAGACCATTGGCCCGCATGGCCAGATGCATCTTGCGCATGGCGAAGTAGTGGAACTGGAAGGTCAGCTCCGGCGTCGACCACGGGTTCGGAACCTGTTCGTGCGGCAGGGTGACGTTGAACCCGATCGAAGGCGCCCCCGCTTCGTGCGCGCCCTGGTTGGCGGCCTGCATGATGCCCGGTCCGCCGCCGGTGGCGATGACGTTGTCGCGCACCTCGCCGGGCGAACCGCGGAAGGCCCCGCCCCGTTCCGAGGCGATGCGGCCGAACAGGCGCGCCTGCTCGTACCAGTAGGCGTGCCGTCCACCGCCGTTGGCGCCGACGCGGGCGCTGCCGAACACCACGATGGTCGAGCGCACGCCCCAGGCCTTCAGCGCTTCCTCGGCCTTTTCGTACTCCATCAGGAAACGCACGCCGCGCATCGACTCGCCCAGCAAGAAGTCCTGATCCAGAGCCGCCAGACGATAGGAGGGCGACGCCAGTTGAGCGGCGTTGGCGAGAGCTTGTTGTTCGGGAGACATTTCGGCCTTCAGAGTCAGTCGCGCGGGCGATCAGCCGCGCGCGCGGTCCACGGTGTCGACGGACGGATTGGCGCGCAGCGCCGCGATGATCATGGTGGCGTGACGGGCGTCCTCGACCTCGACGTCGATGTCGACGTCGAAAAAGTCTTGCTGACGATGGGCCATCGACAGGTTCAGGATATTGCCGCCCGCCTCGCCGATGATGGTCGCCACCTGGCCCAGCACGCCCGGCGCATTGCGGATCGTGGCGCGCAAACGAGCCGAGGCCACGGCGTCCTGCTCGGCCTGCGGCGTCCATTGCAGGTCCTGCCAGACGCTGTCGTCGTCGGCGAAGTCGGCCAAGGTCTGACAGTCGATGGTGTGGACCGTCAGACCCTTGTCCGGCTCCAGGATACCGACGATGCGGTCGCCCGGCACCGGCGAGCAACAGGCGCCGAAGTGGATGCTGACGCCCGGCGTCAGGCCGCTGCCGCGCACGAACAGGCGCGCCTGGTCATTGCCGATCCGCTTGCGCTCGGGTCCGGCCTTCAATTGCCCCTTCAGCGCCGGGAACATGGTCTCGGCGATCCTGGTCGCGGCCAGACGGCCTCGGCCGATGGCGTCGAACATGTCCTCTTCGGAGGCTATGGCGTGGGTTTCCAGCACCGGCTTCAGCGAGACGTCAGCCAGCGACTTGCCGGCCCGCTCCAGCGTCTGCTCCAGAGTCGCCTTGCCCAGACGCACGAACTCGTCGCGTTCCGACGTGCGAATGTGACGCCGGATGGCCGAGCGCGCCCGGCCCGTGACCGTCAGGCTGCGCCAGTCGGTCGGCACCTCGCGCTTGGTGCCGCGAATGATCTCGACCACGTCGCCGTTCTGCAGCGCCGTGCGCATCGGCTTCAGTTCGCCATTGATCTTGACGCCCACGGCCGTGTCGCCGACCTCGGTGTGGACGGCGTAGGCGAAGTCCAGCGCCATGCCGCCGCGCGGCAGGGTGATCAGCGCGCCCTTGGGCGTGAAGACGAAGACCTGATCCAGATACATCTCGAGCTTGGCGTGCTCGACCCAGTCCTCGCCGCCCTCGCCGTGCTCGATGACCTGCACCAGATGGCGCAGGTTCAGCAGCGGGTCGCGCCCGCCGTCCGCCTCCATCGCCTCGCGGTCAAAGCCGTAGGAGTGGTTCTTGTAGGCCCAGTGCGCCGCAACCCCGTCCTCGGCCACCCGATCCATGATCTCTGTGCGGATCTGCATCTCGATGCGCAGGCCGCCCGGCCCGACCACCGTGGTGTGCAGCGAGCGATAGTTGTTCGACTTGGGCGTCGAGATGAAGTCCTTGAACCGCTCCGGCACCATGGGCCAGGCGCGGTGGATGACGCCGAGGGCGCGGTAACAGTCGTCCTCGGCCTCGACGATGACCCTGAAGCCATAGATGTCCGACAGGGAGGAGAAGCCGACGGATTTCCTCTGCAGCTTGCGCCAGATCGAATAGGGCGTCTTTTCCCGGCCCTTCACATGGGCAGGGATGCCCGCCTCGCTGAGAACCGTCTCGATTTCACGCGACACGCCCTCGATGGCTCGGCCGTGTTCCAGCTTCAGCGCTTCCAGACGGCGCTGGATGGCGACGCGCGCGGTGGCGTTCAGATGCTCGAACGCCAGCTCCTCCAGTTCAGAGGCGATGGAGTGGATGCCGATGGATCGGCCCAGGGGCGCATAGACTTCCAGGGTCTCGCGGCTGATGCGCTCGCGCTTCTCCGGCTTGACGAAGTGCAGGGTGCGCATGTTGTGCAGGCGGTCGGCCAGCTTGACCAGCAGCACCCGCACATCCTTGGAAATGGCCAGGATGAACTTGCGCAGGTTCTCGGCCTGACGTGTGTGCTCGGCCTGCAGCTCAAGCCGCGACAGCTTGGTCACGCCCTCGACCAGGACGGCGATCTCCTCGCCGAACATGGCGGCGATGTCGTCGCGGGTCGCCGAAGTGTCCTCGACCACGTCGTGCAGCAAGGCCGTGACGATGGTCGCCGTGTCCAGCTTGTAATCGGTCAGGATGCCCGCGACCTGGATCGGATGGGCGAAATAGGGATCGCCCGAGGCCCGCAACTGCGAGCCGTGCATCTTCATCGCATAGACGTAGGCGCGGTTCAGCAGGGCCTCGTCGGCCGTGGGGTCATAGGCCTTGACCGCTTCGATCAATTCGAACTGGCGCATGATCGGCGCGCGCTTGGCTTCAGGCACTTGAGACTCGGACGGAGAGAGGACTTCAGACGACAACGGCGTCGCCCCGGTCTGGGGCGACGCCGTCTGGTCTATCTGATTCGCGACTTTGTCCGGCGACGGGTCCGCGGGGGACCGCGCCGGAAGAATGGTTACGCCGTTGACTGGCTCAGCCGTCAGTAGCGTTCCTCCTGGCCGCCGTCCCGGTCGCTCTGCAGCGCGCGGATCAGTTCGGCCTCGGCCATGTTCATGTGCTGCGGCTCGGCCAGCAGGGCCACGACTTCGGCCTCGTCCTCGGCTTCCGTGCGCTCATCGACGCGCTGCAGCGTGGTGATGATGTTCTCGCGCAGCTCTTCCGGCGCGACGGTGTCGTCAGCGATTTCGCGCAGGGCCACGACCGGGTTCTTGTCGTTGTCGCGGTCCAGCGTCAGAGGCGCGCCGTTGGCGATGTTGCGGGCGCGGTGACCGGCCAGCAGAACCAGACCAAAGCGGTTCGGAACCTTCTCGATGCAGTCTTCGACAGTGACGCGGGCCATGAAATTCCTCTGGCGGCAGGGAGAACCGCACAAAATATAGGGTTAGGCGTGATTGTGCAACGCCGCGAAGGCCGGAATGCGGCGCAAAACGCCTCAGTTCTTCCTTTGCGCCAGCGGATAGCTGATGATCAGCACCAGGTCCACCTCCCCGACCTGACGGATGCCGACGACATTGCCGTCGAACAGATAGGCCGCGTCGCCCGCGCGCATTCGCGTCGTCACGCCGTCCGACGTCACATCCCCCTCGCCGCTGACGACGTAATAGACCTCGTCGTGGGCGATCGGGTGCAGGCCGATGGCGGCGCCGGGATGCATGACGCGCTTGCGGAACTCCATCGCCCGGTTCGGCACGCCGTCGGAAAGGCGATAGGCCGTGCTCATGCCCTCGCCGTTATGCGGCGGAACCTGACGGACCATGACATCCGCTTCGCGGATCACCACGCCGGTCCCGGCCGGTGGAGAAGCAGGCTGGACCTGCAGGGCGACAAGCAAGGCGAGAGTGGGCAGGAACACGGTTTTGTCTCCCGGTGTCATTTCCGGTGAAAGCTATCTCGCTTCCAGATCAGGTCAACGGCTCAATGGTCGCGCGTCCAGCCCAACCGTCGCCCGCTTCGCCAGGGTCGCCGCGTCTCCATCGACAGAGGGATGCCGCCACGCCGGGGCGATCTCAGCCAGGGGCCCCATGACGAACAGGCGCTCGGCCGCCCGGGGATGGGGCAGGATCAGCCCGTCCAGATCGCCGTTCAGCCGACCGTAGGCGATCAGGTCCAGGTCCAGGGTGCGCGGCGCGTTGCGAACGCTGCGTCGACGATCGAACACATCCTCCATGCGCGACAACCTGCTCATCAGAGCGGCGGGATCATGCTCGGTGCGCACAATCACCACGCCGTTCAGGAAGGGCGGATCGGTCGGGTCAGGCCAGGCCTGCGACGACCACCAGGACGAACGGGCCAGAATATCAACGCCCTCGGCCCGAAAGCGGGCCAGGGCCGCCTCAAGAGACTCTTCGCATGAAGCCCAGACACCCTTGTCATTGCAGCCCAGTGCGACGATGACTGCGCTGTCCAGATCCAGGTCGCCTTCGGGGATTTCGGTCGGGACGTTCATATTCTCGACCATTTCCACGGACTCATATTCATGACCGGCCATACGGGCGACCGCATCGCCTTGTTCATCGACGGCGCCAACCTCTATTCCGCGGCCCGCGCGCTCAACGTCGATCTCGACTTCAGAAAGCTGTCCGACTGGTTCGGCCAGAAGGGCCAGCTGGTGCGCGCCTATTATTACACGGCGGTGGTCGAGGGCGAAGAGTTCTCGCCTATCCGCCCGCTGGTCGACTGGCTCGACTACAACGGCTTCACCGTGACCACCAAGCCGGTCAAGCGCTTCACCGACGCCCAGGGCCATAGCCGCATCAAGGGCAATATGGACATCGAGATCGCCGTCGACATGATGGAACTGGCGCCGCGACTGGACCACATGTTCCTTTTCTCGGGCGACGGCGATTTCCGCCGACTGGTCGAGGCCGTCCAGGCCAAGGGCGTACGCGTCACCGTCGTGTCGACCACCCGCAGCCAACCGCCCCAGATCGCCGATGAACTGCGCCGTCAGGCCGACGCCTTCATCGACCTGTCCGATGTCATGAGCCACTTCAGCAAACCCAAGGCCGCCATGAACCAGGGCGTCGCCCGCACCCTGGACCGGAGCGACCGCGCGTGAACCGCGCCCTGAACCCGGAGCCGGCGCGCGACTGCCCCCTGTGCCCGCGACTGGTCGCCTATCGTCAGGAGAACATCCGCCAGAACCCCGACTGGTGGAACGGCCCCGCCCCCTCCTTCGGCGATTCCAACGCCCGCCTGCTGATCGCGGGGCTGGCGCCGGGCCGCATGGGCGCCAATCGCACGGGCCGCCCCTTCACCGGCGACCATGCGGGTTGGCTGCTGTTCGACACCCTGAGGAAGACAGGATTCGCACAGGGGACCTACGACCCCGACGGCCACGACGACCTGACCCTGGTCGACGCCATGATCACCAACGCCGTGCGCTGCGCCCCGCCGCAGAACAAGCCGACGGGCGACGAGGAACACACCTGCCGCCCCTTCCTGATCGATCGGCTGGCCGCCCTGCCCCGGCTCAAGGTCATCGTGACCCTGGGCGACGTGTCCCGGCGCAGCATCCTGCGGACGCTGGGCTATCCCGGAACAGCCATCCCCGCCGGGCATGGAGTCGAAGGCAAGGTCGGCGGCTACACCATCATCAACAGCTATCACTGCTCGCGCCTGAACACGAACACGGGTCGCCTGACGCCGGAAATGTTCGAGGAGATCTTCCGTCGCGCCAAGGCGGCGCTGGACGACTAGATCAGCCGCCGCCGGCGATGTCTCCCGCCACCATCACCGGCGCGGAAGGTTCACGGAAGTAGCGATCTATGCCCTCGGCGACCGACCGCATCAGGCGGCGACGCGCGCGCTCGTCGGTCAGGACGCGCTCGTCTTCCGGATTGGTGATGAAGCCCATCTCCAGGAGGATGGCCGGAACGTCGGGGGCCAGCAGGACCGCCAGACCGGCGTCGCGGTGGCTGCGGCGCAGCAGCGGGTGGCTGTCGCCCTCCAGGTGCGTCAGCAGCACCCGCGCGAACTGGGCGGAACGGTTCTGGGTGGCGCGCTGGGTCATGTCCAGCAGGATGCGGTCGACCGAGGGGTCTCGCCCCGGCAGGCGCAGGTCGCGCTGCCAGTCGTCACCACGCGTATACTCCCGCACAGCCCGGCCCGCGCCCTGTTCCGACAGGGTATAGACGCTGGCCCCGCGCAGGGCCGGATCGGTCCCGGCGTCGGCGTGCAGGGAAATGAACAGGTCAGCCCCCGCGTCGCGCGCGATCTGCACGCGACGACCGTGAATGACATAGATGTCGCTGTCACGCGTCAGACGCACGCGATATCGGCCAGTGCGCTCGATGGCGGCCTTCAGGTCGCGCGCCGCAGCCAGGGTGACGGCCTTTTCCTGTGCGTGCTGGCCTTGCGCGCCCGGGTCGCGGCCGCCGTGACCGGCGTCGATCACGATCAACGGCTTTTCCTTGCGGGTCTGCTCGCGACGCGGCGGCGTGCTGGCGGCGACTGCAGCGGCGCCGCCCGTGGCCTTCAAGTCGATGACGTAACGATAGTGCGCGACCCCGTCGCCCGGCGGCAGCAGGAAGCGACGCTCGATCTCGGCTCCGCGCGCCAGATCCAGGCGGACACGCGACGACGTGCCTGCCGAACTGACCTCATAGCCGCGCACCAGGCCCGAACCGCTTCCGTCAAGCCCCCGCCCCGGCGCCACATCCGAGAGCGCGACGACGACGCGACCGGTCGATCCGTTCTCGATCACCTGCCCCCGCGTGGTCTTGCCCAGGTCCAGCACCACCCGCGTGCGCTGGGCGTCTCCGCCGAAGCGGACGCCCGAAATCTGACCGTCAGGTCCGAAGGCCAGGCCGCGACCAGCCGTCAACACGACGGCGCAAATCACGACGAAGGCCAAACCGGTCATCGTCCATTCACGCACGCCCCAACGGGCCAGATTGTCACGCCACCGGCCATACATGGACGGACTTCACCCTTCTGGTTCAGCGTCCAGCATGAGCGACACGACTAAGGATTTCGTTAATACCTGTAACGGTCGTGGTTCTTTTATTTTCCGCGACATATGCCTATGATCTAGTCCGCAAGCGAATGATCGCGCCCTCTGCATTTCCGGCAGGGTCGGGCGCGCCCTCCTCGCGGCGCTGACTTTCACCTCATTCCGAGGATCGCCCGGCCAGACCGACGATCTGACGAACGGGTCCGGGGCGCGGCCTTGAACGGCGCGTTCGGATCCAGGACCGACAGAACCTCATGGGCCGACCCGCCTGCGCTCCCGAACGGCAGACCCTTGCCGCTCTCGCAATCCGCGAGGGGATGACGCGCGCCTTGGCCCCCATTTCCATTCGGCGAGCCGCCCCCTTGTCCGCGGATGTTTCCGCAGGGCCCGGCCTGGCGCGCCAGAGAGAGACTCTTAATGTCAAAGACAATGCTGATCGATGCGGCGCACGCGGAAGAAACCCGCGTCGCCATCGTGGACGGACGCCAGGTTGAGGAATTCGATTTCGAATCCACTGCCCGCCGCCAGCTTCGCGGCAACATCTATCTCGCCAAGGTCACCCGCGTAGAGCCCAGCCTCCAGGCGGCCTTCATCGAGTACGGCGGCAATCGTCACGGCTTCCTGGCCTTCAACGAAATCCACCCTGACTACTATCAGATCCCGGTCGCCGACCGTGAAGCCATCATGGCCGAGGCGCACTCGGACGATGACGACCACGACGATCTGGGCCGTGAAGGCGACGACGAGTCCGAGGGCGGTCTGGCCGACGAGGAACGCCTGAAGCGCCGCCTGATGCGCCGCTACAAGATCCAGGATGTCATCAAGCGCCGTCAGATCCTGCTGGTGCAGGTCGTCAAGGACGAACGCGGCGCCAAGGGCGCGGCCCTGACCACCTGGCTGTCGCTGGCGGGCCGCTACTGCGTCCTGATGCCGAACACAGGCAAGGGCGGCGGCATTTCGCGCAAGATCACCAACACCTCGGACCGCCGCCGCCTTAAGGCCGCCGCCTCGGCGCTGAAGGTGCCCAAGGGCATGGGCCTGATCATCCGCACGGCCGGCGCCAAGCGCACCCGCGCCGAGATCAAGCGCGATTATGAATACCTGCTGCGCCTGTGGGAGACGATCCGCGAGACGACGCTGAAGTCGAACGCCCCGGCCGTCATCTACGAAGAAGAAAACCTGGTCCGCCGCGCCGTACGGGACATGTACGACAAGGACTTCGACGGCATTCAGGTCGAAGGTCTGGAAGGCTTCAAGGAAGCCCGCGACTTCATGCGCGTGCTGATGCCGTCGCAGGCCCGGAAGATCCACCTCTATCAGGGCTCCAAGCCCCTGTTCGCCGCCAACGGCATCGAAGAGGTCCTGACCCAGATCCACCAGCCGGTCGTGCCGCTGAAGTCGGGCGGCTATCTGGTGATCAACCAGACCGAAGCCCTGGTCGCCATCGACGTCAACTCGGGCCGCTCGACCAAGGAACGCAACGTCGAGGCCACCGCCACCAAGACCAACCTGGAAGCCGCCGTCGAGGCCGCTCGCCAGCTGCGTCTGCGCGACCTCGCCGGCCTGATCGTCATCGACTTCATCGACATGGATGAAGGCAAGAACAACCGCGCCGTCGAGAAGGCGCTGAAGGACGCCCTGGCCAAGGATCGCGCCCGCATCCAGATGGGCCGCATCTCGGGCTTCG
>Ga0247823_10001360_pt1 | contig 20371 bp, 20 predicted proteins | sample 13C_PalmiticAcid_2_FD_192426 | JGI IMG/M metagenome (GOLD analysis project Ga0247823, IMG submission 192426) | Soil microbial communities from agricultural site in Penn Yan, New York, United States - 13C_PalmiticAcid_Day30 | ecosystem: Environmental > Terrestrial > Soil > Agricultural land... | reverse complement strand
GTCGGCGGCGATGGTCTCGATGCCCCAGGCCTCCAGGCGCTGGCGCACGGCGGCGTCGCTGAAGCGCGCCACGCCGATCACGCGCTTGTGCGGCGCGGCGTTCTTGGCCAGGCGCGCGAGCGTGGGACCCATCTTGCCGGCCACGCCGAGGATCATGATGTCGCCGTCCACCTGCGCCAGATCATCGATCAGCGCCTGGCTGGGCCGGGCGAGAAATTCCTCCAGCGCCTCCACCGACTCGAAGCGGTCAGGCAGTTGTGCGGGGTCCAGCAGAGTGACGTTGCCTTGCATGGCAGGGGCCTTTTCTCAAACGCAATGGAATGAGCATATGGGCGTGACAGCCCGATGTCAACCGTTTGGTTGAAAAAGGAAAAATCAGGCGCGCAGACCGGCCATCGCGAAGGCGACGACGTGCGCGCGGTAGGCCGCCACCGCCTCGGTCGACGAGAGCTCGCGGCCGAAGATGGAAGCCAGGGTCAGGCGGTTGGAGAAGAAGAAGTACGACATGCCGGCGACCGAGATGTAGAACTCCACCGGGTCGATGCCGCGGCGGAACACGCCGGCGCGGATGCCGCGCGCCAGGGTCTTGGCGATGAGTTCGATGAGGGGCGAGTTGGTGTCGCGGATCGCGCTCGAATCGCGCACGTGCTGCGCGCCCTGGGCGTTCTCGTGGTTGAGCAGGCCGATGAAGTCGGGGTGCTCGGCGAGGTAGTCGAACGAGAAGCCAATCAGTGTGGCCATCGCTTCCTCGGGCTGCATGTCGCCCAGCTTCAAGCTGCGCTCCTGCGTGCGGATCTCGGTGTAGACCACCTCGAGCGCGGTGCGGTAGAGGTCTTCCTTGCTGCCGAAGTAGTAGTAGATCAGCTGCTTGTTGACGCCGGCGCGGGCCGCGATCTCGTTGACGCGCGCGCCGGTCAGGCCCTTGGCGGAAAACTCCGCGCGGGCCGCCGCGAGGATGGCCGAGCGCGCGGCGCTGCTGTCGGCATCGGAGGGGCTGGAGACGGAGGCGCGGCGTGGTGGCATCGGGGGTCTGCGGCTGGCGGGGCGATGGGGCGGATTATGTGCCCGGTGCTTTACCAGCACCGCTAATAAACTTCAAATACGAGCAGAGCTTCTATTTGGCTTTTATCGGTATGGCTGGTATCTCAGCTGTTCCTGCTCCAGTTCCCGCAACCCCGGTATGTAGGCACTCAACACCGCCTTGAACACGCGGCCCGCCGTTCTGCGCGATGAGGTAGCAGGCGCAGCGCGTGAGGGCGATGTCGTCCACACGCGCTGCGCGCCCTTGGCGAGGTCGACCATTTTGCTAACGTCGGCAAAATGGTCCGTCCCGGTCTGCCCCGCCCAGGCGCTCTACCACGCGAGCGTCCGACATCCGTTACGGCAAACGCGCGATCTGTTTTTCAAGCAGGCGGTAGAAGCCGTCGATGTCCACCGCGTTGACCCACAGCGTGTTGGCCTTGCGCTTGGTGTAGCCGCGGAAGTCGACCACGGTGGCACCGCTGGTGAATTCGCCGCGGGTCTCGATGTCCACCGGCACGCGCGCGCCCTTGAACAGCTCGGGCTGCAGCAGGTAGGCGATGACGCAGGGGTCGTACATCGGGCCGACCTTCACGCCCCGGCGGCGCATGGCGTAGTCCATGGCCGAGTCGAGGATGTCGGCCACCACCTTGCCGGCGTTGTTGCCCATCTGGCGGAAGGGCGCGATGCGCTCGGGCGTGACGAGCACGCGCCGCGCGGCGTCGTGCGAGATCGCCGTGACCGGCACCCCACTGCGGAACACCACCGACGCGGCTTCCGGGTCGGCGTAGAGGTTGAAGGTGGCGGCCGGCGTGATGTTGCCGCCCACGCCCCACGAGCCACCGAGCACCACCACTTCGCTGATGGCGGCCTTGATGTCCGGCGCCATGTTGAGCGCGGCGGCGATGTTGGTCAGCGGGCCCAGGCCCACCACCACCACGCTGTTGGGCGCGGCGGCGCGCAGGGTGCTGATGAGGTAGTCCACCGCATGGCCGGGCGCCAGCGGGCCGCGCGGCTCGTGCAGCGCGGGGCCGTCCAGGCCGGTCTTGCCGTGCACGTCGTCGGCGAAGATGGGGTCGCGGATCAGCGGCCGGGGGTAGCCGGCGTACACCGGCACCTCGGTGCGCCCAGCCCAGTCGCGCACGCGGCGCGTGTTCTTCTCGGTCACGCTCAGCGGCATGTTGCCCACCGACACGGTGAGCGCGCGCACGTCCAGCCGCTCGGGCGCGGCCAGCGCGAAGAGCAGCGCAATGGCGTCGTCCTGGCCCGGGTCGGTGTCGATGATCACGGTGCGCTTGGTCGCGGGAATGGCGGGCAGCTGCTGCGCGGCCACGCCGAGCAGCACCTGGGTCTGCGCGTCCTGCGCGAACGCGGGCAGCAGGCCGGTGGCCGCCACGCCGGCCAGGGCCAGCGAACCGGTGGAAAGAAAACCGCGACGGGAAGCGAGGTCGATGGGCATGTCTCTTCAGTCCTTCAGGTTGAGGGTGGGCACCAGCTTCTGGTTGCGCGCGAATTCGGCCTGGGCAAAGCTGCCCAGCGCCTCGGGAGATCCGTTGCCCGGCAGGGCGCCCTGCTCGGCGAGGCGGGCGCGCACCTCGGGCTCTTTCAGCGCGTCGTTGAGCGCGTCGTTGAGCTTGCTCACGATCGCGGCGGGCGTGCCCTTGGGCGCGAAGAGGCCGGTCCAGGTGACCACGTCGTAGCCCTTGAGGCCGGGCATTTCGTCGAAGGTGGGCACGTCGGGCAGCGAGGCGATGCGCTGCTTGCCGGTCACGCCCAGCGCCTTGAGGCTGCCGGCGCGCACATGGGGAATGCTGCTCGCGCTGACCAGCATGGCCAGGTCCACCTGCTTGCCCATCACGTCGTTGGCGATCTGCGCGCCGCCCCGGTAGGGCACGTGCGTGACGAAGATGCCCGAGCGCTGCTTGAGCTGTTCCATGGCGAGGTGCAGCACCGTGCCCACGCCCGAGGTGGCGTAGGTGTACTTGCCCGGCTCGGCCTTGGCGAGCTTGACGAAATCGGCGTAGTTCTTCACCGGCAGGTCGGTGCGCGCCACCAGCAACATGGGCGCGGTGTTCAGCATGCCCACGGGCACCAGGTCCTTGAGCGGGTCGAAGCGGTAGGCCGCCGGGTTGGCGAGCTTGCCGATGGCGATGGCGCTGTCCGGCCCGGCCACCAGGGTGTAGCCGTCAGGTGCCGCGTTCACGGCTTTCTGCAGGCCGATGGCGCCGCCAGCGCCGGCCACGTTCTCGATCACCACCGTCTGGTTGAGGCGCTCGCCCAGCTTGGTGGCGACTGGCGGGCGATGAAGTCCACGCTGCCGCCGGCGGTGAAGGGCACGATCAGCGTCAACGGCTTGGCCGTGGGCCAGACAGGGCCCTGGGCGTGGGCCGAGAAGGCCATCAGCAGCGAGGCGACGAGGACAAGGCTTGAGCGTTCGTGGGCCATGGTGGTCTTTCAGGAGGAAGAGATGAGAGAAGAAGAAGAAAAGGAAGCGGCGCGCAGCGCGTCGAACTCGGCCGACCAGTCGGCGCGCCAGCGGCGGCGCTGCGTGTCGTCGATCCACGCGCCGTCCAGGCCGTTGTGCATGAAGCCGCGCAGGTCGTCGAGGCCAAAACCGAAGTCGCGCACCATCATTCGCCACGCGCCGGTGGGCGTGACGTGGTGCAGCGTCGGGTCGTCGGTGTTGGGGTGGATGCGCAGGCCCAGGCCAGGCATGCGGCGGATCGGGTGGTCCAGCGCCCAGCGCTCGGGCGGCAGGGTGCGCAGGTAGTAGGAGTTGGTCGGCACCACGGTGAACAGCACGCCGCGCTCGGCACACTGGCGCGCGAATGCGGGGTCGTCCACCACGGTGTAGCCGTGGTCGATGCGATCCACCTGCAGCAGCTCCAGCGCGGTGCGCACATTCGTCCACGGCATGCCGAACTCGCCCGCGTGCGCGGTGGTCTTGAGCCCCGCGCGCCGCGCGTCCTGGTAGGCCTGCGCGAACAGCTCGGGCGGGCGCTCGTTCTCGCGGTAGTCGATGCCGATGCCGATCACCTCGTCGCAGCGGTGCGCGGTCACCCACGCCACCATCTCGGTGGCGGCCTGCGGGCTGGCCTCGCGGTCCACGGCGGCGATGAGCCGGCCGGTGATGCCCAGCGTGCGCTCGGCGTCGCGGATGGCCTGCACGATCGCGTCCTGCGCGGCGGCATAGGGAATGCCCGAGACCTGCACCGTGCCGGTGGGGTTCCAGAAGAACTCGGCGTAGCGCACGTTGTGCGCCGCCGCGTCTTCCAGGTACTCCAAGGTGAGGCGGTACAGGTCGACCGTCGTGCGCACCAGTTGCGCGTCCAGCGAGCGCAGCACGCGCAACACGCCCACGGGTTTTTCGCCCCGGGTGTAGAAGCCGGTCACTTCCTCGTCGGTCAGCGGCGCACCCGCGCGGCGGTTCAGCTCGGCGAAGGTGTCGCGCCGCACCGTGCCGAACAGGTGGCAGTGCAGCTCCATCTTCGGCATGGCCTGCAGAAAGGGGTCGAGAGCCGGGTCGGCGAGGTCGTTCGTGGGGGACATGGCGGCCAGTCTAGGCAGCCGCACTTGATAAGAGAAGTTTTAAGTTTCTATAATTTCATTCACCCGATTTATCACCAACCGCCGTGGACAACCCCGCCCTCCGGGCCCTCACGCTGCGCCACCTGCAGTTCTTCTCCGTGCTGGTGCAGGAAGGCCACTTCGGCCGCGCGGCCAAGCGGCTGGCCATCACGCAGCCGGCGCTGAGCAATGCCATCAAGCAGATGGAAAAGCTGCTCGGCGCGCAGCTGCTCACGCGCAACACGCACCGGCTGGAGGTCACGCCGCTGGGCACCGAGGTGCTCGCGCGCACCGACTTCCTCGTCAACACGGTGGACCTCGCCCTGCAGGACATCCACCACGTGGTGCAGCGCGGGCGCGCGCTGGTGCGCGTGGGCGTGATCCCCTCGGCCAGCACGCAGCTGGCGGCGGCGGTCAACGCCTTCAAGCCGGCCGACGGGCCACCAGTGGAGTTCGTCTGGCGCGACGCACCCGCCACCGTGCTGCTGCAGGAGGTGCGCGAAGGCCGGCTCGACCTCGCCCTGGCCGCCATCACCGAACCGCCCAACGGCCTGACCTGCATCGACCTCTTTCAAGACCCGCTGGTGCTGGTGGTGCGGCGCGACCATGCGCTGGCGCGCGACGGCAAGGTGAGCTGGAAGGCGATCGGCCACGAGCGCCTGGTGCTGTTCGAGAGCGGCAGCATGCCGGCGCTGGGCGAGCCGGCGCGCGCGCAGTTCAGCCAGGGCGCGCAGGCGCCGTACCACGTGCGCTACTCGGAAACCCTGTACGCCCTGGTGCGCGGCGGCATGGCGCTGGGCCTCATGCCCCGGCTCTACACCACCTCGCTGCACGATCCCGAACTCACCGTGCTCGCGCTGGAAGACCCGCGCATCGAACGGCGCGTGGTGCTGGTCTACCGCCCCGGGCCCATGCGCAACGCGGCGGCGAAAGACTTCATCGACTTCCTGCGCGAACACCTCACCCAGCCGAAGAAGCTGAAGGTGAGGCGCTTCGCGCGGCGCCCCGGCTAGAAATATGCGTCACAACACATAAATTGAGCGAGCCGGCCCAAAATATGTGTTTAAACGCATTTATTCTTGGTGAAATTATGTTCTCAGGAGCATAATTTCTCGAAAGGAGTCGAATTTATGCTCTCAGACGCATATCCAGCCGAGACGCTCCGCGATGCCGGAGAGCGCCTTCGCCAGCTCCGCAAAGAGGCAGGCCTGACCCAGACCGAGCTGGCCAGCCGAGTGGGCATGCGCCAGGAAGCCCTTTCGCGTTTCGAGTCCGGCCATGGCCCCGATTTCTCGGCCGGCCGGTTGCTCAAGCTGCTGCACGCCCTCGGCCACGGCCTGGACTTCGTGCCACTCAACCGCCGACCCACGCTGAACGACACACTGCGCGAACGGCGCGAAGGCCTCAACGTCGGCCCGCACGCGCGCTGAGCCAACCGCCATGGCCAAGACCCTGCAAGTGTTCGTGAACGGCCAGCGCGCCGCCGTGCTGGAGACCGCCGACGGCTTCGAACACCACCTGCGCTACGAAGCCATCACGCCGCCCGAGCATTTCGTCAGCCTCACCATGCCCGTGCGGGACGACAGCGGTGCGCCCGCCACCTGGGACTGGCCGCAACTGCACCCCTTCTTTGAAGTGAGCCTGCCCGAGGGCTACCTGCTGTCCGTGCTCAAGGAACAGCTGGGCCCACACCTGGGCGCCACGCCCATGGACCTGCTGGCGGTCGTCGGCCACAACCTGATCGGGCGGGTCAGCGTCAGCACCGCAGACGACCCCCGCCCCGCCATGCAACTGGCCAGCGTGGAGCCCCTGCTCCACGGCGAGCACTCGCAAGCCGTGTTCAGGGAACTGCTGATGCAATACGCCGCGTCGGGCGTGTCGGGTGTGGTGCCCAAGTTCCTCACACCGGAAACCCAGGCGCTCTTTCGCAAGGGCACGGTCTCCACGGAACGCCACATCATCAAGGCCAGCGCCGACAAGCAGCCTTTCGTCGCGCTCAACGAGCACCTGTGCATGCAGGCAGCCGCGCGCACCGGCTTCGACGTGGCGCGCACCCGGGTGTCCGATGATGGGCAGATCCTGATCGTCGAACGCTTCGACATCGACCCCCTCACCGCGCAGCGCAGCGGCTTCGAGGACTTCTGCAGCCTGCTGGGCCTCACGCCCGACCAGAAATACGAATCCACCTGGGAGCGCGCAGCCCGCCTCGTGCGCCAGCAAGTCGCCCGTGACCGCCTGATGCAGGCCAACGAACAGCTGGCGGTCACGCTGCTGCTCACCTACGCGCTGGGCAATGCCGACTGCCACACGAAGAACCTGGCCTTCCTCTACGAAGACCTCGCCAGCGTGCGGGTGGCCCCCATCTACGACATGCTCACGATCCTGGCCTACGACGCCTACGCCAGCAATCCACCCGGCATGTACATCGACGGGCGCAAAAGCTGGACCGCCACCAAGGCCCTGTGGCGCTTTCTGGAGAAAGACCTGGGCGTCAGCCCCGCCCGGCAACGCGAACTGGTCGACACCGTTTGCGAAGCCGTGCAGGCCACCCACCCGGAGCTCATCCAGCACATCCGCCACACCCCGGGTTTTGCGCCGGTGGGCACGCGCATGCTGTGGGAATGGAGTGAAGGCATGAAACGCCTTCAGGATCGCCGCAGCTTCGCCACGCCCGACTGGGTGGCCGCGGCCGAGGCCGAGGGCCTGCCCAAGCCGGGGCCTGCGCCGAGGTTCGCGGCCAAGCGCATGGGCGAGTCGCCTTTGCTGGCGCCGCGTGGCAAGAAGCGGCCCCCAGCACCGTCGCCTTAGCGCGCGCGCTCAGTCCAGGCTGACGTTGGCCGCCTTGGCCACCGCGCTCCAGTCCGCGCCCTCGGCCTTGATCACCGCTGCCGTCTCCTCGGGGCTGCGCCCCGTGACGGCCAGGCCCTGCGCATCGAGGCTCTTCTGGAACTCGGGGTCCGAGGTGATGGCCTTGATTTCGGTGGACAGCCGCGCGATCACCGCCGCTGGCGTGCCCGCGGGTGCGAACAGGCCGATCCATGCGTTGCGCGCGGTGCCCAGGCCCTGGTGCTTCAGCAGCGGCACGCCCGCAAAACGCGGTGACGGCGTGTCGCCCAGCACGGCGAGCGCGCGCAGCTTGCCCGCGTCGATGTGCTGCGCCACCAGCGAGTAGGACAGGCTCGACACCTGCACCTGGTCGCCCAGCAGGCCATTCAGTGCGGGGCCACCGCCCTGGTAGGGCACGTCCACGATGCGCGCGCCCAGCTTCTCGTTCACCTGCGCCATGAACAGGTGCGACGAGCTGCCGATGCCGAAGTGGCCCCAGTTCAGCTTGCCCGGGTGGGCGCGGTCGTACTGCACCAGCTCGGGGATGCTGCGGATCGGCAGGCTCGCGCTCACCACCACGGCGGTGTCGATGCGGCTGATCTCCGAGATCGGCGCGAAGTCGCCCACCGCGTACGGCAGCTTCTTGTAGATCGCGGGGTTGATGACCAGCGTGTCGCTGAGCAGGATGCACAGCGTCTGCCCATCCGGCGCGGCCGACTTGCAGGCGTTGGCACCGATGATGCCGTTGCCGCCCGCGCGGTTCTCCACCATCACCGGTTGGCCCAGCTGCTTTGTCAGGCGTTCGCTCACGCGCCGCGCCACCAGATCGACCGGGCCTCCGGCGGCCAGCGGCACGATCACTTTCACGGGGCGGCTCGGGTAGGCGGTCTGCGCATGGCAGAGGCCGGCGAACAGGGCCAGGGTGAGGGTCAGAAAGAAGGTCTTCTTCATGGTTCAGTCCCCTCAGTCCAGCTGGATGCCGGTCTGCCGCACCAGCTCGCCCCAGACCTCGCGGTCCTTCTTCAGGAACGCGGCGAATTCTTCCGGCGTCTGCGCGCGGGTGCGCATGGCCATGGTCTGGTTCTGCTCGCGCATGGCAGGGGTCCGCATCGCGGCGGTGATCTGCGCGTTGAGCTTGTTGACGACGCCGCGCGGCGTGCCGGCCGGCGCCATGAGGCCGAACCAGGTGAAGGTGCCGGGGTCGCCCACGCCGGCCTCGGTCAGCGTCGGCACCTCGGGCAGTTGCGCCGAGCGCGTGGGCGCCAGCACCGCCAGCGCGCGCATCTTGCCGGCCTTGGCCTGCGCCACGATGCCGGGGTTGCCCACCGACACGTAGAGCACCTGGATGTCGCCCGTGAGGAAGGCCTGCATCATCGGCCCGAAGCCGTTGAAGGGCACGTGCAACAGATCGATCTTGGTGGCGCGCTTGAGCCACTCCATGGTGAGGTGCGTGTCCGAGCCGTTGCCGAACGAACCGTAGGCCAGCTTGCCCGGGTTCTTCTGCGCGTGCGCGATCAGCTCCTTCATGCTGTTCACCGGCACCGAGGGCGAGACGAGGAAGACCATATCCGGCACCACCAGCGGCGTGACCGCCTCGAAGTCTTTCGCGGCGTCGTAAGGCAGCTTGCGGTAGAGGTGCGGGTTGATCGACAACGAACTGCCGCTGACCACGCACAGCGTGCTGCCGTCGGGCGGGGCCTTGGCGCAGGTGTCGGTGCCGATGATGGTGTTGGCACCGGGCCGGTTCTCCACCACGAAGGACTGGCCGTTCTTCTCGGTGAGGATCTGGCTCAGCAGCCGCGTCACCACGTCGGGCGCGCCGCCCGCGCCCAGCGGCACGATGATGCGCACGGGCTTGGTGGGGTAGGCCGCTTCGGGCTGCGCCCAGGCGGGGGCCGCGCAGGCCAGGGCCAGCGCGCCGGCCGCGATGCGGCCCATCCAGGTGGTCGTTGTCGTCTTCATGTCTTTGTCTCCTTGTTATCGAAATCCAGAAAAGGGGTTCGCCTAACCCGACAGGTGCCGGCTCGCGCGCTGAATGCGGTCAGCCAGCAGACCAGCCGGCGCGCCGGCGGCCAGCAGGATGACCAGCTTGGTCAGGAACAGCTCGCGCTGCGGCGCGGGCACCTGGTCGATCGCGCCCGCGAGGTCGACGAAATCGCGTTCGGCAAAGGTGGCGGTGGTGTCGGTCGTCGTCGTGCTCATTGGAGTTCCTCGGTGCGGGCGGCGCACAGGGCGATGTTCAGGGCCTCGTCCACCTGCTCGGGCGTGGCCTCGCGCCAGCGCGCGGCCACCCGGTTGTCGGGGCGGACGAGGTAGCAGCTGCCCGGGCGCGCGTCGAACAGCCGGCCCACGGTGCTGTCAGCCTCGAAGCTCAGCACCTGCAGCGGCAAGGCCGCGAAGCGCGCGGCGTCGGTGAAGGCGATCAAGGTGAACTGCGGGCCGAAGCGGTCGTACAGGCGTTCGCCCGCCGCGCCCACCACCGCGTCGGGCACCAGCGCGCCCGGGCGGCAGGCCGGCCCGAAATCGCCGCCGGCGTCCGCCGTGTTGAGCGGGCTGTCGGTGCAGTCGTGCGGCGGCGTGGCGTAGGGGTCGAACAGGTTGCCCAGGAAGTTCTCGCTCAGCGAGAGCGACAGGATCGCCTCGCGCACCAGCGCGATGCCCGGCGAGGGCGTGGTGATGAAGATGGTGGTGCGCGTGAGCTCGGCCAGCGTGGCCAGCAGCGCGCCCCGGCGCTCCTGCGTGTACGAGTCCAGCAGCTGCGGGTCGGACACACCCTGGACCACGCGCGCCAGCTTCCAGGCCAGGTTGTGCGCGTCTTCGTAACCGTGGTTCACGCCACGCCCGCCGAAAATCGGCACCTGGTGCGCCGCGTCGCCCGCGAACAGCACGCGCCCCGTGTTGTAGGTGGGCAGCGAGACCGCGTTGGCCTTGTAGACCGAGGTCAGCACCAGCTCGTAATTCGGCTCGATGCCCATCAGCTCGAAGTGCGCGCGGATGCGCGCATGCACCTGCGCCGGCTGCATCTCGGTCTCGGCGTCCTGGTCGTCCATCAGCTGGAAGTCCAGGCGCCACATGTCGAACGGCGCCTTGTGCATCAGCACCGTCTTGCCCGGCAGGTAGGGCGGGCTGAAGAACAGGCGCCGACCTTCGGGCAGAGGCTCCTTGCAGAGGATGTCGTTGATGACGAAGCGCTGCGAGTACGAGGTGCCTTCGTAGTCGATGCCCATGCAGCGCCGCGTGAGGCCGCGCGGGCCGTCGGCCGCCACGAGGTAGGCCGCGCCCAGCGTGTAGCCGCCCTCGGGCGTGGACACCGAGAGCCGCACCCCCTCGTCGCCCGCTTCGATCTGCGACACCGTGTGCTGGTAGCGCACGTCCGACAGGCCCGTGGCCAGCAGCTCGTCGAGCAGCAGCTGTTCCATCCAGCATTGCTGCAGGTTGGTCTGGCCGTGTTTCTCGTGCGGCGGCGAGGCGATGTTCATCGAGTGCACTTCCTGGTGGCCGTAGAAGGTCCAGCCGGCCGACCAGGTGAGCGACTTCTCCAGCACGCGCGGGCCGACGCCGAGCTGGTCCAGGATCTGCATCGAGCGCCGGCTCATCGCCAGCGCGCGGCTGCCCTTGGAAATCGTGTCGCGCGCTTCGAGCACCACGGTGCGCACGCCCTCACGGGCCAGGCCGAGCGCGGTCGCCAGGCCCACGGGGCCGGCGCCCACGATCACCACCTCGGCCGGCGCGTTGTCGAGGCTGGCCAGGGGTTTGAACGGCAGGGTCTGCCAGTTGAAATACATGGGAGTTCTCTTTCTCTCTCAACGAAGAAAATCGAGCAGAGCCCGGTTGAAGGCCTCGGGCTGCTCCAGGTTGCTCAGGTGGCCCGCGCGCTCGATGCGCACATGCGCCACGCCGGGAATGCGCGCCAGCAGCTGGCGCGTGACGGGCTCGGGGTACACGCGGTCCTGGTCCGAGGTGATCACCAGCGTGGGGCAGGCGATCTGCTCCAGGCGGTCGCCCCGATCCTGCCGCGTCGAGGCGACCAGCACCGCCAGGTAGTTCTTCAGGCGGATGCGCTGCATCGCCTCGGCGGCGGTGCGCAGCGCCTCGGGCGCGGCATCGGGCGCGCACATGGCGCGGGCCTGGTCCATGCCGAAACTGGCCGGCACCTGCCCGCCCTGAAACGCCGCCGAGCGGTCGGCGATGAAGCGCTCCACCTCGTCGGCCGACATCGCATCAAAACCCGGGCTGCTGTTGGCCAGCACCAGCGAGGCCACGCGCTCGGGGTGGCGCAGCGCCAGCGAACGCACCACGCGGCTGCCCATGGACAGGCCCACCAGGTGCGCGCGCGGTGCGTGGAAATGGTCCAGCACCGCCAGCAGGTCGGTGCCGAAGTCGCGGTGGAAGTCCAGCGCGCCATCGATGTCGCCGCTGCCGCCGTAGCCGCGCAGGTCCACGCTGGCGGCGGTGAAACCGTGCTGAGCCAGCGCCTCGATCTGCGCCCGCCAGGTGTGGCGGTCGCCGCCCATGCCGTGCACCATGAGCACCAGCGGCCCCTGGCCGGCCACGCTCAGCGCGAGCTGTGGCTTGGCGGGCACGGTGATCGTCTGCAGGTCCATGGCGCGGCTCAGCCCCGTGCCGACAAGGCCAGCGCGTCGATCAGCACAAAGGCCACCGAGGCCGGCGCGGCCGTGCGGTTGCTCCAGCCGTGGCTGGTGCCGCGCTGCACCAGCACGTCGCCGGTTTTCAGCAGGGTCTCGCCCTCGTCCATCACGGCCCAGATCTCGCCCGAGAGCACGATGGCGTAGTCCACCGACGCGGTGGTGTGCATGCCCACCGTCTTGCCCTTGCGGGTGGCCGAGCCGGCCAGGTCGTGGCCCATGGCGGCGAAGGCGGCATGCTCGTCCCAGCCGTCCATGTAGCCCGCGTCGGGCGGAAACTGCACCACGCGGAACACGCTGCCGCCAGCGGGCGGAGCCAGCGTCACGTCCGCGCAGGGCTCGGCGGTGTCGCTGTTGTCGGCGGGGGTGCGAAAGGTTTTCCAGAGGTCCGTCACCACCGGGCCGGTGGCGGTCGTCCTCAACACGAACGGCGAAGCGCCGTCCTGCACGATCACCGAGCGGCCTGCCGCGTCGTGACCCGTCACCACACGGCGCACCGCGCCGTCGTGCTTGTCTTTACCCATGGTCTGTCTCCTTGAGCCGCGATGGTAGGGACCGCGCCGGATATGCGATACATGAAAATCGGCATGGCAGTTCAACGACAATCGTTCAACTCGAACCCGACCCCGATGGAGCCCGCATGGACCTGAAACTGGTGGACTGTTTTCTGCGCGTGGTCGAAGCCGGCAGCATCAACAAGGCCGCGCTCGACATGGAGATCACCCAACCCGCGCTCTCGCGCCGGCTCAACGCGCTCGAGCACGACCTGGGCATCCAGCTGCTGGTGCGCGAAGCGCGCGGCGTGAAACTGACCGAGGCCGGCACCCTGCTCTACAACGGCGCGCGGCCCCTGCTGCGCCAGGCAGAGCTGCTGCGCGACGAGCTCGGGCGCGAGGCGCGCACGCAGGTTTCCATCGGCCTGCCGTTCTCGATGCACCGGCTCATCACCGCGCCCTTTGCCGCCGCCGAGATCCAGCAGCGCTCGGCCGTGTCGCTGCGCATCTACGAAGGCTTCATCCACCACTTGCGCGAGTGGCAGCACCAGGGCCTGGTGGACGTGGCCATCATGGACTTCGAGGAAGGCAGCTCGCCGCTGCACGACCAGACCCCGCTGGTCCGCGAGCCCCTGTTGCTGGTGGGCCCGGTGGAAGCCGGCCTGCACCCCGACCGCCCCGCCAGCGCCGAAAAGCTCGGCGCGTGCAAGCTCATCCTGCCGGGCCGGCCCAACCTCGTGCGCAAGAGCGTGGACGCCTACCTGAAACGCCACGGCCAGAAGTTTCGGCGCGCGGCCGACGCCGAGACATTGCAGCTCTGCCTCTCACTCGTGAAAGACGGCCTGGGCTACACCGTGATGCCCTACTGCGCGATGCACGACTTCCCGCAGATGAGCGAGCTCAGCGCCACGCCCATCAAGGGCCTGACCATCACCTGGTCGCTCTACGTGAGCCAGGCGCGCCGCCACAGCGCCGGCGTGCGGTCCACCGCGCAAAGCCTGCAGCGCATGATGCTCGGCCTGGTGGAGCGCGGCGAGTGGCCGCTGGCGCAGGCCGTGGCTACTTGAAGAAGCGCTCCATCAGGCCTTCCTTCTTGAGCTTGTCCGTGCGGTCCTGCTGCTTCTGCTCGGCCGGGCTCAGGGCGGCCTGGTTGCAGCGCGCGGCCGCGCGCGGGAAGTCCTTCGCGCAGGCCTGGGCGCGGCGCTTGGCTTCGTCCCAGCCCTTGGTTTCGCCGTAGAAGCGCACGGCATACGGCATGGCTTCCTCGGCCCGGCTGAAGTACGCCAGGCCCTGGTCCACCACGCGCTGCGCGGCGGGCACCTGGCGGTTGTCCTTGAGCTTGCTGCTGCGCTCCTTGTAGGTGATCCAGGCGCGGTCGGCCTCGGCGTTGAAGTTCGCTTCCAGCATCTGGCTCGGGTCGGCCGCGCGCGGGTTGCGCGGTGCCGGCGGCGCTTCGTTGGTGGCCACGTAGAGCGCGAACAGCGGCACGGCGTGCGAGGCGGTGGGCGCCGCCACCGCCTTGCGCGCGGTCTCGAGCGCATCGGGCGCGTTGGGGGCGTCGATCACCTTGAAGGCCAGGGCGTAGTTGCGCAGCAGGTTCGCGGTGTTGCGCTCCTGGCGCGCGGCGTCCAGCGGCTTCTTCTTGGCCTCCCGGTCCACGGCGATCGCCGGGAAGGCGGCGGCGGTTTCCGCGATCGCGTCCAGCCGCTTGAGGGTGGACGGGTGCGAGCCGGCCACCTTCTCGAAACCCTTGGTGAGCTCGAAGGACAACTGGCTGGCCGCGGCGGCCACTTCGCCCTGAGCGGCGGCGCCGGAGGCGGCAATGCCCTGGTTCAGCGGGTTGTTGGCCGCCGCACCGGGCCGGGCGGCCGGCGCGGCCGCGGCCTGCGCGCGGATCGCGGCCAGCAAGGCTTCCTGCTGCTGCTTCTCGCGCTTCTCCTGCTCGTCTTCCCAGGTGGCCAGCCGCTCCAGGAACGCCTTGATCCCGTGCTCGGAGGAATACCCCAGCTTGTGCGTGAGGCTGAGGCTGAAGCGGTCCGCCGCGCTCTCTTCGGACTGGCTGTAGATGGTGGTCACCAGCCCGCGCCCGAGCGTGTAGGTGGTGAGCAGCGTGTCCACCTTGTTCCAGCGCGCCGCCTCGCCGGTCTTGAGCGTCAGGGCCACGCCCAGACCGAGCACCGAGGTCACGGTGTCGGCATCGGCCACCGCGCTTTCCAGCTGGTGGTAGTGCAGATAGATGTGCGCGAACTCGTGGCTGAGCAGGGCGACGAGTTCGTCTTCGCTCTCCATGTCGGTCAGCCACGACAGCGAGATGTAGATGTTGCCGGCGCCGGTGGCATAGGCATCGAGCGCGTGGCTGGCCAGCACGTGCACGCTGCCGGGCCAGTTGGGCACGCCGGCGGCGGTCTTGATGCGCGCGTGCAGGCCGTTCAGGTAGCGCTGCAGCTCGGGCGCGTTGACCAGCCCGAAGCCCCGGGCGCGCTGGTTGAGCACGTCCTGCCGCACGTCGGGCCACGTGCGCGCCACCGGCGGCGGCAGTTCGGCCAGCGGGTTGGCCGGCCCCGTGCTGCGCATCTGCGAAATGACGGGCAACGAGGCAATGCTCTGCGGCATGGTCTCGCAGCCGGCGAGCAGGCCCACCGCGAGCAAAGCCGCGGCCAATGTGGGTGCGCCACCACCCGGAAGCCGGCGACGGTCAGCAGCCAATTTTGCCGACTCCAGGGGTGCTGCTGGTCTGCGTGGTGGGCGCGAGGCGGGCGGTGGTGCAGCCGGCCGAACTCCCCCGGCTCATGCGCACCTGCGCCGTCTTCACCCAGTAGTCTTTGCCACCGATCGCCACCCTGACGAAACCCGCCCGGGTCTCCAGCACATCCAGCGGCCACGGCGCAGCGCCCAGCTGGTGCGACCCAACCACCGGGCCTTCTGCCGGGGTGTCGTACAGACTCACCTTTGTCTCGCTGCTGGGCATGAAGCCCACGATCTGCGACTGGGCCAGGGCCAACGGACTGACCCACACACCCACAAGGCCGATGGCAAAAGCCAGATTCTTCATGAGACACCTCGCCAGAAAATGCGCTACATGGAAATTCACACGGAAGGGGCGACAGGCGCTGGCGCGGTGCGTGGCTCGAACAGGTAATCCCTCAACACCCGCACGAGACCCAGGCCCTCGGCCACCAGCGTCATGCCCACCAGCTCTGCCACTGGCAGCATGCCAATGCGGAACACTTTTTGTAACAAAGCGATCAGAATCATCGCGGCAATGGTTTGCAACGTCAACCGAAAGACCCAACCCAGCACCCGAAGCGCCCGCACCACGCCCCACCGGACCCACCAGGGCGAGGCCTGGTAGCGGCCGGACCAGCGCCGGAAATCCTCGAACGCCGCCGCGTGGGCGCGGAACGCCGCCACCCGCCCGCGCACCAGGTTCCACAGCAGGTGAACCAGAAACACGACCGCGACCCCCATCAGCGCCGGGCCGACCAGGATCCGGTGCAAGGGGTCGCTCCACTCGACGCTGACCTTGTACTTGTCGCCAAAGGTGCGGAAGTTGTCCAGCGCCATGGCATGCACGTGCACGCCGGGCAGCAGCCCGTGCACCGGGGACTGCACGAAGTCGTTGTAGCCCGGCACGTTGGCCCCCACCAGCACGAACTTGCCGTGCACGTAGCGGCTCAGCTCGGACGGGTCCATGTAGTTCAGCTGGTCCGCCGACAAGGTCCGGTGGTAGGGGCACAGGGGCGTCCGCGCCTCTCGGCCGGCGAGGTCGCGCAGCAGCCCGGGGATCACCTGCGACAACTCCGGCTCGCCCCGGTGGCAGCCCATCTGACTGCGGGGGCGCGAATCCTGCGACGCCGAGTTGTGGCCCCACACCAGGGCCATGGGGCCTTGCTCCTTGCCCAGGGTCGTGTTGGACCACGCTTGGGCGATGGCCAGGGCGGCGCTGGGGTAGGCCGGCTCGCCGTTGGGCGCGGGGCCACTGACCATTTGATCGTCCGCCCAGTGGCGGCTCAGTTCGTACGTCCACGCCAGGCCGTCCAGCCGATCGGGGAAATAGTCCACCCCCACCAGGGTGAAACACGGTGTCGAACCCGTCTTCAAGCCCGAACGCACCTGCAACTGCCCCTTCGGGCCCGTGGGCAGCCCCGCAAGGAACACCATGATGCCTTTCTGCTTGAGGGCGCACAGCGCGTTGGCCAGCTGCTCCACGGACTTGTCGTCACGCTCCTGCCCGAAGGTGACGTCCAGAAAGATGACCTTGGGGTGCTGGTTTTTTTCCCCCGCCAACCTCAAGAGGTTGTCGGCGTGCTGACCGTAGGTGATCGGCCAGGCGCTCTTGCTGCCGTCGAGAAACTCCTGGTCGTACAGGACGACGGTGATGTCGTCGCGCGCAATCGCCGGGTAACTCCACTGCGCGGTGAGCGGCGCCTGCGCGCGGGCCAGGAAGCGCGTGAGCACGGCGCCCTTGGCATTCAGGAAGTCGCCGATGGCCAGCATGGTGACCGACACCAGCAACAGGATCACGAAAGACAGCAGCACGATGTACCAGCGCGGGCAACACCAGCGGTCACCGCCATCAAAGAAATCCAGGGCCTCCTTCAGCCACTGGAAACGCGATTGCTCACCCACATCAGCCCCCCACCCAATGCCATGCGAACCGGCATGATCAGGGGCCGCGCCGCGAATTGCAAGCAAATGTATGCATCGCGCGATGCGCGGCCCGCCGGGCGGGGAGCGAGCCGGCTAGCGGCGTGGCAGCGCTGCGGGGGCGAGCCCCTGGCGCATCAGCACCTCCACGCTGCCGCCGCCTTTCGGGGTACCCGGGGTGTTGTTGTCGTCGCAATGGCTGTGGTTCCTGTCGCCACCCGGGCTGTCCAGAAACACGAACTCGTCGCACGCCGCCACGAAAGCCGGCGAAGCGCCGTGCTGCCCGAAGCCATAGACCATGAGCCCGTGTTCCCGGGCGCGGCCCACGAGGCCGACGAAATCGCTGTCGCAAGAGGCGATGCAGATGCCGTCCACCCGGCCACGGTGCAACCGCTCCATCACGTCCATGATGAGCGCGGCGTCGCTCGCGTTCTTGCCCTGCGAGTAGCGGAACTGCTGCATCGGCCGGATGCCCAGCGGATGCAACCACTTCTTCCAGGAGAGCAGGAAGTCGGTGGTCCAGTCGCCATAGGCGCGGCAGTCGGTGACCCGACCACGCTGCTTCGCCAGCCGCATGAGCTGCTCGGCGTGCTGGCCGCTCAGGTTCTCGGCGTCGATGTAGACGGCCAGGCGCGGGCGACGGCGGTGGGGGGATGAGAGATGAGACGAAGAAATGCGGGGATGTTGCATGTGCCTTCCCTATCAGGTGGGTGATACCACCGCCCCCTTTGTGGGGGGGCGGTGGCCCGAACGGGGTGGCATACCGGCACTGAAAACCAAAACCGGCGAGCCTCGCGGCTCCCCGTCCGGGCCACCAAAAACTGGAGGCACAGACGGAGATAGCCGCAGCGCTTTCGCGTTGCAGCTATCTCACGGTTTTCAGTGTTCGAGATGCCAATCCCGGTCGTACTTTCGATGTACGACGCGGTGAGTATAGGTGACAGGGCTCGACGCACAGACGTGACTAACCTCCTATTTCTCACGCCTCCTTCCGATTTCACGGCGCTCTGAGGTTGCTCCAGTCGACAAGTGAAGTCGTCACAAGTACTTCCTTATTCAGGCATTTTCGGCGCTGCGCTATTTGCAACATCACCATAGTCATTAGTGCTTACTTAAAGCCAAACTTGATTTGATCGACGAAGTTTATTCAACAACATTCATCGGGCTCGATATACGATAGGCACCTTGATTTTAGGAGAAACAGATGCCTCGCCTGTGGATACAACAGCTTGTCTTTAGCGATAAATCAACAGCAACCTTGTCAAAAAATGACATAGTTTTAGTGATTGGACCCAACAATGCAGGCAAAAGCGCGACGCTTCGTGGTATCCGGGACAAGTTGACGTCAAGTGCTCATAGCGACGTGCTAGCCGAGTTGACGACAATGCGGGAGGGAACTTCAGAAGAAGTTGCAGATTGGCTCGATTCATTCACGAAAAAAAACGACTCACAAGCAATAGACCCTGTGTTTCAGGCATTTGGAACGGGGTTGGCAAAAAGCTATATTTCTCGCTACTGGTCTGATCAGAATCCACTTCAAACGCTTGCTCGGTTTTTTTGTCACTTGCTGACGGCAGACGAAAGATTGAATGCTGCAAATCCTCCGGCAAGCATCGCGGTAGTTCGAGAGCCTCCAACACATCCGATTCACTACCTGCTTAGAGACGATGGTCTCGAGAAGAAGCTGAGTGACCAGTTTCGCAAATCATTCGGTGTTGATCTCGTTGTAAACCGCGTTGCAGGCAGCCAAGTTCCTCTACACGTTGGACAACGCCCTGTTCCGGGAGTTGGTCAGGATCGCATCAGTTATGAGCACGTACAAAACATCGAAGCCCTTCCTATGCTTCACATGCAGGGGGACGGGATGCGCAGCTTTGCGGGAGTGCTCCTGTACACCTCCGCTGGTCGAGAAAGTATCCTTCTCATCGATGAACCGGAGGCTTTTCTTCACCCTCCGCAAGCGCGGCAATTAGGACGGATGCTCGTCACTGACAAGCCAGACTCTCGGCAAATGTTTGTCGCAACACATAGCGGAGATGTGTTGAGAGGGGTATTGGACGCTGGTAGCTCGTCAGTCCGTGTAATGCGATTACGTCGCGAGGGGAATTTGAATCATGTTCGGCAGCTCGACAACACGAAGATCGCAGAGCTTTGGAACGATCCGCTACTACGCTACTCCAACATCCTCGACGGTTTATTCCACGAGAAGGTCATCATTTGCGAAGGAGACGCTGACGCGCGTTTCTATTCAGCAGTAATGGACTCGCTCATCGAAGCCAAAGACCAAGCTACTCGGCGACCAGACGTCATGTTTACTCATTGCGGCGGGAAGGATCGCTGTCCTTTGGTAGTACGTGCACTGCGTGAAGTCGATGTTCCTATTGCTGTCGTGCTTGACTTTGATGTGTTAAACGCAGAGCGGCCCCTCCGAGACATAGTGGAAGCGGCGGGTGGGGATTGGGGTGCAGTAGAAGTAGACTGGGGTTTGATCAAACGAACCATCGATTCTAAAAAACCGGAGTTGACGACGGTAGAAGTTATCGAAAGCATCACCAAGGTGCTGAAGGACGTTGACGCAACCACGTTTCCTAAAAACGCAAAAGACGCTATTCAGAAAATTTTTAAAAGGGCATCACCATGGTCAACAGCCAAAGAGGTTGGAAAAACATTTATTCCTGCAGGCCAACCGACTCAAGCGTATGAGCGACTTGTGGCGACACTGCGCGGCTATGGGGTGCATATCGTGGAGGTCGGCGAAGTCGAGGGCTTCGTTCGAAGTGTCGGAAACCATGGACCGAAATGGGTAAACGAAGCACTGAAGAAGAACTTGAAAGTCGATTCAGAACTTGAAACGGCACGAAGGTTCGTAGAACGCCTTGTCGCGTAGCTTGTAGATCAAGCATCTGTAGCGGCCAGACGGCATGCTGCAATCCACTCATCCAATCTGACAATCCAGTCGGCAACTCTGCTTCCACCCCTAAATTCCTTGTCTTCCCCACCGCGCAAATCCCCGCGCCGCACCCCAACAAAAACAAGCACTTAAACGCGCTCCCCAGGGTATTCCCGGACATGGAGCGGGTTGGCGCACGACTTGCAAATCAGCGCGTCGCCCCCCGCCCCCAACAAAGCACCGGAGACAACCCGTCATGGAAACCTTCTACGAGGTCATGC
>Ga0247823_10001359_pt1 | contig 20388 bp, 10 predicted proteins | sample 13C_PalmiticAcid_2_FD_192426 | JGI IMG/M metagenome (GOLD analysis project Ga0247823, IMG submission 192426) | Soil microbial communities from agricultural site in Penn Yan, New York, United States - 13C_PalmiticAcid_Day30 | ecosystem: Environmental > Terrestrial > Soil > Agricultural land... | reverse complement strand
ACGGGCTGAACCGGCCCTATCGCGACGAGACGGTGCGGCAGGTGGCGCGCGCCGGGATCGCCGGCCGCACGCTGAGGATCCGTCTGTCGAACGAACTGGGGGATACGCCGCTCAGGCTGGGCGGCGCGTCGATCGTCCGGCTCGATGCCGCCGGAGCGCCGGTGCCGGGGAGCCTGCGCGCAATCGGGTTCGGGGGCATTGCGGAAGTGACCATCCCGGCGCGCTCGCCATATCTCAGCGACCCGATCGATTTCCCGGTGACGGCGGGTGAGCGGTTCGCCGTCTCTGTCCATTATGCCGGCGAGACCGAAGCCGCGGCGCACGCGCAGATGGTTGATGTCGCGCCAGGCAATCAGACTGGATCGGTCGCGCTGGCGGATGCGAAGCGGGCGCGCGCATCGGGCATCGTCTCGGGCGTCGAAGTGACCGGCAGCCGCGAGAACCGCGTGCTCGTCGCGTTCGGCGATTCGATCACCGAAGGCGCGGGCGCCACGGCGGACAAGGCGATGAGCTGGCCCGACCAGCTCCAGCGGCTGCTTGCGGCATCACTGCAGGGGCGCTGCTGGGCGGTCGCCAATGCGGGGATCAGCGGCAACCGGCTGCTCTCCATGCGGCGCGGCCCCAACGCGCTGGCGCGCTTCGAGCGCGACGTGCTGAGCGTTCCGGGAGCGACCCATGTCGTGTTCCTTGAGGGGATCAACGATATCGGCGCGCCTTCCGATCCGGAGCTCGCGCATGAGAAGGTGACCGCCACGCAGATCATCGGCGCGCATCGCCAGCTGCTGGCGAGAGCCCGGGCGGCGGGGCTCAAGGTGATCGTGGGAACGCTGCTCCCCTATGAAGGCGCCGCCTATGCCAACGCGGCGGGCGAGCAGCAGCGGCAGACCGTCAACCGCTGGATCCGCGACAATGCGCGGCTGTACGACGCGGTGATCGACTTCGACACGGCGATGCAGGAGCCCGGGAAGCCGGGCGTGATGCGGCTTGCCTGGCAGGTTGGCGACCATCTGCACCCCAATGACGCGGGCTATGCTGCGATGGCGAACACTGCGCTGCCGGTGGTGTTGCGGCAGGGGTGCGGGCGGTAGCTCACCAGGGCGTCGACCGCGCCACCGCCAGCCCGCGCACGTCGTTGGGCCATTTGCCGCTGACCGCGCAGTAGAAATGATAGAGCGCGCCGTCGTGCCAGATGACGGCGGGCTTGTGGGCGTATTTCTCGTCGATCGATCCGGGCGGGCCGACATCGATCAGCGCCTCGGGACTCTTGGTGAAGGACGATGGGCTGTCGCCGAGCGCGATCAGGTCGCGCGCATAGCCGTCGGTCGACAGGCCGAAATAGAACATTGCCCATTTCCCCTCGTGCGTCACCACGACGGGATCGCTGGCGAAGCGGTCGTCGGGCGCGCCCTTCGCGCCGAAGCGGAGCAGCGGGCTGGCCGGATGGCGCGTCCAGTGCTTGAGGTCCTTCGAGATGGCGAGGCCGGTCTGCTCCTTCCACGGCGTGCCGGTCGTCTTGGCGTTGTAGTAGAGATGGAAGGTGTCGCCGACCTTGATGAGATAGGGTTTGTAGAGGCCGCCGCGTTCCCATTCGGCGCCATCCTCCGCGCGCAGGATCACCGGGCCGCGCTCCCACCTCATGAAATCCTTGCTGAAGGCGAGGCCGATCACTGCCGGACCTTCTTCATAGCCGGGGCTGGGATAGGCGTGCCACGCCGCGACATAGTTGCCGTCGATCTTCACCAGTCGCGCGGGCGAGCGAAGCGCGTTCTCGCGCAGGATCGAGGCGCATGCGATGTTGTGGCGCGTCACCGGATCGTTCGGATCGCGCGCCATGATCAGCCCGAGCCGTTTCCAGTGGAGCAGATCGCGCGATTCACAGATGCCGGTCTGGTAGCCTGTGCCGTCGAATCCGACATAAGTGAGGTAGAATTTCCCGTTCGCGGAGAAGACGAACGGGCAGTCGACGGCCTTCTCGTCGAAGCTGCCCTTCACGCCTGATCCGCCGAGGATCAGCTTGGGGTGCTTGTAGGGCGTGCGATAGGGCGTCAGCGGATCGCCTGCGGCGCGGACTGGCAGCGCGGCAAGACCCGCCCCCGCGAGCCCGCCGCCGATCAGGGTGCGCCGGCCGATCATCGGATCACCCGGATCAGGTAGGAGGCCGCGGCAGGCGTGCCGACCTCGATCTCCCAGCCCGGTTCGATCATCTTGCCCTTGATCTCCGGCCCGACCGGCCGCGCCGATCCGTCGAGCGGCTGCGCGAACACGCCGACCGCACCCTCCAGATCCTTGAGCTGGATCCAGCCGGTGATCGGTTCGATCAGCGTCGGCGCACGACCCCAGTCGGTGAGCATCGCGCGGCGTTCGTCCCACTTTGCACCCGTGTTCTCCACCCGGCCGGTGGTGGTGAGCAGCATCCGGTTGGATGTGTTGACCGGCTTGCCGTCGAGCGAGGAGAGGGTGATCGCGGCGAAGCGGTTCCTGATCTCGGCGCCGAGATGCCGGGTCTGCACGTCGCGATTAGCGGCGATGAACCCCACCAGCCCCTGGCTCAGCGGAGAGTCGATTCGCACCAGCCCGTCCTTGCCGCCATGGGTCTGCCAGCTGAGCTCGCCGGTGTCGGAGACGATCGGATCGGCCGCGGGCAGCGGCGCAGGCAGCGACGGCCTGCAGTCGATACAGCCGATGCGCGAGCCGTGGCGCAGCGGGATCGTCATGTCGAAGCCCGGCGAATAATAGGGCATCGCCGCGCGCGGCATCCGCGCCGCATCGCTGATCTGCTCGGCCGAATAGGAGCGGGTCAGCATTTGCTTCGCCGCCGACACGTCGCCGCGCAGGAAGATCATCGCGCCCGCAGGCATCTGCGCCATCTTCACCGGATCGAGCGTGATGTCGAAATGGTCGCCGATCATCGGCTTCCACGCGCCGGCGATCTTGGCCTCGAAGGTGTAGAAGAAGATGCCGTCCCAGTCCTGCAGCGCCGCATAGGCGGCGAGGATCGGGATCATCTCCGCGCCATAGTCGCTCGGGAAGGGGTGGTTGACTTCGCTTACCGTGAACGGCTTGCCGGCGGCGGTGCTGCGCGCGAGTTTCTGGATAATCGAGAACTGCGGCGCGTTGACCATCGGCTCGTTGCGGCGGCCATAGATCGCCGGGTGCTGCCAATAGACATGCGCGTCGAGCAGATCGCCGGCGAGCGCGGTGCGCATCAGCGGCTGGTTGGCCATGAAATAGGTGTGGTCGGCGGTGGGGACGATCGGCACCTTCACGCCCAGCTCGCCGCGCAGGAAGTTCCGCATGTCGGCGTGGAAATCGAGCTCGACCTGTGTGATGAATTCGAGCTCCGCGTCGAAGCGCAGGCGCGGCGCCGACGGGTGATCGCCGCGGCGCATCAGCGGCACCGGCTGGCCTGCGGCGACGCCCGCCATGCTGCGGATGCTGGCGATCTGAGCGGCCGAGCGGTGCTTGCCCAGCCAGTCATTATACATGCCGGTCAGCAGCTTCTGGTAGTGCGGCGTCATGTCGAGCTGGGCATTCTCGCCGCCCGGCACGCGCTCGCCACGCAGCCAGTTGCGCATCCAGAATTCGAGCAGCGAATTCTCGTTGACCACCTCCACGGTCATCACCGCCGGATCGTCGGCATAGCGAAGGCCCGTATAGGGGTTGCGGTGGCTGAGCAGCTTGCGCGCATAGTCCTTCTGCAGCGCGATCAGCTCGGGACCGAAATAGGTGAAGGCCTTGGCCGGGCCGAGCAGCTCGACATCAGGGACGCCGTCGCCCGCCTTGAAGCGACGGCCGACATTGAGGTTGAAGTTGACGTAGATGCCGTTCTTCTTGAGCTCCGCGATCCAGAAATCGAGCCGGTCGAGCCGTTCGGCGTTGAAGCTCTGGCTGTCGGGAAGGTCGTCGCGGATCAGCCCGCGCGGGCGGTGGGTGAATGGTCCTGCCGCCGGGCCGCGCGCCTCGCCCTCGTTACGGATCGGCGCGATCGAATCGGGCATGTCGAGGAAGTGCAACCGCACGCAATTGACGCCGAGCCGGGCCAGCGCCTTGGCATAGGCGGTCGCCGCGCCATGCGCCGGAATCTCGTCCGACCCGACCGCCCAGCCGGTCATGTTGACGCCCCAGCAGCGGAAGCGCTTGCCGTCGCCGCGCCATAGCTTGCCGTCGCGCGCGGTGACGAAGCCGTGCTTGCCCGCCGGACCGTCGAGCAGGAAGCGGGCATCGGCGGGGGAATCGACGCGCGCTTCGTGGTCGACCGGATAGGGAACGAGCGCGATTTCCTCGGCGGCTGCGGGGAGCGCAGCCAGCGCTGCGGCCAGCAATAGCGCGCACCTCACTTCACGCGGACCTTGAGCGCATAGGGCATGCCGCCGGTCGCGTCGGTGGGCAGCCTGACCTCAAGCCCGCGCGCGGTCTGCTTCCAGTCGATCCGGCCGCCGTCGAGCAATTCGATGCTTTTGATCGGGGCCTTCAGGTACGGCGTGCCGGCATAGAGCGTCTTGACCAGCACCGCGCCGTCAGCAGGCCGTTCCAGGCCCATGACGTAGAGCGTGTCGCCCCTGGTGGTGAAGCGCAGATCGGCGGCGGTGAAACCCTTCTTCGCCGATTCCTCGACCTGCCCGCCGACGCGGACCTGCCCCGAGCCGGTCGGGCCTTCGCCGAAATAATGGAAGGGGCGCGTGTCGTAGATCGCCTCACCATTGACCTTGAGCCACGCGCCCATACCCTGAAGCACGCTTGCGATCTCGTCGGGGATCGTCCCGTCCGCCCTGGGGCCGACATTGAGCAGCAAATTGCCGTTCTTGCTGACGATGTCGATCAGGTCGGCGATCAGCGACTTGGGCGTGCGGTAGCTGTCGTTCTGCGCATAGCCCCAGCTATGGATGCTGATCGACGTATCCGACTGCCAGGGGGTGAGCTTGAGCGCATCGCTCTTGCCGCGCTCCATGTCGAACATCGCCGAACCCTCGGCGAACTGCGAGCCTTTGTACGCGATGATGCCGGGCTGCCGCCACGCGGCGGAGCGGTTGTAATAATAGGCCGCGGTGTCGCGCATCAGCGGCTCGTAGAGCGGGGCCGAGGTCCACCAGTCGAAATAGATGAGCTCGGGCCGGTATTTGTCGATCAGCTCCGACGTGCGCGCCATCCAGTCGTTCAGGAATTCGCGGCTGGGCGGCATCCAGTTCTGGAGCTGGCCGCTGTCGGGCCAGGCATCGGGATTGTCTGCGGGCAGCCCGGTCGGTGCGGCGGGGCCATAGAGCCCGCGATTCTTCGGATCGGCGACATCGGAGGGGAAGCTGCGCCCCTTGTGGTACCACCACCAATGTTCGGCGCGGTGCGAGGACAGGCCGAAATGCATCCCTTGCGCGCGTGCCGCCTGCGCGATCTCCCCGGTGACGTCGCGCTTCGGCCCCATCTCCGAGGAATCCCAGCGGGTAAAGTCCGACGCGTACATTGCGAAGCCGTCGCAATGCTCAGCGACCGGGACGACGTAACGCGCGCCGGCGTCGGCGAAGAGCTTGACCCACGCTGCGGGATCGAACTTCTCCGCCTTGAACAGCGGGATGAAGTCCTTGTAGCCGAACTTGTCCTGTGGGCCGTACGTCTTGCGGTGGTGCTCATAGGCCTTGTTGCCCGGCACATACATGTTCCGCGAATACCATTCGTTGGCGAAGCCGGGGACCGAATAGACGCCCCAATGGATGAAGATGCCGAACTTGGCATCGCGGAACCATTCGGGGGTGCGGTAGGCGCGCAGCGAATCCCAGTCGGGCTTGAACGGGCCGGCGGCGGTGCCCTTCTTCACCTTGGCGAGCTGCGCCGCGACGGCTGCGTGTGGCGTTTCCGTCGGCCATTGTTCCGCAGGCTGCGCCAGGCCCGGCGTTGCCCCAGCGAACGCGACCGCCGCCGCACCGAGCCATTTCAGATTGCGCCTGATCACCGACAGCCCCTCCATCCTGTTGCGCAGGGAGGTGCGCGGACGGGCGCTGCCGTCGCGGCTTCACTCTCCCGTGCCGGGGCGGTGTTCGCCCTCGGTTTTCACATATAATAGGATTATTTGGCTATCAGATGCGCGTGTTCCGGGCAACGGGCGCGTGCAAATTTTGTCTGAGAATAAAAATGGACTCGCAGACGATGTTCAGGCCATCGCGGAGCGCGTGTCCTGCAAAGCAAGCTCGACCAGCGCGCGCATTGCCGCTTCGGCCGCGTCGGCATCGCCAGCGATGATCGCGTCGCCCACCCGCACATGGTCGGGAACCGGGTCGCGCGGCAGGGCGCGGCCGCGCTGCTTGAACTGGGTGGTCCAGTTGACCGCGGCGCCGATGCTGGCGCTGAGCGTGATCAGCACGGCGTTGCGCGAGGCGCGCAGGACCGCGTCGTGGAAATCCCGGTCGGCGGCGCGCCCCGGTTCGGTGGCGAGCGTATGGCGGCGCATCCGGCTGAGCGCATCGCGCATCGCGCGGATATCGTCCTTGTCGCGCCGTTCGGCCGCGAGCCGCGCCGCGGCAGGCTCGACGATCGCGCGCAGCTCGAACAGATCGCGGACATAGCCGATATCGGGCTCGCCCGAGAACGCCCAGGCGAGCACATCGGGGTCGAGCAGGTTCCAGCGGCTGCGCGGCAGCACGCGCGTGCCGGCCTTGGTCCGGCTTTCGACCAGCCCCTTGGCGGTGAGCACCTGAACCGCCTCGCGATAGGCGCTGCGCGACACGTTGAGCGCGGCCGAATTGTCGACTTCGCCGGTCAGCCGCTCGCCCGGCTGGATCGCCCCGCTGACGATCGCGGTGCCCAGATAATGCGCCACCGCACCGCGCAGCCGCCGGCCGGTCCCCCGGCCTGCCTGCGGCGCGCCGTCGTCCTGATCCTCGATGCCCAACGAACCCTTTTCCCGCGACATTCGCCCTTGTTCGTCATGGGCATAGCATATTCCCGGGGCAAAGCATCAGGCCGGCATTGCCCGGAATAAATGTCAGACTAAATCTGCACGCAGATCCTGTGCCGATCACCGTCCACGCGCGCTGAGATGCGCGGACGGCCGCCGTCAGTGATTGTCGCGCGGCAGTCCCCGGGTCTGGGCGATGCGCTGGAAGGCTTCGGAACCCTCGAGGATCGCGCCGCTTTCCATCTGGCCGACCAGCTTGCGCTGGATCTCCTGCCAGGGGGTCTGTGAGGCGGGGTAGCGATAGCCGCCGGCTTCCGTCAGCGCACGGCGGCGCTCGGCCAGCTCGGTGTCGGGGATCAGCACGTCTGCGGTGCCCTTGCCCAGATCGATACGCACCCGGTCGCCGGTGCGGATCAGCGCCAGCCCGCCCATCGCTGCGGCTTCGGGGCTGGCATTGAGGATCGAGGGCGATCCGCTGGTGCCCGACTGGCGCCCGTCGCCGATGCAGGGCAGCGCATGAATGCCTTCGCGGATCAGGTAGGCGGGCGGGCGCATGTTCACGACTTCCGCCGCGCCGGGATAGCCCACCGGTCCTGCGCCGCGCATGAACAACAGGGTCTCTGACGTGATGCCGAGCGCCGGATCGTCGATCCGCGCGTGATAATCCTCCGGCCCGTCGAACACGACGGCTGGCCCCTCGAACGCTTCGGGATCTGCGGGGTTGGACAGATAGCGCGCGCGGAACGCGTCGGAGATCACGCTGGTCTTCATGATCGCGCTGTCGAACAGATTGCCACGCAGCACGATGAAGCCCGCGGCCTCCTTCAACGGTCGGGAAAAGGGGCGAATGACCTTCTCGTCCTCGATCTCCACGCCGCGGCAGTTGGCGCCGATGGACTGGCCGTTCACGGTGGCGGCGTCCTCGTGGATCAGCCCGGCATCGATGAGCTGGCTGACCACTGCGGGCACGCCGCCGGCGCGGTAATAGTCCTCGCCCAGATACTCGCCGGCGGGCTGGAGGTTGACCAGCAGCGGCACCGCGTGGCCGCGCTCCTGCCAGGCGTCGATGGGCAGATCGACACCGATATGGCGGGCGATCGCGGCGAGGTGGATCGGCGCGTTGGTCGATCCGCCGATCGCCGAATTGACGACGATCGCATTCTCGAACGCCTCGCGGGTCAGGATGTCGGACGGCTTCACGTCCGCGCGCACCAGCTCGACCGCGCGCAGGCCCGTGGCATAGGCGACTTCCTGCCGGTCGCGATGCGGCGCGGGGATCGCCGCCGATCCGGGCAGCGACATGCCCAGCGCCTCGGTCAGCGAATTCATCGTCGTCGCGGTGCCCATGGTGTTGCAATAGCCGGTCGATGGCGCGGATGACGCGACGAGGCGGATGAACTCGCTGTCGTCGATCTCGCCCGCGGCGAGCAGCTGGCGCGCCTTCCACACGATCGTGCCGGAGCCCGTGCGCTCACCCTTGTGCCAGCCGTTGAGCATCGGCCCGACCGAGAGGGCGATGGCCGGGATGTTCACCGTCGCCGCCGCCATCAGGCAGGCGGGCGTCGTCTTGTCGCAACCGATCGTCAGCACCACGCCGTCAAGCGGATAGCCGTAGAGCGCTTCGACCAGCCCGAGATAGGCGAGGTTGCGGTCGAGGCCCGCGGTCGGGCGTTTGCCGGTCTCCTGGATCGGGTGGACGGGGAACTCGATCGCAATCCCGCCCGAGTCGCGAATCCCCTCGCGTACCCGCTCGGCGAGGACGAGATGGTGGCGGTTGCACGGGGAAAGGTCGCTGCCGGTCTGGGCGATGCCGATGATCGGCCGGCCGCTGCGCAGTTCCTTCAGGCTCAGCCCGAAGTTTAGATAGCGCTCCAGATAGAGCGCGGTCATGTCGATATTGTCCGGATTGTCGAACCAGGCGGCGGAGCGGAGTTTGCGATCTTCTGTCATTGGATACTCAGGGAAGGGTCGAAAGGCGGTAGATCATGACATGCCGATAGGGCTTGCCGGGGTCGATACGGGCTGAGGCGAATTTGGACTGATTCGGCGCGTCGGGAAACTTCTGCGGTTCCAGCGCGATGCCGTCGCCCATGCGATAGACCTGGCCCGAACGGCCGGTCAGCGTGCCGTCCAGAAAATTGCCGCTGTAGAATTGAAGGCCGGGCTCGGTGGAGAGCACTTCAAGGACCCGGCCCGAGACCGGGTCTTCCAGCCGCGCCGCCAGTTCCGGCGCCGCCGTCTGCCCTTTGTCGAGCGCGAAATTATGGTCATAGCCGCGCCCGATCACGATTTGCGGATCGCGGCCGTCGCGAAGGCCGGCGGCGATTGCGCGTGGCGTGCGGAAGTCGAAGACGCTGCCCTCGACCGGCCTCAATTCTCCCGTCGGGATCAGCTTGGCATCGACCGGGGTATAGGATCGGGCGGGGATCGTCAGGCGCTGCCCCGCGGTGCCCTCGGGCGCGCCGTCGCCCGCGAGGTTGAACAGGGCGTGGTTGGTCATGTTGACGATGCTGGGCCTGTCGGTCTGCGCGTCGAATGCGATCTCGAGATTGCCTCGTTCGTCCAGCGCATAGGTGACGGTCACGTCGAGCTTGCCCGGATAGCCCTGATCGCCGTCCGGGCTGGTGAGGTGCAGGACGACCTGCGCGACGGGGCCGTTCGACACGCTGACGATCTGCCAGTTGCGCTTGTCGAAGCCGCGGACGCCGCCATGAAGCGAATGCACGCCATCATTCTGCGACAGCTGGTAGGTGCGTCCGTCGAGCGTGAAACGGCCGCCGGCGATCCGGTTCGCATAGCGGCCGACGGTGACCCCGAAATAGTTCGGGCGGGCCTCATAATCCGCAGCGGTGTCGTGACCGAGGATGATCTCTGCGATCTTGCCGGTGCGGTCCGGTGCGGTGAGCGACTGGAGCGTCGCGCCATAGGTGATGATCCGCGCAGCGACGCCCTTGCCGTTGCGCAAGGTCACGGCTTCGATCGGACTGCCGTCCGCGAGGCGTCCCGCCGGCGCACGCACCGCGTCGGCGGCGCGTGCGGGGGCGCAAAGGGCGCCGACGAGCAACGCAATGCATAGCATTCTCCTCACGCATGGCTCCCCGTTGACGGCCTTGTTGTCACGCATATAGTCAGAGAAATAAACGGGCAAGCATCCATGATCGGAAGCGGTGCGGCCGCAAGGGAGGACGGAATGGCGCTTTCACCGACAGCCTCAGCTGAAGGCGGTACGGCGGGCTTCGACTATCGGCCGGCGCTCGCGCTGCTCGCCAGCCTGTTCTTCATGTGGGGCTTCATCACCGTCATCAACAACACGCTGCTGCCGCACCTGCGCAGCGTGTTCGATCTCAACTATACACGGACCACGCTGATCGAGAGCGTCTGGTTCATCGCCTATTTCGTCGCGTCGATCCCCTCGGCCAGGCTGATCGAGCGGATCGGCTATCAACGATCGCTTGTCACCGGCCTGCTGGTGATGGCGGCTGGGGCGGCGGGGATGATGCTCGCCGCCAGCATCCCGTCTTATGGTGTGACGCTGGCGATGCTGTTCGTCATCGCCAGCGGGATCACGCTGCTTCAGGTCGCGGCCAACCCCTATGTCGCGGTCGTCGGCAAGCCCGAAACCGCCTCGTCGCGCCTCAATCTGGTGCAGGCGATGAACTCGGCCGGGACGATGCTCGCGCCTGCCTTCGGCGCGTATCTGATCCTTGGGCGGTCGAAGGGCGGCACGTCGGAGGCCGGCACGGTCCTGACCCAGGCGGAGCGCCTTGCCGATGCCCAATCGGTGATTCTGCCTTATGGTCTGGTCGCCGTGGCGCTGGTCGTGCTGGCACTGGTGATCGCGCGGTTTCCGCTCCCCGCGATGGGCGCGGCAACCCGCCGCGTCACGCAGGAAGAGCGCCGCAACCACTCGCTCTGGAAGCATCGCAACCTCGTCTTCGGCGTGCCGGCGATCTTCATCTACCTGATCGCAGAGATCGGCGTCGCGAACCTGTTCGTGAACTTCGTCAGCCAGCCCGACATTGCCGGCCTGACGCACGAGCAGGCGGGCAGGTATCTGACGTTCCTGTGGGGCGGGATGATGGTCGGGCGCTTTGCCGGAAGCGCGCTGATGCAGCGGTTCGACGCCGCCCATGTCCTCGCCGCCTTCTCGATCGGCGCGTTCGCGGTGATGCTGGTCGCGACCTTCGCCACCGGCCCCGCGGCGATGTGGGCGCTGATCCTGGTCGGTTTCTTCCACTCGATCATGTTCCCGACGATCTTCACATTGGGGATCAAAGGACTGGGTCCGCTCACCGAAGAAGGGTCGGGGCTGCTCATCATGGCGATCGCCGGTGGCGCGCTGGTGATCGTGCAGGGCTGGCTGGCGGACCAATGGGGGCTTCAGCTCTCGTTCCTGCTCACTGCTGTGTGTGAGCTCTACGTACTCTTCTATGCGCTCTGGGGCTCACGGCCGGCCGGAGCGCAACCGGGCGTGCAGCCCATCGGCTAGTCATCCCGCTACGCCGCGGCCGCGCTCCTTCATCGAGTCATAATAGTCTGACAAAATACTTGACCCCCTCTGCCTTAATGTGAATTGTCATATTATATGAATCGCGTCGCAAAGGCGCGTCAGGGAGAGGGAATCACCGCATGCGTCTTCACACCCGTCTTCTCGCCGGCGGCGCGCTGTGCGCGATGATCGCCACGATCCCCGCTGCGGCGCAGGACGGCGCGGCCCCGGCTGATCCCGCCGAGCCCGAAGTCATCGTCACCGGCATCCGCGGCTCGCTCCAGTCAGCGCAGGGGTTGAAGCGCAACGCGGATCAGGTGGTCGATTCGATCGTCGCCGAGGATATCGGCAAGCTGCCTGACGTGAACGTGACCGAGGCGCTTCAGCGCGTATCGGGTATCCAGGTTGGCCGCGACCGCGGCGAGGGATCGGGCATCACCATCCGCGGCCTCTCGCAGGTCGCCTCGACTTTCAATGGCCGGTCGGGCGGCAATGGCCGTGGCGTCGATCTCGAGAATATTCCTGCCGAGCTGATCGCGCGCGTCGATGTCTACAAGACCCCCTCGGCCGACCTGGTCGAGGGCGGGATCGGCGGCCTGATCAACGTCGTCACTCGCAAGCCGCTCGACAAGAAGGGCTTCACGCTGAGCGGTTCGGCGCGCGGCCGCTACTCGGACCTGCCCGACAAGGTCGATCCGATGTTCTCGGCGCTGGTCAGCAACAGTTGGGATGTCGGCGACGGCGAGTTCGGCATCCTCGTCGCCGGATCGTTCCAGCAGCGCGCGTTCGAAAGCCATGTCGTCAATGTCGGCGCGCCGGTCGGCCAGCCGGGCATCGGCGCAGGCGTGGCCTCGCTCTCCGAGCAGTACCAGCCGGTGATCAATGCCGATCGCCGCCGCATCGGCATCGACGCGGTGATCCAGTACAAGCCCAACCCCGATCTCGAATTCTACCTGCAGGGCACCTATCAGGACGCCAACCAGCTGCAGCAGCAATATGGCGCGTACATCCGCTCGCTGCGCAACCGCAGCTTCGTGCCGGGATCGGTCGAGTATTTCAGCGGCACCCAGGACGTCAGCAAGATCGCCTTCACCAACGTCCCCGTCCGCACCTTCGGCGCGGATCGCGATGCCTATGAGGAGAGCTGGCAGATCGCAGGCGGGATCAAATATGATGCCGGTCCCGCACATCTGTCGATCGACGCGGCCTACACCCGCGGCAACGGCCAGCTCTATTATACCGAGCTCAACCTCGACACGACCGCACCGCGCGTCGATTTCGACGTGACGACGCTCCCGGGTACGGCGCGGGTGAGCGGGGTCAACCTCGCCAGCCTCAACAGCTTCGTGATCGCGGGTCTCGCCCGCAACATCAACCTGTCGGAGACTGAATCGAAACAGCTGCGCACCGACGCCTGGTTCGAGATCAACAGCAACTTCCTGAAGTCGATGCATTTCGGCATCCGCTGGACCGACGCGGACGTGACGCAGGACCAGCTACGCTTCTCGCAGACGCCGAGCGCGGGTGGCGTGCCGCTTCAGGCATCGGCCTATAGCGATCTGTTCGTGCTCAACCCGCTCAATCAGATGTTCGGCGGCACCAACCTGATCGAGCAGAATTTCTACGCCGCGAACCACAATCTGCTCGATGGCGACGGGTTCGACGCGGTGCGCCAGCGGCTCGGCATCACCGCGACCGCATCGTTCAATCCGCTGTTCGGGTACAAGATCGGCGAGAGCACCTTGGCCGGCTATGTGATGGGCAAGTTCGAGATCGACGGGCCGGTGCGCATCGACGGCAATGTCGGCACCCGCATCATCCGCACCAACCTCAACGTCAACGGGACGCGCGCGCTGTTCACCCAGCGGCCGGGCACCGGCACCGGCCCGGGCAATCCCGCGGTGTTCGACCAGACCGGCTACGCGCCGGTGCAGATCGACTCGCAATATGTGAGCGTGCTGCCCAGCGCGAACGTCCGCGTCCGCTTCACCGATACGCTCCAGCTGCGCCTTGCCGCGGCGAAGACGTTGACGCGTCCGGGCTTCAGCAGCCTGTCGCCGACGTTGTCGCTGGTGCCGGGGCAGCGCACGGGTTCGGCGGGCAATCCCGATCTGCGGCCGCTGCGCGCCAACCAGCTTGACGCCAGCCTCGAATATTATCCGTCGAGCACGACCTCGCTCTACATTGCGGGCTTCTATCGCGAGATCGAGGACTTCCTTGTCACCCGCACCAGCCCGCAGACGATCGACGGCATCGACTACAGCATCAGCCGGCCGACCAACGAGTTGGGCGGCAAGATCAAGGGGTTCGAAGTCGGCGGCCAGACCTTCTTCGATTTCCTGCCGGGTCTGCTCAGCGGCTTCGGTGTGCAGGCGAACTACACCTTCGTCGACAGCAAGACCGATACCTCGGTCGCTGGCCTGCAGACCCCGATCGCGAACCTGTCGAAGCACAGCTTCAACACCAGCCTGATCTACGAAAAGGGCGGCCTATCGGCGCGGATCGCATACAACTGGCGCGACAAATTCTATTCGAGCCTGCTGAGCAACGACATCGTCACCAACGTGCCCGTCTATACCCGCGCACGCGACTGGCTCGATGCGTCGATCGGCTATGACATCACCGACAAGATCACCGTGACGGTTGAGGGCGGCAACCTGCTGCGCTCGAAGACCCGTACCTATTTCGGCGTGCCGACCCGCCCGGGCAATTACGAGCAGGACTCGCGCACCGTGATGGCCGGTGTCCGCTTCACGCTCTGACCCAGCCTCCTGAAGCAAATCCCCCCTCTCGTCCCCGCAGCTACGCTGCGGGGGCTTTTTTGTTGGGGAGATGGGAGAACGCCGCTGCGATCGTCATCCCGGCACGAGGCCGGGATGACGGTGAACCCAGGTTCGCCCGCTATTCGACCTTCACCGTGTCCGCGAACACCACGCGCACCGGGCCGAGCAGCCCGGAGTCGAGCAACGCCTCGTGCGGCTGATAGAAGGTCCAGGGGGTGAAGGTGACGCGCCCGCCCGTCGGCTTGGCCTTGCCGGTCGTGTACCAGTCGGGCAGCGCGGTGATCTTGCGTGCCATCACGTCGGTCTTCCCGCCATCGGCGGCGACGCGCTGGCCGATCGGCCAGTCGCCTTCGACGAACTCGCCCTCTTCGGGCAGTGCGGCATCAGCAATCATCCGGTTGGCCCAGAGGTTGGTGACGGCAAGCTCGATCGCATTGCTCCCGGGCTTCACCGCGTCGGTGATCTCGACATGGTATGGCTCCTTCCAGGTCACCCCCAGATCCTTGCCATTGACCTTGACCCCGGCCAGCACCTCGACCCGGCCGAGGTCGAGGAAGATGCGGCGGCCCTTGCGGATCGCTTCCTCGGGAATCTCGATGCTGCTTGTGTAGGTCGCAGTGCCCGAGAAATGGCGTACGCTGGCGTCGGCATGGCGGATCAGCGAATAGAGGCCGGGCAGGGTGACCTGAGCGGGTGCGCCGCGGCCGGGCTGGAAGGCGACATTCCACGGCCCGGAGACCGGAATCGGCGTGGGAAGTTCGGCCTTGAACTTGCCGCCGTCGCTGGTGGTGTAGACGCCGCTCTCCCACACCAGCGCCTGCAGGTCGCCATAGCGGTCGCGTGATACCTCGGCTGGCGCGGTGGCGAGTATCGGCGCGGGTGGACCTGCGGCAGCCTCGGCGGCGATCTCCTGCGGGGTCAGTACGCGCGCTTCGGTGCGCGACGGCGTGAAATTGCCCTCGAAGAAATAGGTCACGCCGACCGGCGCAGGCGCATCGCCGCCGCCCGCAAAGACGGTGCGGCCGCTCTTCTTGCCGGTGCGGACGAGCTTGCCATTGAGGTAGAGCTTCGGCGTGCCCTTGTCATAGACGAGCGCGACATGCGTCCAGCCTGCGGCGGGCGTGTGGCTGACCAGCACCGCGGGCACGCTGTCGGGCGCGATGCGCTCGATCACGAAGGCGCCGTTGCGGCCGAGCGCGAGACCGGCGATCGCGGTCTTCGGTCCATGGATGTCGCGGCCGGATCGCGCGGAAATCAGATATTGCTTCCCGGTCTCGTTGATCCGCCCTTCGACGCTCTCGTCGGGCATCAGCCGCAGGTCGATATCGGGCTTGGCCCAGAGCGAGATGGTGAAGCTGTTCGACGGCGCGGGCGCTGCCGTAGCGGGCGTCGCGGTGGTGTCGACGAAGCGCACCCCATCCTTCGCCACCCAGTCGATCCGCCGCGCGCCGGCTGCGAAGTCGAGCGTCACGAAGGTGGAGCCAGCGGGGGAGAGGTCGAAGGTCACCTCGGTCTTGTCGCGCTCGGTCTTGAACAGCGTCGCGCGGGTGACGGTGCCGGTCTCCGCATCCCAGAGCGACGGCGCGGCGCTGCCGACGCGGAAGGCGCAGGTGACGCGCTCCGCCCGGCGCTGGCGGTTGGCGACGAAATAGATGTGAGTCGCCCCCGCCTTGCGGTGCAGCCATGCGACCTGGCCGTCGGGGGCGGCGGTGCGGCACTCGGCGTCGGGCGCGACCTTGAGCGCGGTCAGCGCATCGCCCACCGATCCGCCGGGGAAGACGCGTCCTGCGCCGACCTTGCGCGCAGCCTTGCCGTCGCCCCACACCGCATCGACCGCGGCGCGGAAGGCGGCGTCATTGTCCGCCTTGCCCGCCAGCGTCATCGGGTGTGCGGGTTTCTGCCCCAGCACCGCCATCCCCGCCTCGACCAGTTCGCGCACCTTGGTGGCGAGTTGCGGCGTCATGCTGGCGATTTCCTGCGGAATGACGAGCAGGCGGTAGGTGGCGCCATTGGCCAGCACGATCCGTCCGTCCTTCACCCTGGCGCGGGTCAACAGCACCTCGGCATTGACGAGGTCGTACTGGTAGCCGCCAGGCACCTGTGGATCGAAATGCACGCCGATCTTCGGGTTGGTGTCGGGCGACACTTGCGGGCGGACATATTCGGCCTGATTGGGGCTGTCCTCGCCGACGAAGTAGAGCACGTCGGCGACATGAACGCCCTGCCGCAGCATGTACTGGCTGCGCGAGAGATACTCCATCCACGGCCTGGCCTGCGGCACCCAGGTGTTCGACGCCTCGAGGTTGATCCCCCACGGCCCCATCGCCATGCCGGGCATCGCCCTGGGGTTGGGCTGGTGTGCCCAGCGGTGGAAGAAGATCTGGTTGAAGCCCTGCGCGAACATCTGGTCGCCCAGCGCCTTCATCGCATAGGGATAGTCCTGCCAGCGGCTGGTCTCCGCCTCGCCGGTAAAGGCCTCGGCGGCGATCACGTTCTTGCCGTACACATGGCCCGCAGAGGCGACCATCTTGACCGTTCGGTTGTCGGTCCAGGGCGTCCGCGACCAGAATTCGGTCATCGGCACCTGCGCGCGGCCCGACACCTGCAGCGCGTCGAACGCGCCCGGGCCATAGCCCTCGACATGGAGCTTCAGCCCCGCTTCGTTCACGCGATGCTGCATCCGGCCATAATAATTGTCGGCCATCAGGTCGGCGAGCGTGCGGCGGAAATCGAACAGGAAGCGGTTGGAGGCGTCGAGATCGCCAACGATTCGGCCGGTCAGCGCCGGCAGATACTGGGTGATCGCATAGCCGTTGCGCTTGGCGAAATCGGCGGGGAGGGCCGGCGTCCAGTTCTGCATCCCGGCTTCGAAACTGTCGATCTCGACCATGTCGAACGCCTTGCCCGCGAGTGGCCCGGCGGCCTTCACCACCTTGCCCAGCGTGCTGTCGAACTGATGATCGACCGCGGCGGTGCTGAGCTTGTCGACTTCAAGCCCGCGCCCCGAATCCGACGCCGCGACGTTGAGCTTGCCGGTCGGGGTGTGGCCGAAGCGCAGCACGGTCCATTCGCCTGCAGGCGGCGTCCAGTTGAGCATGCCCGCGGCATCGATATTGGCGCTGATGTCGATCACCTGCGCGGGATCGATCGCGTAGCGTGCCTTCAGGTCCAACGGCGGTTTCTCGACCGAGGCCGCCATGACGAAGTCATGCTCGGCCTTGGTGTCCCAATTGTCGATCCGCGGCGTCGTGTAGAGCAGGGCTTCGGCGAGCTGCACCTTCGTCGATGGCGTGATGCGGAACATCGACGCCTCGACGCTAGAAAAGTTGAGCGTGCCGGGGGATTCGATCCCGCGTTCGGCACCGACATTGACCTTGCCGATCCGCGACCAGGTGACGCCGTCCGCCGACGCCTCGACCGTCGCGGAGAAGTTCGGCGCTTCCTTGACGGCGTAGAGCGTGATCGCCTGTGCCGCGAAGGGCACCTTCATCGTGACGACCAGCGGCGCGGCCGGCGACACCTCGACCGCGCTGTGCAGGTCACGGTCGGTGAGTGTTGCGGGCACCACCGAGACGCCCGCCTCCATCGTCTCGACCGCGTCGCGATAGGCGGTCTCGTCCCCCGCCGAAGCGGGGAAGGCGATCACCGCGGCGTCGCGATAATAGCCATGTTTGGTATAGGGCTGCGGCAGCTGCACGCTGACCGGGGCGGTGCCATCGCCTGACACGCGGCTCTCGGTCCACACGATCTGCTGCATCGCCTGTTCGGGCCTGATCCACGGCCCGCCCGATGAGGACCAGCCCGGCGCATTGTGCAGCCCGACCTTGAGGCCCAGCTGGTCGGCCTTGCCCATCATGTAGGTCATCAGGTCGAGCCATTGCGGGCTGAGATAGTCCACCGGCCCCTTGGGCACGTCGCTGCTGCCGTCGAACATCAGCACGCCGCCAAGGCCGATATCGCGCATCGCCTGAAGATCGGCGTCGATCCCCTCCTTGGTGACGTTGCCGTTCATCCAGAAATAAAGGGTGTGCGGGCGGACCTCGGGCGGCGGGTTGCGGAAGGCTTCAGGATCGGGCGAGGATTGCGAGCCGCGGTCCTGTGCCAGGCTCGGGTTCATGCTCGTGGCTGCCAGCGCAACCAATGCCGTCCCCATCGCCCAACGCGCGATCCGTGTCATTCCGATCTCCCTAACGCGACCTTTGCGGCCGTCCTGCCCTTAGCCGCCCTTGCGAACGGTTTCGAAGAAATCCTCGCCGCCCATCTGCCCACCCTTGAGCACCAGTTCGAGCCCGTCGATCGCGGGATCGGCCGAATAGGCGCGCACCAAGGGCGCGCCGCGTTCGACCGGCGCGGCCCAGCTGAGTGCATCGATGCCGAGCTGCGCGACGCCGTGGCTGGAGGTATCGCCGCCCGCGAACAGCACCCGCTTGAGGCGCGCGCGGCGCACCACATCGCGAGTGATGCGGCCCAGCGCCTGCCCAAGCTTCTCGCCCGCGGCGGGGGCATCGCTGTCGAGCGGTCCCTCAGCGGATGCGATCAGCGCGCGATTGCCTTGCGCCAGCGCGGCGAGCGCGGCGTCGGCGAGGCGGGCCTCCTCCGCGGACGATCCTTCGAGCAGTGCGGGCACGTCGGCGCGTGCGGCGGCAAACCCGTCCACGGCGCTGCGTGCGATCTGGCGCGCAGTGACGGGGGAGCAGCTTCCGCTCACGACCAGCAGTCGGTCGGCTTCGGCGGCTCGGGTCACGGCGGGCTGGCCCGCGATGATTCCCTCTGCCTGCCACGCCAGCACCAGCGCCCGGGTGACGCCCGAGCTGCCCGCGGCAAAGCGGATGCCGCGGGAGCGCAGGACCGCGCCGGTCGCGGCGAGATCGGCGAAGGTTGTGCCGTCGAACAGCACCGCATCCTGGTCGCGCGCCGCATCGAACGCCGCCTCGGTCTCGCCCGCCTGGATGCGGTCGAGCGGGACATGGCCGATCTTCGCGCTCGTCTGTGCGGCGAGATGACGGATCAGGTCGGCCTCGTGCATTGGCGTCACGGGGTGTCGCGACATGGTCGGGTGGCGGTCGATGCGATGCACCTGCGCGCCCGCCGCCGCGAAGAGGTTGGCGAAGGCGACGTAGCGGCCGAGATGCGGCGCGGCGACGACGATCGCGCCGGGCGCGCCGAAGCTGCGCACGCCGATATCGAGCGCACGCCCGATCGAGCCGACATGGGGTGCGCTGTCGAAGGTCGAGCAGGTCTTGTAGTGGATCAGCGCCGCGTCGCCGAGCGCCGCGAACATCGCGGGCAGTTCGGCGTCCATCCATTCGGGCGAGCGGCTGCGCGCGTCGCTGGCGATGCCGATCGCACGTGCCTCCGGAAAGCGCGCGCGCAATGCCGCGTCGGGGGTGCGCAGGAACAGCACCGCGGGCACGCCGCCCTCCGCCAGCTGCTCGAGCACGTCGGTCGATCCGGTGAAATCATCCCCGACAAAGGCGTAGAGGGGGGCGGGCGTATCAGCCATTCCATCTCCGTTCGTCCCGAGCGAAGTCGAGGGACTGGTTGAACCGCTCATGTGTCTCGACTGCGCTCGACACGAACGGGTTTGGGATTAACCGCCGAACGCGCCGAGCGCCGCTTTCAGTTCCGGCGCGTCGTTCGCGGCCTGCTCGACCGGCACGCCGGCGACCGCGGCTTCCCAGGCCTGCTGCAACGCGCGCACGCCCGCCGCGGGGCCGCCCGGATGTGCCATGATCCCGCCGCCCGCCGCGAACATGCAGTCGATGCTGCCGAGTGCCGCATAGGTCGGTGCGGCCTGTTTCGCCGACTGGCCCGAGGAGAAGACCGGCATGATTTCACAGCCCTTGTGCGGGGCTGGGAACATCGGCGTCAGGCATTCGCGCGCCGAGGCGATCACGCTTTCGTTGCTCTCGCAGAACTTGTTGTCGATGCCGTTGACATGGGTGTGGTCGATGCCGGCGAGGCGCCAGAGCTTCTGGAAGGCGATGTAGCTCATGCCGATCGCGGGCGAGCGGCCGAGCATGCCCCAGCCGTTGCGATGGCCGTGGATCGGCAGCTGTGAATGCGCGCGCAGAACCTTCATCGCGGGCAGGCCGATCGAGTTCATGCTCGCCATGATGCAGGTGCCGCCTTCCGCGACGACGTGATCGTGGCGGGCGAGCATCTCGTCGATTTCGCCGGTGAGGTTGGCGGCGAACATCACCTTCTTGCCGGTCTTGTCGGCATGGTCGTTG
>Ga0247823_10001358_pt1 | contig 20390 bp, 18 predicted proteins | sample 13C_PalmiticAcid_2_FD_192426 | JGI IMG/M metagenome (GOLD analysis project Ga0247823, IMG submission 192426) | Soil microbial communities from agricultural site in Penn Yan, New York, United States - 13C_PalmiticAcid_Day30 | ecosystem: Environmental > Terrestrial > Soil > Agricultural land... | reverse complement strand
CCGCGAGGGAGTCGGCTGCCTGGTCGAGGAAGGCGTCGACCTGGTCCTCGTGGTACCCGCGCTTCACCAGCGGGGCCGTGTCGAAGACCGCCGACCGCACCTCTTCGGCGGTCAACGGGTCCTCGCCTGCCAGCGCGGACTCGATCCGGTCGAGGAAGTCGTCGACCTGGTCCTCGTGGTAGCCGCGTTTGCCGAAGGGCGCCTTGTCGAAGGTGACGGCGCGCACTGACTCAGGGCTGAGTGTCATGGGACGACTCCCTCAGGATGCGTGGAACGCGTTCTGGGCGGCTTCCAGGCCCTGGCTGACCAGGGCCTCCACCGCGTCGGCGCAGCGGTCGATCTCGAAGGCGAGCTCTTTACGCTCGGCCGGGGCGAAGTCACGCAGCACGTAGTCGGCCGGATCCATCCGGCCCGGCGGCCTGCCGATGCCGAACCGCACCCGGTGGTACTCCTTGGTGCCCAGCGACTTGGTGATCGACCGCAGACCGTTGTGGCCGTTCTCGCCGCCGCCGAGCTTGAGCCGGACGGCGCCGAACGGCAGGTCCAGCTCGTCATGGATCACGACGAGGTTCTCCTGCGGGGCCTTGAAGAACTTGGCGGCGCCCACGACCGGGCCACCGGAGAGGTTCATGTAGCTGCGGGGCTTGACCAGCACGACCCGCGTGTTCGCGAGCCTGCCCTCCAGCACGTCCGCGCCCGCCTTGTGGCTCTTGAACTTGCCGCCGACCCTGGCCGCGAGCTCGTCGGCGACCAGGAATCCGATGTTGTGCCGGTTGCCCTCGTACTGCGGACCCGGATTGCCCAGGCCCACGACGATCATCGGCGCGTCGGTCATCTCAGCTCCTGTAACCGCCGGTGCCCCGGCCCAGCGTGACTGGACCGGGGCACCGGGATGATCAGCGGAGGGGGGTTCAGCCCTCGTCGCCCTCGGACACCGGGGCCGCCGCGGGGGCCTCGCTGCCGTCGGCGTCCATCTGCTCGGCGGTCGGGGCGGCGTTCACCGCGACGACCAGGGCTTCCGGGTCGGTGACCAGGGTCGCGCCCGCGGGCAGCGGAATGGCGCCCGCCAGGATCTGCGTGCCCGCCACAGCGCCCTCGATGGAGAACTCGATGCCGTCGGGGATGTGCAGCGCCTCGACCTCGATCGACAGGGCCGACAGGTCGTGGGTGATCAGGGTGCCAGAGGCGGCGTCGCCGGTGATGGTCAGCGGGATGTCGACGGTGACCTTCTCACCGCGCTTCACCAGCAGCAGGTCCACGTGCTCGATGTAGTTCTTGAGCGGGTGGGTGGTGATGGTCTTGGTCAGCGCCAGCTCGGCACCGTCACCGATGTTCAGCGTCAGCACGGCGTTGCTGCCGTGCTCGCGGACGGCGCGGGCGAACTCCAGCGCGGGGAGCGCCAGGTGCTTGGGGTCGGAACCGTGTCCGTAGAGCACGGCGGGAATCTTGCCTGCGCGACGGGTGCGGCGCGCTGCGCCCTTGCCGAACTCCGTGCGCTGCTCGGCGGCCAGACGTACCTCGGACACGGTGGTGCTCTCCTATGCTGATCATGATGCGGCGGGGGCGCGACTTCTCAGTCGGGGCGGCAGCCTGCGGCGTGGGGCGCGGAGAGCATGAATAAACGTACGGTCGAAACCGCCACGTCGATCACGCCAGGCGCGATGCCCGCCTCGCCGAGGCAACCCGGATAGTTTACGCAAAGCCCACGGCCCGGTCGAACCGGGGTCGTCCGGCCGTTATTTCTTGGCCGCCAAGATCCCGGTGAGCAGCCCCGGAAAGAGCGTGTCGAGATCGTCCCGACGCAGCGAAGTGATCCGCGAGGTGCCCGACTGGACAGTCCAAGTGACGCCCGCGTCGCGAAGGATCCGCAGGTGGTGGGTGCGAGTGGACTTGCTGATGGGCAGCTCGATCGTGCCGCAGGCCACGCCTTCGCCGAGTTTGGCCAGCTCACGGACCATGTGCAGCCGCATCGGGTCGGCCAGCGCGTGCAGGACCGCGTCTATCCGGATCTCGTCGCGGGTCGGGTGGGGCAGGGCCTGCACTACTTCGGTCATGGCGTAATAGTACGAAGTTCATCGTACTACGGCCAGTTTCGTAGTACGTTCAACGTCGAACAACCGCCCCGAGCTTGGGAGCCGAATGTCCTCCGCACGGACCTACCTGCTGGCCGCCGGCGCTTTCGCGGTGGGCACCAGCGGCTACATCGCCTCCGGCGTCCTGCCCGCCGTGAGCGCTGAGCTGCACGTCTCGCAGACGACCGCGGGCCAGCTCATCACGGCCTTCGCCCTGTCTTACGCGGTCAGCGCCCCCTTGCTCGCCGCGCTCACGGGCCGTTGGGATCGTCGGAAACTGCTGGTCACAGCGTTAGCTGTTAGTGCGCTAGGTAACGCCCTATCGGCTGTTGCACCCACCTACACCTTGCTGCTCGTCGCGCGCGTAATCAGCGCATTGGGTGCGGCGGTGTTCACCCCCGCGGCGACTCTCGTGGCGACGGAGCTGAACCCACCGGAGAAGCGCGGGCAGGCGGTCGCGACGGTGTTCAGTGGGCTCACGTTTGCCCTGATCCTGGGTGTCCCCGCGGGCAGCCTGCTCGGCGACATCATGGGCTTCCGCGAGGTCTTCGCCCTGGTCGCGGCGGCTTCGGTCCTGGCGGCGGTCGGGGTCTTGGTCTATGTCCCGAAGGTCGCACCGCCGCCGGTCGTGAGCATGCGGGAGCGATTCGCGGTCGCGGCGAACCCGACAGTGCTACTCGTCCTGGCGATGAGCGTGCTGGGGGTGCTGTCCGCGTTCAGCGTCTATACGTACATCGCGCCTTTCCTGGCCGAGTCGGCCGGGGCGCGCGGGGTGACGGTCAGTCTTCTGCTGTTCGCGTATGGCCTGGGCGGGGCGATCGGCAATTCGCTGGGTGGGCGGTTGACGGATCGGTTCGGCAGCACTAAGCCGTTGATGGTGATCTTCGGGATCGTGATCACGATTCTTGTGACTCTGCCGGTGACCGCGACGACGGTGGCGGGGGCGGCGGTGGCGATGTTCCTTTGGGGGATGTCGACGTGGTCGGTCAATCCGCCGATCCAGAACTGGCTGATCGAGTTGGCTCCCGTGAACAGCGGACTGCTGCTGTCGCTGAACGCGTCAGCTATCTATCTGGGCGCGGGTTTGTCGGGGGTGTTCGGCGGGATCGTGATTGATACGGCGGGTGTGATGGCGTTGCCGCCTTTCGCCGGAGTCTTGGCGGCGGCGTCGATCGTGATGGCTGTGCTCGCGGCCCGACGTCACCGGGCGACTACACGTCCCGAGCCCGAACTCGTGACCGTCAGCGCTCGTTGAGTGCTACTCGGCGACCGGTTGCCAGGTGACGCACGTCGGTAGGGCCTTGGTGTCGAGGAACTCGGAGAGGGCTTCGAACACCGTGTCGAGCGGCACCTCGGCATGCGGGGGGACGGCGATGTCATAGAGCCCGCCAAGGCAATATGTCTGCCACTCGTCGTCTGTTCCCGTGGTCGGAACGTGGCGGGTCGACCCTGTCGCCCAGATCAGGATTCCGACACTGTTGTCGATTCCGACGGTGAGGGTCTTGCGGTCATGCGACATCGGGTCGGTAGGACCTGTTGACACCGACCACGCCCAGGGAACCTCGACGCCTGAGGCGTTGAGTCCACGGATCAATGCCGTCAGGTCGGTTCCGGCGGGAATGTCGTCTGTGTGGATGGACGACGCTTCGAGGATGTCGGGGATCATGCAGGCGCCCTGCCTCGGAATTCCTGCTGGAACGGGTTGCCCTGCGCGTCTGTCCCCAGAACAGTGACCGTGCATCCCTCCGGGATGAAGACAGGCAAGAACTGTGCGCAGCCTATCGGCGCGCGCGGCTCCGAACCACACGGTGCGTGATTGATGATCACTCGGGCGTTGCGGGCGCCCGACGTCACCATGACGAGGACAGCCTTCATCTCCACGTGGTTCTTGACGTTGAGCGCGTCCGCTGGGAGTCCGAGTGTTCGTATCCGCTGGGCCACCTCGACGGCCCAGACGTCTTGATGCGTCGCGGTGAGCTGCCCGTAGTCGCGGCCGTCGATCTCGATGTGCCCGGTCATCGGTGAGTTCCGTCTGCCACGGAGCACTCGTGGCGGCAGGTCGTCGGAGTACGGCAGGGCAGCAGCGGGATAGCGATCGCCATGGCGGTTACGGACTCCTGAGGCCTGTTCCGACATCGGCGCGGTCAAGACGGGTCCCGCCGTCGCGGCCGACGCGCCAAGTTTGCTCAGGTAGGCCCGGATCGCGTGATCGGCGTGTGTGAGTGCGCCTTGCGCATGGGCGACCTCGGAGCTTGCCTTGTCGAGCAGGGATACCGCTCTGTCGGCATCGGCGGCCCGAGTGCCCGCCGTCGCGCTGCTGAGTACGTGTCTCGCGTCAGCGAACGATGTGAGAGCAGTGCTGACGTGTGTTCGTGCGTTGCCGATTGACGCTAGGACTGCCCGCAGGTTCGCGGCCAACCGATCGACTGACACAGGTCAAGGCTAGGGCGGGCCGTCGTGTTTCAGGTGGTGAAATCGGTCAGCTGATCGGGGGTGGTGTAGTTGACGACCGGTTGTCCGATCTGAGTCAGCAAGTATTCGATCAGATCGTGGCCGTCTCCCCGACGTACGCCATATCGACACGCGTATTCCTGGGCCTGATTCGCCAGCTGGTCGAGATCGACCAGACCGCGGAGCGCGGCGTGCTGGATCATCGTGCCGACGTGGCTGCCGTCGGTGTGGTCGGCCATCTGGTCGAGGATCGTGCGCGGCACCGTGGTCACGGGTAAGCCGTCGATGATTGTGATGTCGTCCTCGGTCAGATCCCCGCGTCGCAGTCTGACGTCCTGTTCGCGGGTCGTGCGCCGTCGAGGCACGGTGACCTCGACAATGTCCGCGCGAAGGTCGCCGATATCGTGAATCAGTGCGGCTGAGCTGTGCGAAATCACTCCGCCGTCCGGGTCGAGATTTGGACGATCCCAGCCCGGAACAGCAGGGTTCAACCTCAGCCAGACGGCCTTCGCGTGGAGGTGCTGGGGGTAGCTTGCGGCTGTCGCGAGATAGCAGCTACTGGTAACCCGTTCGAGCAGGCCCGCTTCGACAGCGCGCAGCATCGTCGAGCCGCCGACACCGATCACCTTGGCTTGTGCCGAGGTGATCATTCCCCATTGGTCGCTGGTGAAGTCGGCCATCGCGCGCATCGCACTGACGAGGCCCGCGCAATGATTGCCACAGCGTGAAGGCGGCATTAGAAACGTCCAGGCGCTGCAGGCATGTGCGGAGATTAGAAGACCGGGTGGCGTTTCGGCTGGCGAACTCGTTCAGTCGAATGGGTACGTTACGGGGCGGAGACTTTGACGTCCTCCACGTTGTCGGCTCGGAGAAATTCTGGCTAGAGTGGCGATGAGAGTTCGGCGCCGTGGGTGCCGGGCAAGTCGCGAGGCCAGGTGCACCTGGGGCAGACCAGGACCCTGGCCTTACGCATGCCCAGAGCAGTTTGCCCAGTCGGCCGCAGCCCGGTACTTCATGCGGAACTCGGTGTCCTTCGGCCGGGCTCCGATCACTGCGGAGACATCTATAGGTGAGCCCGAGCGTTTTGGCTGGTGAAACGGATCAGCCGATCGTGCGCGCTGCGGATTGTGGATTAGGTGGTCTCATTGGTGGGTGATCAGCAACCGGTTGCCCGCTCGGATGCGGGCTTTGGGAATGGAACTGGCGGCCGCTCGTGAGCGGACCGGGAAGACGACAAAAGAGGCCGCGTTCGGGATTGGGCTTTCTGCGCCGACGTTGAACCGCAGTGAGAAAGCCAAACGGCTGTCCCCGATCACCGATGTCGCGGGGCTCTTGGCGCTTTATGAAGTGACCGGGGATGAGCGGAAGCGCATCATGGAACTCGCCGACAAGCTGGAGGCGCCGGAGTGGCTCGAAGCAGGGGACCGGCTCCCGCGCCTACTCAAGCCCTACGCCACCTTTGAAGCGCGGGCGACCTCGCTGACGGACGTCTCGTTCGACTACATCCCTGGTCTGCTGCAGATCGAGCAGTACATGCGAGCTGTCCACGCCTCCCAGGGCGTCACGGGGGCGGATCAGGATGCGCGAGTCAAGGCGCGGCTGGAGCGTCAGAAGGTCCTGATCGCGCGCCGCGCCCCGCGATACATGGCTGTCATCGAGGAATCCGCGCTGCGGCGAACATACGGCGGATCGGAAGCGATGTTCCGACAGATAAACTGGCTGATTGATCGTGCGTGGCAGCCGAACATCGATATCCATGTGATCCCGTTCCGGCGATGGGGATATCCGAATCCCGGTTCGTTCGTCACAATGGGATTCGGGGAGGACCCGCCCATCGTGTTCTTCGAGAACCTGGCCGTCGCGGGCTTCCTGGACGCCCCTGATCACACCCAGTTGTTCCGGGATGTCGCTGCTAAGCTGATGAAGTTCGCGCTGGATTCAGCCGATACGGTGAAGTTTCTGACCAGCCTGGCGGCCGACTACGAACGGGGCTGAAACGGGATGCACGGAGAGTGGCGCAAGTCGAGCTTCAGCGGCTCCGAGGTGAACTGCATTGAGGTCGCTTACACCGCCACAGTCCGTGTCCGGGACTCCAAGAACCCCGAAGGCGGCACACTCCGATTCCCGGAGGCCGCTTGGGCGCCCATGATCGGCGCGGTGACCTGGGACGGGCCGTAGCCCGTCCCAGGTCCGCGAATCAGGCGTCGCCGTCGAACAGCGAGGTCACTGAGCCGTCCTCGAATACCTGCTGAATCGCCCGAGCCAGCAGCGGTGCGATCGACAGCACGGTCATCTGCGGGAAGCGCTTCTCGTCCGGGATCGGCAGTGTGTTGGTGAAGATGACTTCCTTCGCCCCGCACTCCGACAGTCGTTCGCGAGCCGGGCCGGACAGCACGCCGTGCGTGGCGGCCATGACGACGTCCGTGGCGCCCTCGTCCAGCAGTTGGTAGACGGCCTTGGCGATGGTGCCGCCGGTGTCGACCATGTCGTCGATCACCACGCACAGCCGTCCCTTGACCTCACCGACGACCCGGTTCGCCACGACCTCGTTGGGGCGCAGCGGGTCCCGCGTCTTGTGGATGAAGGCGATGGGCGTGCCGCCAAGGTCGTCGGCCCACTTCTCGGCCAGCTTGGTGCGGCCCGCGTCCGGCGAGACGACCGTGATGTTGGAGGCCGGGTAGTTGTCCTTGATGTAGCGCGACAGCAGGGTCTGGCCAAACAGGTGGTCGACCGGTCCGTCGAAGAAACCCTGGATCTGGGCGGTGTGCAGGTCGACCGTCATGATCCGGTCGGCGCCCGCGGTCTTGAACAGGTCGGCGATGAGGCGCGCGGAGATGGGCTCGCGGCCCTTGTGCTTCTTGTCCTGACGCGCGTACGGGTAGAACGGCATGATCACGGTGATCCGCTTGGCACTCGCCCGCTTGAGGGCGTCGACCATGATCAGCTGTTCCATCACCCACTGATTGATCGGGGCGCACGCGCTCTGGATGACGAAGGCGTCGCAGCCGCGGACGGATTCCTCGAAGCGGACGAAGATCTCGCCGTTGGCGAAGTCGTAGGCCGACTGCGGCGTGATGCTCACATTCAGGTGCTTGGCGACTTCCTCGGCCAGCTCAGGGTGAGCCCGGCCGGAGAAGAGCATCAGGTTCTTCTTGGGGATCCCGGCCTTGATACTCATGCACTGCCCTCGCTGTTCTTCTCGTCCTGCTTGCGGGCCTTCGCCCGTTCCGCGGCCTCGGCCGCCGCGGTACCTGGGCGGCGGTGGACCACCCAGTCGTCGATATTGCGCTGCATACCGCCCGAGATCGCCAAGGCGCCCGGGGGCACGTTGCGCCGGATGACGGTTCCGGCGCCGCTGTAGGCACCGTCGCCCACCGTCACCGGTGCCACGAACATGTTGTCCGACCCGGTCCGCACATGCGACCCGACGACCGTCCGGTGCTTGTTGACACCGTCGTAGTTCACGAAGACGCTCGCCGCGCCGATGTTGCTGTGCTCGCCGATGGTCGCGTCGCCCACATAGGACAGATGCGGAACCTTCGACCCGGCGCCGATGTCGGAGTTCTTCACCTCCACGAACGTGCCGATCTTGCCGCCCGCGCCCAGCTTCGTGCCCGGACGCAGGAACGCGTACGGGCCGACCGTGGCCTTGTCGTCGATCACCGCGTCCGACCCGTGGGTCCGCACGACCGACGCGCCCGCGCCGATGATCACATTCGTGAGCGTGGTGTCCGGGCCGACGACAGTGCCCTCGCCGATCGTCGTGCCGCCGCGCAGCTGCACGTTGGGCTCGATGACCACGTCGCGGCCGAGTTCGACCTCGGCCTCGATCCAGGTCGTCGCCGGGTCGATCACCGTCACGCCCGCGCGCATCCAGCCCTCGACCACGCGCCGGTTCAGCTCGGCGCCCAGCTTGGCCAGCTGCACCCGGTCGTTGACGCCCTCGACCAGCCACGGGTCGTCGCACACCAGGGCGCCGACGCGGCGGCCGTCGCCGCGGGCGATGCCCAGGACGTCGGTCAGGTACAGCTCGCCCTGGGCGTTGTCGGTGGACAGCCGCGACAGGCCGTCGGTGAGGACCTCGGCGGCGAAGGCGTAGACGCCCGAGTTGACCTCGGTGATGGCGCGCTGCTCGGCCGTGGCGTCCTTCTGCTCGACGATCGCGGTGACCGCGCCGTCGGCATCGCGCACGATCCGGCCGTAGCCGGTCGGGTTTGGGACGTTCGCGGTGAGCACCGTGACGGCGTTGCCGCTCGCCGAGTGCTCGTCCAGCAGGCCGTTGAGGGTGGCCGTGTCGAGCAGCGGAACGTCACCGTAGGTCACCAGTACGGTGCCGGTCAGCGTGGGGAGCGGGGCCAGGCCGCAGGCCACCGCGTGGCCGGTGCCGTCCTGGGTCTCCTGCACCGCGACGGTGACCTCGCGGCCGAGCACATGCGCCAGGGACGCCAGGTGCGCGCCGACGGCGTCGCGGCCGTGGCCGATGACCACGACAAGGTGTTCGGGCTTGAGACCGTCGGCGGCCCGCACGGCGTGCTCGACCAGCGGGCGACCCGCGATCCGGTGCAGCACCTTCGGCGTCGCCGAGCGCATCCGGGTGCCCTCACCCGCGGCCAGGATCACTGTGCTGACCTGGCCGTGCTCAGCGCCCACAGGCGTGCTCTCGGACATCGCTCTCCCTCGCGTCGGTTCGACATCTGGCGCGGGGTCGGCTCCGGCGAACGGGACGACTCCGGCCGGGAGTCGATCCTACGTGGTCTCCGGCAGCACCCACGCGCGGTCATCCACAGGTGCGACGAGCGCCGCTCCCGAGTCGGCCGCGTCGGCCTCGCCCGCGGTGATCGCCACGATGTCGTTGCCACCGCCGCGCTTGGCCTGATACATCGCCGCGTCGGCGCGGGCGAGCGCCCGGACCGCGGTCTCCTGCGGCCGCAGCGACACCACGCCGATCGACAGCGTCACTCCGTGTGACAGGTCGTTGGGCAGCCCGGCGACCGAGTTGACCGCGCGCCGCAGCGCGGCCTCGGCGGCGTAGAGCGGCGCTCCGGGGAGCAGGACGATGAACTCGTCGCCGCCGTAGCGGGCCACCATGTCGCTGCCGCGCAGCGCGTCGCGCAGGGTGCTGGCCACCACGCGCAGCACGTCGTCGCCCTCGGCGTGGGACATGCGATCGTTGACGCCCTTGAACCCGTCGAGGTCGACCAGGGCGATGGCCAGCGGGTGGTTGTTGGGCGAGTTCGACAGCTGTTCCAGCCGCTCGTCGAGCGCGCGCCGGTTGGGCAGGCCGGTGAGCGGGTCCTGCAGCGCCTGGCGGGTGATCGCGCCGTGCATCCGGGAGAGCCGCTCGTGCTCGCGGCGGGTGTTGAGGGTGGCGATGCGCGACTCGCGCATGTCCCAGAGCTGACCTTCCAGCTCCGTCGCGTAGTGCTCAAGCGCGCCGGTCGTGCGGGAGGCGCCCTCGGGGCCGGACAGCCGCGCGTATTCGCGGATCAGGCAAAGCCGCAGCGTCGGCTCGGCGGCCTCCTGGTACATACGCGACCGCGCGTCGGCCAGGACCTCTACGGCCTCTTCCTCGTGGCCTTCGTGCTCCAGACAGCGTGCTAGCGCTATGGCGACCATCACCAGCTCACGCGGATAGCTCTGTGAGTCCATCAGGTAGCGCAAGCGGTTGAGGTGCGTGCCCGACGGCTGGGCCAGCGCCATGGCGGCGCCGACGATCGGGTTCTGGTCGGCGGCGGAGCGGTTGGGGTCGCGCGGGAACAGCGACTCGCGGAACGGCGCCTCGACGGCCACGGCGATGGCCGCGGCGGTGGCGAACCGCTCGGCGGCGCGTTCGTCCTCGCCGATGCGCTCCAGCCGCAGACCCCAGCCCAGCAGCAGGCGGACCCGGTTGATCAGGTGCACGGCGATCAGGTGCGGGCCAGCGCTGGCCCGGATGCTCTTGTGCGCGCGGCTCATCACCTGATCGGCGACCTCATAGACACCCAGCTGGGTGAGCACGATGCCGATGTCCATCAGCGTGGACGCCATGATCATGTCCCAGGTGCGACCACCGAGCATGACGTCCGGGGTGATGTCCTCGTCGAGCATGGCCAGCGCGACGGCCGCCTCGGTGAGCGCGGCGTCCTCGGCCCCCGCCAGCAGCAGCCTGCGGCCGCGCAGCGCGTGCGCGTCGGCCTGCAGGACGAACAGACCGTGACGCCGCGTGTGCGCGAGGAGTTCGTCGAGGAGGGGCTCCGCCGAGTCGGCCAGCTCGTTGTTGACCACCCGGACCGCCACCGCGGAGCGCAGCAGCTGGGCGACCATTCTGGGCTCGCCACGGTGCTGGGCCTCGGCGAGCAGCCGATCCACCTCGTCGGTGTGCCGCAGGCGTTCCTGGACCGGGCTGGTCTGGATCACCGCGAGCAACTCCCGGGCGCGACCTACCAGCCAGGCGTCGGAGCGTTCCTCCAACGCGGGCAGGTCACCGTCGCCCCGCTGCTCGTCGTCCACGTAGGTTGGTGCACCCCTTTTCGAGGTCCGGTATTTCGCCTACCCATCTGAGGTTTTCGGCTGTGCTCCGCCGCCAGGATTCGAACCTGAACCATTGGAACCAAAATCCAAGGTGCTGCCTTTACACCACGGCGGATCGCGAGCGGTCCCACCAACCGCTCGATGGGGACATCGTGGCACGACAGTCGCCTGGCAGGCAGCAGTACCCGGCGGATTGGGTCGCGCTCGCGTCCGATCGGGTGTTATCGGAGTCACAAGGTGGGTATTCCAGTGATCGACCGGATGCGCAGCGTTGATGGGCCTTTCAACATCAACGGCATCCGTGGCCCCGCATACGCCGAATAACAGGACAGGACGCTGGCGTGTACGGGTCGCGAATCCTTACGCTGGCGTAAGTTACGGCGCCGTAGGGCGGCCCGGGTATGGAGAGGGGAAGACATGACGACGACGGTCGACGCGTCCAGCGGAACCGCGACGCCGGGTGGGCCGAAGCCGATCATCGAGGGCAGGCGCAACCTGGCCACGCGGATCGCGGTCTACATCTTCATCCTGCTGCCCTTCGCCGCGCTCGTCGCCGCGGTCCCGTTCGCCTGGGGCTGGGGACTGAGCTGGGTCGACGTCGTGCTGGCGGTGTTCTTCTTCTATCTGTCCGGCCTAGGAGTAACTGTCGGCTACCACCGCCTGTTCACCCACGGCTCGTTCAAGGCCAACCGCGGCCTGAAGATCACCCTGGCCGTGATGGGCAGCATGGCCGTGCAGAGCCCGCCGATCACCTGGGTCGCCGACCATCGCCGCCACCACGCGTTCTCCGACCGCGAGGGCGACCCGCACTCGCCGTGGCTGTTCGGCACGTCGCCGGTGGCGCTGGCCCGCGGCTTCTGGCACGCCCACATGGGTTGGATCTTCGACCACGACGTGACGAACAAGGAGCGCTTCGCCCCCGACCTGATGGCCGACGAGGACATCGTTCGGGTGAATCGGCTCTTCATCGTGTTCACCGGTTTGACCTTGGTCCTGCCCGCGGTCCTCGGCGGGCTGATCACCTGGTCGTGGTGGGGTGCGCTGACCGCGTTCTTCTGGGCGGGCCTGGTCCGCATCGCGGTACTGCACCACGTGACATGGTCGACCAACTCGATCTGCCACATGATCGGCGAGCGCCCGTTCACCAGTCGCGACAAGGCGGCCAACTTCTGGCCGCTGGCCATCCTCAGCTTCGGTGAGTCCTGGCACAACCTGCACCACGCCGACCCGACTTGCGCGCGCCACGGCGTACAAAAGGGGCAAATCGACACGTCGGCCCGGCTGATCTGGATCTTCGAGAAGCTCGGCTGGGTCTCCGACGTGCGCTGGCCCACGCCCCAACGCCTGGCCAAGATCACCGCCAAGTAACCCGCGCCGTTCACCGCGTGGCCCTAGTGTGTGCGGCGTGGCGAGGCGTGTAACCAAGACCGATGAACCAGCGGTGGCCCGCGTGCGCATGACCGGCAAGGAGCGCAGGCAGCAACTGCTCGACGTCGCCCGCGCCCTGTTCGCCGAGAAGGGCTTCGACGGCGCGTCCATCGAGGAGATCGCCCACCGGGCGAACGTCAGCAAACCGGTGGTCTACGAGCACTTCGGCGGCAAGGAGGGCATCTACGCCGTCGTCGTCGACCGCGAGATGCACGCACTGATGTCCGGGATGACCGATGCGCTCACCGAGGACGCCCACCCCCGCCTGCTGCTCGAACGCGCGGCGGGGGCGCTGCTGAACTACGTCGAGGGATCGACCGACGGGTTCCGGATCCTGGTCCGCGACTCGCCGGTCGCGACGTCGTCGGGGACGTTCTCCAGCCTCCTGAACGACATCGCGTCGCAGGTGGAGCACATCCTGGGCGTCCAGTTCGCCAAGCGCGGCTATGAGTCGAAGCTCGCGGCGCTGTACGCGCAGGCGCTGGTGGGGATGGTGGCGTTCACCGGGCAGTGGTGGTTGGAGGTGCGCAAACCGAAGAAGAACGAGGTGGCCGCGCACCTGGTCAATCTGGCGTGGAACGGGCTGTCCAATTTGGAGGGTAAGCCCACCCTGCGCGGGTGATCAAGGCGTGACGCGCAATAGCTTGTCGTTGTCGCCGTTCGACGTGGTGATGTAAAGCGAGCCGTCCGGGGCGGTTCGGGCGGCGCGCAGTCGGCCGAACTGGTCGGCGAATTCCGGGGGAATGGCGACCGACTTGACGTTGGCGTCATTGTCCAATGTGAACAGCATCAGCTTGGCGCCCTTGAGAGCCGTAGCGACTAGAGCGCCGTCAAGCGAGCCCCACTGGGAGCCGGTGAGGAACGTGGCCGCGCAGATCGCCTCCGTCGTCTCGCCCGACTGCCATTTCGCCGGGATCGCGTCGGGGAAGCGCTGCAGGTCGGTCATCGGGACGTCCTCGTCATAGCTCTGGACCTTCCCGCCCTGTGACGGGTCCCAGCCGTAGTTCGCTCCGGCCTTCAGCAGGTTGATCTCATCGTTCTTGTCCGGTCCGTGTTCCGCGGTGAGGACTTGGCCGTTGGGCCGCAGGGCGACTCCCTGCACGTTGCGGTGGCCATAGGTATAGACCCGGGAGCCCGGAATCGGGTTGTCCGGCAACGCTTCTCCGGTCTTGAGGTCGATCCGCAGCACCTTGCCGCCCAGGGAGTTCTTGTCCTGAGGGATCGACGGACGCGCGGTGTCGCCGGTGCCGACGAGCAGCGCGCCGTCGGCGGCCAGGGTCGGGCGGCAGCCGGAGTGTCGGCCGCTCTGCGCGACCGGGAGGCCGGTCAGGAGTTCGCGGACGCGGGTCGCGACCTTCTCGTCGTCGGTCAGGCGCCAGGTGACGAGGCGGATGTCGCGGGGTTCGCCGTTCTCCCAATGGGTCTGGCAGGTGGTGAACTCGCGGCTCGACGCGAAGTCGGGGTGCACGACCAGGCCCATCAGCCCGCCCTCGCCGCGGACCATGATCGTGGAGGTCTCGGCCTTGAGCATCGTCACCGTCGCGCCCGGCAGGCCAGAGGAGAGCAGGGCGATGTCGCCGGTTCGCTGGGTGACCAGGACCTTCCCGTCCGGCAGGAAGCCGATGTCCCAGCCGTGGGTGAGGCCGCTCGCGACCGTCTCGATCTTGAGGCCCGGCGCGTTCGCACTGCTCGGCACCACGACGGTCGACGACGTGGGCACCTCGCCCGTGCCCGCCGACGTCGTGCACCCGGCGAGGAGGACTGTGGCGAGCAGCACAGCGCGCATGTCCCCAGGATGCCCGCCGAGGCGTTGGACCGCCGTGTGGTGACTCTCGTCTCGGCGGACGCGGACCTACTCGCGGGTTAAGGTTGGCCGGTGAATCTCAGGCTGGACATCGCCGACGCGGTCGCGACGCTGGTCATCGACCGCCCGGCCAAGCGCAACGCGCTCAGCTACGACATGTGGGCCGCGATCCCGCCGCTGGTCGCCAAGGTCGCCGCCGACGAGAGCGTCCGCGTCCTGCTCCTGCGCGGTGACGACCACTTCTCCGCGGGCGCCGACATCAGCGAGTTCGCCGAACTCCGCGCCGACGCCGCCGGGGCCCGCCGCTACGCCGAGGCCATCCACGCCGCGACCGACGCGCTCACCGGGATGGCCAAGCCGACCATCGCCGCGATCAACGGCTTCTGCATCGGCGGCGGCTGTGAGATCGCGTTGGCCTGCGACCTGCGCGTAGCCGCCGACGACGCCAAGTTCGGGATCACCCCGGCCAAACTGGGCATCGTCTACATGCTCCCGTCGACCAAGCAGCTCGTCGACGCGGTCGGCCCGGCCTGGGCCAAGCAGATCCTCTTCACCGCGGACATCATCGACGCCGCCACCGCGCTGCGCATCGGCCTGGTCAACGAACTGCACCCAGCGGCGGACGTGGTCAAACGCGCCACCGAACTCGCCCACACCATGGCGGGCCGCTCCCAGGTCACCATCCGCGGCGCCAAGCAGATCATCGGCCGGATCACCGCGGGCCACTTCGACGAGGACGACGCCGTCCACGCTCTCTATGCCGACTCGGCAGAGAGTGCGGACTACGCCGAGGGCGTCCGCGCGTTCCTGGACAAGCGCTCACCGAAGTTCTAAGTCCGCGAGTTCGGCGTTTAGGTTCGCGCGGGCTCGCTCCTCCCACTCCGCAAGCGCTTGCGGAGTGCGGTACAGCGCCGGTAGCTCTAACAGTGACCGCAGGATCGCCGCACGTCCCGGCCGGAACAGCTCATCCGGAACGTGCGCGTACTCAGCCCGAACCGAAGCCGCGTACTCCCAGTACTCCGGCGACGCCAGGATCGCCAGATCCGCGTCGCACAGCACTTCGCCGTTCCGGTCGCCCGCCTCCGTCGCGTGCCCAGCGGTCAACCGGACCAACCGCGCCACCTCGTCGACCGACGCCGAGTCCAACCCCGCATCTGAAAGCCACATCACCGCCAGCAGCGCACTCTGCTCCTCGTCGTCCGGCAACCCGGCGTGCACCGCGTCGTGGAACCAGGCGGCCAGGCGGACCAGGTCGGGTGCGTCGGCGTGCGCCGCGAGCGTGTCCACGTGCCGCAGCACCGCCCGCAGATGCGCCACCCCGTGATACGTCCGATGCGGCTCCGACCAGCGCGCCAACAGTTCCTCGCCCATCGACGCGGGCAGCCCGAGCCGGGCGAACAGATCCATGCCCCGACCGTATTCACGAGACGTTGTCGGTGCCAGGCCGTTGCGGTTCGTACGGGTCCGGTGCCGGGTGGCCGATTGTGTCGGCGGTGGTCGGTACGGTTCGCGGTGATGAGCAGCGTGCTGCAGGCGTATCGGTTCGCGTTGGACCCGACAGTGGCCCAGGAGGCCGCGTTGCGGTCGCACTGTGGCGCGCAGCGATACGCGTACAACTGGGGCCTGGCGTTGATCAAGGCCAATCTGGACCAGCGCCGGGCTGAGACCACTTACGGTGTCGAGGACGCCGAGTTGACGCCGTCGGTGTCGTGGTCTGGCTACGGCTTGCGGAAGCTGTGGAATCAGGCCAAGGGCGCGGTTGCGCCATGGTGGGCGGAGAATTCAAAGGAGGCCTACTCCTCAGGGTTGGCGAACCTGGCGACCGCGTTGAGCAACTGGAGCACCTCAAAGACCGGTGTCCGCAAGGGGCCGAAGGTCCGGTTTCCGGCTTTCAAGGGCAGGCGAGCGGGGTTGTCGTGCCGGTTCACCACCGGTGTGTTCGGGTTGGCTGATCGTGACCGCAGGCATGTGAAGGTTCCTCGCGTCGGCATCGTCCGCACTCACGAGTCGACCAGGAAGCTGGCCCGCCATGTCGCTCGTGGGGCTGCCCGCATCCGTTCGGCCACGATCGTCTACAAGAGTGGGCGGTGGTTCTGTGCTTTCTCCGTCGAGATCGAACGTGGTGACCCCGCGCCCACCCGACCGGACTCCGTGGTTGGGGTGGATCTCGGTGTCAAGTCCCTGGCGGTGCTCTCGACCGGTGAGGTCATCCCCAATCCGAGGCTTCTCGACGTGGCGTTGCGGGAGCTGCGCAGGTTGCAGCGTCAGGCCGCGCGTCGGACTGGCCCGAACCGGCGCACGCGGCAGGTTCCCTCGGGCCGGTGGCGCAAGACCCAGGCCAAAGTCGCTCGCATACACACGGCCGTGGCCAACGCCCGGCGTGACGGGCTGCACAAGCTGTCCACCCGCCTCGTCGGCGCCCACGGCACGATCGTCATCGAAGACCTGCACGTCGCCGGGATGTTGCGCAACCGGCGCCTGGCCCGGCACATCGCCGGGATAGGCATGGCAGAACTACGCAGCCAGATCGAGTACAAAGCCTCCTGGTCCGGTGGGCGTGTACACCTGGCGGACCGGTGGTATCCCAGCTCCAAGACGTGTTCGGCCTGTGGCGCGGTGAAAGCCAAGCTGCGCCTGTCTGAACGCACCTACACCTGCGACCGGTGTGGTTTCACGCTGGATCGCGATCTCAACGCCGCCCGCAACCTCGCCCGGCTTGTGAGCGAGGTCGCTGACGGTACGTCCTCCCCGAGTTGCGGGGCGACACAAAACGAGCCCGATGGAAACCCACGTCAGACCCGCACCGTGCGGGCACCGGGTACTGCCACGGGAAGGCCCTGCCATCAGGCCGGGCCAATGCCGCACCGCAAGGTGACGGCTCACGACACACTTTCGCACGTATCGTGAACGGTCTGTCCGTTCTGCCCCGCAAAGGATCTCGATGGCTCCGCTGCACCCGCTTCTCGAAGTCCTGCTCCCCAACCTCGCCGCCATCACCGACGCCGCAGGCGCCCCCACGCTCGACCTCGCGGGCCCCGTCGCCGCCCGTCCGCTCGTCGTGGCCGCGCTGGCCGAGGGCGCCAAGAGCCCGGTGCTGGCCATCACCGCCACCGGCCGCGAGGCCGACGAACTCGTCGCCGTCCTCAGTGACCTGCTCGGCAAGGACGTCGTGGCGAACCTCCCGTCCTGGGAGACGCTGCCGCACGAGCGCCTGTCGCCGCGCGCGGACACTGTCGGCGGGCGGCTCGCGATCCTGCGCAGGCTGGCCCACCCCGAGGAGCAGGGCCCGCTGAAGGTCGTCGTCGCGACTGTCCGCAGCCTGATCCAGCCCATGGCCCCCGGCCTGGGCGAACTGGCCCCCGTCCACCTCAAGACCGGCGGCGAGCACGACTTCGAGCAGGTCCTCATCCGCCTTGCCGACCTCGCGTACGCGCGCGTCGACATGGTCGAGAAGCGTGGCGAGTTCGCCGTGCGCGGCGGCATCGTCGACCTGTTCCCGCCGACCGCCGAGCACCCTGTCCGGGTCGAGTTCTGGGGCGACGAGGTCAGCGAGATCCGCGCGTTCGCGGTGGCCGACCAGCGGTCGCTGCCCGGCGAGCTGACCGAGGTCACCGCCGCGCCGTGCCGCGAGCTGCTGCTCACCGACGACGTCCGCGCCCGCGCCGCCGCGCTCGCGGAGATCCACCAGGCCGACGCGCACCTGCACGAGATGCTCGACAAGCTGGCCAACGGCATCCCGTCCGAGGGCATGGAAGCGCTGATCCCGGCCCTTTGCCCCGGCGAGATGCAGCTGCTCACCGACGTCGTCCCGGCGGGCACCCACGTCGTGCTCAACGACCCGGAGAAGATCCGCACCCGCGCCCACGACCTGGTCCGCACCGGCCAGGAGTTCCTGGAGGCGTCGTGGATGGCCGCCGCGGGCGGCGGGAAGGCCCCGATCGACCTCGGCGCGTCGGCCTACCGCGACCTCGGTGACATCGCCGCGCACGCGCGCGACGGCGACCACCCGTGGTGGACCCTCTCGCAGCTCACCGACGCCTCGGCCATCGCTCTGGACATCCGCGCGGTCGATTCCTACCGCGGCGAGATCGAGCGCGCGTTCACCGATCTGCGCGCACACACCGCGGCGGGCGGCCGCGCCGTCCTCGTCGTCCCCGGCGCGGGCACGGCCAAGCGCGCGGTCGAGCAGCTCGCTGAGGCCGACATCCCGGCCACCTTCGTCGAGCGCCTCGACGGGCCTCCGGCCGCGGGCGTGGTCACCGTGGTCAAGGGCGCCATCGAGGACGGCTTCATCGTCGGGGACCTCGTCGTGGTCACCGAGGCCGACCTGACCGGCGCCAGGGCAGGAACGTCCACAAAGGACATGACGGCCAAGATGCCGTCCCGCCGCCGCAACGCCGTCGACCCGCTGGCGCTCAAGCCGGGCGACTACGTGGTGCACGAGCAGCACGGCATCGGCCGCTACGTCGAGATGGTCCAGCGCACGGTCGCGAACGCGACGCGCGAGTACCTCGTCCTCGAATACGCCAGCTCCAAGCGCGGCCAGCCCGGCGACCGGCTGTTCGTCCCCACCGACCAGCTCGACGAGGTCTCCCGCTACGTCGGCGGCGAGCTGCCCACGCTCAACAAGCTCGGCGGCTCCGACTGGAAGAACACCAAGGCCAAGGCCAAGAAGGCGGTCAAGCAGATCGCCGCCGAGCTGGTCCAGCTCTACGCGGCGCGCCAGGCCGCGCCCGGCCACGCCTTCGGCCCGGACACCCCGTGGCAGCGTGAGCTGGAGGACGCCTTCCCGTTCACCGAGACGATGGACCAGCTCGCCGCGATCGATGAGGTCAAGGCCGACATGATGCGCGGGGTCCCGATGGACCGCGTGATCTGCGGCGACGTCGGCTACGGCAAGACCGAGATCGCGGTGCGCGCGGCGTTCAAGGCGGTGCAGGACGGCAAGCAGGTCGTCGTCCTGGTGCCCACCACGCTGCTCGCCCAGCAGCACCTGAACACCTTCGCGGGTCGTATGCACTCGTTCCCGGTCACGGTCAAGGGCATGTCGCGGTTCACCCATGGCGCCGAGACCGAGGAGACCCTCGCGGGACTCGCCGACGGCAGCGTCGACATCGTCATCGGCACGCACCGCCTGCTGCAGACCGGGATCCGCTACAAGGACCTGGGCCTGGTCATCGTCGACGAGGAGCAGCGCTTCGGCGTCGAGCACAAGGAACACATCAAGGCCCTGCGCACGCACGTCGACGTGCTCACCATGTCCGCGACGCCGATCCCGCGCACGCTGGAGATGTCGCTGGCGGGCATCCGCGAGATGTCGACCATCCTGACCCCGCCGGAGGACCGGCACCCGATCCTGACCTACGTCGGCGGCTACGACGACAAGCAGGTCGCCGCCGCGATCCGCCGCGAGCTGCTGCGCGACGGCCAGGTCTTCTACGTGCACAACCGGGTCTCGTCGATCGAGAAGGCCGCGCGCCGCATCCGCGAGCTGGTCCCCGAGGCCCGAGTGGTCACCGGGCACGGCCAGATGAACGAGGATCGCCTGGAACACCTGATCCAGGGCTTCTGGGAGCGCGAGTACGACGTGCTGGTCTGCACGACGATCATCGAGACCGGCCTCGACATCTCCAACGCCAACACCTTGATCGTCGAGCGCGGCGACATGCTCGGCCTGGCCCAGCTGCACCAGCTGCGCGGCCGGGTCGGGCGCGGCCGGGAACGCGGCTACGCCTACTTCCTCTACCCGCAGGACTCCCCGCTCACCGAGACCGCGCACGACCGGCTCGCCACCATCGCCCAGAACACCGAGCTGGGCGCGGGCATGGCCGTGGCGATGAAGGACCTGGAGATCCGCGGCGCGGGCAACATCCTCGGCGCCGAGCAGTCCGGCCACATCGCCGGAGTCGGATTCGACCTATATATCCGACTCGTCGGTGAGGCTGTCGAGGCGTTCCGCAAGCACGCGGGCGCGCCGGGGACCGAGGACGACGAGGAACTGGCCGACGTCCGGGTCGACCTCCCGGTCGACGCGCACATCCCGCACGACTACGTGCCGGGGGAGCGGCTGCGCCTTGAGGCCTACCGCAAGCTTGCCGCCGCGCCTGACGCCGCCGGGCTCGACG
>Ga0247823_10001357_pt1 | contig 20391 bp, 19 predicted proteins | sample 13C_PalmiticAcid_2_FD_192426 | JGI IMG/M metagenome (GOLD analysis project Ga0247823, IMG submission 192426) | Soil microbial communities from agricultural site in Penn Yan, New York, United States - 13C_PalmiticAcid_Day30 | ecosystem: Environmental > Terrestrial > Soil > Agricultural land... | reverse complement strand
AGATCGTCGACAAGCAGGGCCGCGCCTATGCGACCGGCCGCCGCAAGGACGCCGTTGCCCGCGTGTGGGTCAAGCCCGGCACGGGCAAGATCACCGTCAACGGCCGCGACCAGGAAGTCTATTTCGCACGTCCGACGCTGCGTCTCGTCATCAACCAGCCCTTCGGCCTGACCGAACGCACTGGTCAGTATGATGTGATCGCGACCGTCAAGGGTGGCGGCCTCTCGGGCCAGGCCGGCGCCGTGCTGCACGGCATCGCGCAGGCGCTGACCCGCTTCGAACCCGCGCTGCGCGGCGTTGTGAAGTCGGCCGGTTTCCTGACCCGCGACAGCCGCGCCGTCGAGCGTAAGAAGTATGGTAAGGCCAAGGCCCGCCGCAGCTTCCAGTTCTCGAAGCGCTAATCACTTTCTTCCGTCGACGGACGGAGAAAGGAAGGGCGGTCCGGCAACGGGCCGCCCTTTTCTGTTACAGCAGGTCGAGGCTCCCCAGCGCGAGCGCCTGCCGCGCGGGGCGCTCAGCCATCACCGCGAACATCTCGTCGCCGCGCGCCGTGCGTTCGACGCTCATCGACGCGAAGACCGCCATGAAATAGCCGCTGAGCGCGCCGACGCGATAGTCGGTCCAAAGCGCGTCGACGTCGGGATCGACGCCGCCATCTTGCAATGCGGCGATCCAATGGTCGAACGCCGGCCGATCGGCGGCGGCGCGTTCGAACGGGTCGGCGATGCTGGTGCCGACCAGATAGGCGAGATCGGCCGCGCCGCTGCCGCGCCCCAGCGTCTGCCAGTCGACGATCCAGCAGGCTTCGCCGTCCGGAGCGAAGAGGATATTGTCAACGCGCAGGTCGCCATGGACGATCGTCCGGACCGAAGGCTCGCGCGTCAGATAGGCATCGAGCTTCGCGACGAGCCCTGCGCCGAGGTCGAGCACTTCGGGCGCGAGCCTTGCCGCATAGCGTTCGCGAAAGCCGACATAGAGTTGAGGGAACAGGGTCCGGATCAGCCCGGCATTGTCGCGGGCAAGCGACGGCATCTGCGCGAGCCGGGCGTCGTTCCACAAATAGCCGTGAAGCTTTGCCGCCGCTTCGATACAAGGGATCAGTCCTGACAGGCCGAGACCGGCAAGCTGGTCGCCGGCCCGTGCCGGAGCGAGGTCCGACAGGATCAGGACGAAGTCGACGTCATCATCGGCGATGTCGCAATAATGGCATGTCGGCGCGGGAACATCGCTTGCGGCAGCAAGCTCGCGATACCAGCTGATTTCCTTGACATAGGTGCCGGTAAGCTTGGCAATATTGCGGCTCGCCTCGTCATGGCTCGGGCATTTGGCGATCACCGCCGCGGGCGCGTCGACGCCGGCGTCCCAGTCGAGCGTCAGACGATAGCTGTCGCACATCTGCCCCGTGCCGACCCTGGCCGCGACGAAGCCCTTCAGCTTTTCCGGATGCCCGAGCACCGCGCCGAGCCATTGCGGTGTCATTGCCTCGGGCGACGTCGGAAAGCTCATGCAGCGGGATCCAGCAGGCCGATGAGGCCGGTCGGCGCGTGCGGACCGACAAACAATTGTTCGAGCACGCCGATGCCGCTGTCGCTGCGGTCGCCGTCGGCAAGGTCCGCGCGGACGAGCACCTGCACATGCATCGCGAGTGGATTACCCCATCGTCGCTCGGCTTCGGACAGGCTGTCGTGCGCGACCTCAAGATCGCCATGGTCGAACCCGTGGCCCCAGACGGGATGCGTATAGCCGAGCCCGCTCATCGCGAAGGTCGGCCCGTTCGGGGTGAGCGTCAGACGGGTGCTGCCATCGAAATCGGCGGCCAGCCTGCTGAGGCGCCGCGTGCCCGGCTGCCATTCGGCATAAAATGCGGGATCGGCGTAATGACGCTCACCGCCATTGGCCCCGACCAGCACTGCGCGGCGATTCCATGGTGCGCCTTCGCCGTCATCGTTGCTATGAAAGAAGAGCGAGCGGTCGGCGAAATTGCACGGCGTCCAGAGCCAGAAGAACTGGCTGAAATTGCCCTGCGGCGGCGGTTGCGGCTCGGCCGCGCCGACGGGGCGAATGCCCCAGCTGCGGTCGCGCGTTCCGGCCCAATCGGCCCCGACATCGACGCGCTGCCCGTCGACCGAGAGCGACCCCGACCAATGGCCGTTCTGCGTCATGCGCGTATAGTCCATAAACAGGCGCGTACCGTTGCGGCGCGTGAAGCGTGGCTCTTCGATCGGGAAATGCCGGGCGGTGAAATGAAGCTCGCCGGCAAGCGGCCCGTCGTTGCTCGCAATGCGCAACGTTAGCCGCTCAAGCGGGACGTCGATTTCGATCGAGATCGGCCCGACCGACAGGTCGAGCCGCTCGCCGCCCGATCGGCGGCTGGCGCGCAGATTATGCTGCACGCCATCGACCAACACGCAAAAGGCCGCGTCAACGATGCCCAGCTGCGGGTAAAAACCCATCGCTGCGGCAAAGAAGACCGATCCGTCGGGCGAATAACCGTTGAAGAAATAGCGGTCATAGAAATTGCGGTCGGTCCCCGCGAACGCAACCGGCTCTGCGCTCTGGTGCAGCGGGAAATCATCGCCCTTTGTCAGCATCATTCCTCATCCCGTTTTTTCTTGCAACGTAACGGGATAAGGGACGGCGTCAATGCACCGGCGGATCGACCGGCGGCACGGCGTCGATCGGCGCGACGGGTTCGCCGGGGGTTCGCGGTGGCAGCGCGTCGGGCGGTACATCGGGGATCTGCATATCGGGGGTCGGCACCGCCTCGACGTTGCGAACGCGCACTGCGATGTCGCCGCCCTTGATCCGCAGCTCGTTGAAACTTGGCGGGGTCGAGCGGATGCGCTGCGACAATGTGCCCGCACCGATCATGCGGATCGGCCCGGCTTCGGTTTGCGCGACGAGGTCGAACGCATCGTGGACATGGCCGGTGAGCACCGCCGCGACGTCGCGGGCCGCGAGTTCGCGCAGCGCGCGCGCGCCGCCGCGGGTCAGTGCGCGGCCGCGCGTGCCCGCTTCGACGAGCGGATGATGCGCGGTGACGAGGACGGACGAGCCGGGCGGCAGCGCGTCGATTGCACCGAGCGTCTTGGCGAGCGCCTTGGGCGTTACCCATCCCTTCGACCAGTCGAGCCGCCATTGCGCGCGCGCGGTCGTCTTCAGCGGCACCACCGCGACGCCGGGCAGGTCAAGCTCGCGCTCGACGAGCGCCTCGATTCCGCGGATGCGGCGATAGGGGGTGAAGAAACGTTCGAAGGGGTTAAAATAGGGCAGGTCGTGATTGCCGACCTCGACCGTCACGGGCACGTCGAGCGCGCCGATCCAGTCGCACGCCGCGGCAAATTCGCGGCTGCGCGCGCGCATCGTCAGGTCGCCGGTGATCAGCACCGCATCGGGCTGTTCGCGACGCACGCATTCGCGAAACCAGGCGAGCGCAGCGCGATCCTCCAGCCCGAAATGCAGGTCGCTGATGTGGAAGAGCCGCGTCATGGCGTGGCAGGTGCCGTGGCAAGGAAGGCGAGCGGGCTCGCCTCGAGCCGATAGGTCGCCCCCGAAGGCAATTCGGCGGGTTCACCGTCGAGGAGCAGGCCGATCGATCCCTTGCCTTCGATGACCACCGCGCGACGTTCAGACAGGTCGACGCTGGGCCCCTCGCGAAAATCGCCGCCGAGCCAGGCAATCCCGTGGCTCAGGATCGACCCCGCGCTGTCCGTGATCAGCCCCTCGGCAAGGATGCTGTCGGCCTTCGGCGTCAGGTTGATTGCCTGGAATGCCCGATCTGAACCGCGGATGCGCACGCCGTCGCCGTGGAGCGTCGCGTCGATCGCGCCGGGTATGGTCTCGGCAAGTCCGCTGAGGCTGAGCGAGCGGAATTGTTCGCGCACCTCGGCCCATGCCGTGGTCGGACCGGCGATGACACCGATGTAGGCGCGGCCTGCGTCGCAGAGGATTGTCGGCGGGTGGACGGTGTTTGCCTTGCCGCTCAGTGCGTCCTGCAGAATATCTTCGGGAGTGCGATCGCCGTGCAGCGTCTTGTGGAACAGGTTGAGCGTCCCGCCGGGAAGCGGGAGCATCGCGCCGCCCCATGTTTCGAGCTTGCTCGCGGCGGCATTAAGTGTGCCGTCGCCGCTGAGGACCAGCAGCAGGTCGACGCCGTCGACGTCCAGCGCGGCCGTCGACGGCAGCTCGTCGTCGGGCAGGATCACCGTGCGGACGAACGGCGCTCCCGCCGCTTGGCATATCCCGGTCAAACGGCCGACGAGCGCCTCGTCGGAACTGCCGCTGCGCAGGTTGCAGATAAGGGCGGGGCGCGAGAAAGAGTTGGTCATCGCTTTGTCCTACGCGCGAACGCGGAAAAGGTGGCGGGCGGTATCGCTGCGCCGCTTGTTCCCCGCACCGCCGCCCTGTAGGGCGCGAAAGATGGCGGGGCCGGTTTCCAGAGGACGACGGTTGATCAAATTCCTTTTCGTGGTGCTTCTGCTCGTGCTGCTGTTCGGCGGCGGCGCCAAGATGATCGTTGCGGGCGGCGCGAAATCGCTCAACTTGGCCGATCGCCTGCTCGGGCAGGGCGATGGTGCGCGGCTGCTGCTCGCCGATCAGCCCTATGGCCGCGGACCGCGTCAGTCGCTCGACATCTGGCTGCCCGAAAACGCCAAGGCGGATGACCGGCTTCCCGTTGTCGTCTTTTTTTATGGCGGCGGCTGGGATAGCGGCGATCGCGATAGTTACGGCTTTGCCGGACGCGCGTTGGCGCGGCAGGGCTTCGCCGTCGTGATCCCCGACTATCGCCTCGTGCCCAAGGCGCATTGGCCCGATTTCATCGAGGACAGCGCGGCGGCGGTTGCGTGGACGCATGAGCATATTGCCAAGCTTGGCGGCGACCCCGACCGGATCGCGCTGATGGGCCATTCGGCGGGCGCCTATAATGCCGCGATGCTCGCGCTCGACCCGCAGTGGCTGCGCGCGGCAAAGAGCGATCCGTCGATCATCCGCGGCGTCGCGGGGCTTGCCGGACCCTATGATTTCCTGCCCCTCGAAAAGGGCGGCCGCGGCGACCGGGCGATGGGCAAGGTGAAACCGATCGAAAAGACCCAGCCGATCCATTTTGCGCGCGGCGACGCGCCGCCGCTGTGGCTCGCGACGGGCGACGAGGATGATACGGTACGTCCGCGCAACAGCCAGAATCTCGCCGCCGCGATCGAACGCGCGGGTGGTCCGGTGACGCTGCGCATCTACCCCGGCATGGGGCATACCGGCATCGTGATGGCGCTCGCTGCGCCGTTCCAAGGCAAGGGGCCGGTGCTCGACGAGGCGACCGATTTTCTGCGCGGCGTGACCGGCCGCCGCATCGCGCCTGCGCCGGAAGTGACACAATGAGCGCGCCGATTCCTGCGATCGTGCTGGCAGGCAGCCGCCCCGGTCCCGACCCGCTGCTTTCGGGCAGCGGTGTGTCGACCAAGGCGCTGCTGCCGATCGCGGGACAGGCCATGCTCGTCCATGTCGTGAAAGCACTTCGGGCCTCGCCCGAAGTCGGCGCGATCACGATCCTCGCGCAGAACAGCGCCGAGCTCGCGGCCGAGCCGGGACTGGCCGGCCTCGCCGACCTGCATTTTGCGGATTCGGGGCAAGGGATCAGTAGCTCGCTCGCCGCGGCGCTGCCGCCGGGCGACGATCCGCTGCTCGTTACGACCGCCGACAATGTCCTGCTCACCCCCACCATGGTAGCCGAATTCCTGCGCGGCGCCGAAGATAGCGACGTCGCGGTGGCAATGGTCGAGCGCGACACGCTGCTCGCGCGCTATCCGCAATCCAGGCGCACCTGGCTGAAATTCCGTGGCGGCTGGTGGTCGGGCGCAAACATGTTCCGCCTGCGCGGGGGCCGCGTACTGCCGTTGCTCGATTTCTGGGGGCGCATCGAACGCGACCGCAAGAAGGGGCTGAAGATCGTCGCGGCGTTTGGTCCGTGGTTGCTGATCGGCGCGCTGCTCCGCCTCTTCACGATCCAGCAGGGCGTTGCGCGCGCGGGCCTCCGTTTCGGCCTCAAAGCGAAGGTCGTGGCGATGTCCGCGCCCGAGGCGTGCATCGATGCCGACAAGCCCGCCGACATTGACCTCATCGAAGCCATATTTGCCGCGCGGCGGCAAGGCGCTATAGGGCAGCCCCTATGACCATCGACAAAGCCATCATCCTGTCGGCCGGGCAGGGCTCGCGCCTGCTGCCGCTGACCCGCGACATCCCCAAATGCCTGATCGAGTTCAACGGCCGCAGCCTGATCAGCTGGCAGGTCGCGGCGCTCGTCGCGAACGGGATCAAGGACATCGTTGTCGTCACGGGCTTTCGCACCGAACGCGTCGAGGACCATGCGCTCCAGCTCTATCGCGACACCGGCGCGCGCATTCGTACCCTGTTCAATCCCTTCTTTCAGGTCGCCGACAATCTCGGCACCTGCTGGATCGCGCGCGAGGAGATGGACCGCGATTTCATCATCCTCAACGGCGACACCATCATCTCCGACGAGATCGTCGCGAAACTGATCGCGGGCGCCAACGAGCCGATCAATGTCACCGTCGACGTCAAGACCGACTATGACGACGACGACATGAAGGTGAACCGCGACGCCGAAGGCCGGCTGCATCACATCGGCAAGCGATTGCTGCCCCCCGACACCAATGCCGAATCGATCGGCATGCTGGCGTTCGTCGGTGACGGCCCGTCGATCTTCCGCAATCAGGTCGACCAGATGATGCGCACCCCCGACGGGGTCGAGCGCTGGTATCTGCGTGCGATCGACATCATCGCGAAGGGCAACCGCGTCGGCACCGTGTCGATCGAGGGGCTCGAATGGCAGGAAGTCGACTTCCCGCAGGACGTCGAAGCCGCCGATGCGCTTACCGCGAAATGGGCCGAAGAAGGCCGCTACGCGAAATAGGGTTGGAGCCAGCCGGTGAGCGCGGCGACCTGCGCGTCGTCGAGCTTTATCGCCTGCCCGAGGTCGGGCTGGCCCGGCCATCCGGCGTCGGTGACCGTCAGGCCTGCACCGCTCCGTTCGCCGTCATAGCGTGGCAGCACGTGGAAATGGACGTGCGGGTCGACCATCATCAGCATCAGATAGTTGATCTTCGCATAGCCGACGGCTTGGCTGAGCGCGGCCTCGATCGCGGTGGTCGCGACTTTGAGCTCGGCATGCGCTTCGGCGGGCAGGTCGCCGAATGCGGTCGCATCCGATTTCGCCGCCAGCACCAGCGCGCCGAGCGTCGGCTGCGCGGGGCGGAGCAGTACGACCCAATGCGCATATTCGGCGATCAGCGTCGCCGGGTGGCCGAATTTGGCGATGGTTTCGTTCATGCTTCTTCCATCCAGCTGACGATCGGGCGGCCCGACCGCTTCACCGCATAGGCCTGCACCAGCCGTACCGCGTGGACGACCAGCGAGATGACGGTCCACCATGCGAGCGCGATCAGCCCGATGTCGGGGCGCCCCGCGAGCGTCGCAAAAAAGAGGATCGCGAAGTTGGGGTTGCGGCGTGCGGTGACGAGGCGGAAGTCGCTGTCGAACTTCTGCCAGACATGGATGTCCATGCCGAAATCCTTGATGAACAGCCCTTCGATCACGCGCTGGAGCACATAGCCCGCGACGACCGCGATCATCACGAGCAGGAAGGTCTGATTCGAGAGTGCGAGACCCCATGTTCCGAGGCCGACGCCCCAGAAATACCACCAGAAGGGCGGGTGGACGAGGTCGACGCCATGATCGGCGACATTGCCCCATTTCGACGAGGTGATCGTGCAGCGAGCGAGTTTTCCGTCGACGGTGTCGAGCACCATGAAGATGAAGCCTGCAAGCATGCCGGTCCAGTAATGGCCGTAAGCGAAGAGGTATGTCGCGTAGATGCAAAGCGCCGCGCCGATCGCGGTGACCATGTTCGGCGTCATGCCGATGCTCGCCGCGCCGCGCGTCAGCCAGAGCGCGAGTTCGGGCCACAGATATTTGGTGAGCGCATCGGTGACGCCCTTATAGGCGCCGAAATAGCTCTTTCGCTCAATTTCGCGGCGTGTTTCGGGAGTCAGCCGCTGGATGAACGGGCAGTCGAGCTTGCGGAGTTGGCGGTTATAGATTTGCGGATTGTCGCGATAGTCGATGATGGTGAGCGTATCGCGATGCTGTGCGATCTCCTCGAAGCGAATGCCCCCGGTCAGATGCGCCATCACCACGTTGCTTCCATCCATCACCACCGTTCCGGGCAGCGTCAGAATGTGGCGGAGCCACACCGGATCGAAGACATAGTCGAGATTGACAAATAGCTGCGCGTCAGAAGGGGCCGCGCTTTCGGGCAGGCCCTCGGCGCGCGCCAGCCTGCGTAGCCGCTCGGCATTGGTCATGCCCCACAGTAAGGTCGAATTTTCGCCGATCGGCGTCAGAGCGGGCAGGGACTTGGCGTCGGTCATCCGCCGCTCTTATCCGTTACCGCGTCCTTTGCAAGGAAGCCGAGGATCGCTTCGGCGCCGCGCTGCGCCGCGCCCGCGGGGTTGCCGCCGATCGATTCCGCCAGCCGCGCGCATTGGGCGTCGGCGTAGCGCCGATGAGATGACGGAGCCCGTTCCAGGGCGCCGGGCAAGTCGGCAAGATCGTCGACGACATCGCCAAGCGTCCAGAACAGATAGTCGGGATCACCCTGCCAATCGACGCCGTGCGCATTGAGGAACAGGCATGGGCGCGGCGTTCCCAGGAACTCGTACACTTGGCTGCTGACGTCGCCGAGATAGATGTCGGCGCCGCTGGTATAGCTCATGTCGAACAGGCGGTCGGACGCCAAGTCGATCAATATCTTGCCGGGAATCGCCAGCGCCGTGACCGCGTCGCGTTCGGCATCGCTTGCCTCGGCGAACAGCCGGACGTGCGGTGCGACGACGAGATTATAGCGGTTCTGCGCCGCGAACCAGTCGATGACGTCGCGCCCGAAGCGGTCCCATGACGACAAGTCGCGCTTGAAATGCGGCGCGTATAATATGGTCGGCCGGTCGTTCGCAAACAGCGGCTCGCGCGTCGCCTGGAGCCGTCGCATCAGGTCGAGTTTCACATAGCCATTGACTGCGTAACGTCCGGGACGGATCGTTCCCGCGTCGAGCAGGCGCTGCTCGCTCTTCTCGCCCGCGACGAGCACGAAATCGAAATGCCGATCGCGTGGGTCGAGCATGATCGCGCGGTCGCCCGCTCCGTGCGGCGTGAAGATCAACCGCGTTTTGCGCGGCAGGAAATACCGGATCGCGGTGGTCGTTCGCTCGGGCACGACAATCGCGTCGAACTGGCGCAGGAACGGCAGCGCGTCGAGCAGGATCGGCAGGCGCGGGTGGCGAACCAGCCCCTTGTCGCGGAGCCAGCGGGCGAAACCCTTCTGACCAAGCAGCGTGATCTTTGGTGCGAACCCTGGATAGGCAAGCACCACCTGTTCGACCACGCGCAGATGGTCCGCGCTCGAAACCGCAACTTCGACCGGCTGCCCCGCCGCCGCCGTTTCAGCGGCGATGGGTAGCGCGTGGAAGACATGGTGGGGCTCACCGACAAACAGGAACAGGATGTGCATCACTGAGTCTCGATCACCGCGGAATTCTCGAAATCGGCGGCTTGCCAGCCATGCTTTGCGGCAAGGCGGACGAATTTGTCGCCGCGCCCGACCAGCCAGGCTTCGCTGGCGAGGGCAAAGGTCGGGGCGTCGCTGACATGATCCGAATAGGCGCGGATGTGGGCGGCGCCGTCTTTGGCGTTGGTCGCGAGCCATTCGGCAACGCGCCGCGCCTTTTCCTCGCCATAGCAATTTTGTCCTTCGAGCATGGGCAGCCAGTTTCCAGCGGCATCGCGCTGGTGGCGCGAGGCGACGACGGCGTCGAAACCCAGTGCATCGGCAACCGCGCCCGCATAGAATTCGGGCGCGGCGGTCGCCATCAGCAGGCGATACCCTTCGGCGCGGTCGCGCGCGATGCATGCCTGCGCGCCCGGCGGGACGTCGTGGGGAACGCGCCAGCGCGCGAAATCGGCGGCGAGGGTTTCGGCCCGCGCGGGTGCGATCCTCGATCCCAGCATCAGGCGGATAGCCGCGGGCTTGAACCGGTCGCGGCCATAGAGACGTAGCGCATAGCCGATCATCAGCGCCGCGAGTGCCGGAAGCAGCAGCAAGCGCCACTGCGCCTCGCGCCACGCGGCCCACAGCAGAAACAGCGTGAAGGTCGGCGTGCGCAGCACGGTGCGATCGAGGTCGTAGATCGCGACACGGACGGGAATGATCTCGCTCATCCCTCGGTCGGTCCGATCAGGCGCAGCTTGCGCGCCGTCTTGCCGAGCGAGGCTCGGTCGGCGAGCGGCAGCGCGAAGCGCAGCGCCAGCCAGATCGCGGCCACGGCGATCAGTCCGAGCAAGGGCAGCGATATGGCGTCGGGCAACAGATCGGCGAACACCGCCGCCGTGCCGGTAATCAGCGTGATCGCGACGCCGCGGAGCGCCACCGCCGGAAATTGCGCATCGAAGGGGTGTAGCTTCTCTGTAACCGCGAGCTGGAGCGTCGGAATCGCGGCCATCACGACAAGCCCGATCGCCGTCGCCAGCGTGACGCCCGTCAGCGGATCGAGATGGCCGACGATCAGCCAGCCCGCGCCAATCGCGACGGCGACGCCGAAGACGCTGGCGGTGAGTTGCTGGCGGAAAGCCGCGACGACCTGAAGCACCGGGGACGAAATGCCGAGCACGGCCTCGGCGGCGCGCGCGAACAGCAGGATGACGAGCGCGGCTTGGGCGGCCTGCGCCTGATGCCCGAACAGCCCGAGCAGTGACGCGCTGCCCGCCGCGAGCACTGCGGCGAGCGGCAGCGCAATCGCCGATATCAGCCGCGTCGCATAGGCATAGATGTCGGCGACCTGCCGCCGGTCCTCGCGTTCGGCGCTCGCGGCAAGCGGTGCCATCACATATGTGAACGCGATGCGCACGAGCTGGACGACACTCGACAATTTCCGCGCGATCGTGAACAGGCCTGCCGCCGCTGCGCCCGCTGCGCCCGGAAGCAACATGTTCAGGATCAACGCGGGCGCATCGCCGAACAGCCGCGTGATGATGTTCGACGGCAGGATCGAAAGCCCGGCCCAGAAGGTGTTGCGCGTCGTTTCGGTGACCCACGGCCCGGCCCACAGGTCAGCGAAACTGTAGTGGCGCGCGAGCAGGCGCACGCTGAGCAGCGCAGTAAGCGCAAGCGAGCAAAGATGCGCGAGGAACAAGCCTTTGAGACCAAGGCCGACGGCGAAAAATGCTCCCGCGAAAACCAGTCGCAACATCTGTTCCCAGACGATCCGCAGGCGGATTTCCGCCCCGAACACCATGCGGGCGCGCAGCGCCGAGGTCGCGATCTCGACAAAGGCCCATAACGGCAGCGCCCAGACGAAGATGCGGATTGCAGGGGTGACGAGTTCGCGGTCGTGGTCCGCGACATTGAGCAGCGGCCCAAGGTCGGCGGCAAAGATGGCAATGATCGCCGCGACGACAATACATGGTCCGACACCGAATATCATCGCTGTGCGCAGCGCCGCCGCAGCTTCCGCCCTGCTCGCCGACTGCGGCACCGTGCGCTGCATCGCGCTCGTCATGCCGAGGTCGAAGATATTTTCGAGCAGGTTCACTGCCGCCCACAGCACGGCATAGAGGCCATAGCCGGCAAGGCCGAACATCAGGACATAGAGCGGCTGCGCGACGATCTCGACCACGGCGCCGAGGCGCGCCAGCACGGTCGTACCGAGCCCGCGCGCGACGCTGCGGCTGGTAACGGCGGGTTGGGCGACGTCTTCGCTCATCGTTGCCGCACCTAGCGGCTCGTCCGCCGCGCCGCCAGCGGCTTTCGCGCTTTGGGCCCCTTCACCCTCTTGTCGACTCTGCCTTTCGGGTCTAGGCAGCGCGCAATTGCATAGGGAACCCCGCGATATGGCCCAATTCGTCCTGCCCAAGAACAGCCGCCCGCAAAAGACGGGCAAGGTCCACAAGGCCGATGGCGCCGCGGCGGTGAAAAAATTCAAAGTCTATCGCTACGACCCCGATAGCGGCCAGAATCCGCGCTTCGACACGTTCGAAATCGATACCGAAAAATGCGGCCCGATGGTGCTCGACGCGCTCATCAAGATGAAGAGCGAGCAGGATTCGTCGCTGACCTTCCGCCGCTCGTGCCGCGAGGGCATCTGCGGCAGCTGTTCGATGAACATGAACGGCAAGAACGGTCTCGCCTGCACGACCGCGATCGAGGATCTGAAGGGCGACATCACGATCACCCCGTTGCCGTCGATGGACGTCATCAAGGACCTCGTTCCCGACTTCACGCATTTCTATGCCCAATATGCGTCGATCGAACCCTGGCTGAAGACCAAGACGACCACGCCGAGCGGCAAGGAACGGTTGCAGTCGCCCGAAGAGCGCGAAAAGCTCGACGGCCTTTATGAGTGCATTCTGTGCGCTTGCTGCTCGACCAGCTGCCCGAGCTATTGGTGGAACAGTGACAAGTTCCTCGGCCCCGCGATCCTGCTTCAGGCGTATCGCTGGCTCGCCGACAGCCGCGACGAGATGACCGGTGAGCGGCTCGACGAACTCGAAGACCCCTTCCGCCTCTATCGCTGCCACACGATCATGAACTGCGCCAACGCGTGCCCCAAGGGCCTGAGCCCGGCGCGCGCGATCGCCGAGATCAAGAAACTGGAAGCCGAGCGGCACGTCTGATGCGGTTCGGGCTGCCGGCGCTGCTCGCGCTGGCGCTCGCCGGCTGTGCTGTAAAATCCCCGGTTGAAATCGTACCGGCGCCACGCGCCTACGCGCATGGTATCGGCGGTGCGACCTTCCTGATCGGCGGCAGTTTCGCGACCGGGCGCTCGCCGGACGGCAACAGCCTGATCCTATACGGGCCCGAGGGCGCCTTTGTGATCGATAGCGGGCGCCACGCGGAGCATCTGACCTTGATCCGTCAGGGGTTAAGCGGGATCGGCATGACCCCCGTCGCGATCGTCAATACGCATTGGCACCTCGACCATGTCAGCGGCAACCCGGCGCTGAAGGCGGCTTTTCCCGACATCAAAGTCTATGGCACGTCGGCGATCGACGGCGCGCTAACCGGTTTTCTTGCAACGAGCGCGGAAGCGTCACGCAAGGCGCTGGCCGATGGGGCGGTCCCGGCGAGCGCGATCCCCGACGTTGAAAGCGACCTCGCCACGATTGCGCGTGGCGCCGAGCTCAGGCCCGACGTGATCGTCGATGAAAGCCGCGACATTGCGATCGCCGGCCGGCCGCTGTCGTTCCGCGTCGCGCATCATGCCGTGACCGGGCGCGACCTCTGGATCTATGACGCGGCGGAGAAGCGCGCGATCGTTGGCGATCTGGTGACTGTGCCGGTGCCGTTTCTCGACACCGCGTGCCCCGAGGGCTGGTTGAAGGCTCTTGATGAGGTTGTCGCGTCGGGCGCCGAGCAAATCATCCCCGGGCATGGCCCGATCATGCCGATCGCCGATTTCGGCATCTGGCATCGCGCTTTTTCCGACTTTATCGCTTGCGCGCGCGGCGCGGGCGCGCTTGAGACCTGTTCGGCCGGCTGGCTCGCGGGCGCCGCCAAATGGATCGGCAGCGACACGGTGCGGGCCAAGGCGATGGCCGACTATTATGGCGAGCTGGTACGCTCGAAGAAACTGGACGGATATTGCAGGGTATGAACGACGGGATCGAGGAACCGAAGCGCCGCGAATATTTCAGCGCCGAGGAACTGGACGGCGGCTGGATCAGCTGGGACCTCAAGGATCCGACGCGCTTCAACAGCTTCATCGAGCCGCTGACGGTGCGCGCCGAGCCGCCGACTGCCGACGGCCGCCCGTGCGCGCGGGTGCGGATGCTTCCCGAACGCAAGCACAGCAACCTTGGCAATAATGTCCATGGCGCGGTGACGCTCGCGCTCGTCGATATCGCGCTGTTCGCGGCGTCGCATCAGTTCGGCTCGCTCAATGCGGGTCATTCGGTGACGCTCGACCTCTCGACGCAGTTCGTCGGTGCGGGCCGCGTTGGCGAGCCGCTCGATGCCGTGGTCGAATTGGTCCGCGAGACCGGCCGGCTGATCTTCCTCCGCGGGCTCGTCGTGCAGGGCGAGGGTGACAGCCATATCGTGCTGAGCTTCGCGGGGACGATCCGCAAGGCGAGCCAGAAGTGACTACCGTCCTTGCGGCCTATGACGCGCTTGTCGCGGCGGGCGAGCTTCGCCCTGATCCCGAGCAGCGCGCCGCCGCCGAACGGCTGAACCAGTTGCATGCGGAGCTTGAAGCCGTACCCAAGCGCGGCAGCCTGCTTTGGCGCCTTGCCGGCCGCAAGCCCGAGGCGCTGCGTGGCGTCTATCTGTGGGGCGCGGTCGGGCGCGGCAAGTCGATGCTGATGGACCTCTTCTACGACCAGCTCGCCATCCAGCGGAAACGGCGCGTCCATTTCCATGCCTTCATGCTCGACGTTCATGCGCGGATGCGCGAGGTGCGCAAGAGCGAGAGCGGCGACCCGATCCCGCTCGTCGCCGACGCGCTCGCAGAGAATACGCGCTGCCTTGCGTTCGACGAGATGGTCGTGAACAACAGCGCCGATGCGATGATTCTCTCGCGTCTGTTCACAGCGCTGATCGACCGCGGCGTGACGATGGTCGCGACGTCTAACCGGCCGCCGAAGGATCTCTACAAGGACGGGCTCAACCGCGAGCATTTCCTGCCCTTCATCGCGCTCGTCGAGGAACGGCTCGATGTGATGAGCCTCAATGGCCCGACCGACTATCGCCGCGACCGCCTCGGGGACGGCGCGCGCTGGTTCGTCCCTGCCGACGATGTCGCCAGCGCGGCGCTGTCGGCTGCCTTCTTCCGCCTCACCGACTATCCGCCCGAGGACCGCGCGCACGTCCCGACGCTCGAACTCGATGTCGGTGGCGGGCGAATGCTGCATGTGCCGAAGGCGCTGAAGGGTGTTGCGGTCTTTTCCTTCAAGCGGCTGTGCGGCGAGGCGCGCGGCGCCGCCGATTATCTGGCGGTCGCGCGGCATTTCCACGCCGTCATCCTTGTCGGCATCCCGCGCATGGGGCCCGAGAACCGCAACGAGGCGGCGCGTTTCGTCACGCTGATCGACGCGCTCTACGAATATAAGGTCAAGCTGCTCGCGAGCGCGGCGGCGATGCCCGACCAGCTTTATATCGCCGGCGACGGGGCGTTCGAATTCGAACGCACGGCGAGCCGCCTCGCCGAGATGCAGTCGGACGACTATCTGGCGCTAGGCCACGGCCAGGAAGACTCCGCCTAATATCTTGCCCCAGCGCGACGAGTGGACCGTCACGGCGACGAGATTGCGGACATAGCGCACCTCGTGCGCGAGATGGCCATAGCCCTGCTCGATCGTGCGGCGGAGCGTGCGCAGTGGCTTGGGCGCGGCGAGCCCGATCCGCGCCGGGCGCTCGGGCGGTCCGGGCAAATTCGCGAAGCCGCCGTTGCTGATCCGGGGATCGTCCGCGACGGTACGGCACAGTGCCTCCATTCGCGAAATCGCAAGGCCGTTGGGAACCTCGCGGTCGCGGCTCAGCAGTTCGAAGCTGTGGCTGAACGCCGAAAACTGGATCGCGCCGCTCGCTGCGCTATGGTCGAGCGCGTCGCGCATCTCCTCTTCGGACATCGCGCAAAGCTGCGCCGGGCGAAAGCGGTTTGCGCGGTCCATCAGCCCGCTGACCGGCACTTCGACCACGCCATGGTGTGTCCGCATGCCAAGGTTGCCGGGGTCGAGCGAAATGTCGCAGCCATGGCCCTGATACGCACCGTTGAAACTGCTGTCGAAACGGAAACCTAGCAGGGCGAGCGCGCGCAGCGTGTCGTCGTTCGCGCCGAAATTTCCGGCACGGAATGCGGCCGGTTTCGGGGCGCCCGCCCCCATGAGGATGTCGCGCGCGAGCGCGATCAACTTCTTCTGCGCGGCGAGCGGGAAATCGCCGATGTTGCGGCCGGTGAGCCGCCCGACCGGATTGAAGCGCGCGAAGGCAAGCCATTCGGTGTGGATATGGACCTGAACCTCGTGCCCGCGCGCGACCACCGGCCGGACGATCGCGTCGATCACCTCGGGGCCATAGACGAGCGCGGGCATCGGATCGATGAAGAACACGCCGGTCAGTCCGTGGCGTTCGAGCATGTCCATCTGGAAATGAATGCCGAAATCGCCGTCGCGGCAGCGGCCGAGGATCGAGCTTTCGAAATTGGCGCGCGCGTCAGCGCCGCGCTGGTAAAGTCCGGCGGACAATTCGGTATCGAAGCTGATGATTGCCCGGGTCACGCCTCGCGCCTAGCAGTGCTGCGATAAGGGAGAGTTAACCGGCGCCTGTGGGTGTCCCGTCTGTCGACCCACGCGTTCCTCAGGCTGGCACGGGCGGGTGGGTGCGACAGCCAAAAAAATTGGAGGACAGGATGATGTCAGCATCGCCCGAGCATCATATCCTTGTCGCACTTGGCCCCCACTCCATATCGTCAGGGCGACTCGATACACGCTTTAAAGTTATTGCGAACTATTAGCAAAGAAACGCTGTTTTTCGTCCTTTTCGCGGTTGTTTCCTTAAGGGAATCGGCGTAGGGGCGTCGCCAGTCTTGGGACCGGAGCGGAGCTTTAGCCCGTGCTCCCGCCGGTCCGTGAACCAATGCCGGGCTTGCCACGAAGGAGTGCCGCGCACCATGGGACGCAAGAAGATCGCTTTGATCGGAGCCGGAAATATCGGCGGAACGCTGGCGCTGCTCGCCGCGCAAAAGGAACTCGGCGACGTCGTCCTGTTCGACGTCGTGGAAGGCGTGCCGCAGGGCAAGGCGCTCGACCTGTCGCAGGTCGGCCCGATCGCGGGCTTCGACGCGAAGATCACCGGCACGAACGACTATGCCGACATCGCGGGCGCCGACGTCATCATCGTCACCGCCGGTGTCGCCCGCAAGCCGGGTATGAGCCGCGACGACCTGCTCGGCATCAACTTGAAGGTCATGAAGGCCGTCGGCGAAGGCATCAAGGCCAACGCCCCCGACGCATTCGTCATCTGCATCACCAACCCGCTCGACGCGATGGTCTGGGCGCTGCGCGAATTTTCGGGCCTGCCGCACAACAAGGTCGTCGGCATGGCCGGCGTGCTCGACTCGGCGCGCTTCAGCCACTTCATCGCCGACGAATTCGACGTGTCGGTCAAGGATGTGAACACCTTCGTTCTCGGCGGCCATGGCGACACGATGGTTCCCGTCGTCCGCTACTCGACCGTCAACGGCATCCCCGTTCCCGACCTCGTCAAGATGGGCCTGTCGTCGCAGGACAAGATCGACGCGATCGTCAAGCGCACGCGCGGCGGTGGCGGCGAGATCGTCGCGCTGCTCGGCACGGGCTCGGCTTTCTATGCGCCGGCCGCATCGGGCATCGCGATGGCCGAAGCCTATCTGGGTGACCAGAAGCGCATCCTGCCTTCGGCCGCCTATGTCGATGGCCAGTACGGCCTCGATGGCCTGTATGTCGGCGTGCCCGTCGTGATCGGCGCCGGCGGCGTCGAAAAGATCGTCGAGATCGAACTCGACGATGCCGACAAGGCGGGCCTGCAGGTCTCGGTCGACGCGGTCAAGGAACTGCTCGACGCGTGCAAGGCACTGGATCCCAGCCTCGCCTGATCTTTTTTGCCGCGCCCGGCGTTCCCGTCGGGCGCAGGCTCTCCCCGGGAGAATTAGAATATGTCCATCCTCATCGACAAGAATACCAAGGTCATCACGCAAGGCATGACCGGTGCCACCGGCACCTTCCACACCGAACAGGCGCTCGCCTATGGCACGCAGATGGTCGGCGGCGTGACCCCGGGCAAGGGCGGCACGACGCACATCGGCCTGCCGAACTTCAACACCGTCGAAGAAGCCAAGGCCGCGACCGGCGCGACCGCGAGCTGCATCTATGTGCCGCCGCCGTTCGCAGCGGATTCGATCCTCGAGGCGATCGATGCCGAGATGGAACTGATCGTCTGCATCACCGAGGGCATTCCGGTGCTCGACATGGTCAAGGTGAAGCGCGCGCTGTCGGGCTCGAAATCGCGCCTGATCGGCCCGAACTGCCCCGGCGTGCTGACCCCGGGTGAATGCAAGATCGGCATCATGCCGGGCAGCATCTTTTCGAAGGGCAGCGTCGGCGTCGTCTCGCGCTCGGGCACGCTGACCTATGAAGCCGTGTTCCAGACGACGAACGTCGGCCTTGGCCAGACGACAGCGGTCGGCATCGGCGGCGACCCCGTCAACGGCACCAACTTCATCGACGTGCTCGAGCTCTTCCTCGCCGACGAAGCGACCAAGTCGATCATCATGATCGGCGAAATCGGCGGCGACGCAGAGGAACAGGCTGCCCAGTTCCTGATCGACGAGGCGAAGCGTGGCCGCAAGAAGCCGATGGCCGGCTTCATCGCGGGCCGCACGGCGCCTCCGGGCCGCCGCATGGGCCACGCCGGCGCGATCGTGTCGGGCGGCAAGGGTGACGCCGAAAGCAAGATCGCGGCGATGGAAGCCGCCGGCATCAAGGTTTCAGCCAGCCCGTCGGAACTCGGCTCGACGCTCGCCGAAGTGCTGAAGGAACGCGTCTGACCGGACGGCCCGCCGGCACCCTTTGCCGGCGGGTCTCCGCTCCCCATATAGAATTCACCCCTACCTCCCCGTGGAAAAGCAGATGAACCTCGAACGACAAAGCTTCGACATCGACGAGCCGCAGGCCGGCCCGAGCTGGGCGCCCAAGAACTGGCCCCAGATCGACAGCGACGACCTGACCGCCGCGCTCGACCCGCAGCAGATGCAGGTCGCGGTGAAGGCTGCTGCCGCGAAGGCGGGCGCCGCGCTGTCGAGCGCCGAAGTCGAGCGCGCCGCGGACGATTCGATCCGCGCGATGATGCTGATCCGCACCTATCGCGTGCGCGGCCATCTGGCTGCCAACCTCGATCCGCTCGGCCTCAGCCAGCGCGAGCTACCCGCGGATTTGACGCCCGAATATCACGGCTTCGTCGGCGCTGACCTCGACCGGCCGGTTTACATCGGCGGAACGCTCGGCCTCGAAAAGGCGACCATTCGCGAGATCGTCGCGATCCTGCGCGCCAATTATTGCGGCAATGTCGGCCTCGAATATATGCACATCGCGGACATCGAGGAGCGCCAGTTCCTGCAGGAACGGATGGAAGGCGCCGACAAGATCATCGAATTCTCGGTGGAGGGCAAACGCGCCATCCTGAGCAAGGTGATCCAGGCCGAGGAGTGGGAGAAATTCCTCGCGCGCAAATATGTCGGCACCAAGCGCTTCGGCCTCGACGGCGGCGAGAGCATGATCCCCGCAATGGAAGCGATCATCAAATATGGTGCTCAGTATGGCGTGCGCGAGATTGTCTATGGCATGGCGCACCGCGGGCGTCTCAACATGCTCGCGAACGTCATGGCGAAGCCGTACAAGGTGATCTTCCACGAATTTTCGGGCGGCAGCGCCAACCCCGACGATGTCGGCGGTTCGGGCGACGTGAAATATCACCTCGGCACCTCGACCGACCGCGAATTCGGCGGCGCGTCGGTGCATATGTCGCTCGTTCCGAACCCGTCGCACCTTGAGGCAGCCGACCCCGTCGTGCTCGGCAAGGTGCGCGCGCAGCAGGTCGTGCGCGACGACCTTGAAAAGCATGAGCAGGTTTTGCCCGTGCTGATCCACGGCGACGCGGCGTTCGCGGGGCAGGGGATCGTCTGGGAATGCCTCGGCTTCTCGGGCATCCGCGGCTACAACACCGGCGGCTGCATCCACTTCATCGTCAACAACCAGATCGGCTTCACGACCAGCCCGCAGTTCGCGCGCTCGTCGCCCTATCCGTCGGACGTCGCAAAGGGCGTGATGGCGCCGATCCTGCACGTCAATGGCGACGATCCCGAAGCGGTGACCTTCGCGTGCAAGCTCGCGATCGATTTCCGCCAGCAGTTCAAGCGCGACGTCGTGATCGACATGTGGTGCTATCGCCGCTTCGGCCATAACGAGGGCGACGAACCTTCGTTCACGCAGCCGCTGATGTACGGCGTCATTCGCCAGCATCCGCCGGTGTCGCAGCTGTGCGCCGCGAAGCTGGAAGCCGAAGGCGTGATCGATGCCAGCTGGGCCGATGCCCGGCGCGCCGAATTCGTGACGCGGCTCGAAGAGGATTTCGAATCGGCGAAAAGCTACAAGCCGAACAAGGCCGACTGGTTTGCGGGCCGCTGGTCGGGGCTCCACGCTCCTGCCGATCCCGAAAATGCGCGCCGCAACATCGCGACGGGTGTCTCGGACAAATTGTTCGATTCGATCGGGCGCACGCTGACGACGATCCCTGAC